>Ga0307985_10002009_pt1 | contig 11482 bp, 11 predicted proteins | sample EllFjometageno80_FD_203155 | JGI IMG/M metagenome (GOLD analysis project Ga0307985, IMG submission 203155) | Marine microbial communities from Ellis Fjord, Antarctic Ocean - #80 | ecosystem: Environmental > Aquatic > Marine > Unclassified | place: Southern Ocean | collected 2014-10-09 | reverse complement strand
CACCATCCCCCGCCCTCAACTCATCGACACTCTCGCGAGCTTCGAATCACTGCCGAACCGGACGCATGTTAGGTCACTGTTCACACAAGCGCTTGCTAACCTTACTGCGCTTTCGGAAACGTTATGCCTCCCCTCCATTCCCCTTCTCAAAGTAAGCATGAGGCGCGAAGCACGAGGCGCGAAGCACGAGGCGCGATGCGCGAAGAAGTTCACTCGAGCAACGTTCCTTCACTTTATTTACCCCTTGTATTTCAGGTATCACACCCCAACGTAAAACACTACCGCTCAAGCACTACCGTCCACCCTCAAACAACGTCGTACATGCCCCGCGGCCCGCTCCTTACCTCCTACCTCCAAACTCTCGAAACCACAAACGCCGACGGTGCCATCATCAAGGTACCCTACGTCATCACCGAAGTCACGGAGCTGCACGTTGCAACAGGAACGTTCACCGTTCCTGATACGACAGGTTTCTGCACCGTCCTAGCCGCTGGTAGTTCCGGCGTAGTAGGCCGCGGCGTAACCCTCAACTCCTTCAGCTACGTCGAGCCGCTTGACGGTGATGGAAGGCTGGTGTTGAGGTTTGTGGACACGCTGACGTATCCGAGACCGGTTAGGAAATGGGTTATGGTGGTGGATGAGAGTATGACGGTGGGGGAGTTGACGGATATGGTGAGAAGGCGGTTATACACACGCCCACATTGTTCACTCTGTTTTGCTCACATATGTGCGTGGCTATAGGTCGGTAGCGAGGTAGAATTCGAAGGTGAAGTGCGCATCCGTTACAGAAACAAGCTAGTCGGAGGCGTTGACGTCACTGCTGTCTGGGGCTCGACTCTGAAGGAGATGGGATTCGAGAGCGGGCGAATCGTTATCATAACGACGTCGTTGAAGAAGGAGGAGGGGGGGTATCAGGGGGGGGTGATTATGGGGGGGAGGGGGGAGAAGAAGGAGACGGGGGAGGGGAAGGAAGGGATCGTGTTTGGGAACGGAAGTAGCATGAGTGACACGAACAAGAAGTTTGTCGGCGACATCTTGTTCGGGCAGATGGGAGAGAACAAAGAGATCGGGGCGAAGGGGAGCGTGATTGAGGAGTACCGTGTGAGGCATGGGTTTCAGATTATTGGGAGGACGGTGGAGTACGTTCTGTACGGGAAGGTTAAGGAGGCGCTGGAGAAGGAGGAGATTGCCAAAAAGGTGAGTCACGCACAAGCAAGACGCGAGCTCTGAGCGCGAGCCCCGACCGACGAGACCGACGACCGACGACCCCCTTACCCCTTCCTCAGAACGAAAACGACCTGCTCGAGATGATGATGATGGAGGAGGAGGTTAACTCCGCCGAGCCTGTCAAAAACAACAAGAACGCGCGAAAGAAGGAGCGCGAGAAAGCCAAGAAGGCCGAGGAGGCCGCTCAGAAACAGCAAGCGAAGGAGGAGAAGGAGAGGAAGCGGGAGCTCGCTGACGCGGAGAACCGGCAGAAGTTGGAGAAGGCCAAGGCAACAAAGAAGGAGGAGGAGGACAGGTAAGCGCTGCATGTGCTGCGAGGAGCGAGTTGCGCGTGTGCTCGCCTGCGTTGCTCCCCCTTTGCTCCCCCTTTCGTTCGCCCTTTGCTCACAAAATTTGTGCGCTCAGGGAGAGGGCGAGAGTCGAGGCGGAGTGGAAGGTGAAGCAAGTCCAGCTCAAGGAGGAGGAGGAGAGGAGGATTACGCAGGTGATGGCCATCGCGAAGAAGGAGATGGTGGAGAGGCAGGCCAGGGAGAAGCAGGAGATGGTGAAGAGGCGGATCAGGGAAGAGGAGGAGAAACAGGAGGAGGTCAGGAGGAGGAAGAAAATGGAGGAGGATTGCAGGCGGCAGGAGGTGGAGAGGCAGGTTCAGGAGGAGAGGAAGGTGCTGGAGAGGAAGGTGCTGGAGAGGGAGCTGGAGAGGGAGAGGGAGAAGCTGGAGAGGGAGAGGGAGAAGCTGGAGAGGGAGAGGGAGAAACAGGAGAGGGAGAAGATCGAGCGCATGGCGAAAGAGGAGCAGGCGATCGCCGAACAGATGGGGGCCATGGGTCTGAACTTCGTGCTGGGCGACGAGGATCCCGAGTTCGTCCCCCTCTCCTCCCCCTCTCGGGCACCTACGGCGCTCCCCGCGCCGTCCTCCGGCCTCGAGTTCCCAAGCTCGCAGCTGTTCCAGGCCGCGCCGCAAGGGCTCTTCGGTACGGCCGCCCTTCCAGCCCCGCAGGCAGGCCCGGCGTCGCCCTCACTGCCCGAGTCGAACCTGTCGTTCTTCCAGAACTTAAGAAGCGACGTCGCGCCCGGCCCCACGAGGGAGGTGGCGGCTTTCGACCCTGACTCCTTCGCTAGCGAGGCGAACATTGACCTGCTCATGACAACGCCCATGGCGTCGCTGCTGGACTCGCTCGACGACCAGGCTGCTAATAACAAGTAGTTTGCACGAACACACATTTACATACAACCTTCGGTACCTTGTTTATCAATTCTTGACCAAGTACTCCACAACGGCCGGCTCAAACGCCGCCTTCACCCTCCGCTTCGTAACGAACGCCAGCGGCTCGAGCTTGTCGTCGAAGAGGAACTCGAGGAAGCCAGCCTCGTCCATGTACTCTTCGCCCCCTACAGCGTGGATGTATTCGCGGAGCTTCGTAGAGATCTGCGGCGCATCGAGGACGTTGACCGTCGCTTTCGAATCGGCCATTATCACTTCCCTGCTGAAATCGGTTCCCCTCGCTGGCGAGGCACTAACTTGCCGCTTGGAAGGAGGAACACGGGACACGAACCAAGCCACTACACCCCTCGTAGTGATGGTAGTTATTATTTCTGTTGAGTGTCATGAGTAGCCAGTGACTTACTCCGAAGAAGAGCATGATGAGGCCACACAAGAAGCTCAAATAAGGCGCCCTCTGGTAACCTCCAACGAGACTCACCAACTCGTCCAAATCCCCCTTGCTCTTCATACTGTTGGCGCCGAGAATGAACACCCACGATATGAGCGTCGTCACTGCCGTAAATGCACAAGACGTTATCATGATGGCGACGAAATGCGTCAGACACGACGGACTCTTTGGAGTCGGCGAGGAGCAGAAATGACACCTCGATTGTGTAGCTGGACAGGCGATAGACAGGTGAGTTAGAGGAGCACAAAAGAGACAACACGGGCACAAGACTTCGTCCGTCCAAATGACATCGCCCGGGCAAGTTTTGTGCGGGCACATGACATCGCCCGGGCACAAGAACTATCTTACGGGCACTCACATAAGAGCACTGGTCGGCCCAAGATTGGCCTCGTCACTCCCCTACTCCCCCCTTTTCAACGGCCAACTGGCTAAAATAAGCTTCATAAATTATTCCTTACCAGCATAGGGGCAGGGTACACAGGTTACAGGCTTACAGTTGTACTCAGTACTCAGTCGCTCAAATAACGCTATCCGGCTGCTCGCACGATGGCCAAGGGCTCCTCGAAATGCCCAGTGGGCGCCAGTCTACTGCATTGACGCGGCAATCATGTTCATTGTATGCGTGTACGTACCAACCCCTTCAACGCCGACTCCCGGGTCAATATCTTTCCCACTCCCCCTTGCCCCTGTCTTTTTGGCGCCCCCACTGGCGCAATTGGCCTGAAGTAGTTGAGGAAGCTCCTCAAGTACGGCGGCAGCTGGACGCAATACAGTCCTTGCGTCGCCACCCCGCCGCCGAGCAAGCTCCCGATCGTGATGCGCTGCCCCGCAACACCCTCAAGGCTCGCCAACCCCTTCCGTTTCGCATCCTCGCGCTTGTGCACAGACCGCATGTGCCGCTGCAAGTGGCTCTTCAACTTGAACTCGGCCTCGCATGCAAGGGAACTTCGTCAGGTCCAACTCGTGAACGAGGGTCGCGGCGTAACGGCACGTGGACGCGCATCCGGAGAACGAGCACGAGAAGGAAAAGGCGGCGTGCACATGAGTCTTGCGCTGGGCGATCGCGTCTTTCTGCTTGGCCTTGTATTCGCAGCCTTTGTGGTCGCAAGCGTGCCACGTGAGTCCCGCAGTGCCCAGCTTGTTCTGCTTGTGTGGGGGGATCATGCGAAGTCGCTTGGTCTTGAACCCATACTCGTCGCAACCGTGCCACACAACACCTTCCCCGAGCTGGTTCTGATTTTGCGTCGTCAGCGCCGACGCCTTCTAGGCCCTGTAAGTGCAGTCGGCGTGAGAGCAGTGATGCCATTTAACACCTATGTTGTGGACATTGGCCTTGTGGACTTTGAGAGTGCTGCCGCGGGTGCGGAGAGTACCGCCGGGGACGAAGTTGCATAAGCCGGAGTCTGTTGGGAAGTCGCACTTGAACGAGAGACATTGTTGTCCTGTTCATTATTCGTCTGTTCATTTGTTTCCCGGTTCATTGCAGCTTCTGTTACTGTTCTCTTGGACATGGGTGATGTAATTGGAATGTTCGGGGGGCAGAGGCGCGGGGCCGCAGAGATCGGCGGATGGAGAGCGAGAACGAGCCGAGTTCGCGGGCCCGCAGAGTAGCTCGCAGAGCCTTTCAAGGGACTCGAACAATAATCTACAAAAAAGACTCTCGTTCGGCCGTCAAACGCGTTATCAAGGGTGCCGACCAACTCTTCCAACCTCTTTCCTCTTTACTTCCTAATTTCTACTAACTAACTCTATACTCTCTTCCATACCCTCCCGTGTGTGTGGCCTACAAGCCATGCAAGCCCTCGGTTTTGACATTCTCGCTGCTCATCCTGAGCACGTTGACCCACCCCTCGCGCTCCTCCTTGCTGTCGACCAGCATATGGTGCTCCCGCTCCTCGAACCGGGCCTCTTCCTTGTTCCACAACTTGACGACGAACAGGTACATGTCTACGTACTTCTTTCGTGCGTCCTCGCTGTCGTCGATGGAAACGACGCAGCCCGTCACATCGAAGCTGCTTCCCTTGATGGGCTTTTCGTTCGCTTTGAAGTCGTCGATCGTCTTCCAGTATCCCATGGTACTGTTCGTCAAGACAAAGTACCGATCGTTCCAGTTCCTCCTCCCGAAAAGCCCCGACCCGCCGCCCTTCTTCTTCATGTACCCCTGCTTGTGGAGCGCCTTCTGTCCATCCCTTACCATGGGGTTCTGGCTCCAGTCCATGGTGATAATGATGTTGAGCTTGCTCGGCCGCCTCTGGTTGGTGTGAATCTCCTCCTTGGCGGTCCTGTTTTTGCTAACGCTAGTTCGGTCGCTGGCGCTCTCCAGCCCGCCCTTGCCCGGCGGCGGCCCGGGAGTGGACGACGAGGTCTTCAAAGCGAGAGCGGGCGGCGGCGGCGGCGGCGTTGCATCCACTGGCGGCGGAGGCGCTGCCTGCTTCTCCTTCTCCTCCTTCTCCTTCTCCTCGGTCTTCAGCTTCTTCTCCTCCTCCTCCTTCTCTTTTCTCTTGTTTTCCTCCTCCTCCTCCTCCTCCTCCTCCTCCCTCCTCTTCTCCTCTTCCTCTTCCTTCTCCTCCTTCTCCTTGTCCGTCTCCTCCCCAAGTCCCTCCAGCTCGCTCACGACCTCCAGCTCGATGGGCTTCTCCCACGTGGTCTTGTTTGTTTTGCTGTTCTCAAAGTATTCGGTCCCGAAATCATCCGTCAGCACGCTCCATTCGCTGGCCCGCTCAGCAATCTCCCCCTTCCCGACGTCGCTCAAGTGCCTGGCCCACGTCCTGGCGCACGGCGGACTCGTTGCTCCCCCCTCCTCTTCCTCGCCCTCTTCCACGATATCCGCCGGCAGTTCCCACTGCGTGATTCCCTTGTCAACGTTCTCGTAGTAGTTGTGCCCGTCCGCATCCGCGTGAACGCTCCACGTAGACCCGTGACGGTCCCTCATTATCTTCCCCTCCTTCTCCTTCTCCTCTCCCCCCTCTGTGCTCCCGTCATGCCCCATCTCGATCTTCATCCCCTCCGGCCGATCATAAGTTGTCTCGTCGCTCAGCGTGTTCCAGTAGTAAGTGTACCCCTGGTTGTCCTTGAGCTCCACCCAGGCGTCGGCCGTCTTCCCGGGCTCTGTCATGACGCTAGCGTCCCCGATGCTGCTCACCTCGCTCCCCACGCGCCCCTTGTTGCTCGCGATGCCCATCGCCTCGCGCATGTTCTGCTCGAATCCGCTGAACGGGTTCGCAAGCGTGCTCCTCAGGCTCTCTGTCCTGCTACTCATGCTCTCTGATCTGCCCTTCATAATAGAGTCGCGAGACATTTTGAAGTCCTCGTTCAGATCCCTCGCCTTGCTCTGCTTGTGGAACCAGTCCGTCCAGGTCTTGTCGCCGCTCAATTTCTTTTGCCCCTTCTCGGTCAGGTCCTCGAACTTGCAGATCATATGGTCCTTGCACACCGGCCACTTTCCGCCCCCCTTCCCTGCCTCCTCTCGCACGAAGATGGCGTTGCTCGCCAGCTCCACGTCGCAGCTCGCGCAGCCAATGTGCCCGGGGTGCCAGCTCTTGTCCAGAGCGACCTGGCGCGCCCCCAGAATGCCGTCCCCGCACCCGCTGCAGAAGTGGTCAGCAAACACTTCCTTGTACGCCTCCTCGCAGTAGGGAAACCCGTCGTTCATGTAAATCGTGTCGGTCTCCTTGAACGTGCCCTCCGTAATCACGCACTTGTGGCAGTCCCGGTGGTAGACGTGGTTCGCCCCCTTCCCGTCCTGCAGCGTCAGCGCGTCCTCTCCCGGCTTCATCGGGTTGCCGCACCCAGAGCACCGCTGGCACAGAAACTCCAAGAAGCACTCGGTGCAGAACGGGAACCCCTCGTTGGGGAAGAACTCCAACGCGATGTCGTCGTCACCGTACAGGCCCTTGTGGCACTTGACGCAGCAGAAGTGCTCCTTGTGGAAGATCTTGTTGAGCGCCTTGACGGGGATCTCTCCGGGATTGACGGGGAACTTGCACGCAGCACATGCGTCGCCGAACTTCCTCCCGTAGCATCGTGCACAATAGGGCATGCCATCCTCCGGCCCTTGGACTACCTTGCCGCCCTTCGCCAGGTACAAGTTCTTCGAGCAGCTCTGGCACGTCAGGCACTCCTTGTGCCAGTGGTCGTCAAGCGCCACCACCTCGTCGTTCAAGATGGCCTGGTCGCATCGAGCGCACGTGTTCCCGAACAGCTTCGCGTACTCCTCCTCGCAATAAGGCATCAGCTCGTGCGCGAAGTATACGTACTGGCCGTCCTCGTTCTTGGGGATCTTAACTCCGCTGCTCGTGCACGTGAAGCACTCCGGGTGCCATTTCTGCCCGAGCACGTTCACAATCTGCTCCTTCATAACTTCGCTGCACTTTGTGCACCGCTCGCCAAAGGCCTCGTAGTACGCGTCTGGGCAATACGGCAACCCGTCGTGGCTCATGAAGTCTCCAACGAGCACCTTCCCCGTCTTGGCGCACCTGAAGTGCTCGGGGTGCCAGTAGCCGCCGCACGCTTCGACGACGGGTTCCACGTCCAACATGACAAAGTCGTTGCAGCCCAAACACTTCGGCATGAACTTGTCCTTGTAGCATCCTTCGCAGAAGGGCATCTTGCCCCTGCCGTCGTTCTTGTCCTCCTTGCTGAAGAACTTGCCGTCAACAAAATCGTCGTTGCAAGAGTCACAATTGAAGCAACCTCGGTGCCAGACGTGATTCAGTGCCTGGACGCCAGACTCGACGCCACTCTTAATCGGCACCGGCTCCTCGCATCTTGGGCAGGTATGGAAGAGCTCCAAATACGCATCCTCGTTGTAGGGCAGCTTCTCCTTGACCATGATGGTGTCGTAGATCGGCAGCTGCTTGTCCGTGTGAGCGCACTTCAGGTGGTTGTCGTGCCACTTGAACCCTAGCGCGATGACGATGTTCTGAGTCTTCTTCGCCTGCTTCAGGCAGTACGCGCACACCGTGTCCTTGCCGTGCGCCTGCAAGTAGCCGACCTTGCTGAACGGCTCGACCTTGTTGTCCTTGTCGTCATAGATCTTCCTCAAAATGAAGTCCTCTGTCACCAGGTTCGCGCCGGTCACGACGCATATGAAGAGATCGCTGGGCCACCTCTGGCCAGTCCGGCAGACGACATCGTCACCCTCCATCCACGCTTCGGGGCCTGCCGACTCGTGCTCCTCGTCCTCGTTGTCGCTCTCGTCGTCCTCGTTGTCGCTTTCGTTGGCAACCTTGTCGCTGTCGCCACATATCTTGGCTTTGCCTCCAATTCTGATGAGAATGGGCTCCTCGCATGGTTCCTCCTCCTCCTCTTCCTCCTCGATGGCCTTGGCGGCGTCCTTGGCGGCGTCCTTGGGAGGTTCCGCTTGAACTACGACTTCGGCCGCGACCTCCACCTCCTCCACCTTCTTCTCCTCCTCCTGGAACTCCCGTCCCAACGTGGCGCTTCTCAGCAGCATCTTCTTGGGAACAGGCGCCTCCTTGGCGACGGCGATGCGCTCGGCCCTCTTTTCTCGTAACCCCATCACCGTTCTCTTCAAGACGATGAGCTTCTCGGCGATCTCCGCCTCGTCTTCTACGGAGGTCAAACCAGAGATGTGGGTCATGGCGATCTTGCCCGTCAAGTCGCCGATGTACTTGCCGTTCTTGAGCACGTGCGACTTGAAGTAGCTGCCGGACGTCTTCTCGTCAGTCTCGTCTTGATCCAGCATCGTAGTTACGCTGGTGTTCTTGCGGTTGGTCCCCACAGTGGTGTGCGAGTCCGATCCGAAGTCGTCTTCGTCGTTGTCGTCGTACTCAATCTCGTTCTGTCCCTCGTCGTTCACGAGCTCCTCGAACGCGCCGCTTAGCGAGATCTCGCACTGGCCGAGGATCGGCGCATCAGCCCACGCGCCCTTGCGGACCACCGCCGTGATGTTCTGCGTCGCAAGCCACTCGCAGTCGCTCATGAGCGGGAACATGTCCTCGACCTCCTGATTGTCCCACTTCCACTGGGGGTTGTTGTTCTTCTTCGGTGCCAACGATTTGGTCGAAGAGCGCATGCTCGAGAGGCCCTCGTCGGATTTGCCGCGCTTCTCGTTGCTGCCCTTGCGCCAGGAGGTCGCGGCGTCGGGGTTGATGCAGTCCGCAGGGGCGCTGCAGTACACGTCGTCATAAATCGACGACATGAAGCTAACAACCGCCGGCCCACAATACCCATCGAACTTAACCGCCCTCTTCGCCTTCGGGTTCGCAGTCTCGTCCGCGATCGTGAACTTGAGGTTAGTAATGGAAGTTATCACGAGATCGGGACCCGCGGAGCCGCCGTCACTCGTGATGGGACCGCGGGCTATGAACGGCTCGCGGACGTTCATAGCGAACGTCGCGAGAATCGGGCGGTGATCGCTCATGTCCAGCTTCGGCGCGGACGAGTACAGCGTTTGGTACAGCTGGGGGGCCGAGCCGGGCAGGGAGCGCCACAGGACACGGTCGCAGTAAGACGGGTTCTGGAACTTCTTGTTGGAGTAGCCGTCGGAGCCCTTGAGCATGCGGTACGTGGGCGCGAAGTCGATAGCGCCCTCTTCGAAGTCGCACATGACAGCCTTGGAGTGCATCTCCTTGCGAAGCTGGGGAGGGGGTTAGTCGCAAACACACTGTCACACACACTACCACACAAACTACCACACAAACCACAAACTACCACACAAACAGTGTGAACAGGAGGGGGGGCACCACCAGTCTCACCTGATCATGATCCAGCAAGTTATACCGCTTCTCCTCGTCCTTCGCCAACTTGCAAACCTTCTCGTACTCCTTTTTCGTGCCGTGATTCCCCATATCAACCCTGTAGTTGAGATCGCCCAGCCAAAACACGTGGTCGTACGAGTGCAGGAAGTCCATGTTAGTCTTGTGCCGCCCGTGCGCAACGCCCTGTATGTGCAAGCCGTTGACGATCTCCTCGTAGTTCTCCTGCCTCGTGTGCAGCCGGGTGACTCTCGCGGCGAGGTGCGAGGTTACGAAGGCGAGGGAGGTGGTGTTGTCGATGACGAAGCCGGTCGCGCACCCGCCTTTGTTGCCGAGGATGTGAGCGATGCCGGTGGCTTCGGTGGAGGAGGACAGGTTGGTGATGCGGGCCTGGGGAGGGGGTGAGAAGAGAAGAGGGATGGAGTGCGAGCTAGGGAAGGTGGTGTGGACAAAGTAGGCGCCGAAGACCCTGCCACACTAACCTTGAGATCGGAACGGACGATTGTGACCAGATGAATTCCCCACAAGCTCTGCACGCTCAACAGCACATACTCGCAGTTCGTGCTCGCCTGCGAGTTGTACCCGTTCGTCCTCTCCATCATATTCCTCATCTTATCCGCCGCCTGCAACCGACTCTTCAACCTGTTCCTCGCCCCCTCCCCACACAAATGATCCTGCAACGCCTTGAACCACTTCCGCTTCTTGTCGCACTCCTGGAACCCAATCGAGTAAACGTCATGTTCCCCCGCCGGCAACCAGTCGTTCAACTGCGTCAAGTCAGGCGGGCCCTTCTCCCCCACATTCCACGTCGCTGTCAACACATTCAACGTCTCGCCCGAAGGCAACGGAAGCTCCTCCTCGTGGTCGCTGCCGAACCCCTTGAACTTCCTCTGCATGGCTCTAACGCGGCCAAGGAACCGCTCCTTCATGAACGGGGAAGCGAACCTAAGAGGGTGGTGGGGTAAGGGGGAGGGAGAGGGAGAGAGGGGAGAAGGGAGAGGGGAGGGCAATGGCATACGGGGGGCGGGTGAAAGCAATAACTCGCGCTCGCAACATCTCTTTCGTCTTGCCCGCGCTACTCACACCAAACTAATCAACTGCAACTTCGGCTTCGCCTGCTTGTTCTTATCCGTATGACTCTGCAGGATCTTAATCCCAACACTCTCCGTAGTCTGAGGGTAACTAACGTCAACCCGCTTCGGGTTGTTGTGGTATTGTACCGCATCGATTACGACGTCATCGACGGGAGCGACGGGGTCGTTGAACTCTTCGCCGAAGGATACGGAGAGCTTCTCGCAGTTTAATATGACGACGGTTTCGTACATCATTCCGAGGGTGTTCAATGTGTTGCACTTCCAACGAATGTTGTGCTTGTTGTCGAGGGATTGGCAGTCAGACGAGAAGGTTACAGAAGGGTTACACAGGTGCAACGCATTGGAGAACATCTCACGCTCCACCCTAGACCGGAAGGAGAGCTCGAGCATCCCAGTGGTGGGAACAATGGGTGTCGCGTCACTCGCATTGCTCGCTCTCGCCGCGTTATCATGGGTGTGGAACAGCATCGTAAGCTGAGTAGAGCGCGCTTCGGACCACCAGACTTTGTGGATGGCGGGGAGGGGGTAGACGGTTTGGTCGGTTGTGTCTACGTGGGCGAGGACGAGGACGCCTTTGGCGGCGACGAGGTAGGCCTGGGTGTTAGGGGGTGTTAAGGGGTGTTGGGGGGTGTTAGGGGGTGTTAGGGGGTGTTAGGGGGTGTTAGGGGGTGTTAGGGGGTGTTAGGGGGTGTTAGGGGGTGTTAGGATCGCGCATATGTTAGGAGGAAGGGGGCGGGGGCGAGGGGTTTTCGCAGGTCAAGGGCCTGTAACA
>Ga0307985_10002006_pt1 | contig 11492 bp, 12 predicted proteins | sample EllFjometageno80_FD_203155 | JGI IMG/M metagenome (GOLD analysis project Ga0307985, IMG submission 203155) | Marine microbial communities from Ellis Fjord, Antarctic Ocean - #80 | ecosystem: Environmental > Aquatic > Marine > Unclassified | place: Southern Ocean | collected 2014-10-09 | reverse complement strand
ATATGTGAGTGGCCGCAGACAAAAAGACCCGGTTGGTGTAAAAGCAAATCGGCTTTGACTCCTTTGGCATAATTTGGAGCAGTACCTCCTATGTGAATAATGTAAACTTTCAATCCTTCTATTGTAAAGATTAATTTCTCAGGGCATTGAATTCTAATAACATGGTTATCGATATTTCCATAGACCGCCCTTGTAGGTTTAAATGCCTCGAGCTGATCTAGTACAGAAGGGTCGCCAATGTCACCTGCATGCCATATTTCATCACAATCTTTAAAATACTCAAATACCCGTTTATCAAGGTAATTATGGGTGTCTGAAATGAGTCCGATTTTAGTCATAATTTAGACCGCAAATTTAGTGAGTTTATTAGTTAAAATTTTTCAAAGTTCAGAATTAAGCATGTAAAATGTTATTCTCTTACATTTTATCGCTGGTACTAATAAATCTTTATAAGATTTCTTTTAGATATGAACATGTTTACATATATTTGAGTCAACAACTTATTGCAATGCAAGAGGAACTCGACATAGAAAGGGTAGAGAAAATCGCCTTTGTCTTAAAAACCATAGCGCATCCAATGCGTGTGGGGATCATTGATCTTCTGAGCCAGAATGAGAAGATGTCTGTTAATGACATTACTGCTTATCTCGGTTTAGAGCAGTCCCTCACTTCACACCACCTTGCCAATATGAAAATGAAAGGAATTTTGGGGAGTAAGCGAGAAGGCAAGCAAATTTTCTATTTTTTAAAGCTGAAGGATGTTACTCAATTGGTGAAGGTGTTGGAAGAAGCAAATGTCATCATCTTTTAGGATTTAGATATACCCCATCAATTTATAAGTCAAAATACCCACCACTTCCCTGGAGATATTTTGCCATCGTTGAATTGATTCCGCTTTAGGAATAAATATGTCGTCAAAATTTAGTGAGGAACGTCCAGTATAGTAATCAGTAGGAAAAGTATCAAAACCCACTCTCTGCTTCTCCAGACATAGTTTAGACCTTTTCATATGAAAGGAAGAAGTTATTAAAAGATATTTTTGACCAGCGAAATGTTCATGTAGAATTTTGGCAGAGTTGGCTGCATTTTCATACGTGTTTACCGCTTCTTTGTCCAGGGTAATAACCGAGTCAGGAACTCCGGCCATCAATAAAAAAGACTTTAACCGCTCAGCGCGATAAGTTTGCGGATAATTTTTAATGCCTAAACCACCAGAAATTAAGATGTGTTTTAATTTCCCTTGATTAAAGAGCTGCAAGGTATGTGTAATCCTATCCGCACCTTTATTAAAATAGACACGGTCATTGGGCCTTTTATCTCCTTTGGTAACTCCTGTAAAAACAATGCCTACATCGTATGTTGGTAATGTGGGGATTTCCAGTGGCTGCGGTTCCCACCAAAGCATTACCCTATTGCTAATGTATTGGTTAGAAAAAGGGAGGGTGGATTGAAACTAATTAGTAGCCACGATATCAAAGCGGTCTATAAAACGGGCGGTAAAGAAATTTCCTTAAAGAATGTAACAGGTGACATCTACCTCAGGAAATCAGGAGAATAGATCTTTCTAGAAGTATAATATTCAAAAGCAATCCAAGTGTTTCCTTGGGTCGCTTTTCTGTTTTAGTTATCAAAACGTTAAAATCGAAGAAATAAGGTTAATAACTGTTAATTCCTCAAGCGATATACAACATTTTCCTAACTGAACGCATCTATATACTAACGGCGATTAAAGAAATCGTTTTCGAGTGTAACGAATGTCATATTCAACAGTCTTATTAAAAAGAATAATGAAGTAAAAATGTTTTCATCAACCCTTTATATCGGAATCATGGACGGACAACATAAGATCAGCATTAGTGGAGTTGTGTTTTACGTAGAGGAAAGTTGCCGAAACTTACTGATTAATCATTTAAAATGGATTTATAAAAATAATACTTCTAAAGAAAGCATTGCGTCTATAGAAGCTTCGGAAGAAAGAGTAGCAGAGATATTGTTATATGAGTTGAAGTTAGGAACAGAAGTGATTAACGATGCAGCAGTACATCATCTGATAGAGAAAACAACATTGAAATTTAAAGCAACCTGATTTAATTTTTGGTTTGAGGTGATTTAATTAAATACAGGTGTTTTCTATCCAAAACCCCGACTGGAGAGTTGGGGTTTCTTTTTTGCCTAATGTCATTCTCCTCCCAATAGTTATTGGGATGACAGGGAACCTGCCCGTCTGGCGGGTCTATATAGCTACACCGACTTCTATCTTCCCTTTTCTCTCTTCTAAAATCTAACATCTAAGATCTAACATCTAACATCTCCCTTCTCATTTTGGCCTTGCTGCTCTCCATCCATTTTTCAAAGCCAACGAAAGTTGATTGACCATTGCTTTATTCACGAGGTCTTCGGCAATGTTAACATTCTCATCAGGGTCATTTACCAAATCATACAATTCAGCAGCTTTGAAATCTCCTTTGAGCCCTTTAACATTGTCCCAATCGTACCATTCTATATAATGATGGGTCTCGGTTTTCATTGAATAACCCATGTACCTTTCTTTATCAGGGGTATGTTGAGGGCGCCTATGAAATTGACTGAATGTAGCGGATTTCCATTTTTGATCAGGAACATCCAAAAGAGGAGCAAAGCTCGTGCCTTGTAAGTATGCTGGCACTTCTATCCCAGCCAATTCAAGTAGACTAGGGTACATGTCTATTAATTCTGTCAGCGCTGCTGTTTTCGCGCCTTGATTTTTTTGCCCGGGTACATGAATCATCATGGGCACATGCGTATCGATATGGTAGGTCGTTTGCTTACTCCAGCTGTTATGCTCACCTAATTTCCATCCATGATCACCCCAAACGATGATGATTGTGTTGTCATAAATGTCTATGTCTTTTAAGTGCTGAATCAATTTTCCGAACTGTGCATCTACGTAACTCACACTTGCATAGTAACCTTGCTTAAGCATTCGAGCAGTATCCTCTGCCATGCGATATCCATCAATAGGGCGACCAATATCATTAAAACCATCATAATGCCTTAGCTCATAATTGGAATTCATCGTCCAAACAGGCGCACCTTTTGGATGATATGGATTATCAGCCATAGGCAATTCATTCGGATCATACATGTCCCAATATTTTTTTGGAATAGTAAATGGCATATGTGGTCTGAAATATCCTAAACCCATATAAAAAGGCTCGTCTTTTTTTGCTATTCGAGTTAAAACCCTTTTCGCCAATTCGGTTTGGGCACCGTCATAATACAAACTGTCATGAACGTCCTTCATTTCCCAGACGGGGCCATTATTCCAGCCATCTGCATAACGTACGGATCTAATCTTTACTAGAGAATCTCTGATGATTTTCTGAATACGATTAGTTTCCTCATCCAGGTAAAAGGTTTCTCCATCTCGGAAATACATGTCGGGGCTACTAAATGCGGGAGGCCTCAAATCAGGCTCATCCCATGAAATTGAGTCAGGCATATAGTTATGAAAGATCTTACCCAGGTTAACGGTATGGTAACCATTCTTATTAAAGTATTGCGGCATCGTGACCACCTCAGGCATTAACTCACGGAACTTATCACCTAAATGCCAAACACGAGTAGAATCAGGTCGGAGGCCAGTCATTAAGCTGGCTCTAGAAGGGGCACAGACACCTGCTTGACTGTAGGCTCGCATAAACGTTAAGCCCGTTTTTGCAAAAGCATCCAAGTTAGGCGTAACAGCATAAGGATCTCCATAGACACCAATCGTTGGCTTCAAATCATCAATTGAAATAAAAAGGATATTTGGTTTCTTGGTTGGCTTCTCTTCCGTATTGCATGACCACAAAGGCAAGCAACTCAATGCGACTATAAAGAATGATTTCATTGAAAAATAGATTATTGACTCTTGAATATAATCTTTTTCTACTCCCGATAAATATTGCCTTCTCCTTTTTATATATTCGGGAATGATGACGGATGAGCAGGTAAAACGATATAGAAACGAGACAGATGGCGTTTCGAAAGTGATTCATTTGAACAATGCAGGAGCATCCTTACCTCCTAATGTAGTTAAGGAAGCTGTCTTCAGTTACCTGGAAGAGGAGATGACTTATGGAGGCTATGAAACGCATACAAGACACTTTGAGGAATATGAAGGGGTTTATGATGCTGTAGCAAAACTGCTTAATGCCAAACGTTCAGAAATAGCCATTATGGAAAATGCTACCGTGGGATGGACTGCTGCTTTTCTGGCCATCGATTGGCAGGATGGAGACATCGTTTTAACTACAAAGGCGGACTACGCGAGCAATTATTTGTCTTACCTACACCTTAAAAGAAAAGCGGCCATTGAAATTGAAGTGATTCCCAATGATGAATTTGGACAGCCTGATGTGGAGGCTATAAAGTCCATGCTCAATGATAAAGTGAAGCTTGTTTCAGTGACGCACATGCCAACCAATTCTGGCTTGGTGGCCGATGTGGAAGGTATTGGAGCCGTGGTTCGAAATCATCCCGCATTTTATTTGGTTGATGCTTGCCAAACTGCAGGTCAACATCCGCTGGATGTTCAAAAAATTGGCTGTGATATGCTTTCTGCTACAGGAAGAAAATACCTTAGGGCCCCTCGCGGTACTGGTTTTCTTTATGTGAATGAAAAAATAATGGATCAGTTGACTCCTAATAGTTTGGACTTGCATTCTGCAGAATGGACCAGTAAAAATGAATATACTATCCGCAGAGATGCCAGAAAATTTGAAAACTGGGAAGGTAATAGGGCAGGAGTAATGGGGTTAAAGGCTGCTGTGGATTACATCAATGAAGTTAGGATTGATGAAATCTGGGAACGAGTTCAATATTTGGGCAATTATGCCCGCCAACAAATGGCGAAAATAGATAAGGTGACACTTAGAGATATTGGGAAAGTTAAAGGAGGCATTGTCTCCTTTACGGTCGAAGGAAAAACCTGTGAGGAGGTTAAGCAGTATTTATTCTCTAAAGGTATTAATATTTCCTGGAACGGATTGGCCAACACCTTTTTGGATATGGATGAGCGTGGCCTCACTGAAGTTGCGCGGGCCGGAGTACATTATTACAATAATGAGGAGGAGATTGATGCTTTGTGTGATCGTCTTAAAGAGATCAGTTGATTGTGAACCAGCTCAGCGCCTCCTTCGGATGACTCTGATGTGCGTTGGGATTACAGTTTGCTGACTATGCGTTCTATCGTTTTCCAATTCCTAGTAGTGATATCCTTACCAAAGGATTTTTCAACAATCCCCATTACTTTTGGTGTATTAGCTTTAGAAACGTCCAATACGCTTATGATGGTTTTATCTTTTTTTTCTAATATTTCGAAACACTGGTCATCACTTTTCCACGGGAGCCTCAACTCTGATTGGACATCGGTTTTCATGAAGGAGAGATACAATCGAATATCCTTATGTACATCAATACTCTGAAAAGGGGAGTCTTTAAATAACTGATGAATCATTTTCGCTTCACGAATTATTGTAGGTATAGGAAAGCCAAATGTTGACTCTAGCTTTTCTCCAACTAAGTCCTCTAATTGAATTGGATCTTTTAAGGCGCTATCGAAAATGATGTTGCCCGAGTTTAATATTGTAACAATCTCCCAAATTTCAACTCCTCCAATGCTTTTCGAAGCTCCGCCATTGGTACTTTATGGTGGCCACCCACATTGATTCCTCTCAGTAGCGCTACATATTTTTTATTGTCCTTCATTCAAGATCAAAATAGCTCTATTTCCTTTTAAGCCTTGCTGAAATTGAGTATTTATTAGAGTAGTAGGTTTTTAGAATTCAATGAGAATGACAGGTTTTTTTTTGAGATAACTAATTCTAATCTTATTATATTCAGAAAATATTTGAAAATAACAGCCTTGAATTTATGAAAAAATTGCTCGCTCTTGGAAACCTAATTGTCTTTGGAGGAATGATTTACCTCAATTATCTAGGAGGCTCAGGAGGGCTTTATGGTAATGCTACAGGGGACGTTTCTGGGTTTTATCCTACACTATTTACCCCAGCAGGAATAACTTTTTCAATATGGAGTATTATCTACTCCTTCAATCTTGCATTTGTTATTCATCAACTGGTCAAAGCATTTCGCTTTCCAGAAAAGTTCAACTTAAAGTTGAATGGAGGGTTCTTATTTGTTTGCTTGGTTAATTCGGGATGGGTATTGGCTTGGCATCAATTGGCAGTAGGAGCATCGCTGATATTAATGGGCCTTATATTAGGTGGTTTAATCTATTGCTATTTGCAATCGCGAACTACAGCTGCTTCAAAAGAGTACTATACCGAATATGTGAATTTCAGTATTTATCTAGGATGGATTTCTGTTGCTTCTATTGCAAATGTTGCCATTTACCTTACTCAAATTGGAGTAGGTTATGATGGTACCATGGCTGCTGTCTTGACACTGGTCACCATCTTGGTTGCAGTGTTGCTTGGTTTATTCTTTATTTATAAGCAAGGTAACCCTTGGTATGCAATGGTTATTCTATGGGCAAGTATTGGTATTTATCTCGCACGTAATGCAGATATGTCTGCGGGTGCTGATATGGTTAAAATAGGAGCTATTGCAGCTTTGGTTATTCTTTTTGGTGGCTTAGTTTACAAAAATGTTATGGCTAGGACCAAAAGCGCCTGATGGCCCAATAAAGTCACCTTTGGGCTTCTAAAGGTCGAATATTTCAATCAACGCTTTAGTCCGATAATCGAATATCTCCTTTAATTTTCCCTTGATAATTAATGCGTTGGCGATGTTACCCAAAAAGCCAAAAGGAGGCTGGTAGCTAATAATGTCGGTCATCAGGATACCATCTGCTGTTTCCTCTAAAATGTGTTGATGGTGCCAAATTTTATAAGGGCCAACGCGCTGTTCATCAACGAAATATTGCTTTTCTTTTACGTGAGTTATCTCAGTTACCCAAGTGGCCTTAATCCCCAAAAGAAGGGTGACTTTATAACTGATGATCATCCCCTCATACATTTTTTGAGGGACCTCTTCTGAGGTAATGTCAAATCCCATGTATTCAGGAGTGATTTGTTTAAGATTACTTGGGCTTGAGATAAAATCCCATAGCTCATTAAGAGGTCTATCTATGACTTGTGTTCTCTTAAGCTGATAAAATCCCAAAATTATTGAGTGCCCTTTAATTTTTCAATTTTCTCAAGAATTACATTTGCTTCTGCGACCTTGAGATCACTAAGCCTTCGGTTAGAAGTAGACAGCTTATGTGACTCCTCTAGTAATTTTTGATACTGTGAATTAAGTTTTTCAACTTCCGACTTCTTCTTAAATAAGTTAAACATATTGTGCAATTCCTTTTTTGTATGTTTCTAATGCTCTTTTTCTTGCAAAATCATGCTCGACCATTAGATTTGGATAATTTAACGACTGATATTCTGGCAACCATTTTTTGATGTATGAACCAGATTTATCGAATTTTTTTAGTTGAGTGTGTGGATTGAAAATTCTAAAGTAAGGAGCTGCATCGCAACCCGTTCCTGCCGCCCATTGCCAATTCCCATTATTAGAGGAAAGCTCATAGTCTAGCAGTTTCTCTGCGAAATAGGCTTCTCCAAGTCGCCAATCAATTAATAAATGCTTACATAAAAACCCAGCAGTAACCATTCTCACTCTGTTGTGCATGTAGCCTGTTTGGTTGAGTTGTTTCATTCCGGCATCTACAAGTGGATAGCCTGTCTCGCCATTGCACCATTTCTCAAAGTCTCCTTCGTCATTCAACCATCCGATATGGTCGTATTTCGCACGGAAATTTTCAGTGACGACTTTTGGGAAATGAAATAAAATTTGCATAAAAAATTCACGCCAAACCAACTCACTCAAAAACACATGGTCTTCGTCTCCTAGTTGCGCAATTATTTGTCTGACACTTACTGTTCCAAACCTAAGGTGCGGGCCAAGGTAACTGGTAGAATCTATGCCTGGGATGTCACGGGCTTCAGTGTAGTTTTCAAGAACTTTCAGGTCATAATCCTGTACCATTATCTTGGATTTTTTAAAGCCAAGGGTTTCCATGCCCGGAAAAGCCTGTTGTACGTTGCTAAAATTTTCAAACCGTAATTTGGCTTTTAAGGCTGTTGGTTCATAAAGTGAAAGCCATTTGTTTTTGTAAGGGGTGAAGACAGTATAGGGCGTACCATCTGCTTTCATTACTTCCGACTCCTCATGAATGACTTGGTCTTTGAAAGTATGAAATTCGATGCCATTCGCCAGTAAGAATTGCTTTGTATCTAAATCCCTCTTTATCGCATATGGTTCATAGTCCTTGTTAACAAAGACAGATTCAATATCATAACTGCTAATTAATTCTGCCCAAATGTCCTCTGGTTTACCTTTTAAAATAAGTAATGACGCCTCGTTTTTAACTAGCTTTTCATTAATACTATTTAATGATTGGTAAATGAATTGTACCCGAGCGTCATCTTTGGATAATTCATCAAGAATAGCCTCATCAAAAATGAAAAGGGGTAGCACATTCTTACTCTGACATAGTGCTTCATGTAAAGCAGTATTGTCTTCAAGTCTTAAATCTCTTCTGAACCAGAAAATGGTTGTCTTCATAATCTATTGATTGTAAATCTCCTTACAATTGAAAAAACAGGAATTGTATGAAACTGAAATGTTTTAGCTTTTTGAAACATCTTCTTTGGTTATTTTATTTAGCATTCCATTAAAGAGGAAGCCATGAAATGGGAGGACAGCATACCAATATAGTCTCCCAGCTAGCCCTAGAGGTCTAAAAGTGGCAGTTTGTACAAGTTTTCCTGATTCAATTTTGAATTCTAACCAAGCCTCTCCTGGTAATTTCATTTCCGCCAACAATAATAGTCGGCCTTCTTTTTTGTTGGCGTATAATACTCGCCAAAAATCTAAGGCATCACCTACATTTATGGAGGTCAAGTTAGTTCTACCTCTTCTTAAACCTACACCACCTGATAGCTTGTCTAAAAAACCTCTGAGCTTCCATAACCAATCACCATAATACCAACCATTCTTTCCGCCAATACTCCATATTTTCTGTACACATACTTCCTTGTTGTCAAAAGTTTTACTCCTCTGATCTTTGAAACATCCGAAAGAAGGGATTTCTGTAAAATCAGAAATATTACTTTCAAGGCCGCTACTTGCATAAGCGTCTTTCCAACTCGAAATTATTTCGTTGTTTTTAATTTTACTAAAAGCTTTGACGAGGGCCTCTTGATAGGTTGAAGGATGTATATCTAGTATTTTGTTAATGTCATTGTTCCGGCATATTACTTCAATTTTCATGCTATGGACTAAAGCCACTGCGAGCTTGTATGAGGTTGATGTAACGAAATATAACCAGTAAGAAGAGAGCTTGGGCGTCATTACGGGTACCGTATAAATCCACCTTTTTAATTTCCTGATTCGGGCAAACTCTAAAAGCATGTCTTTATAAGAGAAAATATCTGGACCTCCTATGTCGAAATCTTGATTGTATGTTTTGGTATTAAATATGGCTTTTGAAAGGAATGCAATCACGTCTGATATACCAATAGGTTGACTGCGCGTATGCAACCATTTTGGAGTAACCATTAATGGAAGTTTTTCAACCAGGTCTCGAAGAATCTCAAATGAAGCACTTCCTGATCCAATTATAATCCCGGCTCTTAATGAAGTAAAATTATAGTCTCCTTCGCTTAATTCGAATTCAACCGTTTTTCTGGAGGCAAGATGCTCGGATAATTCAGACTCATTTACAATACCACTTAAATAGACTACATGTTCAACTGCTGTCTTATTGAGTGCTTCTCTAAAACTCTTTGCGGATTGCTGTTCTAGTGCCTGATATTTGCTAGCCGCTGACATAGAATGAACCAAATAATAGGCCCCGTCAATGTTCTTCGGAATTCTAGCAAGACTTTCACTGTCTAAGAGGTCGATTTCAATAACTGTGATTTTTTCACCTAGTGATTGTGGAGGATTGAATCTTTTAAGATCTCGAACACAGCAAATCACATCATGCCCTTGATTGACTAGAACTGGGAGCAGCCTTTTTCCAATATAACCTGTCGCACCTGTAAGCAGTATTCTCATTGTTTTAATATACAAAATATTGTGGTGAGCAAATCATTGTCTGACAGTTATGATTTGCAAATTTAAAACATTAAGGATAATATTGTTTTACGTAGATACGAAAAGATTAAACAAAAGTTAATGAGTATTAAGAATTCCTATTCTATAAAAGACCTGGAAAATCTAACGGGCGTAAAGGCCCATACCATTCGTATCTGGGAAAAAAGATATGAATTGCTCGAACCGATGAGATCGGAGACTAATATTCGTAATTACAATGAAAAAAGCCTTCTAAAACTGTTGAATATTGCGCTACTCAATGAGAATGGTGTAAAAGTATCTAAGATCGCCAAGCTGAGTGAGAATGAAATTTACCTGAAGGTAAGGGAGTTAGTGGTTGAAAAAGAACATCCTTTGCATGCCATTAATGATTTTAAAGTTGCCATGCTCAATTTCGATCGCCAACGCTTTGATAATACTTACAATCAACTATTAGCGCAAAGTTCTTTTCGTGATATCTTCTTAAAAGTTTTTATCAAGTTATTAGAAGATATTGGGCTACTCTGGATTTCCAATACCATTACTCCAGCGCATGAGCATTTTATTTCCACACTCATCAAGCAAAAGTTGCTGATTAATATTGAACGTGTTCAAGGTGTTAAAGTAAAATCAAAGAAGACATTTGTACTCTTTCTACCTCAAAATGAAATCCATGATATCGGAATTCTATACATCCACTTTGAATTATTGCTTAAAGGTTATGAGTCTGTTTATCTAGGCCCTAGTGTCCCTATTGCGTCATTATTAGGGCTTCAGGAGGTTTTTGAAGAGATAGAATATGTGAGTTATTTCACAGTAGAGCCTAGTATAAACAAGGTGGAGCCTTTCCTGAATGAGATGTCCAAGAATATACTTTCTCTGCGCAAAGAGAAGCTGCATGTTCTAGGTAGAAACACCAGGGAACTTAATGAAGCTAATCTTCCAATAAATGTTATTGCTTATGATGATATCATTTCTTTAATTGGTCGCGTATAATTTGATTTAATTTGATTCGATTTTTTTATTTAAGCAGTTTTGTTTTTGTTTGATAAATATCGAAATTTGTTAAACATAATGAAAAAAGCATCAATAATCGGTTCGGGATTCTCTTCACTTTCAGCAGCCTGCTATTTGGCCTCAAATGGATACGAGGTCAATGTGTATGAAAAAAACGCTCAATTGGGTGGGCGGGCAAGGCAATATGAAGAACAAGGTTTCAAGTTTGACATGGGACCTACCTGGTATTGGATGCCAGATGTGTTTGATCGTTTTTTTTCTGATTTAGGAAGAAAAACCACGGATTATTATGAATTAAGTAAGCTAGGCCCAGCCTACAGGGTCTATTTTGGTCAGGACGATTTTATTGATATTGACGA
>Ga0307985_10002000_pt1 | contig 11516 bp, 5 predicted proteins | sample EllFjometageno80_FD_203155 | JGI IMG/M metagenome (GOLD analysis project Ga0307985, IMG submission 203155) | Marine microbial communities from Ellis Fjord, Antarctic Ocean - #80 | ecosystem: Environmental > Aquatic > Marine > Unclassified | place: Southern Ocean | collected 2014-10-09 | reverse complement strand
TCTCGATATCTGTGTCCATGACAATGAGGTCATTGATCTTTAATGGATATCGGTCTAAGTCGGACAGCTTAGGGTCCAGCATGAACTGCATGGCGAACCCGGATTTCCCGTAGGAGGCTTCACGTTCGGCAAGGTCGATAGCACTGAAGCGAGTTGGTTCGGTAGGTTCCCCGACGAACTCATCATCCACACATGAAGCGGCGATGTTTCCGTTGTAGATCTTTTCGGACTTGGCAGATGTTATCTTCTGGGCGGGCCAGATACGCATCTCGTAGTCACGCTCCAGCATCTTGTTGTAGATACTATCTTCACACTGGGGTGTTCCAAGGAACAGGATACGACTGTTATCCTCCGGCTTAAGGATGGCTTCAAACTCTTTGACTTGCTCGGACAGCTTGTCCCGCATTGACTGTGTTGCCGAGTTGTTAGGAACCTCTACGTCATCTGCAATGATGATATCAGCGCGGGATCCGGTAAGCTGGGATGTTATACCGAGGGACTTTACGGAGGGCGCGTGGGATGCTTGGGCTGGTCCTACATCAAAAGAGATCTTAGAGAAGCGTTGTTTGTCACCCGGCATCAAGTGAGCAAGGACCGGCATCTCATGGATCAACCGGAGTGTGAAGGTAGAGAAGTCATCGGCGCGGTTCTTTGATGCGGAGACCACCAGGATGTTCTTTTGTGGATCAAGAAGAAGTTGATGAACGACAAAGGCAGAACAGATCCATGACTTACCGACACCTCGGAATCCTTGGATAACACCTCGTCGTGGTCCATTTTGCATCCACTCAGCTATTTCATATTGAATAGGAGTAGGTGCAGGAAGGGACAGGTGGTTCCATGTCATCCAAAGGAAGTTACGGAAGTCCTTAAGCTGTGCAGGAAGATCACTCATTCATTAACAACTTTATCAGCAGGATCTTCAAAGGGAAGTAAATTTACAAGTGCTTGCAACGGCGATTCTTGTGTAATACTCGCTGTAATGTTATTGTCCTTAAGTAGTTGTCTAGCAGCGTTTAACAAGGCAGGAGGTGCTTCTCCGTTATTAATTTGATCGATGAACGTATCAATCAGAAGGTCTTGTAATCCTTCCATTTTTATACTTCGTTTCTCGTTAATCATCAGTCGTCGTTAGTTAGTGAATGGTATACTTTAATTAGCATGTAGGTCAGAGTTGCTAGACCTACTGCAATGGCTACAAGGGTGTTCACCTGTTCGAGTGTTATGTTTGCAATCAATCCGGTTATTCCTACTAGGGGTGTGGTGAAGGAGGAGTTCATCGTGGTTAGGCGCTGAGTTTGCTTCCGAAGACCACGAAGTTAATACTTAAGCCCGATGCGTCGTTTACGTAGGGTTCTAACGTAAAACCAGTAGTTGCTTTTGATACTACCGTAATGGTGTTATTTGAAGCAACAGTGCCACCAATAGTAGCAATAACTACATAAGCCACACTATCTAATGCTGTTGTAAACGTAATGGTTCTTTGACCTTCCAATGGCTCGCTGATGCTTGCGACATTATAACTTGCCGAGAAATCGTTTGCGTTTGGCGGGTCCGGGGCGGCACTAAACCCGACGACACCATAACACCTTGGGGAGAACGGGCTATACTTAAGAACGTCGGGTGTTATTGGACTTGAGGCCAGTTGCGTCTCTATAGAATCCTTTATAATTCCTGCCTCTCCATTTGCGATTTCCCGGTATCCCACACTATGCTCGGCTAACCGTGTGCTGGTAACAGCCCCGGCAGCAATCTTTGCTTCGATGACACAAGAGGAACTAAGTTCAGTTGATCCAATGGACCCTGTCGCAATCTTACCCGATGTAACCGCACTGTTTTGGATCTTTGTGGTAGATACAGAGTTGGCGAGGATTTTGGCTTCCGATACGGAGTTTGCGGCTAGTTTATCGACGGTTACCGCCCCGTACGTAATCGCACCTGTGGTCACACTTTGGATACCTGCACTTGTGTCCGCAGCGTCCTCCGTCATTTCCTGGGCGGCAAAGAGTCCTTGCTTGTAGGAGATGTCCAGATCCCCTTCACTTAAGACAGCTCCGGCTTGAAAGTTAACCAACGGAAGAACAGTGGTTGTCCGGTAGACTCTGATTGAGCTAGTTGCATAGACCAATGGATGATCCATCCACGCAGCGGCAGTCATAGTGACCGTCTTTGTATCAAGGTTTACCGTATAGCCATAACCCACTTCGGTGCCTGTAGTATCAGGTTCTAATTTTAATACCGTTTTAGCTCCGCCGGAAGCGATTGCGATAACTGTAATGTCGTCAGCACTTAATACGTCAAAACCATAGGTAATTGATTTACTGGTCGGGTCGATTGATAGATAGAAGGATAGTCCACTTGTGTCAGGCATGGGTTTTTATTGGGTTGGGATAGGGTTATTAAATTTCTCCGAAGCGGTTTGTCTCATTTGTCGTTTCTTGGTGTAGATATCCTTAACGGTCTGCACAAGTTCTGGAAACTCTGCGCTCATCTCGCGTTTGGCCTTTCGCCGGTAAGCGGAGATAACTCGGCTAATCTCTTTAATTCGGGGATCTTCATCAATAAGCTGTGATTGTCCACCCGCTTCTTTTACGGATTCTCCCAAAGCTTTAAACTTCCGTGAATTAACCAGACCTTTAAGTGATGTCCTTAAAGTTCGTTTATTAATTGTGGTGGTTGAGGTTACCTCTAGAAAGCGTTCATAGGCTTGTCTTCCATCTGCGTTATAGAACTCTCGCATATCCGTCTCTCTATTCCCAATATAGTTTGTTGATGGCATTGAGAATCCGTAAACTAATTCTTGAATAGTCTTATCAACACTGTCGTTCTTTTTACTAGAGATGTAGATAGGGTTTAGAATCCCAAGCAAACCTAAAGGGTTTTGTTTGTAGATGGCTTCACCTAGCATATCTCGTTTCACTGGGATCTTTTCGGAGGCTATAGGTAGTTTACGAAGGATTGCATCCACTACAGATCGGGACTCCCTAATTAAAACTTCACTGTCTCCGATATCTTTCATGTTGTTAATCGACATAGGAACAGCCATTCCGCTGATGACATCGCGTACAATCTTTGGTCCATAGACATCCGGCTGTTGCATAGCATTCAACACGTTATTCAATCCTCTAAGGAACGACTTATCCGTGATGTTTTCCGACATGGAGAACGCTAATGACATAAACGATTCCTCACTACCCGGTTCCAGTCTTGGATTCATAGACATGTGGTCTGCAATATCCGCAGCGATTCCAATCATAGTGGCAAAGGGATCTAGTCGTTGGTAACTCACATAAGTCGGATGATCTTCTGGTCCAATAATAAACGAGTTAGGTTGCCATCCTGTAGACTGTAGAGCTTTTAGTTCGTTCGGGTTACGAGGACCACTGCCTGTAATCTTATCTTTGTTAAGGTAAGCATAGTAAATCAGAGAAGCACTTCCGGCGGTAGCAGTTGCCATTCTTCCTTGATACTCAGCTTTCTTCATAGGACTCATTTGAGACATCGCAGCGCGTCGATCCGCAGCTTTCTTTGACAGTAAAGGTGCAATCTTATCATACGCATAACCCATGGGAGTTCTCTTTAAACCAAAGGTAAGAATCTGAGCTGGAGTGTTAACAAACGGAAGAATCAACACAAGAGGAGGAAACTTCTCTCTAGCTCTATTCACTAGTCCTACGAATTCCCCTTGATTTGGATCAGTAAAAGTAACTTCCCTTGCGTGTTGGCGGGTGTCTTCAATCAGTTTCACTGCCTCTTGGTCACGAAGAAACATGTCCTTTTTCTCTAATGTTAACCTACGAAGTTCGTTAGGAATTAACATAGGGTTATCCACGACTTGACCTGCCTTGTCCCCACTGAGGATGTTATTCCGGGCTTGTTTAGCGAGGGAGGATTGGACTGCGCTTTCGCTATACATGGCTCCATCTTCGAGAAAGGCTTTATTCACGGTGTTTGCAACCCAGGCTTCCTTCGCTTCAAGAGGTTTATTTACCCAGTCTTTATGAGTGTGGACATGATTGAAGGCCCGTTCCCGAATGTTGGACAAACCAGCAGCAGCTTTGTTCATTGAGTCGCCTCCGGCATTCATTGCGAACGGAAGGTTAAACCAAGTGTTTAGCCATCCCATAACTTTACCCATTAAAGTATCTTGGTTCACTCCGTATAGTTCTGGGTCAAGAGCATCGATATTAGATCTCTTTGATGCGTCGGTGAACGGTGAACTCGCTCCTGTAACAACATCTGACTTAGTTCCGATTCCCTTCATTCCTGCTTTAATGACCATCCGTGCGTCACCTATTGTTTGGTGAAACTTTAGTGCTTCCTTAAACACTTGCCATTGGGCTTTATTTCCTGCCAATGCCCCGACTCCCGAGCCGACAATGCGTTCCATTTTAACTAACATCCTAACCGCAAGGGGCATCCCCACGTTCAGGGTGGTAGTTGGTAGACCAGACAGAAGGTTACGTTGAAACAGACGAGTTCCCAAGTTCATGAATTTATCGAAGCCGCTCATCTGTGACATCTCGTTAATTTTCGCAATGGCTTCCAAGGGGCTATCCCCCTCCACCGCAAACATCATCTGGTTCATGAAGTTGTTAAACCCCTTTTCCTTACCCGGCTGACTGCCGATCCACTTCTTGACTGCCTTTTTAGTGGTAAACCCTTGACCGGTGTTATTAATCGCATCCGTTCTTAGTTGAATTAAATCAGCGCGGGTTTGTTTAAGGACGGCTAGACGGTTTGGTCCTGAGGTTGCAAGGATCTTTTGTCGAGCAGTCTGAGCGTTACTGAGTTCAACAAATTGTTGATCCGTTAATTTTACGATGGATTGTATTTCATTAAGAACTCTGTCAATGCCTTTATTTTCCGTCAGCATCTTTTGCGCAGATTTAATCTTCGCTTCGATGTCCTTCATCATTGGGTCTTGTTTTGACCCCGAAGGATCAAGTTTACCCTTGGACGCTTTCACCGGGTTAAATAGATCTTCTCGTAATTTTGTTAACTGCTCTTGGGCTTTAGAGATTTTTTGAGCCTTTGTTAATTTAGACTTAATAATCTTCTGAAGCATGGTTGCCGTTGTGGGAACCTTTTCCTTTGTGTCTTGAACTCGTTTTTTAGAGGCTTCTAACTTGTCTACTCGTTTCTGATAGTCCTTCGCAGATAATTTATCTACATAGTATTCTTCTTCTCGCAAGGTAATGATGTCTCCTTCTTGTTTAAAGGCATCATCGTGGTATTTAATTTTTGCTTTAAGATCCCGTATCTCTGACTTTAACTCATGCTCCACACCATCTTCTGTGGGAGCTTTCGTGTCGGTTTTAAAGGAGTCTGCATCTTGTTCGTTTACCTCAACTGATCGCTCTTGTTTCTTTTTTAACGACTTTTCAAGTGCTTCCTTTCGCTCTACCAGTGTGTCGCGGTCGCTCTTCCTAGTGGTGTTAAGTTTTGTTTGTTTCTCTTTCGCGGGGGAGGGCGTAGAAGGGTCAAGAATCTCTTCGGGTTCCTTTAACAATTCCTTAGATGTCTTATCCATCTTTTTGATTGCAATGGACGATAATGCATCAGTTAAATCATCTTCTTCTATAGCAATCTCACCCAGCTTTTTCGTAAGGTTTTCATCAAGGGTTGTAGCTTCAGATTTTATTCCAAGAGAGTTTTGAAAGAAGGAGACAAATTTACTTTGGCGATCTAATAGACCCTTGGAGAATTCGGTTCCCTGAGCTGCTTGCGTGGCTGTGTAATACTTTAAATTCCTCTTTTGTCCGATGACTTCAATTAGGATACTATCCAGAACTTCTTGATCGGGAACGTCTTTGGCTAGCTCCTTCATCCGCTGTGTTCCAAGGATGGCTACACGCTCGGCAGAGGTTTGCATCCCTAGCATGGCAATCTGTTGCGCTGCTCGGGATTGTTTCATTGCCTCTAGCTGTGGTGGTAGAAGCGCATCAAATCGTCCACCAAGAATTGCCTTATCAACTATCGTGTGATCAAGTCCAGCTTCTTTAAACATCTGTCTCATCTCAGCCGCTCTCTTCTCGGGACTGGCAGCATCCTCTGCGACTAGCTTTGGAATAAATTCATCAAAGATCCGCTGTCTTTCTTGGGAGTGTGTCGCTCCGAGAAGAGCCTCCGTAAGTCTCACTCCTGAATCCAAGGCATCCTGTCCGCTGACATTCTCAAAATCATCTGCCAGTCCGTTGGGGGTGCCATCATCCTGTAACGGTCTAGGTGATAAAGCAGGGTCGGGAAGTTTATCAGCCTCTTCATTAACCTTTTCAAAAAACTCTTGTCCTTCCGGTGTCTGTTCTCCGCTATCTACAAGTGCTTGGTTATGGTCTTCTTTAGCTTTAGTAAGTTTCCTAACTGCGGTCTCGGACCCATCAAAAGTCTTGAGAGCTTTCACAAGTTTTGCTCCAGTTAGGATTAATCCACCAACAGCACCGCCGATCAACCCGCCCTCGGCCACGTTTTTCATCCGACCTTCGAACTCCGAGTCGTCTTGGTTAGACTGTAAGTAGTCTGTTACCAGAGAAAGGTGATCTGTGTGTTCGGCTAGGAGGTCACTTAAACGAGCCTCATGTCCATCAAAGGAAACAAAGTCAGCTATAGATCCCGTCGCAACGCCTTTGAGTGTCTTGGTGGTAGCAGCACTAAACCTAAAGGCTGTCGCAGCTCGTCCTGCTTTACTTAACAAACCTACGGCAAAGCCACCTGGAATTAACCCGGCAGCAAACTGTGTGATTCCTTCAGCAAGTCCACCCACGATACCAGTGGGTCTACCAAACGCTCTCCTTTCATAGAAATCCTCATCCATGTCGAACGCATCACCTAGCGCCATATCCGCTAGACCGACTATCGACTTTCCAAATCCTTCTAATCCCGCTACTATACCAGTGCCAACGTCTTCGAAAAATCCGTTCTCCTCGTCATCATTATCATCGGGTATATCGAGGTGTTCATAGTTTGGATCAGATAGAGATCGACTCCCAATTTGCGGCTTGGAGAGTGTGGAAGTAAACGAATTTACAGTTTTAGGAAGTATATTCATGTTGGATAAAATTATTTAGTAGTGGTCTCAGGGGCTGGACTACCGAAGCCAATTTCACGGGCTAACTTAATTTGGTTGTCTCGGAATTCTTGTTTAGATAAACTGTCTTTCTCGGCTGGAAAATACAGCTTATGTAACTCATCAAGTAACTGAAATTCACCCTTAGCGGCATTACGTGCGGCGGTATAGTTATACACGTATGTTTTAGATGTTACCTTACGTGAGTAAAGAGGAGGAAGGGGGTTTCCCTGTTCATCTCTACCTGTTGGGGTGAGATCAACTGCGGCCATGTCTGAGGGGTCATAAATTCCAGAGAGGAGGGGGTGGAAGCCCGAATCATCAAGTTCGTCCACTCTCGGATTCCTCTCTGTCTTGGGTAGCTGTCCTCCATTTCTGTGCAATTCCATCGGTATTCCGATATATTGAGAGCGTTTAATAAACTCTGCTCTAATCTTCGTGGCCGTGATGAAATCCTTCTCTGAGTTTGCGTTTTGTATTTTTAACTGTTGTTCACGAGGATATGATCCAGTCCATGTGGAAGCGTAAACATTTTGAATTTCTTTTTGTCGGGTTGCCAAGGAGTTTGATTGCACGAACAATTTTTGGCTATGAGGATCAGAAGCGGTTTCGTTAAACTGATCCAAGCGCGTCTCAGATTTCTGAAACAACCCCTTAAGAACAATTCTTCCCTTCTCATCTATGAAGTCCGTGTCACCTTTCTCCACTTCTAAAGTCTTTAGCTGTTTCTGCCTTGCGACTTCTGGAGAATCTTGAGGTGTAACACCAGATCGACGCTCTAACTCATTACCGGAAACAGCGGTGAATTTGGCTTCATTACGTCTATTCAATTCCGCTAACGTCTCGTCGGCTACTTCACTAGCAACGTCTTTATAGTGATGGGCAAACCGTTCACGGTAAAACTCCTTGATGGACATAACTCCCTGTTCCTCTCCCTCAACCATACGGGGGATGTTAAACAATAGTGGCTTCCGAATATCTCTTTGCTTGTATTCCTTTATAACATCAAGACGGGATCTATCATTAGCAATACTTGCTGATTGTATGTGTTCTTTGAAAAGAATCGTATTCCATCTCGCTATTTTCTCCTCCGTGTAAGAATCATCGGTTAGTTGGAGACCGGTTACGTCTCTTCCTGCGGATCTCCATGCTTCCACTAACGCATCCGGCCTTCCATAGTTCGCCAAAAGCTCTCTCTGACCTAAGCTGTTTAGGATTCCGTCCGTCTCTGGTATAGACGCATAGAAATCTACGTCCACACCGTCACCGTATCTCACAAGTATTTCTAAAGATCGATCCGCTTCCTCTCTAATCTCTTCTCGCTCTTTTTTCCCAATCTGTCCGGTTTTATATAATTCCTCTGCTCGAACTATAGAGTCCTTAAGTTCTTGAATATTATCCTCTGTTGGACGATCCGTTTTGTTGATTAGGATATCGGATATGTTTATAAGTTCCTCCTTTGCGAACTCTTCTCCGAATGACTCATCTGTCGTCTCCTGGCGTTTCTCTTCACGATTGATCATCTGTTGAAGACTCACAATGTAGGCATTAGAGTAGCGTTTGCCATCTAGTTTAAGTTTACCACTTTTAATGTTTTCTAGGAACGTATCGACTACATTAAGATTCTCCTCAATGTTAGCTTGAATTTCTCCAAGGGAAGTGCTTTCGACTTGCTTTCGCCATTGAGGTATAGTAGTGGGGGTGATGATTCCTTTGTTTATTGCCTCATTACCTTTCTGAAGTTTACTGCTATCGCTATTGGCTATACGTTGAGCAAAATCATTTCGCTCCTTCGTTATGGTAGCTCTTGAAAAGTCCACCTCTTCCGTTGGGGTGATCTTTATAACAGGGGGTGTGATCGAAGGGTCTATAGGGTCTGCTCCTTGGACCGAAGAATCGGCGTTGATGTTACTGCTGGTTCCATCTGTGGTTATTCCAAAGACTCCTAATGGGGTTGTTTTACTTCCCTTTTGAACTTCCACGGGGACGTTGTTAAAGGTCATTTGTTCTCCCGCATCATTCGTATAAGTAACATTCTTCAGAATGATGTTTTTATTGCGTTGGCTTGGGTTTCCGGTGACACTTACAAAGTCCGTTTCTCCTGTTGCAAACGCCTCCAAAGTCGCCCCTTTACCACCGACAACCGCAGAGACGCTAGCGGGGATTTCTGGAGGAGTAACAGCAGGAACTCGCGCTAAAACCGGTTTGGTCTCTGAGCTGAGCGCTGCATCACTTGGATTTGCGATAACCTGAGCCGGTAGCATACTGTTACCCGCTGGTCCGATCTGACCGTTCTCGCTGTTATACGCAGCTACAAATTGGTCCGGGTCGTCTGGAAGCTGGCTAGGCATTTCGTCGTTGCCGTTCGTCCCGATAAACGGATCACTGCTGTTGAGAATGCTATCTCTTGCGGAAGAATCATTAAATTTACTTCTATTTTCAATCAATTTCGCATACGACTGCCCGGACAGTCCAGGAATCCTACGTAACATTTCATTGTGTAGGGCGAGTTGATGAGGTGAGTTGGCTACCATGTCTTGAACCTCTTTGGGGACGGCATCTTGATAGCGTCGTTCAATCTCTTCTACAGGATTCTCACTGTTTAAGATCTCATTCATCATGTTCGGAGAAGCGTTAGCTAACTCACTCTCTAGTTTTTGGATATGAGGGATCACCTCCATCTTCAACACCTGACGATACAGTTCTTCATCAACGCTTTCTTTTTGAAACAAGTCGTAGATAAATCCTTTGGCCTCTTCATCCCCACCATCAGCTCGGTTTTGAAGCTCGGTTTTGATCTCTTGGGGGTCCATCGCTTGGACTTTCTCAATGCCAGCCTGTTGTTGAATGTTTTTAAATTGCCCGGCAAGCTGTGGAAGTTGATTGAACGCCTTTGAGAGTTGCGTAAAGGAATTCTCTTTGGAGGTGCCTTTAACTGTGACGTTATACGCACCCCCTTGGCTGATGGTAGGCCGAAGGGAAACCTGTCCTAAATTAACAGCTACAAGTTCCCGTTGCTGTTGTGCGTAAGCTGTTTGAAGTTCTTCAGTGGTCATACAAGATTATTGATATTATGCTTTAGAGGGAAACACCTGCTGGACATTCATTGCCGTTTGTAATCCTTGTAACCCGGACTCCAGAATACTGGCTTGTTTGATTGGTTGATTGATTCGCAGTTGATTCATGCGAGAACGGATGGCTCCTTCTTCTAATTGTAAGACAGACGATTGGGCTTGTAGCTTCTGCTGTTGGGTTTCAGAGAAGGAGTATCTCGCTTGTTTAGCGGATAATGAATCTGTTAATCTGTCTAAGGACATCCCGGACACCCCGGCTTCTGTAAGAGCAATTAGACGCGCTCGGGACTTGGCCTCCATGGTCTGGACCTGTGCTGCTTCTTTGCGTTGGGAGCGCGCAATTCCTTCCTGAGACTCGCGTGTCCGTAAGGCTGTATTGGCTCGTTGCGCTCTAATTTGTTCAGCATCAGAGGCTTGTGATTGGGCTTGCTCTTGAGCGTTAGCCGCCGAGCGTTGCGCAGCGAAGGAGGAGACAGCACTAGCTATGCCCATCGAGATAGGTTCACACATAATTGTTAGGTTCTAAGGAAGGATTGATTTGAAAGGAAAGGAAGTCGGATTCGGGTTCGTCGGAGAAACTCGCACCACACCATTGAAGCCATCGGACGGTGGTGGTGTTGTGGGTGTGAACCCTGTTGACGCACGGGAGTTTGTAATGGTTAACAATAAAGGAGAGCCAGACTTTACTTGCTTTCGCAAACTCAAAGCCAGCCACCGCAAGTAACCTATCTGTGGATAACAACCATATGTAGTTGGTCTCCCCTTTGATCAGCTCTCCGATCCCAAAGCAAGCTAAGGGTTCTTTGTCGTCCTTGGCACAGATAGTCCAGGTGTGGTAGTCCTGCTTTAAGCCAAGCAAGAGCGCGTGTGTAGGGGATGATCCACTACTCCACAGACATTCCAGCTTGTCGATGTGCCGCATGTTAACACCTACCTCTTCACAATCGGACGTTCGGGTGGAACGGATGTAGACGTTATTGTATTCTAGTTGAACGGGTATGGACGTTGGATTCGAATTCACAGGCTTGAAAGTTAGAGGCAAAGGCACTTGAGTTGACTATCTTAATAACCGAATCCTTCGCTTGTGTAAAGATCGAGAACCGTAACTTCCCATCTTGTGTAAGAAGCGTGTCCGTAGAAGTGACGTTAATAACATTCGGACTGTAGGTAAAGATACGTTTGTCACGGGCAAGAGGTGTTACTTCTACTTGGAAATCCAAGGCATCAGTAAAGAACAAGGTGCCGTTCCGCAGGATCATACGAGCCAGCCCAGAAGCAACCGGTGGGTTCCCTTGCTTGAACACAGGCTCACTAAAGGTGTATTCTAGTTTGTATTGGAGTCCGGTAAAGAATGTCCTGTTGTAGGACTGAACCGA
>Ga0307985_10001997_pt1 | contig 11535 bp, 11 predicted proteins | sample EllFjometageno80_FD_203155 | JGI IMG/M metagenome (GOLD analysis project Ga0307985, IMG submission 203155) | Marine microbial communities from Ellis Fjord, Antarctic Ocean - #80 | ecosystem: Environmental > Aquatic > Marine > Unclassified | place: Southern Ocean | collected 2014-10-09 | reverse complement strand
TCGCCGAGAAAAATATTCTAAATAGTGCCATCGTGTAGAGCGGGGTCGAATTAGTACTACTGCGTGCGACTTAACACCCAAGTAGTTTACGAAAGGTTACCTCAATTTTCCCTACTAACCCTAACAGAAGTTTACGCTTTCCATGGTTTATTCTACGATTTTCTACGCTTTAGTGCCCAAAGTGACAAATAAGTCAGTGATAGTCAGTTTTGGGGGGGAAGGCCGCGGCAAAATGTAGAGAAACCCTGCTAGGCAGGTCGATTACATCGAGGGGGGTAATATAAGACACTGAACAGCTTTATACACCCAAACCCGGCGAATATTTCTAGGGACGACTCCAGCCAAGTCGAGATCACAGACATTGGGGTCGCATAGTACTAATCGGTCGCACGGCTATGTCCCTCTCGGCCCATTTTGGCATAGCGATCTCAAACACTCCCTGCAGCTCAGCAGCCGCGTTGAGGCGAGCCTGTCTCTACAGGCTGTACGTACAACTGTACAGCAGCTGCTCTACAGGCTGTACTGTACTGTAAAGGCATATCATATTGTGTTCTCCCTTGGTCTCCCGCTACAACCACCCTACTCCCTCGCAGCCAACCCCCCTCTCTCTCTCCCCTCCCCCCTCTTCATCGCTCCCTCTTACCCACCCACTCTTCACTTCCCCCCCATCGATAGAAGAACTAAAACACCCCGGCCCCCCCTTTCCCCTCCCCAACCCTAACCCATGGGCTACAAACCATCAACCTTCTCCCGCTGCGTCGGCGGTCCTCGATCAGCCTGGACTATTGCGACATTAACAGAAGCTTGGGCTGTTCACTCCGCTATTGTGGAGACGGACCCGAACGATTTGGAGCAGTATTACGCGGCAGGGCTCGCTATGCAGATGGCGGGGGAGGAGGGGTGTGACGACCAGTACATGAAGTTCTGCAAGGCGGCCGAGGTGTATCACATTTCGATCACTGCTGCGGTTGAGTATTATCTGAAGATCGCGACGGATATGGAGGCGGCGGGGGAGGACGAGGCGATTAACCAGGACCTGTACAATATCAAGGGCAGGATCAAGCTACTGACAAGGTACCAGGAGTTGAAGGTGAAGGAGGCAAAGACGAAGTGCACTGTGAGTTGACCACCAAAAGCGGCCAATAAGCGGCGTGAACAAGAGTCGTTTCGAGCAGCACTTTCTGGGAAGGTCGCGTGCGAAGCGACGTCGTAGTTTCGCAATTGTCAATGAATGCCGTAAATGTGTCACTCGCTGTTGCATCCATTAAGGGCAGCGTCGTTTGCGAGCGTGGGGCGCGTTTGACGTTCGCGTTTTCTCTCGCGCTCATTCCCGCGCTTTGTATGTCTTTTGTCGCATGTTGCCGTAGCATGTTGCCGTCGCTACGGTCGCCTGTCAGCTGAGATCGCGGCCGGCTCACCCCTCATGACAGTTCGCGTGCCTTGATAGACAGTTCGGTGCTGTGCCTTGATTAGTACCATACAGCGCGCTTGTTATCTTACAATACGGTATACAATACAAGAACCACCTGCTCGTGCGCTGCTTAGTTCCCCGGAAGGTAGCCAATGTTGGTTAGTACATACGAGCCGAACGGCTTGAAGAAGAACGGCGTCTGGTCGATCACTCCCGAGCCCAGCAGCTTCTCCTGAATCGAGAACCCGACGATGGCGATCATCGCGACCCAGCAGTAGAAACAAAGATGGGGGCTGGGCGTGCATGCACGGGGCACCAAGTGAAGTGGCAGAGAGTCGAAAACGCCGGACTTACAATTGTCTGGCTTGGGAGATTGTGACTGTACAAGTCCACTCGCTGAGTCTCATCCACGTCGCGGTCCTCCAATTCTCTTTTCTCAACTCGCCAACGTTGTGTGTGGCCGCGCCATTCAATACCAACATCGTCGCTTTAATTTCTTTCTCTAACTTTCTTCGTCCTTGAGCACCCCGCAGCCCACCGGCGCGCCATTGCCGTCGTTGAGCACAACAATTTTGTTCTTGAAGTCCACGAACTCGTACCCAGTGCTGATGGTGAACTCCACCGTGACTCGCTTGCCGTTCTTCCTGGTCTCGTGACTGTACTGGCTGACCATGTCGTGTTCCTTGTAGGGATCGCCGGGCACAATGCCACACCCGACCTCAGACCCGCCATTGTCATAAATAACAACAGCTTTCCCCTGAATGTGCTTGATATTTTTCCCACTATCAAACGCAACCTGCGAGCGAAGCGAGCGTGAGTGCGAGTAAATGAGTCCAAGTATAATGAGTGCGAGTAAATGAGTCCCAAGTATAATGTGTGCGAGTAAATGAGCGCGAGCGAGGGTTAGCGGGAGAGGAACAAGGCGAGCGCGAGTCAATGAGATGCGAACAAAGACGACGTGCGAAAAACGCGTCGACTTCGAGCAAAAAGAGCTTTCTGAACCGGCCGTTCCGCGCATCTTGTCCACGAAAAGCGCGTGCTGAGCCGGTCGTTCCGCAACTCGCTCAAAGCGCACAGATGCTCACGCTCGCATCGCTCGCGCACGAACCTCCCCCCCAACAGTCGTAATATTGTTCGCTTCGTAAATCGACCCAGGAACAGCGCCGCATCCCATCAACCCGCCGAGGCCGTTGAAAACCCCCACCGGCCTGTCAAACAACGACCCCTGACCAGTGTTGGTCCAAGCCACATCCACCGCTACATTCACCTTGCCGTACTCGTCCTGGTCCCCCGACACGTCGCCGGTCTCGAACAGCACCTCGCCAGTGCAATTCGTGTGCTGGGAGCCCGAGAACACCTTCACCAAGCCGATTACGGGGAGGAGAGCTTCACTCGTCGGCGTTGGGACCTATACACATGTGTGAACAACAGAGGAAGGCGGTGCGAACAAAGCGGCGAATAGCGCGTTCTGAGGCGGTCATTCAGCACGACGAGCGAGCCGCTCTTTCCGCGCTGCGAGCGAGCTGGCACAAGCGGCTACGAGCTGGCAGCAGCGATTTCTCGCGGGCAGGAGCGACTTCTAGCTCGTTCTCGCTCCATCTCCCCTTTCCCTCGCTCCTCCCCCCCCTTCTCTCGCTCCTTCTTGCCCCCCTTCTCTCGCCCAGTACTCACCGACAAAGCCATGCTAACTTCCACCACACTGCTACTCTTGGCAGTCAGATGCACCAACCCGGAGATGTTCCTGTCCGAAACGGTCGCGGATTTAACATCCTCCAGATCATCGCCGAACACTCCCCCGTCCGGCGTGCATGTCTGGTCCTTCTTGAACCTAAAAGACGATACGTAGGGTTGAGAACCTGAAACGTACACAACCTTTGTGGGCGACACCGCCAGAGTGACCAGTGGAGTAGCAGTAGTTGCTTCCTCGTCCAGGTCTCCACTCTCCCACTCCTTCATCCCATAAATCTTCGCCGGCTGCTGCTTGTACATCTCAGTGTAAACTTCGTTCCTGTAGTCACACGACACCCCATCATGCAGTGATACCATGGTAATGTTCCCAAGAATGCCATTCGCAATCAACTTGACGCGGACTTGAGACTCGTCAATGTCGCCGTCGACGACGACGGGGGTGAGGGAGACAACGCCGGTGAGGGAGCAGACGTCGTAGGCCGAGCAGTTTTTGGAAGGGGGGCCAGGGTATTTGAGAATTCGGGCATTAAACTTGTACCTGGGCCACACACATGAGTGAGCAAAGGCCACACACACGCACACGCACGTGTGAACAAAGGCCACACACACACGTGAACAAAGGCCACATACATGTGTGAACAAAGGTGGCGACGGTGAGAACAAAGGGAGCATAGTTAACAATATGCGCTGGGAGCTGGGCGTTCTGAGCAGCGCGCTCTGAGCCGGGAGCCCACACGTGTGCCTGAACAAAGCGGGCTGGGAGCTGGGCGTTCTGAGCAGCGCGCTCTGAGCTGGGCGTTTTGAGCAGCGCACTCTGAGCAGCGCGTGCATCTTGCTGCTATGTAGCTATGTTGCTTACGGGTTGGGCTCTTCGAACGTGTCTAGAGCGAACAGGGATCCCACAAAGCCTCCTGAGAAGAGAAAGAAGACAGCCATGCAGCCAAAGAGCTTGCTGCCCCCGGGAATCACACCGGACATCATGGATGAATCGTCGCTGTACTGGGCGGTGGAAAGGCGCCGGGAATCTCCGACAGAGTCGCCGTCGAAGTCGGACTCGAGGGGCTGGCGCGGCATCGTGGGGTTCTAAACTAAGGGGGGTTAGGGCCTGGATCTAAAAAACAGTTTGGAAAATAACAGGGGGCGGTGCAGGACAGTGGGGGATCGCCGAGAGTGGCATTTCAATGCGACAGACAGGGCTAGTGGGGGGGGGGGCGTTGGCAAACGCGGGAGCGCCATTTCACCGCCGCAATCTTCACACACCTCAAGGGGTTCGATAAGATTTGGCGTCTGGGACTGTTGTAAAATAGGGATGGACACGCTGGAACAGGTTCCTGTACGTCGACGCTACAACGCTGCACTCAACCTCGTCTCTTGGTCTTGACTAAAACGGGCTTGACTAAAAGGGTTGCCCTTAATTCCCCAATTCACTTGTCCTTCTTGTTGTGCGCGTCGTTCATAAACGTGCCCATCTCCATCCCCCCCTCCCCGCTACTCCTCTCCCCCAGCGGACTAAACGTGATCTCCTCCTCCACCTCCCCACTCAACAACCCCCGAGCCTCAGCGTCACTCCCCGTCTGGTTCTTCTTCTTCCTATTCGTAAAGTTCTTGGCAAACAACCCCATCCGACGCTTCGCCTCATCCGTCATCGAACCAATCTGCTCTCCAATCCCACGACTCTGCCAATGGGGATACACATGTGTGAGCCATACACCACACACACGTGTGCCACATGTATCTATGTGAGCCATACATACACCCATACACACGTGCGCCATACACCCCTGTACCATACACACGTGCGCCATACACCCGTGTACCATACACACGTGCGCCATACACATGTGCTCACAAGGGGGCAGCGTGTTTTGATCGGCGGCGAATACGAAAAGGCGCCATCAGTTGGCGTCAGTTGGCGTCGGTTTGCGTCAGACGCCCGTTCGCGATACACACGAGTGTCGTGTGGGCGTGTTTTGATCGTCGGTGCCAGACGGCGGTGTCAGTCGGCGTCGGTTAGCGTCATCCCACCCATTCGCTCAACTCGCAATCTCACCTCACTCGCCCCGTTCCCGCTCCCACTCCCTTCCCCCCCCCCAGCCCTCGCATTCTGCTGCTGGTGCTGCCCCATCATCTGCGCCTCCCTAATGGACATCGGCATCCTCCCCCCCCTCTGATTGGTCGCAATGTGCGCAAACTCTGGGTTGTTGGCCAGCTCGGACACGAACAACTCGTCTTGGAGCATGCGTGCGAGCTGCTCGTCGGAGATCATCTGGGAGTTGCCGGGGGCGGGAGAGGAGGTTGCGTTGGTGGTGGGCGTTGCGTGGCCGGGAATGCGGAGGAAGTCGCGGGGCAGGGTGGTCGGCGTGCCGCGGCCTTTCGGCTGGGGGGGAGTGGGGAGGGGCGTGGGGGCGGGAGCGGGGGTGGGGCGGGAGGGGACGGCGGGGCGGCCGTTCTCGCGAGCCATCTCGCGAGCGAGGCGGGCGTCGTTGGAGGTGTCCTGGGAGGAGGGAGAGCGGGGTGAGATTCAGATTCAGTGGCAGTGCGGAACACGGGCAGTGGACAGAGAGAGAGAGAGAGAGAGAGAGAGAGAGAGAGAGAGAGAGCTCAGTGTGCCAGCAGCATTGCTCGCCACCCTGCCCTCTGTAATACAGCCTGTGTTCCCCCCCCTCCCCCCTTCCTTCTCCCCCTAATTAGCCCTGCCATTGTACCCTCTCTTTACTCACATTAGAACTCAACCCCGCCAGAACCTCCTTCGCGCTAACCCCCTCACTCATGAGAATAACCTCGCAGCTCTGCTCCATATGCCCCTGTTGTATGCGCAGCAGTCGGCCAAGGTCATCTCTGGACCAGCCTTGCTCACCGAACATGGCTTGGAGGGTGTCAAGGGCGCCTTCGTAGGAGACGCTCATCTGTTGGGAAAGGGTTGAGGTTGGTAAGGTGGGGACGTTGGGGGGAATCGAGGGGTTGTTAGAGGGCGCTGAGGGTGGCGGGGGTTTCGAGGGCGCCGGTCAGGTTTAGACCTGGGTCTTATCGAGCTCTTTTTGCTCTACGCGAACCGCCGTGTGCGCGGTGAGGATATGGGGGAGCAGCGCACGGCTCGAAGGACAAGTGCGAGTGCGCTGCCAGCGTACTGCGGTGATGCTAGGAACGAGTGAACGAGAGAGAGAGAGTGAACGAGAGAGAAAAGCTGGGCGGATACCGCGCACACGCCAGTGATTGGGCCGGCGGTTGGATGTTCTGTTAGGGTTAGATGCGCAAGGCCTTCACGTACATGTACTGATGTACTGATGTTTTTGAGCGCGCGTTCGATGGTATCGCAGTATGGTAAAAGCGAGGACCCATTTTGCGACGGCTCGTATGTGAAAATGATCTTCTCGTAGCTTGCTGTATTTGTTGAACCAGTCCGGCCCTAGTCGCAGCCCGCCTTGAACAAACTACGTCGTTGCGCCCCAAAGTTTTTGCGCCCCCCATACCTCTACAAGTGAAAACCTATTTCCCGGAGCCAACAACTGTTGATACAAAGCTAAGGCACGAGCACCTACTGACCACCATTCGTTGTGCCCCAAGCCCCCCAAGCCCCTTATACCGAGCCTCGAGCCTGTGAACAACCCTGTCCACCTTGCGCTGTGCCCCAAGCCCCCCTAACCCCCCTCCCCCAGCAACCCTTCCTCCAAGTTCCTCTCATGCCCCCCCCCCGCGGTCCCCGCGGCCCTCCCCGCCCTAACAACCGTTCCAACTCTAGCAACGGTCAGCCTCTAAAGAAGAACGGCGAGCTCGGTGCTTCCGCTCACACCATCAACGAGGACTCCAAGATCAAGTTCACTCGCCTCCTCCTCTCTCTCCGGGAGGACGCGACCCTCACCGAGATCGAAATGCCCACCAACCTAACCAACACCGAGCGGAAGTTCATCCACGAGCTCGCCAAGAACTTCGGCCTGAACTCCAAGTCGCACGGGAAGGGCGACGATCGACGCATCAAGATCTCAAAGATTGTCGCCAAGAAGGTCGTCGCTGGCGTGCACACGAACAACCCGAACGGCGACGAGAACGGCACCGGCGACGCCGTCGGCGACACAATCGTGCCCGCCCTAACCCTCCACACCTCCACCGTCACCCACCTCTCAACCTACTCCCAGAACCACCCTCCAACCCCCCCCCTCAAGCTAGAGTCGTACCACACCGGCAGCTCCATCACACTCAACAGCGCGACTACGACGGACAAGGACGTGACCAACCTCCTGCAGGTGAGGAGGGCGAGAGGGGAAGGGCGAAGCGCGCATAGCCGAGCATATGCGCGAACTAGGACTTGGAAGAAGCTCTCGCGAACACCGTGTATCGGATGGGAGGTTTGGTTTGAGGAGCTTTGTGCGCACCCCTTCTTCCCTCTTTTATGGCCCTTGCCCCCTCTTCCCCTGTTCACCCCTAGTTTGCGCCCTTCTTCCCTTATGCACACCTCGCTTGTGGCCCTTGTTCACTCCTCGCTTGTGGCCCTTGTTCACACCTCGCTTGTGGTCCCTGTTCACACCACACTCTGGCACTCCTCGCTTGTGGCCCTTGTTCACACCTCGCTTGTGGCCCTTGTTCACACCACACTCTCTGGTGCAGCGCCTCCTCCCGAAGTCCGTCGACCCGCACCCCCCTCCCCCCCCCCGCCGCTTCAACCTCCAGTTCCGCGCCCAGTCGTGGCACAAGCACCAGGACTTGAAGAAGAAGTGGCCCGGTTACCAAGCGTCCTTAACCTGCAGGAAGAAGCTGCCGTCGTGGAACCACCTCGAGACGATTGTTAGCACGGTGAAGAAGAGTCAGGTGAGACATTGTCACACACACGCGCACGCACACACAAGTCGCGCACATGCACCGGTGGTCCGCAGTCTCGTCTCGCAGCGGAGAACGCGCTGAAAAGGCAAGCTATTCGCGATCAAACACGCTGCAAACACGCTGCTATCTTGTTCACACCGACTTCTAAGTTCTGGGCCAGAGGTGCATGTGTGCGCGAACATGCATCTGAGTAGCGCCCCGAGTTTACCCCCTCACACTCCTCCTTTGTTCACACGTGTGTGTGGCACACCGCTTCCCCCTTTGTTCACGTGTGTGTGTAGCCCCCTTTGTTCACGTGCCCTTTGTTCACACGTGTGGCCACCTTTGTTCACACGTGTTCTCGTTTGTGACCAGTTGACGCTCATCACCGGCGACACGGGGTGCGGTAAGAGCACGCAGTTGCCCCAGTTCATTCTTGACGACGCCGAGTTGGGGCCGAGGGAGAACATCATCGTGACCCAGCCGCGCCGCATCAGTGCCATCGGAGTCAGTGACCGCATTGCGAGCGAGAGGGGAGAGGAGTTGGGGAAGGGGCTCGTCGGAGTCCTGGTCCGCGCCGACTCGCAGCACTCCGCCGCGACCCAGCTCACGTTCTGCACGCCCGCGATTCTCCTCAAGAAGCTGCATGCTGACCCGACGTTGAACGAGTACACCACGATTATAATCGACGAGGTGCACGAGCGCGACAAGTACACGGAGTTCATCATCATCACGCTCCGCGAGGTGCTCCCTCGCCGGCCCGACCTCAAGGTGATTTTGATGAGCGCCACGCTCAACGTTGACGTGCTTCGCAACTACTTCTACCCGGTCGTGGAAGTTAATATACCGGGGCGCACCTTCCCGGTGCAGGAGTTCTTCCTGGAGGAAGTGCTGGCGATGACGAAGCACGTGGAGAGTATCAGTGGGGGGTTGGACAACCTCGACGCGGACATCACCCTGGCGTTTGGGAAGGAGGGGGGGCTGTCGTGTGTGATGTGCGGGATGCGAGGGTTCAGCACGCCGGAGGAGCTGGGGACGCACGTGGCTTGTTGTGATGGGGGAGGGAAGGACTTTGGGGAGATTGAGGATAAGCTGCGCAGGCAGATTAAGGAGAAGAAGAGCAACAAGAGCCAGGGGAAGGAGGAGGAGTTCGAGGAATACGAGGAGTACGTGCGCGAGCGAAGCGCGAGCGAAGCGCGAGCGAAGCGCGAGCGAAGCGCGAGCGAAGCGCGAGCGAAGCGCGAGCGAAGCGCGAGCGAAGCGCGAGCGAAGCGCGAGCGAAGCGCGAGCGAAGAGGGCGTGTTCATCGCCAACGTGGAGACGAGCGAGGCCTCCCATCAGCCCGAGCGAAGAGGCGTGTGCATCACCAACGTGCCCCTCGCTCCTTCCACCAACCCTCATTTGCTCTTGCTCACGCCCGCAGCTACGAGGACTCGCCCCCCTCCGAGGAGGAGTTTGAGGAGTACGATTCTGACGAACCTGAGGAAGAGGCTCCTGGTGCCGCCAAGTGGGATGGGACTTCTACCTTCGGCGGCGACCTGCTAAAGCAGTCGACCCTCACCGAGACGGAGCTCCTGTCGCGGTACCAGACCATGTTCAACGACGAGGAGGTAAGCGCGGAACTCAGCGATTAGAGCGAAGAACGACGTGTGCGATCGGCTCCCCCGGCCGGCTCAAGCCACTCAAATACACGCTTTCGCTCCACTCTTTCCCCTTGCCCCCCCGCTCACTCGTGTGCATGCCCCTTGCGCAGATCGACTATGACCTGCTCCTCGGAACCATGTCGTACATCAACAAGAGCTCCCTCGGCGACGGCGGCATCCTCGTGTTCTTCCCGGGCTGGAAGGAGATCTCAGAGTTCTCAATGATTCTCGAGTCAACTCCGCCGTTCGACAACGCGAACGCGTTCCGCATTCTGCAGGTGAGGTGCTGGGTGGCGAGCGCATTATATGGCTGCAAACACACACGCGCCGATCAAAACGCGCCCCCCTTGTTCACGCCGACTTATAAGTTCTGGGCCAGCGGTGCATGCCAGAGGTGCATGCCAGAGGTGTGCCTTCTCACCACACTTCTTCCTCATCTCTCCCCCGTCCCTCCCTCCTCCCCCTTTCTCACCTCTCACACCTCCTTCCCCGCGGCTGCAGCTGCACTCCGGCATCCCCTCGAAGGACCAGCGCAAGGTCTTCCAGGCCACGCCCAACGGCTGCAGAAAGATTGTCCTCGCGACCAACATCGCCGAGACGTCCATCACCATCGACGACATTGCGTTCGTCGTCGACACGGGGAAAGCCAAGGAGAAGAGCTACGACCCGCACTTGAAGACGGCGACGCTTCAGGCGGTCTGGGTTAGCCAGGCGTCGGCGAGGCAGAGGAGGGGGCGCGCCGGGCGCACCAAGGCTGGCGTGTGCTTCCACATGTTCTCGCGCGCGCGCCACTCGAGTCTCAGGCCGTTCCTTGAGAGTGAGCTGCTGCGCACCCCTCTTGAGGAGATGTGTCTGCAGTGCAAGAAGCTCGGGCTCGCGCCGGGCGGACCGGACGAGCACGACGGCGTCACGGCCTTTTTGAACAAGGCCATTGATCCCCCGCATCCCAAGAGCGTGCAGAACGCGCTCGAGGTGCTCGTCGAGATCGGGGCCATGGACGAGTCGACGAACAACCTGACCGATCTGGGGTGGAAGCTCGCCGGGCTCAGTGTGGACCCGCGTGTGGGCAAGATGGTCATCTGGAGCTTGTTGCTGGGTTGCAGCAAGAGCGCGAGCACCATGGCGGTCGGCATGGGCTACAAGGACCCGTTCACGATGGCCAGGAGCGGCGACCGCAGGACGGCCGACATGGCCAAGGTGAACCTGTCCCAGAACTCGCAGTCCGACCAGATCACGCTGCTGCACGCGCTGGATCTCTTTGACGACGCGAACCGCCGCGGCGGCACGTCCCTGTTCCGGATCTGCCAGGAAAACTACTTAAGCCAGGCAACGCTGAACATGATCAGTGAGCTGCGCGGGAACATCGCGCGCGAGCTCATGGGAATGGGGTTCCCCAACGTGAACTCGCAGGGACCCCACACGCGCAACGACGCCATTAGCACCAACGCGATGCCCCTGGCGCTTCTGCAGGCCGTCCTCGTGGCGGGCCTGTACCCCAACATCGCCAGCCGCACAGCCGGCTGCCCCAACTTCAGCACGGCCTTCAACCGCAAGTGCAAGGTCCACGTGAGCAGCGTCAACGCCATCAGGGGCCAGCCATTGAATAGCAGGTGCAACGTGCCGCCCGGCGTGACCGAGTTCATCGTTTTCGGCGAGATGGTGCGCGGCAAGGACATGTTCACGGTCATGAACGTGACCAACGCCACCCCGAGTCCCGTCGCGATCATTTTGTTGTGCGGCAACGTTCACGTGCGCCCGGCCGAGTCGGAGGGGGGGGAGTCCATCGTGAGCGTGGACGACTGGATCTGCTTCAGGATGAACAGGGACGTTGCCAGTGCGCTCATCGTGCTGCGCCAGAGGCTGCAGGAGGCGTTTTTGAGCCTCGTGAGCGACAAGGCGCTGCCGGACGGCGTGCAGCAGACCGTCGAGTGCGCTGTGGAGGTCATGAAGGGCAGCTTCACGCATCTCTCGGGCGTCGCGGGCATGCCGGTAGGGGGG
>Ga0307985_10001994_pt1 | contig 11540 bp, 13 predicted proteins | sample EllFjometageno80_FD_203155 | JGI IMG/M metagenome (GOLD analysis project Ga0307985, IMG submission 203155) | Marine microbial communities from Ellis Fjord, Antarctic Ocean - #80 | ecosystem: Environmental > Aquatic > Marine > Unclassified | place: Southern Ocean | collected 2014-10-09 | reverse complement strand
GTAGGGTAGACGATGTAATTATTGTTTCTGGACATAATTTAGGAACTGCTCCAATTGAGGATGCAATAAATGAACACCCTGCAGTTGCAGAATCTGCCATCGTAGGATTTCCACACGATGTTAAAGGGAATGCCTTATATGGTTATGTAATTTTAAAAGAAACTGAAGAAGGGAAATCAAATGATAATTTACGTGAAGAAATCAATCAAATGATTACTGAACATATAGGACCCATAGCTAAACTAAACAAAATACAGTTTACACCAGGATTACCTAAAACACGTTCTGGAAAAATTATGAGACGTATTTTACGCAAAATAGCTTGTAACGAAACTGATAATTTAGGGGATACTTCCACCTTATTAAATCCAGAAATTGTTCAAGAAATTATTGATAATGCGCTTTAAAAAGAGTGTTATTTCGAAATATTTTTAACTTAATATAAAAAAATATCATCCCATAAAAGAAAACAAGAGTTTAGCAAAGGGCAAGAAAAATTAGTTATAATGACGCCTCTAAGTTTATACTATTTAGTGATGTTCATCCTAGAGATAATAGGTTTGCTGACAACTGAAGGTGGCACCTTAAATTACTTAGGTTAGGTTTAGAAGGCCCTTAAGAAATTACTGATTATAAAACCAAATAATTTTTACGTTACGTTGATTACTTTTTCTATTTGAGGAGCATATTTTTTAATTGTCATTTCAACTCCACTTTTCAAGGTCATTTGATTAACAGTACAATCCACACAAGCACCCTCTAACTGAACACGCACAATCTTTTCATTTTCAATGGATAGTAATGTTATATCACCTCCATCATTTTGTAAAAAAGGACGGATTTCATCCAATGCTTTTTCTATATTATTTTTTAATTCTTCAGACATAAATTAATTTTTAGTTGTAGAGCAACCAACAGAATTAGTCATTTTTATAACTTCAGTAGGTGGTAATATTTCATTTCTATTTTCTAGTTCTTTAATTACTCCTTTTGTTAACTTTTCAAACGCTTCAGATAAAGGAGTGTTTGCTTGTAAAGCAGCTGGCCTTCCATTATCTCCAGCTTCTCTAATACTTTGCACTAATGGTATTTCTCCTAAAAATGGAATGTTTAAATCATTAGAAAGGTTTTTAGCTCCTTCTTTTCCAAAAATATAATATTTATTTTCAGGTAATTCTTCAGGAGTAAAATAAGCCATATTCTCAATAATTCCTATTACAGGAACTTGTATATTTTCTTGTTGAAACATTGCTACACCTCTACGAGCATCTGCTAAAGCAACAGGTTGAGGAGTACTTACAACAACTGCACCTGTAATTGGCATAGACTGCATAATGCTTAAATGAATATCTCCAGTTCCCGGAGGAAGATCAATTAACATATAATCAAGATCACCCCAAGCTGCGTCAAAAATAAGTTGATTCAAAGCTTTGGACGCCATAGGACCTCTCCAAATTACCGCTTGTTCTGGACTAGTAAAAAATCCAATAGACAAGACTTTAACTCCATAGTTTTCTACAGGTTTCATTTTGCTTTTACCATCAATAGTTATTGAAAGAGGGCGTTCATTTACTACATCAAACATCATCGGAATGGAGGGTCCGTAAATATCGGCATCTAATACTCCTACTTTATAACCCATTTTCGATAAAGTAACTGCCAGATTTGCTGTAATGGTCGATTTTCCGACTCCTCCCTTACCAGAAGCTACTGCTATAATATTTTTAATCCCTGGTATCTTTTTACCTTTAATAAGATTTGGATTGGCAGGCTGAACAGGTGCTTCAATTTTAATGTTAACAATTACCTTAGCATCTTGTGATACTTTTTCCTTTATAGTCTTGATAACATCAGATTCAGCTCTCTTTTTAATATGAAGAGCAGGTGTAGATAATTCTAAATCTACAATAACTTCATCTGCAAAAGTCATAATGTTTTTAACTACACCACTTTCTACCATATTTTTACCTTCACCAGCTACGGTAATAGTTTCAAGGGCTTTTAAAATATCTTCTTTATTAAATTTCATAGTAATATTTCTCTATAATTATCTTAATAATAGGAATTATCAAGAGTTGGATTTGACCATTAATTTAGATTAATTCTAAAGTACAAATATACAAGGAAATGGGTTTTTATTAATGCTAATTAAATAAAAAAATACCCCATTTAATTACAATTCCTTTTGTGGATCCCAAAAATATTTTTCAAAATTTTGAATTTGATTTTCTTCAACCACTACCCCTTCACTTTCTAATAATTGTTGCATCAAATTAGTGCCTCCAAAATGATGTTTTCCGCTTAACAAACCAATTCTATTAACAACACGATGCGCAGAAACATTGGGATTTTTATGAGAGGCATTCATTGCCCAACCAACCATACGAGCGCTTTTCGGGCTTCCTAAATATTTAGCTACCGCACCATAAGAGGTAACTCTACCATAAGGGATTTTCGCGGCTACTTCATATACTTTTTCAAAAAAACCACTATCCTTTGCCATTACATAGTTCTAATAATCTTAATAAGGGTAAAAATTGAAACAATAGCGGTAACGGTTCCAATAAGGTAGTTTATATTTAAGTTCATTTTTCGTCGATTTTCTTTTGGTCTAAAAAACCATATATATACCACCATTACAATAAAAGCACCTATCGTAGACCCTATTACGGTTGCAAATACACTTAAATGAGAAAAGGAAAACCATTTAAAAGAAGTAAATGTAATACTAATATATACCCAATACGGTATTGGCAATAAATTAATAGCACTTAAAAAAAAACCTCTAAAAAATAATTTTGCTTTTGAATTAACTTCCTCATTTGTAGGTTTTTTACTTGTATCTTTTGCTATAAAAAAGAAAAAAATCGTAATACTTATAAACACCCCTAAGACGACCTTTTGAAGCATGGTGATTATCTCTGGGTTTTTATCTAAAAATCGAGCAAAAAACAATGCTATTAAGGTTTGAATTAAAATGGCTAAGGATGCTCCAGCCACGAAAAGATAGGCATTTTTTTTCCCTTGACTCATACTTATTTTTGCTGCATACATATTTAACAAACCCGGTAAAAATGTTGAAATAATAGTTCCGAATATTCCAAAAAATAAGTAATAAATAAAATCCATAGAAGGCTAATTAAGCTTGTAATATACCAAATTTCAAATTAAGAAAAATTAAAACGCAGGTAGGTAATCTTTTTATTAATAGCTAGATACTGACTTTCATAATAAGTTTGAATATCTGTTACTTCTTTTGGGGCATTTGTAGTACCATATACATCGTGATGGGCATATTCAATAGTTAAACCAAGACCTTCTAAAAGTCCCAAAGTATAACCGTGCATATATTCACTATCTGTTTTAAGATGTACCATTCCATTTGGTTTCAGAATTTTTTTATACTTATTTAAAAAATCTGGATTGGTCATGCGATGCTTGGTTCGCTTATATTTAATTTGAGGATCTGGAAACGTAATCCATATTTCATCTATTTCATTTTCATCAAAAATAAAGTCAACTAATTCTATTTGAGTTCTTAAAAAACCAACATTATTTATTTTTTCCGCTAAAGCTGTCTTTGCTCCTCTCCAAAACCTAGCCCCTTTTATATCAATTCCTAAAAAATTCTTTTCGGGAAACATGGTAGCCAAATTTACAGAATACTCCCCTTTTCCACAACCCAATTCTAAAACAATAGGATTTTCATTTTTGAAAAAATCTCGATTCCAATTCCCTTTTAACGTTAAGGTGTTATTTAGAACTTCTTCTCTTGTTGGTTGGATTACGTTAGAAAAAATTTCGTTTTCTTTAAAACGTTTTAGTTTATTTTTACTTCCCAAAATTATATATTTTAATGACGCGAAATTAAGAAAATATTACTGAAATTACCGAATATTAAAAAAGCCATACCGATAAATTAGACAAATTTATTTAGCTTTTTCAAGAGTGAAAGAAAATTCTGAACCAATTCCAATCTGACTTTCAACATATATTTTTTCATTATGAGCATCCAATATATGTTTAACAATGGAAAGCCCTAAACCACTTCCTCCTTGTTCACGTGAGCCACTCTTATCAACTCTATAGAAACGCTCAAACAGTCTAGGTATTTCATCATTATTTATCCCCTCTCCATTGTCCGTCACTCGTATTAAAACTTTATTCATAATTAAGTTTTCAATACTTAGCTCTGTAGTCCCTTTATTTCTTCCATATTTAATCGAATTCACTATAAGATTTGAAAGCACTTGTTGTATTCGATCTTTATCAGCTTTTACCCATATTGATTTCTGATATTTTTTATTAAAAGTAAGAGAAATGATGTTTTTTGAAGCCTTCATTTCAAGCAATTCGAAAACGTTTTCAATAAGGTCAACAATATCAAAAGTTTCTTTTTCTAGATTAAGTTCACCAACTTCTAATTTGGTAATCATATCTAAATCCTTAATTATATAAATTAATCGTTCTACTCCTTTATTGGCTCTTTCTAAATATTTTTCCCTTATTTTTTCGTCATTTAAAGCACCAGCAAGTAAGGTTTCAATATATCCTTGAACTGTAAAAAGAGGTGTTTTTAATTCATGAGAGACGTTGCCAATAAATTCTCTGCGATAATTTTCTCTAATCTTTAAAGCTTCTATTTCTAATTTTTTATTTCTGGCAAAAAGCTCCACTTCCTTGGTAAGAGTTTCCATATTAGTGGTTATTTTTTGGCGCCCTAATGTTGAAACATCTAATAAACTGACATCATCATATATTTTTTTCATTCTCTTATAAATGAAATTTTCAACCCTATATTGTATAATGAAAAACGAGACTAAAAAAACAATAATTACTTCACTTATATAAAATGAATCGGTTATAAAAAAATAGATTCCGTTTATTAACGATAAAATAATCGTTATCAAAATAGATGTAAAAAATGCAAATTTGTATGTTTTTTTAAAAATTCTTACCATTAAGCATCAAACTTATATCCTACACCTTTAACTGTCTTAAAACTATCGTTTCCAATTTTTTCTCGTAATTTTCTAATATGAACATCAATGGTTCTTCCTCCAACAACCACATCATTTCCCCAAACATGATTTAAAATATCTTCTCTTTTAAATACTTTTCCTGGTTTTGAGGCCAAAAGCGCTAATAATTCAAATTCTTTACGAGGTAAATTAATAACGGCTCCTTCGTTAATAATTTTATATTCTTCCCGATTAATAGTCAAATTACCAATCGTAATTTCTGAGGTTTCGTTTTTGGTTTCTTTAAACCTTCTTAATAAAGCTTTAACCTTACTAACCAATAACTTTGGCTTTATAGGCTTTGTAATATAATCGTCTGCTCCTGCTTCAAATCCTGCAACCTGAGAATAATCTTCCCCTCTAGCTGTTAAAAAAGTAATTACTGTTTCCGTAAACTTAGGGTTTCCTCTTAACTTTTCACAAGCTTCAACACCATCCATAACAGGCATCATAACATCTAAAATTATTAAATGAGGAAGGTGCTTTTCAGCTTGAGACAATGCCTCTTTTCCATTATTTGCAGTAAAAATTTGATAACCAGCATTTTTAAGATTATAGCCGACAATTTCTAAGATATCTGGCTCATCATCTACCAACAAAATCTTAGTGTCTTTCTTATTCATGTGTTCATGTGTTCATGTATTCAATAAAAAAGTAAATATACTGCATAAATATCTTTGTCATTCAACTCTCCGTTAATTGTTAACAATATGATAACATTTTATATTCAAAATATTTTTGTATCTTTATATCTCTCCCCTTCACTTTTTAAACCCTTTTATTATGAAAAAAATTACTTTTTTAGTAATGCTTTTGATTAGCGTTATCTCTTTTGCGCAATCTGAAAGCACAAGTTTCGAAGAACCTGAAGCGATTGGCGGAGATTATACCGACACAGGTGATGCAATAATGGCACACGACTTAATTGATAATGCCGGAGAACCTTTTGTAAACTTTCCCTCAACCGGAGAAGAACTAGGATTTACCGCGTCTTATGCTCCTTATGACACCCCTGGAGTTGGATTGACAGATGGAGATTCAGTAGGGGTCACCTCCTTTGCACCAGATGGAGACTATCCATTCCCAGATGGAGTGCAAGGATATAAAATTAGTGATGTGGATGGAAATTTTATTTTAGAGTTTGATGAATTTGTAACCACATCTACAGGGCCTAGTATGTCTCTTTATTTTTTTATTACTGAAACAGGCTATGAAGGAGATGGCACTGTTAATGAATCAGGATCAGATCGTTTGCGCATCTATATTAGGCATATAGAAGAAGGAACAGAATATGACATTATAGACACGACAGGTGATGACATCAACGATTTGGGAATTGAAGGACAATGGATTAATAGTTCTGTGAGTCTCCCTTCTTCATATGATTTTCCAGATCTAACTTTTCAATTAGTCATTGAAGTAAGATGCAATGCAAGTACTGAAGCGTTCTTTTTTGACCACATTCAATTTGATGGAAGTTTAGGTTTAGAAAACAACTCACAAAAAACATTTTCTATATACCCTAATCCAGCATCTAATGGATATGTGAATGTAACTTCTACTGCAAGTGGAGTTAAAACTGTTTTCGTTTATGATGTATTAGGAAAACAAGTTATCAATACTACTATTTCTTCTAATAAATTAAATGTTTCTGAACTTACAAGTGGAGTTTACATAATGAAAATAAGTCAAAATGGAATTTTAAGCACTAAAAAACTAGTGATTAAATAATTGCTGATTTTGACAATAATTTAAGGCTTCTGTTTCGGCAGAAGCTTTTTTATTTTCCATACTTTTATAAGGTGAATTTAAAGAATCAAATTTTTAATATTTCTTCTGATAAAGGTTTTGAAAATCTAGCTTTAGAGGCTTTTCAATTTCAATACCGTCAGGTAAATGTTTATCGGAAATTCTGTGATTTATTAAAAGTAAATCCTTCTAATGTAAAAACAGTTAATGACATTCCTTTTCTTCCTATTCAGTTTTTTAAAAGTCATCAAGTATTAACTAAAAAAAAAACTTATCAACGTGTTTTTACGAGTAGTGGAACCACAGGTAGTATTACCAGCAAGCATTATGTAAGTGACCTAGATCTTTATTATAAAAGTTTTACGAAAGCATTTGAACTATTTTTTGGAGCAACTGAAAAGATTAACATCTTAGCATTATTACCTAATTATTTAGAGCGAAAAGGTTCCTCATTAATTTATATGGTTGATGCGCTTATACAACAAAGTAAAAATAGTAATAGTGGATTTTACTTGAATGATATTTCTTCACTAATTGAAAAATTAGAATACCTTGAAAAAACCAATCAAAAAACAATATTGCTTGGAGTTTCTTATGCCTTATTAGATCTAATTGAAACAAAGCAATTTCAATTAAAAAATACCATAATCATGGAAACTGGAGGAATGAAAGGTCGTCGGAAAGAGATGGTAAAAGAAGAACTACAAGAATCATTAAAAAAGGGATTTGGAGTTGCTACTATTTATAGTGAATATGGTATGACCGAATTATTATCGCAAGCCTATTCTAAAGAAAATGGAATTTTTAATTGCCCTCCCTGGATGAAAATCCTTACTAGAGACACAGAAGATGCTCAAACTTTAGTATTTAATAGAACTGGCGGCATCAATGTAATCGATCTTGCCAATATTAACTCTTGTTCTTTTATAGCCACTCAAGATTTAGGAAAAGTACAAGAAGATGGTAGTTTCGAGATTTTAGGCAGGTTTGATGATAGTGATATTCGTGGATGTAATTTAATGGTGCTTTAATTTACACCTGTTTTCACATGTATCAAAAAATCACCTACAATTAAGTAAATGACAAATTTGTTAGTTGTTTAGTGTTAGGTTATATGCTACTTGTCTTTTGGGTCTTTTAAAATTTAGGAAAAAATACAACTATAATTCTTATATATTTGTATATAACTAACTGATAAAATAAAAATTATGTCATTGAGTAAAGAACAAAAAGAGAAAGAAAAGATGTCTATAGAAAGTGAAGTAAAGTATATAAAGGAGAACCCAAGAAAGAACAGAATGGGGTCAAACAGAGTCGGCTTATACTTTATAGCGGTTGCTATGGTTGTTGTAATTTTATATTTTATTACCTAAGGTATTAGAAATAGAAAAGTTTGGTAATTATATTAAATAGGGTTTGCGTATTAGATCTCTCCATGTCGAGAACACAAAACCCACACCAACGAATTTATATCGGACTATAAGAAGAGTTTTAAAAACTACTATTCAATGGTAGCAACGAATAGCGTAAGAATGTAATTTAATAGTGCTTTAAATGACTTAAACTAATAAAAAATAATGGTTGTTTTTAGGCTTACTATCTCTTTTTAGTTTTGTTAATTTTATACCTCTCCCGTTCAATTGATTTGGAGGTATTTTTTTAAACTACCTTTATTATAAAATAAGTCTTCTTACCTCTTTGTAACAATACAAATTGATTATTAATTAAATCTGAAGTAGTTATTTTAAAACCTTCAGAAACTTTTTCCTTATTAACAGCAACCGAATTTTCTTTTAATGCTCTCCTTGCTTCCCCATTCGATTTTAAGAAACCTGTTTTTTCTGCCAATGCTCCAATGATGTCTATACCACTTTCTATTTCAGGTTTTGAAACTTCTGCTTGAGTAACTCCTTCAAATACATCTAAAAAAGTACTAGTATCTAGGTTTTTTAAATCTTCAGAGGTAGATTTTCCAAACAACATATTAGAAGCTTTAATTGCGTTCTCTAAAGCTTCTTCATTATGAACTGTTAAGGTAACTTCATCTGCTAATCGCTTTTGTAGCAAACGCATATGAGGTGCTTCTTTGTGTTCTAAAATTAAAGCATCTATGGTTTCTTTATCTAAAAATGTAAATATTTTAATATATATTTCAGCATCTTCATCGCTGGTATTTATCCAATATTGATAAAATTTATAGGGCGAAGTACGGTTGGCATCTAGCCAAATATTTCCGCCCTCACTTTTTCCAAATTTACTGCCATCACTTTTAGTAATTAATGGGCAGGTTAATGCATACCCTTTACCTCCTCCAATACGACGAACTAACTCTGTTCCGGTTGTAATATTTCCCCATTGATCACTTCCTCCCATTTCTAAAGTACAATCATAAGTTCTATATAAATGAAGAAAATCATACCCTTGTACCATTTGATAAGTGAATTCAGTAAATGACATTCCTTCGCCATCTCCTGTTAATCGGCTTTTAACTGAATCTTTCGCCATCATATAATTTACCGTAATGTGTTTTCCAACATCACGAATAAAATCTAAAAAACTAAAATCCTTCATCCAGTCATAGTTGTTCACCATCACTGCTTCATTTTCTGCACCTGAAGTAAAATCTAAAAACTGAGCCAATTGTTTGCGCACACACTCTTGGTTGTAACGCAGTGTTTTTTCATCTAATAAATTACGTTCGTTAGATTTTCCTGATGGATCTCCAATCATTCCAGTTGCCCCTCCTACTAAGGCGATAGGTTTATGTCCACTACGTTGATAGAACGCCAATAACATAATAGGTACTAAATTACCAATATGAAGCGAATCTGCAGTTGGATCAAACCCTATATAAGCTGCACGCATTTTTTCCATAAGGTGCGTATTGGTATCTGGCATCACATCGTGAATCATTCCTCTCCATTGTAACTCTTCAACAAAATTTTTCAATTCCATTATTTTTAAATTTTAACAAAGATATATTTCTATAATTTAAGATAAAACATTAAATCAAAAAACCTTAAATTGCTCTTATGATATTAGTAACAGGCGGAACTGGATTGGTAGGGGCGCATTTATTAGTGGCACTTGTTAATAATGGCGAAAAAGTAAGAGCAATACATAGAGCTTCTAGTGATTTAGAAGCTGTAAAAAATGTGTTTTCTTATGATACCAACAAAGCGGAAACTTTATTTAATAAAATAGAGTGGATGCTAGCAGACATTACTGATATTACTACCTTAGAAGCAGCTTTTAAAGATATTGAATACGTATATCATTGTGCTGCTTATATAAGTTTTAACCCAAGGCATTATCCGGTACTTAAAAAAGTAAATATTGAAGGAACTGCTAATGTGGTAAACTTTTGTTTAACGGAAGGGGTAAAAAAACTTTGTTATATCAGCTCCATTGCTACATTGGGTAAAACAACTGATGGATCTTTATCTACTGAAGAAACAGAATTCAACCCTGAAGAAGATAACAGTGTCTATGCTATTACCAAACATGAAGCCGAAATGCAAGTATGGCGAGGAACTCAAGAGGGATTGGATGCGATAATTATACACCCAGGAGTAATTATAGGAGAGGGTATTTGGAGCTCAGCAAGTGGAGGTATTTTTCGAACTATTTCAAAGGGATTAAGTTATTATACACCAGGTGGAGTCTCTATTGTAGATGTAAAAGATGTAGTTAAAGCAATGATTAACTTAACTACTAGTACTATTAAAAACGAAGCTTATATTTTAGTCGCTAAGAATATCTATTATAAAGAGTTACTTACTAAAATATCTGATAGCTTAAATAAAAAACCTCCCAATAAAACAATTGCTAAATGGATGATGATCAGTTTTGCCAACTTAGATTGGTTATTATATAAAGTATTTAGAATTAAAAGAAAATTACTAAAAGCTACTGTAAGAAGTTTATATAAAACTTCATTTTACGATGCTTCAAAAATTAAAGAAGTATTGGGATTTAAATTTACACCTTCAGATAAAATGATAGAACGGGTCGCGAGAAATTACAGAAGAGATATTAAATTTTAATCACGCTCAGGTGCATTAATTAATTTTTTGTTTATTCTCTATTAATTTTTGGGCTCTTATTTCAATATTTTTAATCGAGTCTTGCTTAAAAACAATTTTATAAATACTGTCTTTTTCTTTTTGCAGTAAAACGAGTACACCCTGTACTTGAGTTAGTAACTTGCCATAAGTTTTTAAATCTGAACTGTAATAGGTGTTACTAACTACAAATTGTAAACTATCCACGTTGTACTTATTATAGATAATAGCATCTAGCTGTAGGTTTCTTTTTATTATTAATTTATTGTTGACATTTCTAGAAGCATTACTTATATAAACATCGGTTAAAATATCCACCATTATATCTTGTGAGATTAAATCAGTTGGTATTTCTGGTTTTTTAACATCTTGACAGGAAGTATAACTTACGATTAGTAATAAAACCAAAATTGACTTTAGTTTCCCAACTGTTTTTAAATTATAAAAAAAAATTATGTTCCTAAGAAGCTTCATTAGGATCTATTAAATGTTAAACGTTGTGGAACACTTTTGTTTGGAAATTTTAAATTATGATAGGTTAAAATTCCATTTACAAAGGTATGTGAAACTCTCGATTTAAAAGTCGTCCCTTCAAAAGGAGACCATCCACATTTGTATAAGATATTTTCTTTATTTACTGTCCAAGGACTAATTAAATCTATTAAAACCAGATCGGCTTTATACCCTTCTCGTATAAATCCTCTGT
>Ga0307985_10001993_pt1 | contig 11541 bp, 5 predicted proteins | sample EllFjometageno80_FD_203155 | JGI IMG/M metagenome (GOLD analysis project Ga0307985, IMG submission 203155) | Marine microbial communities from Ellis Fjord, Antarctic Ocean - #80 | ecosystem: Environmental > Aquatic > Marine > Unclassified | place: Southern Ocean | collected 2014-10-09 | reverse complement strand
GTCCGCTCGGAACCGCGCTGCGAAAAGCGCCACGTTGTTCGCCACATTGTTCGCTCCCTCGCACTGTTCGCTCGAAACCAACCAACCCCTATATTCGTGACCTCTCACCCAACCTGCCCCCCAACCCCCAGATCGATAGCGAGCTGACGGTGAACAATCAGCTGTTCGATAAGCTGAGGGGCAACCTCCAAGTCTATCACGACATGAAGGGCAAGTACGAGCAGCTTGTCACGGAGGTCAACGGGCTGGAGACGGAGAAGTTGGATCTTGCCGAGCAGCTGAAGAAGGTTGAGGCCGACCCGTCCCGCGGCTGTTCGCAGTCCATCAAGAGGAAGATGGAGGCCATCGAGACGTCCCTCAACAAGGCGCGGGTCGAGAGCAGGCGGCAGAAGGAGTTGTGCAAGAAGGCTGAGGGGGAGGCGAGTCGCGCTAGAATCATGCAGAAGAAGGTGGAGGAGTTGAAGAAGGGCAAGGTCGCGTTGGTCAAGAAGCAGGAGGACGTGATTCGCAAGCATCGGGAGTTTACGGTGAAGAAGACGGGGGAGATTGAAGCGCTGAAGAGGAGGGAGAGGAAGCAGGGGAAGAATGTCACTTCCCTCCAGAGCGCATGCCACAAGCACCAACGCGCGCTGGACCGGCGCACGTCGTACTGTCAGAAGATTGCAGGCAAGTTGAAGCAGACCGAGGCGCACCTCATGCGCTTGCTGGCGATGAGGAAGAGGGAGTTGGAGAAAAGCAGCGTCGGGAAGACTAGCCGCTCCTCCAATGTTGAGCAGGGGGAGAGGAGTAAGCTGTCGAGGGGGAGGAACAAGAATAAGACTCTTTCGAGGATGTCGTTTGTTCAGCCTCCGAGTTGGTCGAAGGACGATCAGGCTGAGAGCACGTTTGCGGCGAAGAACCAGGAGATCGCGAGCGTCAAGTTTTTGATTGAGAACTACCTGGGGGAGAGGCTGGAGGTTGTTGAGACGAGGGAGAAGTACGAGAGCTGCGTGACGGAGTACAGCGACGTCATGAGGCAAATGGTTGAGGAGGTCAATAAGTTGTCGATGGTTAAGGAGGAGGGGGAGGAGGAGGCGCAGATTATGAATGCGGAGAGGATTATTGAGGATCTTGAGCTGCGGCTGGAGCTCACTGGGACTGATATGGAGGAGCTGAGGGGACGGCTTGGCGATCAGTTGGAGGAGGATAAGGACACGGGGTATAGCGTGCAGGACGAAGGCGTGCTGCGCATGATTGGCGACTTGACGGCGCCGGTTGCCCGGACGATGATGCTGGAGCTCATGGAGACGCTTACCGAGACTGAAATGCAGGCGAGGGGGGTGGAGCAGGAGTTTCGGAAGAAGGACGCGAATATCGAGGCGCTGGAGATGGAGAACAGGGATTTGAGGAACAAGCTCGCGAACTTCGCGGAGATTCAGACGAGCTTCGGCGAGGATCCGGAGGCGCCCATGAAGATGAGGAAGGACTTGAGCGACGCCACGAGGCGCATCAGCGAGACGAAGGAGCAGCTGACCATGGCCGAGGCCAAGTTCCATTCCGCTGGCATTGAGCTCGCGGAGTGCAAGGAGAAACTCAGCGTGGTTGACTTGAGCAAGGAGGTGAAGAAGGAGGCCGCGAGTACGCTCGCGCAGCTCCAGGCGTACTGGCGCCTGCTCGGCGTGGACTTGGACGTGCGAGAGAAGCTCAGGGTGGAGCTCGAGACGTGCGTGGAGGACAAGTGCTCCGCGCTGCTCAGGGACGCGTCGAGGATGGAGCACGAGACGAGGCAGGAGATTGGCAAGCTCACGAAGGCGAACAGCCAGATGGAGCGGCTCATGGGCGTTCTGGGCGGGGGCGAGGGCGCCTCGGAGTCGTCGCCGGTCCCTGCGAGCTCCAGGTTGTCTCTGCTCGAGCAGAAGGACGCGGCGAAGGAGAAGTTCGAGGAGATGCAGCCCAAGTTCGTCGCGGCGCAGCAGAGGAAGAAGCGCATCCACGCGGATGCCAAGAGCCTGCTGTCGGCGCTCGAGCAGTCGGACTCCGAGTGCAGCCAGAAGCTGCGCACCTTCCTCAACACGGACGTGGACGCCGAGGGCGTCTTCGAGGAGTCGCTGCTGAAGCACTGCGAGGGCGAGCTGAGGACGATGCGCGTCATGAAGAGCGAGCTGCTCGTACAGAGCAACGTTGCGTACGAGCGCGCCAACGTGCTCGCAAAGGAGACGCACACGAGCAGCGAGGAGATCTTCGAGCTGTGCAAGATTCTCATTGCCAAGAAGAAGAAGGGGGGCAGTAGCGGTGGCAGCAAGAAGAAGGGGGCGCTCGACGACTTTAGCTGGTGGACCGAGGCCGTGTGCCAGCAGGTCTGCACGTTCGTGTCGACGCCCAACATGAAGGTCACGACGGACTCGCTGTACCAGAACCACCTGCTCGTCGTGGCTGAGGCCATCGAGCAGATCAGCTCTGCGCGTCGCGAGTTCAGCACCCTGCTCGGCGGCGTGTTGGAGGAGGCGCACAAGCAGCTCATGAGTGTTGTGGAGGGCGAGGACGACGCGACGGAGGCTTACGCGAGCTTCCACGAGGCGCTGTTCCGGCTGCCGCGGCTCTCGCGCGACCTCATTGTGGCTTGCGTGGACGAGCTCAAGGGCCTGGTTCCGGCGGCCGACGTCATGATGCAGAGCGAGACGGAGGCCCTCACGGTTGTTTGGGACGCGCTCGAGACCAAGTCCGAAGCGCGCGGTCTCTTCTGGGGCGAGTGCGACGACAGCGTGAAGAAGCACAAGAAGGAGAGCAGCGGCGTGCGTGGGCTCTTTTCTGCGGTCGACGCAGTCGTCAAGCAGAGCAAGGGTGAGAGCGAGGAGTGGCTCTTGCAGTGCCTGGCTGAGGCCAAGGTCGCGAGTGAGAGCCTGACCCTGAAGCTGTTCAAACTGAAGCACATCCACTGCGAGGTGGAGAAGAAGCGGATGAAGCAGGACATCAAGAGCAAGATTGTGAGGCTCGACCACGAGATCAGGATCATCGACGCCAAGCTGGCGCAGTTCGAGGAGAAGGCCAGCAACAAGCAGCGCCTCGTGAGCAAGAAGGCCAACAGCGGCGTGCTTCTCAAGGAGGAGAAGTTCAGAAAGCACATGCAGGCCAAGTTCATCAGCAAGCTCGAGAGCCTCAAGGAGACGCTCAAGGACTGGAACGACAGGGAGCGCGTGTTGTTCGACGTGAGGATTCTGAGCGAGGAGGTCCAGGGCCTGCTGAGCGAAGGCAGCGACGAGCGGACGCAGTTCATGCACCTGAGGACCGTCACGAGCGGCACCGCGACGAGGAGGAAGAGCATGGCGGGACAGGGCGGCGCTGTGGGGGCGCAGGAGGAGGAGAAGGCGGCAGGCCGGGTGGAGACTGTGGAGGAGGGCGACGAGGACGCGGGTAGTGGCAACAGCAGCCAGTCGGGAGTGATGGGGCAGAGGGATAGGGAAATCTCCAAGGAGAGCGTTGCAGCCGCACTTGCAGCAGCCGAGGCGGCAGCGCAGGCGGTCGCACAGCCGCGGAAGAACAGGAGCAGAGCGGCGAGTCTTGCGGCGTACAAGATAAACAAGAAGGCGGAGGTCGTGGTGAAGAAGGAGAAGGGGGGCAGGGAACTTCGGAGCAAGGCCGGGGAGGTGAACAGAAGAAACACAATCGCGGTTAGCACGCCAGCGAAATCGAGGAGGGATGGGGGGGGGAGCAAGAAGGCGACAGGCATCAGTGTCTTCGGCAATCTGCTTGACACACCGACCAAAGAGAACAAGGGGTCGTAGAGGCGGACGTAAAGTGAGGGGAGAGAGAGAGAGAGAGAGAGAGAGAGAGAGAGAGAGAGAGAGAGAGAGTAGAATGTAGAATGTAGAATTAGGAATCAGGAGTAGGTTTCGTCACAAAACCTGTGTTATATGCTGCCGGCGCTCTTAGCCACCTCTCTCACTGCCTTGCCGACCTTCTTGTCGCTGCTCCTGATGTCCAACTTGGCTGAGTTCCCCTTCGTCTTCACGAGGATACGAACCTTGGCCCCAGACGCTGTCACGGCCGCGAGGGTAGCGTTGCCGCCCATGTTGCTGCCCGGCACAACGGCGCAGTTGAGAAGAGCCGCGAGTCGTGCGATCACGTCGCCGCCTCCTGCTGCGGTCACCTTGGCGGAGTGCTCGTGGAACTTGGCGCTCTGGAACTCCATCATTATCTCGTCGAGCGAGGCAGCAGTATCCGGGGAGACTGGTGAATTCGAAGAGGAGGACGCGAGGGGGGGGGCGGCGGCGGGCGGGGCGGAGAACACGTCGGCGCCGAAAATTGCCCCTGCTGCCGCCTTGGTCGCCGCGTCCGAGCCAAAGTCAAGCAAGTCGTCCACCTCAACGCCCTTCGTACCCTTCGCCCCCTTCTCCTTCTTTTCCTTCTTCTCCTTCTTCTTCTTCTTGCTGAACTCCTCTGGAAATTCCTCCGCAGTCTCAACAGGCCGCTCTACAGAAGGCGGCACCTCCCTGTGCGTGCGCTCCTCCATGACCTCGTCCGGCGCGAGCGGCGTGGTCAAGTCCACCTTCGCGAGCCCGTCGAACAACGTAGAGCTCCCCCCCCCCCCTCCTGCATTAGCGTCCACGTCGTCGTCGTCGTCGCTCTTGTACATTGCGACGTCACCCCCGAAAATTGCCATCGCATCGGCCTTCATGGAGAAACTGTCATCCGTCATGCGCTCCTTCTTCTTGCTCTTCTTCCGCTTCTTCTCCTTCTTCCTGCGGCCACCCTCGTCGTCGTCGTCGCTCACCACGTCAAGCTGGATGCTCGCGAAGTTAGTCGGCACTTCCACAGTCTCGCTCTCTTCGCCGTCAGATGACTTGGACAGGTAATAAGGCGTCTCGTTAGGCCGGTCGGTGCTCGACGCAGGCTGAGTGGCCCTCGCCTGGCCAGCAAACGACGTTCGCTCCGTCTCCTCCGCCCCCTCGCCACCGCCATTGGTCGGTTCCGGATGGTCGGTCACAACCGGGCGATGCTTGTACGATCCAAAGTACACCTCCTCGATCGTAACCTTCCTCTTTTTAAGCTGCGCCGCATCTTGCTTCCACAGACTCTTGTACAACCCGTTGTCAACCTCCGCGTCCAGGTTCCAGCTCGCCGACACTGGAACCTTGCGCTGCGCCTTGGCGTTAATCGGCTTCATCGGCTCGGGCGCGCACAGCGATAGCAGAAGCTGGGCGTGCTGCCTGCACAGCGCGATGGTGGCTGCGGGGAGGATCGTCCCGAACTGGTCGTCCGAGGCGAGAGTGAGCATGTCGGGCGACGCGTCATTATCCAGCGTGAGGGTTCCCTCGGACGGGCCGTCCATGGACAGGTCGAAGAGGTCGGTGGTGGTGGTGGTGGCGGCGGCAGGAGCGGGGGCGTCGGCGGCGAGACTGGGCTTGGTGGGTGCTGGGATGACGTGCAGCAAGTTGAGCTCGGACAGCAAGCTGCAGGTGCTCGTTGCGCGCTCCTGCACCTCCATGTGCTTGCTCTGCATCCAGAGCGGCAAGTTCTTGTCGAAGACGGACAGACAGGCGGCGAGCTCGGGGCCAGTGGTGGTGGGAGAGGCGCAGGCGGACGCGAAGATTTTGGTCGCGGACTGCGCGTACACCGACTGAGTGTGGCAGGGGAGGGAGAGGGCGCGGCGGTCGAGGAGAGTGGCGATGAGCGCGTGGTAGAGGCCGGTGTGAGGAGGCGTGAAGAGGGGGGGGGCAGCGGGGAGGGCAGTGAGGAACGACGAGAACTCTCCAACGACCCACGCGGCCGCGCGCAGAACCTCCGGGATGGTGTTCTTGGACTTGCCCATAGCGAGGTCGGAGAGCAGCACGACGCGCGCGAGGGATTCGATGACGTATGCCCGTATCGGGAGCACTCTGAGGGACACGTCGATGATCTGGTCCGCGATGAGGGTGCCGTGTTCCGAGCCGTGCAGCTCCGAGATGCGGATAAGGATGTCCACGTACCACTTGAAGTCCGGCATGTCGCGGTACTTTTCGCGGGAGCACATGAAAATGATCTGCGAAATGAGCTCGTCGCGGTAAGGGCCTTCCGAGAGACGCACGTGCTGCATGAGCTGGTTCACGAGCTCCTGCAAGTTCTTCTTGGTGACCATCCCCGTGAGCAGCTCGAGGGCGCGGGACCGAATCGTGACGTCGTCGTCCGTGAGGCAGCGGAGGATGAGGTTGCGCTCGTTCACGACCGTGGCGGGGTGGGACCGCATGAGCGACACGAACCCCACGAGGCCCAGGTACTTGAGATTCTGATCGAACTCCTCCACAAACTGGCGCAGCTTGTCGGCGCACAGCGTGACGATGGACGGAACCGACTTGGGCTGCGAGCCGTCGGACTTCTTCGCGTACGGGAGCGCGAGCGTCAGCGTGAACACAGACTCGTACAGCAGAGACTTGGCCTGCGTGTTCTGCACTATCTGGGCCAGCGGCTCCAGCAGCTTGCGCGCCAGGCGCGGCTCCTCAGAGACCAAAGAGCCCAGCAGCTTGACCACCTGGTGGCGCGCACATGTGTGAGGGGGCAGCGGTGGGAACAAAGGGGGCCCACACACATGTGTGAGGGGGCGGCGGTGTGAACAAAAGCGGCCACATGTGTGAACAAAAGGGGTGTGGCGATGTGGACAAGGGCAGCGCTGTTTGCGAGCGTGGAGAGCGGCCCACACAAATGCGTTAACAAAGGGGTGGCGGAGTGAACAAAGGGCAGCGCTGTTTGCGAGCGTGGAAAGCGCCGTTTAGGAGCATGTCGCGCCGAGATAGTTTGCGCTCTAGCACGCTCGTTCGCACAGCCGCCCCCCTTTGTGTGGCTCACACCGTGCACCGCGTTGTTGCCCTCCTTTTTTGTTCACACATGTATGGGGGGGGGGGTAAACTCTTGGGCCTCAACTCACCTTGATCAGCATCCAGTTATTGCTGCTCTCCGTGAGAAGATTGAAAAAGCTCGGCGCCATGGCGAGATAGTTCCTCGGGTTCTTGTCCGCAAGTTCCGTGATGACATTGACAGCGCACGAGACGACCGCCGCGTCGCTGTCCGTCAAGCACTGCTTGATGCGGTCAAACGTGAGGCGGAGGCCTTGGGGGTATTTCATGAAGAGCTTGAAGAGCGCGAGGAGGGACTTCTTGCGGATGTACCCGTGGGAGTGTTGCGTGAGGCGCGTGAGGTCGGGCAGGAGCTCGCGCGCCAGGTCCTGCGTGACGATGTTGCTGAGGCAGTTGATGGCGAGCCCGACCTCGTACACGTTGTTGCTCGTGAACTCCTTCTTGAGGAGGTTGGTGCACAGGAGAATCACGTCGGTATCCTCCGTGAAGGACTGGGGCGGCATACATGTGTGAGCCACACACATGTGTGAGCCACACACATGTGTGAACAAAGGGGGCCACACATGTGTGAACAAAAGGGCCATATGTTGAGCCATATGCTTCGCTATGCGCGCTTCGCGCTTCGCGCTAGGGCTCACCTGGGTGGCGTTGAGGTACCCGATGCGCTTGTGCCCGAAGCGGGAGGAGGACATGACCTCGATGGTGGCAAAGTTGGCCCATGAGAACTCGTAGCCCATCATTCTGAGGAAGGTGAGCTTGCGGATCGCGTTGGCTTTCACGAACTCGTTCGCGTCGCGGAGCTCGGACTTGCACTCGAGGATTGCGGTGGAGATGTAGGTGGAGGGGTTGCGGCGGTGGAGGCGGATGCCCTTGACCATGTCTGATAGGGACTTCTCAAACATGGTGTTGCTATGAAGTTGGGAGGGGGGGGGAGGGGGAGTCGGGGGGGGGGCACACGCACTGTGTGAACAAGGGGGGGAGGGGAGTGGGTGGTGGGAAGGGAGAGGAGGGAGGGAGACGACGAGGGCTTCAGGAAGATTGTGTTTGGAGGGGAGCGAGGATGTGGTGTTCAACGAGTAGCGCAAAGAGGGGACACAGAACTTGGGGCACACCGCATTAGGGGGGTTGGGCTAGGACAACCTTTAGCTGTGCTCTAGCTGTTCTCGTAAGTAAATCAGTAGTCTGGCCAGTAGAGTTGGAGTATTTCCCGTGCTGAGACTATTTCTTGACGAGGTTGTCCTTCTCCCTGCGTACACTTTAGTACTGTGTTTTGCTCGCACTCGTTGAGTTTTCCACATCCTCGCAAGCAAAAACACGCAAACCAACTAAGTTGCCAACAAACTCTTATCTAGCATGGTGAAGCGTCGCGACGAGAACCGCAGCGCCGTCAATCGGGACAACTACAACAGCGACGACGACAGCGGCGAAGAGGACGCTAACAAGACGTGGGGGAAGGCGTCAGAGAGCAAGATGAGTGCGAGGAAGATTATCAAGGTGAGGGGGAAGAAGGCAAGCACTGGCCCGCCGAGGGCGATGTTCGCGCCGACGCCTGTGCAAGATGCTGGAGGCAATGCCATCGGCGCTACCACCGGTGGTAATGGGGGGCTGTTCGGCGGCGTCAATCTGGTTGCGACGCCCGCCAACCCCTTTGCTGCTACCACTCTTGATGTTGCCCCCAAGCTTGACGTTGCCCCCAAGGCCCCAAGTGCCTTGCCGATCTGGAACGCGGGTGTCCCTCCCGTAGCGACCCCCGCCGGCCCCGCGACTGCCCTTCCCACCCCCACCACGAAGCAAGAGCGCCTCAACGTGCAGTTCCTCAAATTCCTCGAGAAGCAGCTCGCCGAGAAGCCGTTCTCGTCGTACCAGAAGGCCGTGGAGGATTACGTGAAGTACGCGAACACGCTGCCGCAAGACCCGCAGCAGCAGCAGCAGCAGGCGGCCCCCCCGAAGCCGCCGAATAGCGCAGTTCGGCACGTCAAGGCGCTCGTGGCTGACACGCCCGAGGCGGCTCCCAAGGCGGCGCCCAAGTTCAGCTTCGGGGGAGGTGCTGCGCCGCCCGAGGCGACCGCCCCCGCTCCTAAGTTCACCTTCGGGGGCGCTGCTAGTGCCAGCGCCAGTGCGCCCGCCGCCCCCGCTCCCAAGTTTAGTTTCGGGGGCGCCGCCGCGGCCCAGCCGGCGTTCGGGTTTGGAGAAGGCGGGCCGGCACCAGCCGCGCTGGCCGCTGCGAAGCCGGTCGGGGAGGAGGAGGAGGGAGAGCCGAGCGAGGGGCTGACCGACACTGTCGAGGAGGCGATCAAGGAGGACAACAAGGAGGAGGACTGCGCATTCGAGGTGCGGTCGAAAATGTACAAGCTGTCGAAGGACGATGGGTGGAAGGATCGCGGCGTGGGCATTGTGAGGCTCATGAAGCACAAGGAGACTTTGAAGCACCGGATCGTGATGCGCAACCAGATTGGCAAGGTGCAGCTGAACGTCGCGATTGGCAAGTCGATGGAGTTCACCAAGATGGGGGGCAAGCAGAGCAGCGTCAGGTTCATGGCGAAGGACGAGGAGGGCGTTGGGCAGTTCATGCTCAAGGTCAAGGCGGACAACTTGGATAAGATGTTCGGTCTGCTGGAGCGGATGGCGGCATGAGAGGAGTTGCGTAACAGAGTCTACTGTTTAGTTGCTAACGACTGCCTCCTTGAGAGTCAGTGATTGCAGTTTTCTGGAAGAAGAAGCACTCAAGTTGGTTGGTTTATGAATGACTACAATAATCCCTCCTATTCTATTATTAGTGTTCGTAGTTGCAAGATGAATGACAGTAATTGGCAGCACTCAAGGTTGGGAAATTGTGGTTGATAGGATGAGGACGCTGGCAGCACTTTCCTCTTTCGCGAACGATGGCCTCGTCGGCCCTCACGCTGACGTTGCTGCGTCACGGCGAGACTGACTACAACTCGCTCGGGATCGTTCAGGGCCAAGGGGTGAATGGGCCACTGAACCAGACAGGCTACGCTCAAGCTGCAGGGGTGGGACAGATGATGAGACTAAGCGCTGTAGACATAGCCTCTGTCAGCTACTCGGACCAGGTGCGGACGCAAGAGTCCGCGGCGGGCTTCATCCGCGGCTACCATGGTCTCCCGTGTTCTGATGATGATCGCTCGATCCCAGCTTTGGAGCAGGCTGATATTTATTCAAGCCTGAGAGAAAGAGCAAAGGGGGCGCAGGAGGGACGGCTGAACAATTTGTCGCTCGGCGAGGCGGAAAATCTTGACGCGGAGGAGAACCGCCCTCCGCGGCTGTGGGAAAGTCAGGAAGATGTGTGCAAGCGGCTTCGCGTGTTCATGGCAGAGTTTCTGTCAAAGAACAAGGAAGGGCACCACCTCGTGGTCACTCATGGCGGCTGCGTGCGCATCTTCGTCCGCGACATATTTCAGCTAGCTGGCGACAACCCAGTCAAGGTGTACAATTCTTCCACCACGACGGTCTCCATCATGGTGAAGAAGGACGAGCCGACCTTCGAGAATGCCACGCTATTATCGGACATAGGGGATCTCAAATACATTCCACCGGAGCTAGTGACTACGCGCAGCGACCATTAGTACCTCATGTTAACACTCTTACAAGAGGTGGTTTACGTCACAATTGATCACGTAATGTACAGCACACACACACACCTCTGGCCCAGAACATAGACACACACCCTGGCCCAGACTTGGAAGGCGGTGTGAGCAAAGGAAGCGCTCCAATCTGTTTGCTCTGAAAGACCCAGTTTGGAACGCGCTGTTCACGAGCTCGTCGAGCTCGGATCGCTCCATTCGGCTATGAGCGGCTCGGAACGCGATGAGCGGCTCAACACTTCACGTTTGTGAATTGTTATTATGTTGGTATCAAAAGCACTTCTTCTTGATGTTATTGTCCTCGTCCAGCTCGTACTTGTGCACACTGCTATGCTTCCCGTCGTCGTTAGCAATGTACAAGTGTCCTCAGTGAAGGAACGCCCTCCCTATTTCGGTAATTGCCTCCGCAAATCCCCGAATTCCTCCGTGGAATCAACCGCAATATCTCTTCTTACGGAGAATAGTCCTTCACTCCCTCAAAAAAACACATCGAAACGGGAGACGCACGAGCGAAGCGAGCATACCTCATTTGCTCGCTCTTGTGCAATAGCCCCACCTACATATATGTAGCAGGGTTCTTTAGTCTACAATGTGCGTTTATTTTTTATGTACCCCTACTACAGGACCTCTCCCGTACCCTCCCATACCTCTCCCCCCGTTGTACCATGCGCGAAATCTCTGCTGCTGCATGCTTTCTTTAAGCACGTTTAGTACAGACTCGTCTTCTTCATGATACGCAGGAACTCGTCCTCGTTAATCTCGCCATCGCCATCACGGTCAGCCTCGTCGATCATCTCCTGCAGCTCCTCGTCCGTCATGTTCTCGCCGAGCTCCTTCGCCACGCGCTTGAGGTTGCGGAACGAGATCTTGCCAGTCTCGTCGTCGTCGAAAAGGCGGAAAGCCTTGAGGATCTCCTCGCGCGAGTCCTTCTCGGACATCTTGGAGGTCATCATCTCGAGGAATTCGGTGAAGTCAATGGTGCCGCTGCCGTCCTTGTCAATGTCGGAGATCATCTTCTTGATCTCCTCCTTCTTGGGCTCGAAGCCGAGCGCGCGCATGGCGACCTTGAGCTCCTTGGCGTCGATGGTACCGGAGCCATCGGTATCTAGAGGTGGGAGGTGTTAGAGATGGGA
>Ga0307985_10001992_pt1 | contig 11544 bp, 9 predicted proteins | sample EllFjometageno80_FD_203155 | JGI IMG/M metagenome (GOLD analysis project Ga0307985, IMG submission 203155) | Marine microbial communities from Ellis Fjord, Antarctic Ocean - #80 | ecosystem: Environmental > Aquatic > Marine > Unclassified | place: Southern Ocean | collected 2014-10-09 | reverse complement strand
GTACAGACGTTTTCGAATTATTAGATGATGCTGAAGCAAAGCTTTTTGAAGTTACTCAAGGAAACTTAAAGAAAAGTTCAGAAGCTGCAGGTTCACTTGTAAAACAAGCGTTAAAAAAGATTCAAGAAATAGGTAATTCGGAAGGAATGTCTGGTTTGGAAACAGGTTTTACCAAATTAGATGCTTTAACTTCTGGTTGGCAACCATCCGATTTAGTGATTATAGCTGCGCGTCCTGGTATGGGGAAAACGGCATTTGTAATTTCGATGGCAAAAAATATGGCAATCGATTTTAATCATGGTGTTGCAGTATTTTCTTTAGAGATGTCTTCTGTTCAGTTAATTACACGTATGATTTCTTCGGAAACGGGTTTAACATCAGAAAAACTAAGAAAAGGAAATTTAGAACCTCATGAATGGGAACAATTAAATGTAAAAGTTAAGAAATTATCTGATGCTCCTATATTTATTGATGATACACCTTCTTTGTCAGTTTTCGATTTGCGTGCAAAAGCACGAAGATTGGTATCGCAACACGGCGTTAAAATTATTGTAATTGATTATTTACAATTGATGACTGCAGGTGGAAAAGCAGGAGGGAACCGTGAACAAGAAATCTCTATGATTTCGAGAAACTTAAAAGCACTAGCAAAAGAATTGGCAGTTCCTGTAATTGCACTTTCTCAATTATCACGTGCTGTAGAAACGCGTGGAGGAAGTAAAAGACCATTATTGTCTGATTTACGTGAATCTGGTGCAATTGAGCAAGATGCCGATATTGTATCGTTTATTTTTAGACCAGAATACTACGGAATGACAGAATGGGATGATGACGAACACACGCCATGTGAAGGACAAGGTGAGTTTATTGTCGCAAAACATAGAAATGGTGGTTTGGATAATATTCGTTTGAAATTTACAGGACATTTAGCAAAATTCTCTGATTTAGAAGAAGGTTTTAGTTCTGAATTCCAATCGTCTATGAATGCAGATTTCCCAGATGATGTTTTCCCTGATCAAAGAATTGAGCCAAAAGATGCTTTTGGGGATGATTCTGATGATGTTCCTTTTTAAAGATTAAAGAATTTATAAAATTATATAAATACACAATTGCTTCAAAGTAATTGTGTATTTTAGTTTTCGATAAAAAAATACCAATATTTCTCTTAATATAAAACCCAATAATAACAGCATCATCACCTTAATATTCGTTTTATGAAACATCTTTTAATTTTTGCACTATTTTTTATAGGTTTTCAAAATGCATCTTCACAAGAACAAAAAATAGCTTTTCAACCCTTAGATGTGTTTTCTTTAGAATGGGCTTCTGATCCTCAAATTTCTCCGGATGCTTCACAAGTTATATACAGAAGAAACGGATTTGATATTATGAAAGATAATTCTAGAGGAAATCTTTGGATTATTAATACTGATGGTTCTTCACATAGAAAATTAACCTCAAGAGAAGTAAGCGAGTCACAAGCAAAATGGTCACCAAATGGAGATCGAATTGCTTTTGTAAGTACTACGGATGAAGGCGCTGAACTTTATATGTATTGGGTTAAAACAGGTCAAATTGCTAAACTATCGCAATTAGAAATGTCACCAGGGAATCTTTCTTGGTCACCTGATGGAAAACAAATTGCTTTTACAATGTTTATAGCAAAAAAGCCACCAGTAATAATAAAAATGCCTGCGAAGCCAAAAGGAGCAGCCTGGGCTAAACCTGCTAGAATTACAGATAGATTAAAACATGAAGCAGATGGTCGCGGTTATATGCAACCGGGCTTTACACATATTTTTATGATTCCTGCAGAAGGCGGAACTCCGAGGCAAATAACTAGTGATGATTACAATCACAGAGGTCCTTTGTCTTTTTCTCCTACTGGTAAGGAAATTTACTTTTCGGCAAATCGTGTCGAAAATTGGGAATATGATTTCAGAAATAGTGAAGTATACAAAGTAGATACAGAGACTAAAATTATAACGGCTTTAACTTCACAGAACGGACCTGATTATGCTCCTAAAGTTTCTCCGAATGGAAAGCTAATTGCATTTTTAGGATTTAATGATAAAGTACAAGCACATCAAAATACTTTATTACATATTATGAATTCCGATGGAAGTAATCGAAAGGTGATTTCTGGGAACTTTGACAATAGTATTTCAAATATTTCTTGGGATGCAGCAGGCAAGGGATTGTATTGCACCTATGACGAAAAAGGAAATTCTAAAGTAGCACATATTTCTAGAAACGGAAAATTAACAAAGCTTGCAGATAATTTAGGCGGAACAACGATTGGAAGACCGTATGCTTCAGGATCGTATACTGTTGCGAATAACGGAACTTTGGTGTACACACAATCACGACCAGAATATCCAGCAGAATTGGCTGTTATTCAGCATGAAAAAGCACCTAGACTTATTACGAATTTAAATCAAGATGTTTTAAATCATCGAGAATTGGGAGAAACAGAAGCTGTTTGGTACAAATCTTCTTATGATGGAAGAGATATACAAGGTTGGATTGTAAAACCTCCTTTTTATGATGCTTCAAAAAAATACCCATTATTAGTAGAAAATCATGGGGGTCCGATTCTAAACTATGGAGATCGTTTTAGTGCAGAAATTCAATTATATGCTGCGGATGGTTATGTTGTGTTTTATCCGAATCCTAGAGGAAGTACAAGTTATGGAGAAGCGTTTGCCAACTTATTGTATAATAATTATCCAGGGGAAGATTATAATGATGTAATGGATGGAGTCGATTATTTAGTTAAAAAAGGACTTGTTGATAACGAGAAATTATATGTTACAGGAGGAAGTGCAGGAGGAATAATGACCGCTTGGATGATTGGGAAAAACAACCGATTTAAAGCTGCTGTTGTTGTAAAACCCGTTATGAATTGGATTAGTAAAACGTTGGTAGCGGATAATTATTTTGGGTATGCGAATTCACGTTATCCTGGGCAACCATGGGAAAATTTTGAAACCTATTGGAAGTTCTCTCCAATTTCGCTCGTTGGCAATATAGAAACACCAACAATGGTTATGGTTGGTATGAACGATTTACGAACACCTCCAAGTGAAGCAAAACAATTATATCATGCTTTAAAGTTACGGAAAATTGAAACTGTTTTAGTTGAAATTCCTGGTGCATCACATGGTATTGCTCGAAAACCTAGTAATTTAATTAGTAAAGTTGCACATACTTTAGCTTGGCTTAGAAAGTATCATTAATAAACTAAAAAGATAATTTTACATTGAAAAAACTTCTAACAATAGTAACATTCCTTCTAATATCAAACTCAATTTGGGCATCCTTTATTTATGTGCCGATGAGTCATGATAATCAGAGAAATCATTTAAAAGCATACGGAATTGTCTTTTTCTCATTAGAAGCCGGCTTAAAATCAAAATGGCTATTAAACTACGATGGCGGTGCTTTTTTAATAGAAAACAATAAGATTATTGAGAATGAATGTAAAATACGTGGCGTTTCGTATCAAGTAATTTCTGACGCGAAATCACAATTGATATTGCAAGAAATAGCTGCTCCGTCTTCTAATCAAGATGCCGTAACTTTAGAAAAAGCGCCCAAAATAGCCGTCTATTCTCCAAAGGATAAAATGCCTTGGGACGATGCTGTAACAATGGTTTTAACGTATGCAGAAATCCCTTTTGATGTAATTTATGACAAAGATGTTTTAGCGGATAAGTTACTTATATATGAGTGGTTACACTTACATCATGAAGATTTTACAGGTCAATATGGAAAGTTTTACGGTTCATTTAGAACAGCGCCTTGGTATATTCAAGCAAAACAGAATTCAGAAAAATTAGCAAGTGAACTTGGTTTTTCGAAAGTTTCCGAAGAAAAATTAGCCGTTGCAAAGAAGATTAGAGATTATGTAATTGGTGGCGGATTTATGTTTGCAATGTGTTCTGCTACAGATAGTTTTGATATTGCTCTGTCTGCTGAAGGAGTAGATATTGCAGAAGCGATGTTTGACGGAGATGCAACAACACTTAATTATCAATCTAAAATTAATTATAATAAAACGCTAGCTTTCAAAAATTTTGATTTGGTTAGAAACCCGACTACGTATGAATTTTCTTCTATAGATATGACTCGTAAACGAAAAATCCCAAAAACTTCAGATTACTTTTCTTTGATAGAATTTTCTGCAAAATGGGATCCTGTTCCAACAATGTTAACTCAGAATCATACAACTTTAGTCAAAGGTTTTATGGGGCAAACCACTTCTTTTGATAGAAATACTGTCAAAACAAATGTGTTGGTTTTAGGTGAAAACAGCACCAATAGAGAAGCGCGTTATATTCATGGCACAAAAGGAAAAGGAATGTTTACGTTTTATGGTGGACACGATCCTGAAGATTACACACATAGGGTTGGAGATCCAAAAACTGAATTAGATTTACATCCAACGTCACCAGGGTATCGTTTAATTTTGAATAATGTTTTGTTTCCAGCAGCAAAGAAAAAGAAGCAAAAAACGTAGTCTTTACGATCATTATAAATAAATAATTTTGTTATTCTAACGCTACTGAAATCAATATTTTCTTTTGATTAAAAGCAAAAAGCAACCTTTTTGAAGAGAAATCTTACTATAATTGTTAATAACCCTGATTTTTGCTCATAAATAATCTTGTTAGTTGCTACTAAAAAAATTACTTTTGTCATCAAATTAAAATAACAAAATGCCAACAACACAACAATTACAAGATTTTACGCAACAAGTACGTAGAGACATATTAAGAATGGTACATGCTGTAAATTCTGGTCACCCAGGAGGTTCTTTAGGATGTGCAGAATTTATTACTTGCTTGTATCAAGAAGTAATGGAGTATTCTACAGAATTTAATATGGATGGAAATAAAGAAGATTTATTTTTTCTTTCTAATGGTCATATTTCACCTGTTTTTTACAGTGTTTTAGCACATAGTGGCTTTTTCTCAGTATCAGAATTAGCAACTTTTAGATTGTTAGATTCTCGTTTACAAGGACATCCAACAACTCATGAAGGTTTACCTGGAGTAAGAATTGCTTCTGGTTCTTTAGGACAAGGAATGTCTGTTGGTTTAGGAGCTGCACAAGCTAAAAAACTAAATGGTGATGATAAATTAATTTATACTTTACATGGTGATGGTGAGTTGCAAGAAGGTCAAAACTGGGAAGCAATTATGTATGCATCAGCAAAAAAAGTTGACAATATAATCGCAACGATCGATTTAAACGGAAAGCAAATTGATGGTGCTACTGATGATGTTTTACCAATGGGAAGCATCAAAGCGAAGTTTGAAGCTTTTGGTTGGGATGTTTTAGAAGTTAAAAAAGGAAATGATATTGAAGCAATATTAGCTGGTTTAGCGGAAGCAAAATCGTTAACAGGAAAAGGAAAACCAGTTTGTATCTTACTACATACAGAAATGGGTAATGGAGTAGATTTTATGATGCATACGCATGCTTGGCATGGTAAAGCACCTAGTGATGCTCAATTAGAAAATGCTTTAGCACAAAACCCTGCAACTTTAGGAGATTATTAATACTGAATTTATTTTAGTATCTTTTTAATAGCACAACCTACAATTTTTATTGTAGGTTTTTTTATGTTTTTATTTTGAATTAAAATGTAAGAATACTGCTATCTTTACAACCAATGAATTAAGCTTTTTAGCTTTAATTTTTAAATAGTACATATTTCAATTATGAAGATAGGAATTGTTTGTTATCCCACCTTTGGTGGAAGTGGAGTCGTAGCAACTGAGTTAGGAATGGCTTTGGCTGATAATGGTCATGAAGTACATTTTATTACATATAATCAGCCGGTTCGTTTAGATTTTTTATCACATAAATTACATTTTCATCAAGTTTTAGTTGAAGAATATCCATTGTTTCAATACCAACCGTATGAGTTAGCTTTGTCTAGTAAAATGGTTGAAGTTGTTGAGAAATATCAACTGGAAGTTTTACATGTGCATTATGCAATTCCTCATGCTTATGCTGCCTTTATGGCAAAGCAAATGTTGAAAGAAAAAGGGATTGCTGTAAAAGTGGTAACGACCTTACATGGTACAGATATTACGTTGGTTGGGAGTCATCCCACATACAAAACGGCTGTAGAATTTAGTATAAATAATTCTGATGTTGTGACTGCTGTTTCTAACAATTTGAAACAAACAACAAATCAACTTTTTAATATTAAAAAAGAGATAGAAGTTGTTTACAATTTTATTGATGTTGAAAAATATGATAAAGCTGAAAATCAAGAATGCAAAAGAGCTGCTTTAGCAGAACCAAACGAAAGAATTTTAACACACATAAGTAACTTTAGACCTGTAAAAAGGGTTGAAGATGTTGTAAAGATCTTTTATGAAGTTCAAAAAGAAATTCCTTCTAAATTATTGATGATTGGCGAAGGACCTGATAGGGCAAAAGCAGAAATATTAACAAAGAAATTAGGCATTTCAGACAAGGTTTTCTACTTAGGAAATAGCACTGAAATCGTTAAAATTTTATGTTATACGGATGTGTTTTTGTTACCATCACAAACAGAAAGCTTTGGTTTAGCAGCGCTAGAAGCTATGGCAGCAAAAACCGCTATTATTTCTACAAATACTGGAGGTTTACCAGAAGTTAATATTCAAGGTAAAACAGGTTTTTTAAGTGATTTAGGCGATATTGAAGACATGGCTAAAAATGCCATTTCTATTTTAAAAGAAGATGCTATTTTAGATCAATTTAAAAAGAATGCAAAAGAGCATACAAAAAGATTTTCATTGCAAAATATTCTACCCGTTTACGAAGATATTTATAAATCGTGTTATAAAACGAAAGTGTAATAAAAAGGGCAAACAATGAGTTTGCCCTTTTTTAGTATCTAAAATTTGATGTATTCTTTTAATAAAGTCATTCGTCTTTAATGGCATCTTAATGATTTTTTTAAAATATTTTTAAAAGTATAGAAAGAGTTCTTTACTTTTTTTATCTTTCGGCAAAATTATCAAATTAACTAAATAGGTAAAATGAAAAAACTAGCACTACATTGGAAAATATTACTAGGAATGCTTTTAGGAGTGCTTGTAGGAATTTTAATGACCAATTTTGATTGGGGGATGAAATTTGTTCAAGACTGGATAAAACCGTTTGGAAAGATTTTTATCAATTCTTTAAAATTAATTGCTATTCCGTTAATATTAGCCGCTTTAATTAAAGGTGTTTCTGATTTAAAAGATATTTCTAAACTTTCTAAAATGGGAGGTAGAACTATTGGTATTTACCTTATAACTACTGTTATGGCTGTTTCTATAGGTTTGCTTTTAGTAAATATAGTGAAGCCTGGTGACTCTATTAGTGAGAAAACCAGAACAGAAATGGTCGAAAATTATAGTGGAAATGCCACTAAATATCAAGAATCGGCTAAAAAACAAAAAGAGAGTGGACCTTTACAAGCATTAGAAGATTTAGTTCCTCAAAATATTTTTGCAGCTGCAACGAGTAATAGAAACATGCTACAAGTTATCTTTTTTGCTGTATTTTTTGGTATTGGTTTGATTTTAATTCCGGAAGAAAAAGGAGAAACTGTAAAAAAATTCTTTGATGGTTTTAATGAAGTAATTCTAAAAATGGTAGATTTAATAATGCTTGCAGCACCTTATGGTGTTTTTGCTTTATTAGCAGCTTTAGTTGTAGAATCTCCAAGTTTAGATTTATTTAAAGCCTTAGGTTGGTATGCAGTAACGGTCGTATTAGGGTTAGCTATTATGATTGGTCTTTATATTTTAATAGTAATGGTTTTTACTAAGAAATCACCAAGTTTTTTCATGAAAGGGATTTCACCAGCACAATTATTAGCTTTTTCTACAAGCTCTAGTGCTGCAACTTTACCTGTAACGATGGAAAGAGTTACAGAACATTTAGGAGTAGAAGAAGAGGTTGCGAGTTTTGTTTTACCAATCGGAGCAACTATTAATATGGACGGAACCAGTTTATATCAAGCTGTTGCTGCAGTTTTTATTGCACAAGCTTTCGGTATGGATTTAACTTTTGGAACTCAATTAGGGATCATTGCAACGGCTACTTTAGCATCAATTGGTTCTGCTGCTGTTCCAGGTGCAGGAATGGTTATGTTAGTTGGTGTATTAGGTTATGCAGGAATTCCTGAAGCTGGTTTAGCTTTAATTTTTGCAGTTGATAGACCTTTAGATATGTGTAGAACAACCGTAAATGTTACTGGTGATGCTGCTGTTTCTATGTTGGTTGCTAAATCAATAGGGAAATTAGGGAAACCTAAAGCTAAAAACTGGGATGATAATTATGATAAAGTAAAATAATTTTTAAGGTTAAGAGAACTATAATGTCTTTGAAAATAACAAAACCTGTCGTTTCTGTAGATTGGTTACAATCTAATTTAGGAGACGAAAAATTAATTATTTTAGATTGCACCATTGATAAAGTAACGGTGCAATCTAGTTCATCAATTATTGATGCCAAACAACAAATAAAAGGTGCGTATTTTTTTGATATAAAAAATAGTTTTTCTGATTTAAATGCTGCTTTTCCGAATACTGTTTTATCACCAAAAGAATTTGAAGAAAGCGCCCAAAAGCTAGGAATTCATCAAGATAGTTGTATTGTCGTATATGACGATTTAGGTATTTACTCATCACCAAGAGTTTGGTGGATGTTTCAATTAATGGGTTTTAAAAATATAGCGGTTTTAGATGGCGGTTTTCCAGCATGGAAATCTAAAGAATACCCAACTGAAAAGCCACAGAATCATTCCTCTAAAAAAGGAGATTTTAAAGTAAATTATCAAAAAGAAAAAATAAAATTCACAAATAATGTGCTTTCTGCTATTGAAAAGGAAACTATTTTAATAGCAGATGCGCGTTCTAAAGGACGTTTTTATGCAACAGTTCCAGAACCTAGAGTTGATGTGAAAGGAGGCCATATTCCGAATTCGGTGAGTATGCCTTATTCAGAAATTGTTGAAAATGGAATGCTGAAATCTGAAGAGAATTTAAAAATAATTTTTAATACAATAAACCCAAAAAAGAAAGAATTTATTTTTTCTTGTGGAACAGGAATTACAGCTTCAGTATTGGCTTTAGGAGCAGAAATATCAGGTATAAGAAATTATGCCGTTTATGATGGATCTTGGACAGAGTGGGGAAGTACAACCGGTTTACCAATAGAAAAATAAGATGAAAGCACTAAATTGGACTCGAAAGGAATTTGAAGCATATATTCTTGTATATGCCGCTCATTGTAATTTTTTTGAATCAGAAGAAGAACGAGAATATATTCTGTCTAAAGTTGATAAAAAAACATTTCATAAAATTCACACCGAAGTAGTTGTTGATTCTGATGAAGATAATTTGAACAAAATTCAAGAATATATATCAGAAAACAAGTTCAATCAAAAAGAGAAAGAGGATTTAATTAGAGAGATTAAAAATGTCTTTTTTGCGGATGGTTCTGTAGATGTAATTGAGAAAAAAGTATTCAGTATTTTAAAGAAAATTATTGATTAAAGTTTTTAAATCGAATCCCTTGTTTACTTTGTCACTCTATGAAATAGGAATTTTATTTATTCAGATTCTATTCCAGCTCTTTTTCCAAGTACCCACATTAAAATTCCACCAGTTATAAACATCCATATAGCATAAGCTCCAGTTGGAACGCCCATTTCTACATTATTTAATATTGACGTAGCGATCACAAATGCTAACGTCCCGTTTTGAATACCACTTTCCACAGTGATTGAAATGGCGCTTTTAAAATTTAATTTAAATATTCTAGCCGTTACATAACCCAATCCCATCGTTATTAAATTTAGTAGCAAGGTAACGAGTCCTACTTCCCTCATTGCTTTACCTATAATGCTGGAATTCGCAGCTAATACTGCTAAAAAGACTAAAGCGAAAATTACAGTAGAAGCAATACGCATTGGTTTTTCTAAACGTTTTGCAAATTTTGTTTTGAATCTACGAATGAGCATTCCTATTGAAATAGGAATAATTGTAATGACCATTATTTGAAGGATCGTATCTAATATGGGTAATTTGATTGTAACATTGGTATCAGTACCAAAATACTCTAAAGCATAAGACAAGATAAAAGGAATTGTAAGTACACTTAAAATACTCGTAATAGCCGTTAATGTAACTGATAATGCAATATTTCCTCTACAAACTTGTGTTATTAAATTACTAGTTGGACCTCCTGGACACGTAGCAAGAATCATTAATCCAACTGCCATTACGGGACTTAAATTAAAAGCTATTGCTAGTGAAAAACCAATAATTGGTAAAAAAACGAGTTGATTGGTAAGACCAATTAAAATGTCTTTAGGTTTTTTTAGAATTCTTGTAAAATCAGAAATAATTAAAGTCATTCCCATTCCTAGCATAATAATAGCAAGAGATAAGGGTAAAAATACTTTGCTAATAATTTCAGCTGTCGTCATTGATTGATTCATTCATTAGGTGATATAAGTTGCTAAGCACAACTTAACACTGATATAATGTGCGTTTTAGTACTGAACTAAGTTCAGTACAAATTACGTTAGCAAGTTAGTATTTTTTACTTAGAAAGTCAATTAAGAAAAACTTCTTATTTTAAATCAATGCTTTCAATTCACTAAAATCTTCAATCACAAAATCTGCATTTTCTAAAGTTTGGTCTTCACCCATTGGGTTTTTGTAGCCAAAAACAAAAATACCAGCATCATTTGCTGCTTTTACACCATTATCAGAATCTTCAATGACGATACAATTTTGTTTTGGTGTGTTCCCTAAAATAGCGGCTTTCTCAAAAATTTCAGGATGTGGTTTTGAAGCGGTTAAATCTGCGCCACTAATTTTTGCAGTAAAATAATGGTTTAAATTGAATCTATTAAAAACTCTATCAATATTTATCATAGCAGATGAGGATGCTAAAACTAAAGTTAGACCTTCATTATGGCAATGCTTTATAAGTTCTTCAATACCTTTTACTAAATGCAAAGTTGGGTCGTTTTCAAAGAAATTTACATACCGCTTTCTTTTATTCAGAACTAAATCCTCAGGATTTAAAGTCAAGTTAAAATGTGCAACTAATTTTTGGAAAGCATTAATGGTAGAAGAGCCTGTAATGGTTTTGTATAAACTATCAGAAACAGTAACACCAATAGAAGTAAAGGTTTCATAGTAGGCTTTTTTATGGATTTCTTCAGAATCTATAATTACGCCGTCCATGTCAAAAATAACACATTTTATTACTTTTGGTAATTTCATTTTAAATAAATTTTTTAATTAATTTAGGTGTAGGAATCATACAACTCTCTTTTTTTCCAAACCATGTGTAACGGTTTTTAGCAATATAATCATAAATAAAATTTCTAAATCCTTCAGGAAAAATAAAGAAAGCTTGTGTTAAAATCCAAAGTCCACCAAAATCTTTCATCACTTTTAAAATGGCTGTAGACTTTATGTCGTAAGAAACACCAGGTTCAAATAAAATTATAGAATCTATTTTAGA
>Ga0307985_10001991_pt1 | contig 11545 bp, 31 predicted proteins | sample EllFjometageno80_FD_203155 | JGI IMG/M metagenome (GOLD analysis project Ga0307985, IMG submission 203155) | Marine microbial communities from Ellis Fjord, Antarctic Ocean - #80 | ecosystem: Environmental > Aquatic > Marine > Unclassified | place: Southern Ocean | collected 2014-10-09 | reverse complement strand
AACGCTTAGCAAATAGCCTGTTTTCTTTGCTTGAATTGTTGTTGTTTTTTGTTCCGCTCATAATCGTATATTCTCGTATCTATTTGATTTAATTAAATATTGTGTAATTGGTGGAGGGTTTTAAACTATCTCAGGAGAAGGAAGATAGTCCCTCCGATATTAAAAAATTATTTGTTCATAACATACATTGTTATCTCAAATCCAAATCTCATTTCTGTTGCTTGTGGCTTGGTCCATGTATTCATTTGTGTATCCTTTATATAATCGTTAGAAGATACAAGGTGAAATGAGAGAGAATTAATCTCAAGTCATTCGTGATGTAATAAATAGGAAAGTGAAGCGAAAGGCTCTCTCTCGGAGTGCTCAGTTATTACCCCCCCTTCCTATACCTAAAGCCTATTTTGATTTCAAATCTCAAATCCCTTGCTATGAGAGGCTCTCAGGCTGTTGGTGGGGTACACGGATTTAAGAGGGTTATTTTATGATATAACTAGGGGTTTTTAGAATTAAATTGAGGTAAGCAAATCCCTTGCTATCACTGCGATTGCGGATTTTTTGCATATATAGTGAAGGCAATAATTAACCACAGGAGAATAATATGAAAATGACTAGACAGCATTTTGAATCAGTAGCAAAAGTATTAAAGGAAACAAAAGCAACTAACTTTCAAATTCTTTGCTTCGCTCATGAGTTTACCAATTTTAACTCAGCTTTTAATCTTGATAAGTTCCTAAAGGCTTCAGGATATCAGGAAAAAGAAACAAATTGAGGTAAGCGAATCCCTCTCATAGCAAGGCAAGGCGGATTTTTTGCATATATATTGAAGGCAGTAACTAACTAAAGGAGATTATTATGGAATACGCATCAAAAAGAATACAAGAAGTTTTGAAGGAAGAGGATTACATGCAAGTTAATTTACACAGGGCAACACAAAAAGGACTGGCTCAGACTTTACAATCTGAGTTAAATATAGCAATTAAAAAAGTGAATGAGCTTAATGAAAAACAGCAACAGGCTCAGTTTGATTATGAATGTTTAGAAAATAAACTAAAATATTTAAAATAGGTCGAAACACTCGAGAGAGTGTCTCAGGTTTTTTACCTGACTGATGAGACCATCGGAAAACAAAGGAGATTATTATGAAATATTTAAGCGATGAGATTAACATGGATGATGAGTTCGACTATCTAGGCGAAACATACTACAACCCATTAAAAGAAGCGGTTTATGATTCATGGTGGGACCAAACACAAGGGGAATAATATGAAATACAATAGAAGCGATAATATTTACATGGTTAAGAGAGACGTTAACAGCTTCTCTCTTAGCTTTGCCAATGAGCAAGATGCGGAAGATGTTTGTATTCAATTTAATCAAGACTTGAGAGATGCTTATGGGGATGATTATCCCAAGGAGTTTTATGTTAAGCAGTCCATGCTGTACGGGGCTGAGGAAGCCGAAAAATTTAAGACTAGCAAACAATCAAGGCTTTATTTTTTAAAAGGAGATTGATATGTTAACCAACATGAAATTAAATAAGATATTAAAATTTGAAATTCAACCTATCCCAGTGAAAATAACTTATAAAAATGGGACAACCAAAACTATAGATGTACCACAAACTGCTTTTGTAGGGCAAGGGGGACACGAAGCCGTGGAACTTATGCATACCTATGTAAGCCAATTTATGGAATCAGAAGTAGCTATTCACAACCAAGGAGATTGATATGAAAGTAATATTCGATATGCCCAAAACAGTGCACCCGAAAACACAGCTTGCCATTCTTTTCAAAGCCTGGCAGTCAGGGGCACTTGATAAGTGGGACGTATACCCAAAGGCTCGCGAGTTTATGGATAAAAGAAAGGTAACTCTTAAAGATGTTATTGAGTTGGGTGCGAAGTTTTGCAATATACCCGAGGGAGTTATTAAAGAGCGTATGAGATATATGAAACAATTGAACGACCAAGTCATGAAGTCGCATGACATTTTAAAATCAGAAGGCAAAATTAAAGGAGATTAATATGAGTATCATTCAAACAGTTAACAAAAGTCAGTTTATAGATAATTTATTAGGAGACGATTACGCCTCATGGACTTACGAGGATGCGGAAGCTTTATATAATTATTATGAGGATTTAAGCCAGGACTTAGGCGAAGATGTAGAACTTGACCGAGTCGCTTTAAGATGCGAATGGACCAGAGCTGACAGCATCGACGAAGTCATTGAAGATTATGACGACATCGAAGACCTCGAAGACTTACAAGACCAAACTCAAGTTATTGAACATGAGGGCGGAGTTCTTTTATTCGTTGCATTTTAAGGAGGCTATTATGATTTTAAATAATATCCTCATCGGGTCTTGTGTGGTTTTGGCTTTTTTAGTTATAAAAGATTTAATCAAATTTTTAATAAGGAGATAATTATGTTTAGTTTGTATAAGTGGGATGGAGTGGGTTATGTAGAAAACAGCAACGACGACGAGGTCGAGGTCGATATAAATATCGGTTATGACATCGAGAACGACGACGGAGGGAGGTTTGCAACAATTGATAAAGCTTCTTACGTCGATGATAAGGGTTTTATAAGGCGTTACAATCTTAGCGACTCAGAGCGTGAAGCTTATGAGGAGGAGATTAACAACGCTATCAATGAGGAGGCATATTTTGAGGGCGGTGATGGGTTCCCGATATGATAATCTTTTTAATGCTTGTTTTAATGGTCCTCTTTTTCATTAATATTGAAATGTTTTTTAATGTATTTTTGGGAGGGCTTGCTTTGTTTGCTATAGGTTCTTTTTCTATAGCTGTATATAGTTGGGCTTTAAGTTTTGCATAGGTCGAAACTGCCGAGAGGCAGTCGTAAGGTTACGCCTTACCTGATGAGACCATCAGCAACAACTGCAACACAATTTAATCGCAGTGATGCGATGCATAAGCAAAGGTTAAAATATACCTAGCAACGGATATATAAATATTTAAGTCGATGGATGCTATAAATCCAGACGGAGGGTAGTCGGTTATAAAGCAGTCGCCGCAACTGCCCCTATTTAAAGCTTGTCATACAGTTTTATTTTTTAATACATAGGAGTATGTCATGATTAGTTTTTTAATCGTGTTATGGGGCTCTCTTGCAGTTTTTGGAGTCCTAGCTTTAGCATTAGAGACAATTATAGGAGAGTAATATGAAAAGAATCTTTACTCATTTGGCAGTCGATGCCGATGGTTGGACCATAAGAAAATTTTTATCCTTACGCGAAGCTCGACACTTTGCCGAGCGTAACGGGTTGAAAGTAGTAGCAACAGGGGAAAAACAACAGACCCCAAGAGACTTATATAAACAAAGCTTTTTAGCCTGTGGATATGCTCCCTTTTAATGCTGTTGAGAGCTTCACAATCGCCCACCACGCCCTTTTAAATTCTTTTTAATAGGGTAGGTATGGGATGATTTTTTTGAGGCTGATTTTTTTTTGCATTTTTTTTTGATTTTTTTTTTCGTTCGCTATTTTTTTAGCAGTACAGTAGTGTACGGGATTTTTACGAGGAGTATTAACTATGAGAAAAATAAAGACTTGTTCTGTTTGTCGGGGAAATTCTATATTCCAACAACATAACAGGGGATGGTGTGGTACAGTAGCAATGATGGGTATGTTCAATCACTTTGGACATTGTATTAAGAAGGCAGTTGACTCACCTGAGTTAGCTAAATACGAACTTTTACAAGGAGAAAAATAATAATGTCAACACTAAACATATTGATAGCAGAAATACTAGAAACAAAAGAAATAAGCAAAAGGTCAATAGTAGAGTTAGAGTCATACACTTATGATGATGACTGCACCTATGAAAGTGCTATTGAGTTTGAAGCATTAGCTCATGTTTTAGCAGAAGCTATGACTTATAAAGGTAGGAAGTCACACATAAAAATGTACAATGAAGGTATGTATGATTATGGGGCTGAGGACTTTGTAGGTTTTGATGAGGAGGATATTGACTTAAAAGGTCATGACCCTATGAAAATACTCACTATGCAAAACATTGTACTATCCTCAGCAGAGAAAAAATCTTTAATCATGAAGCTTACTTACGATGACAAAAGATACCTTGGTAACTGGATGTTAGACAATGAGCTTACTCTTGAGGTTGATGAGGAATACAAAGAGTTAGATGGTAAACTTACTTTTGATACTAAAACATCTTATGTGGATGGTATTGAGGTGTTTCACAATAATAAATACTAGGAGGTGCTATGAAATATAGGCAACAAAATAAAGCTAATGGCTATTTAGACTCGTTAGTAATAAGAGCTGAACAGTTAGCTAGTTATGTAATAAGAAAAAACAAACCCCCTCATGTAACTTTAGAGAGGATTGCTAACCTTGCTGACAAAGCTATTAATTATCAACATACTAGAGTTCATCATAGGTCTGGTAAAGTAGTTTCAGATAATAGAGCTAACAGGCAAGAGAAGCAAGAGAAACAAAGAAAAAAATGTTTGGCTAGGATTTGGGATGCCTATCTATTAGTTCAAGAGCGTGAAATAATGCACAAGAACTCTAAAGGCAAAGATGAATCTTGGAATGGTGCAAAGCAAGACCCTGTAACTAAACTGTATGTATCAGAACCTATTTACTATTACGGAGACCACTTTGAATATGTAATGGGTGATGAGCTACATGGTAATAAAGCAAAAGGAGTAACCCCAATTAGGGATTCTAATTATAACGGAGAGAAAAAAGGAGAAGACGAATGAACATAGAAAAATTAACACAAAAATTGAGTGTACATGAAAAGACTCTCAAAATACCAACTAGACATATGCCAGCTATATTAGATATTTTAGCGTATATGAAAACTCAAACACAAAAAAAGGAAACTAAAAAATGAAAAAGACACCAATACATGCATTAACAATAACGATAGTAATACTAGTATTTGCTTGGCTAATGATTGAGAGAGCTCAAGCTGAAGGAATATTTGATGGTCCAGGGATATTTGATACAGAACCAACAAAGTCAGACTTTAATAGCTTTTATAAAGACGATGGTTCATTGGTCAATGTTTATGGGGCTGAAGAATCAGGTATAGTAGTTAAAGATGGAGAAGTTGAGTATTATGTAGTGCCTAAGGATGATGGCTCACCAACTTTTGTTTACGATAATGAGTTAATTATCTGCACAAACACAGGGTGTTATTAATCCAACGCTACAGTAGTGTACGAAATTTCGTGTACCCCACTTACTTGTTATTTGGTTTTATAATCAATGACTTGCAAGTGGATTTTTAAAATAGGCTTTAGGTATAGAAGGAGGAATAAATATGTCAGATGAAAGAGAAGTTATTTTTGAGGAAGACAATGAAGTGATGTCAATACCAGACGATGATTTACAGTGGTCCCATGAGGTGCTCAATCAATTTGAGTTACTGGTAGACTCGTTAGGAGTAGAGACAGTGTTCTTTTTATTATCCAGAGAACATGAGGATATTATAAATAATTGGGTAAAAAACAAAGTAGATATACAACATAGGAGGAAGCAGTAGTGGTTAATATAAACAAACTGGTTTATGAAATTAAAAACTGGCATGACTTCCAACATGATAAAAGGGAGGGTAGGAAAATGACTTGGATTAAGCTATATGCTGATTTACTAGATAATCAAGAATTTATGAGTCTGGATAATGATGCACAACTATTACTTATTAAATGCTGGTTGTTAGCTTGTGAAAACCAAGGTAAATTACCTGAAGTGCCTGAAATTGCTTGGAGACTAAGGGAAAAGGTAGATGTTTTGCAAAAGTCTTTTGACAAATTGTCAGGATTTATACTTGTTGCTAGCAAAATGTCAAAGTCGCTCGCAGAATGTCAAAGTAGTGTGCCTAGAGAAGAGGAGAGTAGAGAAGAGAATAGTAAAGAAGATAAGAGTAAACACTTAGCTAACTTTAAAACTTTCTACTCTAAATACCCTAATAAGGTTAAACGTGCTAATGCTGAAAAAGCTTGGTTAAAACATAAACCTGATATTGATACAGTTATGAAGGCGTTAGAGTATCAACTCTCTAACGATAGAAGGTTTAAAGATGCTCAGTTTATACCTCATCCAACAACATGGATTAATGGTAAAGAGTGGGAAAATGAACCAGTAAAGCAGAAAAGAAATTCAACTTATTTATAAAGGAGAAAGTTATGAAGGAACTAATAGCAATTCAAAATGAACTAAACGTACCAAAGAATCAAAAGAATAACTTTGGTAATTACAATTACAGGTCATGTGAAGACATACTTGTAGCACTAAAACCATTACTAGATAAACATAAAGCATCTATACTCATCACAGATGAGGTTAAAGAGGTAGCTGGAATACCTTATGTAGAGGCTACAGTAGTGTTCAAAGCAGGTGATACAGAGGCATTGAGTGTACGGGCTCAGGCTGGTATCAATCCTAACCGCAAGGGTATGGACATTGCCCAGTCATTTGGCTCAAGCTCTAGTTACGCTCGTAAGTATGCTTTAGCAGGCATGTTCTTACTAGATGATACTAAAGATGCTGATACCCAAGATAACACTAAAGCTTCTCACGAAGAAGGGGTGTTTGATTTATGAGTACAGAAGATTTAATCCAAGGTAGTCCTGAGTGGTTTGCTGTCCGTAATGGAAAAATAACAGCAAGTAAACTATCTGACCTGATGAGAAAAACTAAATGGGGTGAGTCAACATATAAAACTAGACTCAGAATGGAGCTTGCAATTGAAAGGATAACTGGCAAATCCGCCAGTCCTAATTTCATGAACCAAGCAATGCAGGACGGAGTGGACAGAGAACCAGATGCTCGTAAACTCTTTGAAGCAATAACAGGTAAAGAGGTTGCAGAATGTGGTAGCTTTGACCATCCTGAGATTGTTAATACAAGTGCAAGCCCTGATGGATTGATTAGAGGAGAAGATGCTGTGTTGGAGCTCAAATGCCCCACTCACATTACTCATTGTAGGAATATCTTATCAGATAAAATGCCAAAGAACTATGAGTATCAGGTCCAATGGCAAATAGCTTGTACAGAAAGTGAGTACGCTTACTTCGCATCGTATCACCCTGACTTTCCAAAACAGCTCAGACTGAAATGGGTTAAAGTTTTAAGGGATAATATAATGATTCTTGAACTAGAAGACGCAGTAAAAGGATTTGATGCAGAAGTAGAAAACTTGATAACTAAAATTAAAACTATAGGAGCAAATTAATATGGCTGAACAATATGATAATACTAACTCATTCGCACTATTCAAAAATGAGAAAGGTGATAACGAAGCAAGACCTGATTACACAGGAACTATAACGTTAGAAGGTAACAAAGAAATGAGGATGGCTTGTTGGATTAGAGAGAGTAAGTCGGGGGTTAAATTCCTCAGCGGTAGAATTTCAGAGCCACAGGTACAGTCCTCTGATGCTGGTAGCAATGCTAGTGTTGAAGGTGCGGACGTACCCTTCTGAGGATAGAAGAGGTCTTAAACCACTTCGACAATGTAAGGGAAAGCGGTACGAATCAACACTCGTGCCGTTGTCCTGCACATGAGGATAGTAGCAACTCACTAGGTATTAAACAGGGTGATGGAGATAGAATACTTCTAAACTGTTTTGCTGGGTGTGATGTAAAATCAATTCTAGATGCAGTAGGTTTAGACTGGAAAAGTATCATGGGAGAGAATACTCTTTCACAAGTAGATAATTATGGGTTCAATCCGTATGCTGTGTTAAAGCATATAAGAGATGAAGTTTTATTAATAGGTTTAGCTAGTGTAGATATTAGAGCTGGTAAACCACTTAACGATAAAGACCATGATAGATTATTAAAGGCAGTGGGCAATGTAAGGAGAGCTTACGAGAAAACAAAATAGGGGTAGATAAGGTTTCGACTAGGTGTAAAATTAAGTTAGCATCTAGGACAGCGGTTCGAGTCCGCTCTACTCCACCAACATAGGAGAGAATATGAACATAGTATATAAAGTATCAGGAGGCATTAAGGATTATCTAGTAACACCTTGGGCTAAAGGAGCTTTTAAGGCTAGGTCTTATTTAAGAGCTAGAGGAATTGATGCAATCGTTACAAAGTATAAGCAAGTTGGTAATGATTGGATTAGGGGAGGTGTTAGATGACCTCACAAACATTAGAAGATATACTTATAACCGATAAAGAGGTGTCAGGTTATATGGAAACAAGAGATGTTGGAGAGCATTTAAAAATTAAAAGACCATCTGAGTATATTGATGCTGTAGAGCAATATTTTTCTACAGACTTAACAGGTGGCATATCATTACCATTTATGAATACAGACCAGCAGTTTAAAGTAAGAATGGGTGAGGTGTCTGTAGTAACTGGTTACTCAGGACATGGTAAGTCAGCTTGGCTTAACCAATGTATTTTAGGTTTAATGAAGCATGAGAAGACTATGATTGCTTCCTTTGAAATGCTACCTAAAGCAACACTAGGTAGGATGTGTCAACAGACAGGTGAGTCAATGCCTAACTACGATTACATTAAAGATTTCTTAGGTAAGTTGGAGCATAACTTATACTTGTATGACCCTGAAGGTGAGACATCAACAAAAAAAGTTCTTGAGGTAATTTACTACTGTGCTGAAAAGCTTGGTGTAAAGATTATGGTTATCGACTCATTAATGAAATGTGGTATTGGTGAAGATGACCTTAACGGACAAAAAGCTTTTGCTAATAAAATAGCAGTAGCTTGTAGGGACTTAGATATACATGTATTTTTAGTTGCACACAGTAAAAAAACTGCATCCGATTTTGAACACGCTAGAAAGTTTGACGTTGCAGGAAGTGCAAACATAACCAATATGGTTGATAATGTGTTTTCAGTACATCGTAACAAAGAAAGAGAAGAAGCTATAATGAAAGGAGACACAACTAATGAAATTATGTTTACTCCACCATGTATGGTTTACTTAGTTAAGCAAAGACATGGTAAAGGATTAGAAGGTAGGTGGGAATTTGATTTTCATCCTGATACATTCTCTTATTCGGAGTGGACGAGATGATGATTAAAGACTTCATAAAAAGCATTAAAAAAACATTTGGGGAGGATGTAGAGTTTAAAGCTACATCTAAAGAAGGTAAAATTTTTAGGAGCAAAGGCTATGACAAGATACAAAGTGACGTCCGAAGAAACGTTGGAACACGCAAGAAAGCAAATTGGTGAGCTAGACTTATCACAAGCTTGGGAAGTAGAAGTAAAGCCTTTTGCATTTAACAGGAGCGTTGAGCAAAATAAACGTTACTGGAAACTGATAGAGGAGCTAGGTAACTACCTAGGGTATGATGCAGGAGAAATGCACGATTTGCTTAAATATAAGTTCTTATCATATAAGCAAGATATGTTAGGAGATGAAATGGTGGTAGTTCCATCAACATCTAAACTAACAATTAAAGAGTTTGTAGAATATCTATCTAAGGTAGAACGTTTTGCAAGCGAATTAGGATTTCAATTAAAAGGAGATTATTAATATGGAAAATTTAGGAAAACAAGAGCAAAGAGTTTTAGAGTATATGCAAAGAAACAATACAATTAATCCGCTACAGTCTTGGGTTGATTGTGGAGTTTACAGGTTAAGTGCAGTAATATTTAACCTAAAGAAAAAAGGTTATGAAATAGAATCTAACAGGAGCGTTGCTATGAATAGGTTTGATGAAGAAGTTAAATTTGCTGAGTATTTGCTAACATGAAGTGTTACGTATGCGAAACAGAATTAATATGGGGTGGAGACCATGATGGTGAGGACCTAGGTATAGAAGAAGCTGACACTATTGTCACTAACCTAAGCTGTCCACATTGTGATGCCTTTCACGAAGTAACTTGGAATAAAGGAGATAAAAATGACACAGTTTAAAAAGGTAATGGTTATCGGAGACCTCCATATTCCGTATCACCATAAAGATTCTTTTGCTTTTCTTAGGGCATTAAAAAAGAAATACAAAGGTTTTGATTTGGTAGTTAATATAGGAGATGAGCTGGACCAGCATGCTATTAGTATGCATGACAATGACCCTGACTTACCTAGTGCTGGTGATGAGTTAAAGTTAAGCAAGGAATATGTTAAGGATTTAGAAAAGATATTTCCTGACATGACATTGGTTGATTCTAATCATTCATCGTTAGTGTACAGACGGGCATTGAAGTATGGTTTACCCAAAGCTTACCTTAAACACTATAACGAGTTCTTAGGTGTGGGTAAGGGTTGGAAGTGGGTACAAGATTTAACAATTACCCTTAACGATAACTCTAGGTGTTTCTTTACTCATGGTATGTCAGCTAATGTTTTATCTATAGCACAGAAATATGGCATGCATACTGTCCAGGGGCACTACCATAGTAAGGCTAGTATTCAATACTTTAGTAACCCTGATAAATTAGTATGGGGTGCACAGACTGGATGTTTAACTAACCAAGATTCATTAGCATTTGGTTATGCTAAAAACTTTAAGGATAGATTCATTATGTCATCAATAGTTATTGTAGATGGTCAGCCTAGAATACATCCTATGGTTATTAAGGATGGTAAATGGATAGGGAAGATTGTCTAATGGCTACTAAAGCAGAAAAAGCTTATATGCAAAAGATGGTTGAATTTGGTTGTTGTGTTTGTAGGTGGTATTGTGAGGAGGATGACTTACCACCATGCAACATACATCACATTAGAGATAAGACTGGTATGGGTATGAAAGATTCAGACATGATACCCTTATGCCATATCCATCATCAAGGCAAGATGGGTATACATCAGATAGGCAAGAAAACATGGGAAAAGCGTTATGGTACACAGCGTGAATTACATAAACGATTACAGGAGGAATTATGCAAATAGATGAAAAGAATTATCAATACAATGAAGGTCGAGCTATGAGAACACAAGTAGGCGGTGACCATTATTCTAAATTGGCTATTCAGCCAGCAGAATATATTACCAAGAACAAACTTAGTTATTTACAAGGAAATGTTATTAAGTATGTAACAAGATACAAAGATAAGAATGGGCTTGAAGACTTACAAAAAGCAAGACATTACATTGATTTATTAATTGAACTAGAGGAATAACATGGCATATAGCAAACAGGTGTTGGACCACTACGAGAATCCTAGAAACGTAGGAAGCTTAGATAAAGCTGACCCTAACGTTGGAACTGGCATGGTAGGAGCACCTGCTTGTGGTGATGTAATGAAGCTACAAATTCAAGTGGCTAACGATGTTATTGTGGATGCTAAGTTTAAGACTTATGGGTGTGGCAGTGCTATTGCATCATCATCATTAGTAACAGAGATGTTAAAGGGTAAAACATTAGACGAGGCTCAAAACATTAAGAACACAACTATTGTTGAAGAGTTAGCGTTGCCACCAGTTAAGATTCATTGTTCTGTGTTAGCAGAAGATGCTATTAAGGGAGCAATTAAAAACCTACAGGATAAGCAAAATGAAACTAAGTGATAGTGCAGTAACTAAGATTAAAGAATTATTACTTGACGAAGACAATCCTGATTTAAA
>Ga0307985_10001987_pt1 | contig 11561 bp, 17 predicted proteins | sample EllFjometageno80_FD_203155 | JGI IMG/M metagenome (GOLD analysis project Ga0307985, IMG submission 203155) | Marine microbial communities from Ellis Fjord, Antarctic Ocean - #80 | ecosystem: Environmental > Aquatic > Marine > Unclassified | place: Southern Ocean | collected 2014-10-09 | reverse complement strand
AGTGTCGAAATCATCTGGTGGGATTACTCCAGTGGCTCCTGGCCCTGGCTTAGATCGAACCCCAGCAGCGTCTTCTAATTGCTTAGCTCGCTTTTGCTGAATACTTGTGACGGTTGAAGTTGTTGCAGCTTCTTCCTTCGGCTGACTCATCTTGTAGTAGTCGATAAGCTTAGAGGCTTCAAAAGCGTCATTGCTATTCGATAACTGTTGAATCGCGTTAGGTTGTTGTTGCAGCCAATCGACAAATGCTTCGCTCTTCACCACGTCTTTCCAATCCGTATGCGCGGCCTCTAAGGCGGCGTACTGACCGTTAACATGGCGCTCTTCTTCCGCTGCTCTTAACGGTTGAAGCGCTCGATTCATTGTTTCTTGGTTTTGGCTCCTTTCCACCTCAAGACGGGACTCAATCGCGTCGTGAATGTCAGGATACTCTTCGTTGAAAGACGCCCAAGCTTCGGGGGTCTTCATGGCTTCAGCCACTTCGGTCGCGGATGGTTGTACACCACCGGCGGGTGAAGTCGCTTGAAATTCGTTTAACTTGCGCTGTAAGGCGCCAATCCGTCCCGCGTTGCTCTTCGCTTGGTGGGACAGCTTGTCATTATTATCTCGGAGCTTATCGTATTCGCTCTTCAGCCCTTCGTCGGCTGCTGCCCAAATGTCATCTACAACGGGCGCATCTTCTGTAACCTCTTCGGCTACCACCTCTGTCTCTTCTGTAATCTCTTCTGGTACTAACTCACCCTCAACTGGGTTTGCTTCAACCTCTACAAACTCATCAAATGCTGAGTCGAAGTCATCTACTATCTCGGTACTGTCCATTGGTTACACCCTTGGCGGCTATGATTAGCGGCTCTGTGTTTACTCGTAGTTGCTACTAGCGATGTGCAACGGCGAAGCCGTTGGCATGGCCAGTAACGCTCTTAAACTGCTTAACTCACCTCGGATGAACTGCGTGTCCTCATGGCTCAACCGAGCCACCTCAAGCAGCCCCTGCAAGGCTTTAATCTCTTTATCTGCCCACTCGACTATCTCTAGCCATGCGGAAGAACTCGTATCGATGTTCAATTAAATGCCACTGCCCATGCGCATCTTCAACGCTTGCTCTTTCTCGAACAGCGTATCCTTGCTCTGAACCTTCATCTGCTCAATGCCCAGCTTAGTGCGCATCTCACTGACCTTAATGCCCTTCTCTGCTGCCATCTTGGCCAGCTCAAGCTCTCTGTCGGACGCCATCTTCTGTTGTTCAACTTGTAGCTTCTGGCCTTGTGCTTGGATCTGAGCGCCTTTTAACTGACCGTCCATCTGCATCTTCTGTGCATCCAAAGCTAGCCTCTGCTCGGCCAGTGGGTCGCCGGTAGGCGGCTGCTGACCTTGCTGCTGCTGGGCTTGCATCATCATCTGCTGTTGCGCTTCCATCTGCTGTTGCATCTTCTGCATTTCTAGCTCGATCTCTTCGCTAGACTTCACGATCTCATCAGCTTCGATCTGCATGGAAGCAACCACTTTGCGGTATAGCGCTGCGGTATGCGTTAAAGGTTCAAGTAGTGGTGAAGCTGCAATGTTCATCAGATTCATTAAGTTCGCTGCTTGCTGCTCTTTTACCAAGAGGCTGCTTGTGCCACGAGCGTCAATGCTGAAGTCACCCTTCACATCTTCTTTCGGATTGAACTGCATGTTCCAGTCATACATCCGCTTGATGAATGGACGGGTAATATCGTCGTCGTAGTTCTTCACTACACGTCGAAGCATGGTGTTCGCACTGTTCATTAACATCGACATGCCACTGGCTGTGTCTGTTGCTCCCCCCTGCTCGCCTTGAGCGATCTGGGGTAATGCGGTCTCTTCATCGGCAATCTGTCGTGCGTACTGGAATAGAGAGATCAGCTCAGTCATGTGACTGTTAATCTCGAATGATCCGAATACGTTATTCACATTGCCGTTCTTGTCTGTTAGCTCCCACACCTTATGCGGTGTAAGACGCCAGTTGCCATCTGCTGGACGCACTACCTGACTGTTAATCACGGTCTGTGGTCCTACTGATAGCCCTGCGTTGTCCATCAGCATCCGCCATGTTGCATTCAATACCTTCTGGCTTGAACGCATCAAATACGGAATGCCTACACCGAATAGCGTTGTGTCATCACCTTCCCAGTTGAATACGCTGTACGGCATATCGCCGGTATCTGCTGGGTTGATGACTGCTTTAAGCACTCGGCCTTCACTGAACCAGACCACACCATTGAAATCAGTGAACACATCTTCTTCGTCAACATCACAACCACAGGCGATCAGGTCATCCTTTTCAACTGGGCCGTGATATTCCCACACCTCAAAACGACCATTGTCGAGTGAGGATATACCTGCCATCGACTGCATTTCTTGTAGGTGGGTTGCTGTTTGGGTGTTGTCTGTCTCTTGCTTTAACACTTCTGCAATCTGGGTGCGTAGGAAACCAGGCTTCTCTGCTAGGTCTCTAAGCGCCTTCTTGCTCATGTAATGACGTTGGAAGATGAACTCTGCATCGTCTACGCTTCGAGCTTGCATGTCTGGGAAGAAGTCCCAAGGGTCTACACGCTCTGCACCAGGCTTTAAATCATCAACCATTTCAATGACTTGAGCCACTTGACCTTGGTCGTCTACTACCTCTGACCACTTCTGTCGTGTCTTACCAAGGATCACTGGTCCCTTGATGATGCCTGTACCATATAGCACTGCATCGTGGACCATATCTCGGTTTACAGAGTTATAATTCGTTTCTGTTAACTGGTCATCGATCACATCCTGCATTGCATTGGAGCGCTCTCTCGCCTCTTCCAATACGCCTTGTGCGATGTCTCTGTTCTGTACCTGTACGCCTTTATCTGTGATGAATGGGCTTCCATCCTCATTGCTTACAGGGTCTTGGTCTTTGGCTAGCTTAGACAGATAGGGAACTGGTGTAGGCTGTATGCCCCAGTTGCGGTCATCTGTTGGGAATAGGATGTCGATTAGTCGTGCTTCTGCTGCGTTCACCTTATTGCGGGTGATGTTCACGTACAGTTTACTGCCCCCACTAGCTGCCAGTGTGGCTGCTGTGACCTTGTCGTACTGGCCATTGAACTGGCGTAGATCGTCTAACCATCGTTCATCAATGCTGAATCGTCGCTTGACTTGATCTTCAGCCTTAGCTTGTAGACGCACACCGAATACCCGTAGACGTTCTGCCATCTCACGCTCAGCCTGTACAGACTGTTCTGTGGCTTCCTGCTCTTGGTAGTATTGGTCGAATTCGTTTGCTTCTTGCATCTAATAACCTATTGATGAATCACCGGCAACGTATGCTGCCAGTCTCATTCGTGTTGTTTGTAATGCTGCTACGGGTTGTGACTCCCACGTTTCAGCCGATACAGCGCAATACCTCATCGCGTCTGCACAATGACTTGTCCAGTCGTGTAATGGCTTAGTCTTGTATGCTTGGCGCTTGTCGTCCCACTCTTTGCGGTAGTTCCGTAATGATCTAATACCAGCCTTACAGTTCTCTTCATCGAACCATGCAGAGCCTAATAGCCTTCGCACTGACTCAATGCCGTCGATAATCGGCAAGCTTGGTGCTATATCGAAGTTAATACCCAGATTTGCAGCCATCTCCTGCCTGCTCTGACCTGTGGACCATTCCCTAACCCGTATGTCATGGGGTGCTATGTGATGCCCCCAGTGGATACCATGCTCTTCCTTGTAAGCTGCTAGCTCATCGAGGTAGTGCTGTATGCCTTCACCGCTTGATTCGTAGTAGCTTACAAACCGGACTGACTTGCCCTGTACTTGGAAAAGCCATATCGCTGTTGCATCAGCTACCCCAAGGTCCCAAGCCGTGTTAACTGGTAGTGATCGGTCTACTGGTATGGTGCTTATCTGCTTATCAATGATGTGATCTGCAAAGTACGCACCGTCTTTATTGGCGTAGCAGTCACCCTCCCAAATGTGGGCATATAGTGCCTGGTTCTTCTCTTTGAGGTGTAAGCGTTCAGCCTCTAACGTCTCAGGAAACCAAGGGTTCTGGTCGTAATTAACCTTCACCACGAATGCACCAGGCGGTGGTTCTACAACAAACCGCTGATAGGTGGCGTCCATTTCATCTAATGGGTTAAAGGAAACCCATATTTCAGAGTTGTCCTTTCTTATGGTTGGAATAAGCGTATCCCAACTGCTGTTGGTTACACTCTCAGCCTCTTCTATCCAGACTCTATCGATGCCCTCCATCGACTTAACCTTACTGATATTGGACCGTAAGCCCTCAAACAAGAACCTTGAACCGTTCTTGCCTAGTATTTGTGTCTTCTGCACTTCAAAATGACCAAGTAAACCTAGCCGGTCGATGGTATCAACCAGTAACTGGTGCACTGAGTCGGTAATACTCTTCTGTATTTCACGAGCGCAAAGAATGCGCAAAGGCTCAGCGTATGCAGCCAACACCAATAACATGGCTATGCTGTAGCTCTTTCCCGAACCACGGCCACCATAAACGATTTTATACCGGCAAGGGTTGAGCAAAGGCTCAAATGGTTTGGCTAATGTTAAGTCTAAGCTGTTGTTTTTGTTAGCTTTAACCATTGAGACGCTTTGCCGTTTTGCTGTCTATGATTGCAATATTTATCAAGCTGGGTGGATTGATAGGGTCTGCTGATATTATTTGCTTATCAAATCCGTGCAACTTAGCCATGCCCATAACGGCGGCAACTGCTGCGCTTGGATTCTTTACAGAGTAAGCCAATGCCCGATCTTCTCTGAGGTCTGCGGTTAGGCTATCAATCGTTACAGCATTACGCTCTGCGGCCAGTGCTTGGAGTTCTGACACCCTGTTTAAAACCTTGGCGTCTCTAAACAGCCTCATAACGTTACCCGTTATGGTTCTATCTGTGCCTTTTGTGCTGTATCCGGCTTGGCGGTAAGCCTCAGTTTTGTTCCCAGTCTCAACGAAAACCTGTGCTAGCTTCTCTTGGCGCTGGTTGCTGATTATTCCCATGTGATAGTGGCGGCTTTAAAAGCGGCCCTCCTAAAACGACAAAACCCGCCAGGTGATGCCAGGCGGGTTGAGTGGTTAAATTGGTATTTGAACAGATTAAAACACGCTTAAAGCCCAGTAGCACTGCCACTTTGGCAGTTTATTAAATATCTAATATATAAAGCGCTTGCATTGCGTAGGTTCTCTACGTTAAAATAGACATAAGCCGGCGATAGCTGGCCATAACCCACCAAGGAGTTTTACCAATGATCGTAACCAACGTTTACCCATGTGAGTTCAAGCAAGCATTCAACTCTCTACGCCCTGAGAACTTTAGCAACGAAGCACTCGAAGCCATGTACGAATACTTTGACGACCTTAGCGAAGATATTGGCCAGCCTTTTGAATTGGATGTGATCGCCATCTGTTGTGAGTTCACAGAGTACGAAAGCATCAAAGAGGTAGTTGCTAACTATGACAGCATCGAAGACCTCGAAGACCTCCGCGACCATACCAGCGTTATTGAGCTGGCAGATGGCGGCTTAGTAATTCAAGACTTTTAAACCCACCAAAGGAGAAGTACCCATGAATACCCAACTAATTAAAACAATCCCAGTATTCGCAACACGCGAAAGCATCGACGAGGCCACCAGTTACGGCATGAGCATCGCCCACAGTATGGGAGACGCTGATAAATGCGCGATGATAACCGGCTTAATGGTGTTGTATAACACTATGGCAACCGAGATTAACGCACTACGGGAAGAGCTACAGCATGCGGTTGTTTAAAGCCCTAAAGACTGGCCACCTCGGCGTCTGGATATTTATTATCTGGGTTGCTGCCGTGGTCATTAAAGCAACAATCGACTCAATCTAACCCACCAATTAGAGGGGCGAAAGCCCCAAAGGATAACAACATGCAATCAATAACATTGTTTAATATAGAGTTCCTGCCGCACACCTTTGGTCTGGTGTTCGGCGTCCCTTCGTTTTTGATCGTGTCTGCACTTGGGGCCGGCATCTATGAACTAATGAACCGCAACCAATAGCAATGGGTGTACTCACTTTAAACGCCCTTCACGGGGTGTTTATGGAGATTACAACCCACCAAAGGAAAGCTTATGAACATTCAAGAATTAGCAAACAAGCAAGACGTAGAACTTTTAGCGTTTTACAATGGCGTGGCACTTTGCAACACTAACCGAGGGTATCACCCTTTTGTGTCATGGCAGTTTGGCGAAGACAGTTTCTTCTGGGGCCACTACTCGGCAACCCGTGAAGAAGCCAACGAAGAGTTTAAAGAGCGCATCGCTGCGCACTAACCCACCAAGGAGAACACTATGAATAAGCAAACAATACTAGAGCAGCTAGCTCAAAAGTACCCAGCTTGTCTGGGAATCCACAGCGACATTAAGGACATTACCCCAGTCGAAGCGCTGCAAGCGTTGCTCGATGGCGGGTATACTGATGTAAGCTATGGGAACGATGAATGCCCTTCGTACTTTAAGGTAAAGACCACAGAGGATGGCGAAGTCTATGAGTCATACATATATCTATATGACGATGTAAACGACGACGGAGACCGCGTGTCAGATACCATAATGTTTAGTGTTATGAGGGAATATGGAGAACCTGAAGGGCATGTGGGTACTTTCGCAACGATTGAAGAAGCATTGGCTAGGAGCGAAGTATGACTCTTAAACAGCAGAAAGAAGCGGCTATCCGCGAGTATTTGACAGACTATCTAATTGATCTGGGTATGCCAGAAAACGAAGCGTTCATCCGAGCGCTTGAGTTTGTGCAGCGCAGGATTAAAAAGAACGGGAGTATATGACCATGAATAAGTCAACGAACAAGAACCACGAAGAAAACTTGAAGGCTTGCCCATTTTGCGGTGGTTGGTCTGATTTTGGAATTGGCGAAGAAGGAGGCAATTGTGTTGTTTGTAATAATTGTTTTGCTTGCTCTGAACACTTTCAAACAGAACAAAAAGCACGAGAGGCATGGAATAAAAGGGAGAGTGACGCGTGAACAAACCAACGAACGACTACGAAGCGCTGGTATTAGCACTAGAGCTGGCAGTAACCGCTCCTACCGAGGAAAGGTCGGCGCAAGTATTAGAAATGGCCGAAGGTTTTGCAGCTAATCTCACAGAAATTGAGGTTGGCAGAGCCAAGCGCCAAGCGGAACAGAACACCAAATAACCCACCAAAGGAGAACGACCATGAATATTGAAAATAACCAGAAGTACAAGCAAATGCTCGCGGAAAAAGAAGCGGACCCAGTTGCATACGCCACTAAGGTAAAGGCCGAGTGTGAGGCCCGAGAAAAGGCCGAGGCTGGAGAGTTAAAGGCGTGGGCGGATGCAATAGCAGATAGTGAGGCTAAAGCAGACGCTCAATTAAAGGCTGATGTCATAAAGACTGAGGTGATAAAGGCCGAGGCTGAGGTCATAAAGGCTGAGGCTGAGGTCATAAAGGCTGAGGCTTCTATAGCAAAAGCTAGGGCTAAGGAAGCAGAGGCTAATGCTAAGGAAGCAGAGGCTAATGCTAGGGAGGCAGAGGCTAGCGCCGACGAAGCAAAGACAAACGCTGAGGAGGCTGTTAGAAGTGCCGAAAGAGCGGACGAAATAGCTAAGTCTAAGGCTGCGGAAGATGCCAAAACGCGGGAGAATGAAGACGCCAGACTTGTAGCGGTTAGGGCTAGACACCAGAGTCGGCTTAAAACCATAGCCAAGGCAGACGAATATAGTTACATGGCGGAGGGTGACAGACCTCGACTGGTGACTGTAGGACTCTACGAGCAATACAACAAAGGGAAATACTACACCTTAGTTGGAGACATAGGTGTTGTCATAAGCGCAGTTACTGCCCTAATTTACGAAGAAGACGGGAACGGCAGGAGTGACACTTTTTATGTATGGCTCTCTGAGAAATTGTGTAAGGTTATGCTATCCAACGGGGGACATGTATATACCGACCATTGCAGCGCGCGTATGATCGGAGCGCTTATCGATAACCCAAGGAGGGCCGAAGAAGAATGACCATTAAGAAAAACACTTACGACCCAGCAATGGCTCTTCGCCAAGCTGCATACGTTGACCGGCTCAAAGCAAAAGGGCTAAAACAGGCTAAGTTCTGGGCGCATCCAGATGATGTACCTAAGATCAGAGACTACGCCGCCAAACTCGTTGCAGAACGAGAAAAGTGAAGCGAAACCAAAAAGGGGCTACGGCCCCTTTTTTATTGCCAATCTTCGCTACTCCATAGGACGCCCTGTAAGGCCATCTCAGAGCGCTCTACTAAAGGCCATACATCGGTACGGTTTGTACCCAACTCCTTCGCTATACGCCTTCCTGAGAACTCATAGACCCATCGGTACTTTAGACACTGGGCTAACTGCATATCCTGACGCCTAACCACCTGAACAGCAGCCTCAACACGTTCAGCATCCATCACAACGACTGGGGTACTCATCGTGCTAACTGCACCAGCTTCCCAAACATTATTATCAACAGACAATCTACTTTCTGGTGAAGCCGACGGATACCACAACGCCGAGTACGCATCCAAACCCCTAGCCCAACGCGACCATGAATCCATCATCATCACAGTAGCTTCGCTCAATACTTTAGATTCAACCATTAGCGAGCATCCCAGTATTCAACATCAGTCGAAGGCGAACAGCCAAGCTTAACCCTATCCTTCAAATCATTAGGACCAACGTTAAGCTCACCCGAACCAACATCTAGTTCAGACGAACCAACTTCTGGTTCAATAGGTTTGACAGGCTCACCCACACCCCAAATACTTTCAAGCTTAATAACCCCGTTTTTATGTATGATCGTAATTTGCAGTGTGCATAGACTCAGCACCCAAATGCAATCCCATAAACATTCCCAAAGAGAGATCTGAATAGATCTCCAGTTTAACTTCCAAAAGCTCTTTCTTAATTCCATCAGTCTTGCCCTCTGATAAATCGTATTTAGTTTAATCTTCCATGGAGCATCCCAGTATTCCGGCATATTTATAGCCGAACTGGATTCCACTTGGGGGGTGGTGTTTCAACACATGTACCCCCTATAGGGGTGATACACATGATAAACGGGAAACCCTTACACAGCGCGGGTTTTGCCCGTTTATCATTTGAAACACGATGATAAACCATGATAAACCAAATGATAAACGACGAAACACCCGCCACCAGTACCTTTCCCGTTTGTCGTCGTTTATCATGATAGACCGTGATAGACGTGATAAACGGATTCTCATAATCTCGTTTATCATCCAATCTCGTCTTTCGATAAACGGATTTTGATAAACGATAAACGAACATTAGACAGCCTCCTTGGTGATGTCCATGTTGCTGTTTTTAAGTATCCGACTATTCAATGTGAGGTCATATTGGAGGTTGTCAGCACCAGTAACTCGGACTGCTTCATCAAGAACTAACGCATCCATTACACGGCGACGACAGGTAAGGTTCGACTTATTCCAGACCGGTTCAAGATTGGTTAGTAATATTGGAAGACCTAATGTATCGGTAGGCATTGTTTCGCAGATGTCTAACCGGAGCTGCGCGATTTGCTCTCTGGTGTTCTCTACGTCGCGTTGCTTAGCCTCATCGACTAGCTCAGAGATGTCGAACTCTTCGTGTACGCCAACCGTATCGCCATTAGATAGTGTGACAGAGACCTGCTTGAACCAGGTCGCCCCCTCTGGAGGACCAGAGAAGTTACCTTTACCATGATCTAGTCGGACTAAGAAGCGGCCCTCTTCCTCATAGTTAATCCCCAACTTGTCGGCAGTTTTGGGAGCCATACGAGCCAGAGTAGTAGCTATTCGACATGCGTCTTTAAGAGAAGATGCGCCACGGCCTGACTCAACGTCACCTGCATGGGTTTCGCTGTCGGTTTTAGCACCGCCCTTCTTTGTATGATGTACAACCTCGATAGCTGCACCAGTCTCTTTAGCGATGTGCTTGAGGACGTTAGCGACCTGCTGGATTGCACCGTTATCATTCTCTTCTGTGTCATGCACTGTGATGAACGGGTCGAAGACAATGTAGTCGATCTTCTTGGCGAGCGCTTCAGCGATGATCTTCTCAGCGTTAGGGTGCGCGATGACGCCATCCGGTCCTTCATGCGCGACTATATAAGGGTTGCCGTAACCGCAGGTAAGGAAAAGGTTTTCCTCTAAGGTTTCCCATGGGATGTTGTGATGCTGGGCAATACCCATGAGGCGCCTATACTGCTCATCGGTGTCGTCCTCGTTATTGATGAGCCACACTTTGCCTTGCTTGTGGATTTGTTCACCGGTGAGCGATCTGCCAGTAGCGATAGACGCTGCGGTAATCATGGAGAACATAGACTTGGACACACCACCTGGCGCGAACATGGCCGTAATGTAACCGGCTAAGAGACGAGTGCCTAATACCCACTGCCTTGGTGAGACAGAAAAGTTGTTCACGTCGAAACGTGGAAGCTTTGATGCTTCTAAGGAAGTGGCTTGTTCTACAGCGACTTGCTGCTGGTTCTCCTTTGTGCGTTGCTGTGAGGTAGCGATGACTGTGCGCATTGTCACGACTGCGTCGTCTCTTAATGTAGAGAAGGATTCCCACTTAGCCTGGAGCTGTTCATGCCCATCATAAGATGATGCGTGTGAGGACCAGTCTACCCAGTGCGTAAGACCATCGAAGCCACCATCGAACTCATGATGTAACGCCTGACCAACTAATAGCCACTCGTCGTACGGCTCTGGGTCCATGTGAGATAGGTGACGCGTTAGCTCTTTGGTTGATAGACCAGTGGGCTGCTTCATGTTCTCGAAGTTCAAGACGTTGTCTTGGTTCGCTGGTTGAGGTTGGGTTACGGCTGAGCTTGAGCTGCGTTCCCACTTAGAAGGTGCGGTGTCGTCGAAGAAAGAGAATAGTTCCGTGATCTGATCTGCGCTGATTGCAGGCAAAGCATCTACGGGTACAGTAAAAGGACAGGCTTTAGGCCAGCGGTATTCTTGTTGAGTCTCTGGGTGTATCCCATAGGCGACAAGCTGCTGCCCTTTCCCTAAGATCTCAATGCAGTTTGTATTACCTTCTGCATCAGTGAACTTAGCAGAGACAGACTTAGACATCGGCGTATCTGTACGGTATAGAAGAAGAGCCTTTGGCGCCCTGCCTATCCGTCCTAAGCCTTTACCTATATTCTTATTGCAGTATTTAACTACAGCATTAGTGACGTGCTTATCATAGCAATCGATGTCTATAGCAACTACTTCGCCAGTAGTTATACCTATCGAGGCGTCTGCGTCCCAAGACTCAATGAGTTCTGGGGTTGATTTGATTCTGGACCAGTTGGATACCGCTGGCCGCTTAGTTCCTTTTGCTACAGGGATTATGTTGTAGCCATTCTCGATTAGCATCGGGCCGAGATCGCCCATGAAGTTTGTCATCACGGTCTTGTCCTCTGTGATTGAGTGATTAAGCATATAGGTCAGGGCGTAACTCCTGACGACGTACACGACCGTTCAGTGCAAGTTCGATATGTACAGCGCGTTTGGATGGGACGCCGTTCTTGGTCCAGTTA
>Ga0307985_10001984_pt1 | contig 11571 bp, 7 predicted proteins | sample EllFjometageno80_FD_203155 | JGI IMG/M metagenome (GOLD analysis project Ga0307985, IMG submission 203155) | Marine microbial communities from Ellis Fjord, Antarctic Ocean - #80 | ecosystem: Environmental > Aquatic > Marine > Unclassified | place: Southern Ocean | collected 2014-10-09 | reverse complement strand
GTCATTGTCACCATGGGCACCAGATCCTCCCGCCCTCGCTCATCCTCCGATGGTTCTGACGCTTCAGACAAATCCGACGCCTCCTCCTCCCTCCCCCAAACCCCCCAATGCGCAGCAGCCTGGCACCACTCCTACATCAAGGGCCTCCTTGTCCTCCAGTTCAGCTGCCTCATCCCCTCCGTAGTCGCCGCCTTCTCCCCAGAACTCAAGGAGACTCCCGCCCAAGTAGGCCAAGCCCTCAACAAGTCCTTCAGCATCCTCGTCTTCCTCGTCGTGTTAATGGCCCGCCCCACGTCCCCTCACAAGAAACTAGAGTACTTTAGCACGGCCTGCCTGTTCGCTGGCGTTGTGCTGGACACTGTGTTCAGCGTTAGGAACCAGATCGCGACTGACATTGATAGGCAAAGGGATGCTGAACGGTACTTCTTCGACAATGAAGACTCCCAAGCCAGCCTACCATTCCCCAAGAAGGAGTGCACAGGCTTCAACGAAACGTGGGACCTCGACCCATCCAGCGCCCGACTTGACCCCAACTGCTCGTGCATCGGCACCCCAGCTCTCCTCGACCAGTTCTCCTGCCCCCGAGACACCCACGCCAAAAACGCAAGCCTCCACAACGACGTCCTGCAGTACGTGGGCACCGCCGCCACCCTGGTAGTGCTCATCAAAATCACCCGACACCTCTTCAACCGACGCTTCAAGGCCCAGACCTTCTTCACCGCGCCCGACTTGGAGAAGTACGTCACCAACACCATCCCCATCCTCCTCCTCTCCGCCTTCATGTCCTGGGGCTTCCTCTTCTCCGAGAACGTCGGCTGCCTCCTCCGCCGGAAGCAGGACAACGTGGAGTGCTGGAACGTCGTGTCGAGCAACAACGCGTTCTTCGACCTCTTTCTGCTGCTGTTCTATTTGCAGACGTACGTCATCCCCTTCCAAGGCCTGGCCACCGTCACCCCCCGCTCCTTCATCGTCAACCTCGTGCAGTTCGACTTTGTATTCAACCTGCAGATGCAGATCCTCGGCACGTTCGTCGTCGGTTTCTGCGCGCTCTTCCTCTTCGCCACGCGAGATGAGTATCCCGAAGACCACGAGACCGACAAGAAGACCGGCAATTGGAACGCGCTGCAGCCGCTTCCCCGCCCAAGTGAGGCCAACCTCACAATGCTGCAGTTCACTAGCTACCTATCGTACGTGGTGTACGGCCTCTCTCTCTTCGTCGTCGCCATGTCGTTCTTCAGGCCGGTCGACGCCGAGGTCAACTCGAAGATCGGCAGAGTGCAGGTGAGTAGCGCGAACGTCCGCCGGGCGATCCTTTGCAAAACGCAGTGAACTGCGCCGTCCTTTGTTCACGCCGCCGCCCCCTTTGTTCACACACGTGTGCGTGGGCTCACACGTGTGTGTCCTCAGCGGTACGTGTCCAAGCTGATGAAGAGCGACTACGAGCGCGACCACGCTGGGAACCGGCTCAGCGTCGACGGTTCTAGGCTTCAACATCAGCGGACGACCGAGCACCTCGAGATGGGCAGGTCGCCTTCGACGATCCGAGTTACAGGTAACACGCACCCCCCGACATCCCCGCGCACCCCTTCTTCACTCACACCGCGCCCACCTTTTACCCTACTCTCCAGGCGACGACTTTTGCCTTGAGTTCGCGAGGATCTACCGCCTGCTATTAGCATGCGTCCTCTTTGGTCTCTTCTGCTTTGGTCCCGCCAGCTCCATTTACTGGATCTTCGCGCCAAAAAGCGAGCACAGGTTGATGATGGCAGCCAAGACCAGGGTCTACGCGTGGACGTCGTTTCCGCTGATCTTCGTTTTAAGCGTCTCTCTGTTCTTCGCTCGACCGCGGAGAGTCAACACACTCGACGACGTAGCGCTCGCCATCCCCCCCGTCGCGCTCTTGCTCATGAGCGTCACTGCTTGTTTGCAGGAACCTCAAGACCTCTGGGCTGGGGGGCTCGCTTTATTCTCGGCCGTCTTCATGTCGCTCATGACGAAGGTGGCTAGGCGGTGCAGAACGCTGATCAAGCTCCAGGTAAGACCGACCAAACGACGATCGCTTGCTGGCTCTTCCCTCCTTCCCCCGGCTCAGAACCACCCACCCTATGTGTTGCTAATTCGTCTCTTCTGCGTGCGTTCAGGACGACGAGGCGCTCCGTCAGCATCTGTGCTCGATCTTTGCCGCCTTCTTCACCGTCGCGTCCACCATGGTCTTTCTCTGGGCCGAGAACGTCGGCTGCGTCGCCGCCTACAACAACCCGAGCCTAGGCTTGGACAAAATCGACGAGGTGAACTGCGAACTGATGCAGGAGAAGGAGGTCAGGAACTTCCTCAGGTACAACCTCACGTACATCGAGGAGGTAGTGCAGGTCTCGCGGAAGGATTGGGATTGGGACACGTTCGAGAGGGAAATCAACGACTCGAAGTTTGTCGACGACGTGAGGTTGACTAGTCTCGAGAACATGACAAGCAACAGCGTTCCCCCGAATCTCCCCGTGAGGAGCATCCGGCACAACCCATGCAAGTTTACTGAGTGCGAAGGCATGGAAGCGCCGAATCAAGTGATCTTGATGCACCTCTCCATGAACTACGTGTATCTGGTCTTGTTCGGCCACCTCATGCAGAACTGGTCGTGGGACGACGTGCTCGGCTTGAAGGAGAAGACGCTCAAGTTGACGTTTCTGGTGCAGGTGAGAGCGACCGCCAGTGCGCGCTGACCAGGCCCTGTGCTCACCACATTGTCCTTCATGCGCCGGCTCCTCGAACAGTCGCCTGTCCCTTGATCACTCCGGCTTATATGTTGCTCACACGCGTGTACCCTAGGTCGTAGCGGTGACTCTCTCGTTCTGCTGCTCTTTCATTGCCTTCGGATTCCGTAGCGACGACAACACCGAAATGACCGAGCACGCCCGAGTGCTGCTGATTGTCGTCGTTACGGCATGGAGCGTGAGTATGCTTGCGCAGGGCATGGAGGCGCGTAGCCAAGCCATCTTGGCCGAAACTCACATTCGCGAGGGCATCGCGGCCATGAAGAGGCTCGTCGGCCCCGGCCCCACCCCGGAAAGCTTTGAAGATCTGGACGACTTTCAGGACGTGTTTGGGATTGAGGTCATCGAGAATCAGGCAACAGTGCTGGGGTCTACCAAGAAGAGCATCTCGTTCAAGACGGAGACTGCCAGCGACGACGGCTCCACAAGGAGCACCAAGAAGAGCATCTCGTTCAAGTCGGAGACGGACAGCGACGACGGCTCCACGAGGAGCACCAAGAAGAGCCCCTCGTTCAAGACGGAGACTGACGAGGAGTCTGGCAAGAATCCCCTTCGGCGGGCGGCCAGCCCGCGGTCTAGCAAGGCGTTCAAGTCGGCTGTGCGTAAGACGATGCAGCAGTCGGGAGTGGAGACGTCGAAGAAGGTGCTCACTCGGATCGAGAAGCGCGGGTTAAGGGGAGGAAGATTGGGGAGAAACTCGACGATGAACCTCCCCGCCACTGAGCACCAAGGCTTGCAGATGCACGATCGCGTCCACAACTTGTTGACCCGCGTTGACGACTGGATCTGGGGCAAGTTGAACATGGCGGCCGAGCTTAGGAGCGAGAAGAAGGAGTTCGCGAAGCTCATGACCGTCCCCATCGTCATGTTGAGCTTTCTGAACCTTCCCGCGCTCATCTACGCCGTCACGACGAAGTCGATTTGGTGGTTCTGGGTGCACGACTGCTTGAGGTACTTCTGCAACTTGTTCGCCGTCTCCACTGTCTTTTTGAACTACAATCGACGCACTCGATGGTCGGTGGCCTTCGACATGTTCATGCTCGGCTCGTGTGCGGTGAACTACTTCATCCAGGCGATCACCGTCGCGCTGGCTGACGATGATTTCGGCGCTTCCTACGTGGGCGCTGGCTTTTCTCAAGGCAGGACATGGAGCGTGTTGAGGGAGCTGTTCTACGGCGTCGTGGTGCTGTTCGTCGGTGCGTTCCTGTACAAGTGCAAGGCGTGCATTCGGGACGGCATCCACTGGATTTCTCGGGAGGCCAAGGCGCGCCATGGAATCGAGGTCGTTTTTGTGAGGGCACTGGTGGGTGGCGCCAACACGCTGTTGTTTCTGACGTCTTCTTCGATTGCATGCCTGTACAAGGCGTGGTACGTCGACGGAGGGAAGAGAGGTGAGAGTTTGGCTAGCGATTCCGTCTACTACAACGAACAGTGCGGCAGTCTCATTTCGGGGAACAAGGCCATGGTGTTCGAAGTGTTGGCGGTTCTAACTTACCAGATGGCGCTCGCGCCATTAGAGAACGCAGTCGACGGCAAGTACACGGTGGCGCAGATGGTAACGCTGATCGACGTTCCTCGAAGCAAGATCAGGAGCATGCTCCAGTCGCCGGTGCTGATCGCGACGAGCTGCGGGATCGCGCTGTGGCTTTTCGGGAGCAGGGCCGAGGGCGAGCCGACGACGCAGCTGCAGACCGGGCTGTTCACGGCGATACAGTTCTTGTGGAGCGTCGTGTTCATCAGGGAGTGGAAGCAGAAGCGGTGGAGGAGGTTGGAGATGGACGCGTTCAGGAAGCAGGAGTTCGGGGGGCGAGGCGAAAGAAACAGGAAGTCTCTGGCGATCAATGCCGACGGGAGCGGCAAGGATGAGGTCGGGGAAGGCGAGATCGAGCTGGGCGACTTGAGCGTGGGGCTGGATTTTACGGAGGGCACGACGGCCGAGGTTCTGGAGGAGGCGAGGGGGGCCGTCCGAGTGGTGGAGAAGGGCGAGAACGCGCTCAAGGGCAACGGACAGAAGGGCGCGCTGACAGAGATGACTGAAATGTCGGCTTTTATGTATTAATAACTAAGGTGTTTGATAGAGAGAACGGGGGTACAGGCGGGTTAGCGTTGATATCATCATCGTAAAAGCAAAATCCATAACGAAATAGATCTCCAGCATGAACGCCGAGCTCGTTGAGGGTCTGCAGCTCGAGCTGGCCTCCCTCATATCCTCCCCCGACGGCGGCCCGTTCCCGCCGATCTCCCACCGCCTCTTGGCCTCCCTCCCCGGCAACTCCATCTGTGTAGACTGTTCAGCCCCTGATGCCTCCTGGGCCTCGCCAACGTACGGCATTTTGATCTGCCTGGCGTGTTCAGGTCGCCACCGGTCGCTCGGCGTGCAGACGTCTTTCGTCAGGTCTATTACCATGGACAACTGGACGGCGCATCAGGTCATTGCCATGCTGGAGGGTGGCAACAGACAGCTGAGGGGATTCTTCGATCGGCAGTCGTCGCTGGACTCGGATGCTATCGAGACCGTTTACAGGACGAAGGCTGCGAGGTACTACCGGGAGCATCTGTCCGAGCACGTCAAGGGCATTGAGAAGAAGGGAGGGGAGAGGGGGCTGAAGAAGTACGAGGGCAGGACCAGGGACTCCACTAATAGTAGCGTAGGCACTAGTAGTAGCGCAGGCACTAGTAGTAGCGCAAGCAAGCAAAGCACCGGCGCTGCTGTTCCGAAGGAGAAGAAAGAGAAGAAAGAGAAGAAGGAGCGGAAAGAGAAAAAAGAGCGGGAAGAGAAGCCCCAAGCTGCCTCCCCGGCTGCCTCCCAAGCGGTCCCCCTGCCGCCCCCTGTCGCCCTGCCGCCGCCACCCACCGAGTCTTTCACCGCGACGTTCCGAAACCTGCAGATGGGCATGTCGCTGTCCGAAGGCGTCCCCCCCGGAAGCAAGGCTGTAGTAACCCGCGTTTCCCCGTACACGTCCGCCGAGTCCGAGGGCGTTCTCGTCGGCGACTGGATCACCGCCGTCAACGGAACGCCAGTCAATGGGACCTTGCACCACGCCATGGGCCTCATTCAAGAGGTGGGGCGACCGACGCTCATTACCTTTGCCCGTCTCCTCCAACCGGTCGGAACCTCGTCGCCCATGGCAACCTCGGCTGCGTCTAGTCCCACCCCTGCCGCCGAACGCACCGTCACCCTCCCGCCCGACCCCAACACGCTCAACAACATCGACGACTTTGTCGCTCAACCAAGTCCCAAGAGGGGCCCCAAGAACCAGCGCGGCATGGAGGACGTAAGCTTGGACGCACCCGTGGAGGCAGTCACGAAGAGTGCCAGCATTGTACCGCCGGTGGCGCCGGTTCGGGTAGATCCGGCTCGGCACTATGCGGTAACTTTCTCAGCCGGGCCGATGGGCATGAGTCTAGAGCGGCGCGTTGACGGCGCCGCGATCGTGGTCAAGGTCGTTCCTCACGGGGCTGCGTATACGGGCGGCGTTGTTTTGAGCTCGTGCGTTACGGAGCTTAATGGGGAGAAGGTCGCAGGGTACGACGAGTTTATGCAGGTGAGGCGAGCGAAGCGACGAGCGAAGCGACGAGAGAAGCGACGAGCGAAGCGAGTATGCGGCCACCGTTAGGATGCGAAGAGACAGTTGCCGGCTGAAACTCAGTTTTCGCTCGTCCTATGCGCTTGCCCTACACCCCCTCTTAACAATCGCTTCGCTCGTGCAGGAGCTGCCTCGCTGCGGTCGGCCGGTGACCATGACGCTTAGAAAGCCGATGGAGGGGATGGGAAGTGTGCCCACGATACACTTGCAAGGAATTGGCGGCGGTGGACTCCCGCAGCGGCCGCAGCAACCGCAGCAACCTTCTCGCAACGCGATGCCGCCGGCGTACGATGCGCCCGTGACGGCGTCTTACAATAACAACGGCGTATTCAAGCTGGGTGGCGGACCCGCCCCCCCCAACAATCATGCGCCCCCTGCACGGGAGATTGCGCAGCTGGGGATTTCGGGGCCCAGCATTGGGGGCGGGGGGGCGTCGTATAAGGAGAGCTTTGATGCGGCGCATGGCACGGCCCCGGCCGCCGTTGATTCGAGACTGCTTACGGATGTGCAGAGACGGGCGGGGTACCTGGAGTTCACATTTTCTATGGGAAGCTTGGGCATGACTCTTGAGGAGCTCTTTGAGAAGTCAGAGACCGTCAGTGTGGTGAACAACGTGGTTGCGGGAGGCCAGGCGGATGAACTGGGCGTGAACGTGGGCGACAAATTGGTCGGGTTGGAGGGGAAGAGCGCGATCTCGCACGCGTACGCCGTGGTCACTATTAAGAACCGCAGCAGCGCCATGAGGATTAGGCTGCTCCGACGATAACAAAATACATTTCCTAGAGAATCTGTGGGGCTTCAGTTGTGCTTCGCGCCGCGTTGATAGGCTACAAAACTTCGGGGAAAGAGTTTGCGAGCCTGACGAACTCTCTTGCGTCCAAGCTTCTTCCTCTCCTTCTCTTCCCCGCTTTCCCCCTCTGCTTCCCCGCTACTCCCCCGCTGCTTCTTGTGCCTATCTTTAGTTCCATCTATTACCCCAAGGGATCTTAGTATCTGATGTCCTCCCTGGTGAAGGTTGCCGTTGCCCAGCTCAAGTCAACGTCTGACAAAGCAGTGAACTTCGCCACTCTCTCTCGGCTAGCCTCTGAAGCTGCCGCAAATAACGCTACCTTCCTGTTCCTTCCGGAGGTATGTAACTTCATGTCCTCCTCTGCCGCACAAACTCTCTCCAATGCCGAGCTCCTGCCGTCCGTCGGCGCCACGCCCCCGCACTCGACTTCCACTTCCCTGGCCCACCTCTCCGATCTCGCCACCGAGCACTCCCTATGGATCTCCGGAACTCTCCACGAGCAGGTAAGCACCGATCGCACCAAGGTTTACAACACGCACGTGATCCTCGATCCGTCAGGAACACTCAAGGCCAAGTACCGCAAGATTCACCTGTTTGACATTGATATCCCAACCGCCAGTCCCCCCGTGAAATTGCTCGAGAGCAACAGCACAACCCCCGGCGACGCCGCCACCCTCCTCCACAACACGCCGCTAGGAACCATAGGCCTCGCCACGTGCTACGACATCCGCTTCTCGTCCCTTGCCGACACGCTCCGCTACGCCGGAGGCGCCGACGTTCTCCTTTATCCGTCCGCCTTCACGCTCCCCACTGGGCGCCAGCTCTGGGAGCCTCTCCTGCGCGCTAGAGCCGCCGAGACGCAAACGTTCGTCATCGCGTCGGCGCAGGTCGGCATTCACAACGAAAAGCGGAGATCATTCGGGCACGCTATAGTCGCGAATCCGTGGGGCGAGACTATTGCGGACGCGGGCGGATGGGATGCCGACCGTGAGGTCGAAACCCTCCCGGCAATCGAAGACATCAACGTTTACGCTGACATCGACATGTCCCTCATCGCTCGTGTTCGCACTTCAATCCCCGTGACCAACCACCGCCGCTCGAACTTGACAATTGAGAATTTCTTTTAAAAATCCCCGTTCTATAGTATTAAATATCGCTGAAGTCGTACTCGTCCATGTTCAGCAGAATGTATTCCTGCCACTCCTGCAAGCCGTCCCTCCACCTCAAGCTGTCCGCCGCATTCTTGCCCTTCACCTTCAAAACGTCGTCCCCCAAATCCAGCTCTATCCTCTTGTCGCTGTCCTTCTTGAACTCGATGCTCAAGACCAGATGCAGATCGACGCACCCCAGGGCCGGCATGCCCGCGGTTTTATCCGCCTCCCTCTTCCAGTAGTTCAAGTTCCCGCTGGCCGGAGCGAGCTCGAAGTACCTGGGCGCCCACGTGTTGTACAGGCCAGTGCCGCTCCTGGTTCTCACGCTCAGGGCGCCCCCCAGCTCATTGGGCTTCTCCATCAGCTGGAAACTCTGGCTGTGCTCCATCCTTTTCTGCTTCGCCTTATCCATCATGATCGCAACACTCTCCCTCTTCTTCCTGCTCATGCTCACCCGAGCGCTCACGCTCGAGTCCTTCCCCTTCCTCGTGCTGCTCACGCTGTCCGAAAACCCAACTTGCTTATTCCCGAGCGTAATCTGAATTCCCAAGCTGTTGACGCTATCCTTCTTGGACAAGCTATCGTTCTTCATGAGCTGCGCCTTGGCCGACGCCTTCCTCGGGGAGGCCGCATCGCCCTCATCTCCGTCTTCAAAGTCGCCCTCCCCCACGTCCATCCCCGCGCTCGCGAACTCGTGCCCAAAGTCGCTAGCGTAGTCCTTCCACTCCCTCAACGCGTGCTGCCACCTCGTGCACTCCGCTTCCGTGTCGAACCGAAGCTGGAACTCGCGGTCTGCGAGATTCAGTACCATGTGCGTCTTCGCTCCCTTGGAGTGCTTATCCTTCGTGGCAATCCCAATAACGATCCTCATGTCGATCTTCCCGTGCGGCTCTTTGCTCGTGTCCGGCGTGTCGTAATACGACAGGATGCCAGGACTAGTGCACACGAACATGCGCTTCTGCCAGCCGGAGGTGACGAGGGACTTGAGCTGCTTCGGCGCCTTCTTCTCGATCCACCCGGTGATCTGGGGGGTGGGAGGGAGGGGGTGAGCACAGAAGAGAGGGATGTACAGGGGAGGGGGATGTACAAGGGAGGGGGGGGAGCTGCTCTTTCTCACCTCGTCCGGCTGATGCCTCATCTCAACATCCCCCAACGCCGCTCCCTCCTCCTTCTTCCCCCCTTTAAACATGCCCCAAAAGCTCGCCCTCTTCATCTTGCTATATTTCTCCTTATTCAACCCCCTCAACGCCGCCCTCTCAGCCTGCTTCCTGTGCCTCAGCAACTGCCGCTTCCCCTCCATCTTCGTATCCTCGTCGACAATCTCCGTGCCGAACTGCAAGTGCGCCAGCCTCACCCTGATGAGGATCCTGTTGACGAGGTTCCCCAGCTGCAGCACGGAAAGGATCACCATTAGAACCGGGAAGAACGTGTTGAACTTCTCGCCGATCACCGGCAGCACGCTCATCTCCGAGAACAGCTCGCTGTACGCCGTATTCAGGATCTCCCCCTCTGCATTCTCCATCCACTCGCCCTCCGTAACCCCGTTCTCGTAAATCAGCCCAAAGTAGCTGTAAATGATGGGCGGCGCGAGTTTGCAGCACATCCTTGCATTGAAACTAAGACTCTTCGGAGTCGTCTCCCTTCCCCCAATCAGCTCCATCTGCCCAGCCACCCGCATCTGGCCCAGACTCCAGAAAAGCACGAAGGAGAAGTAGCCGAGGGTGGCGAGGCAGAAGACGGTAACGCTGCCGACGTGGGAGGTAGGAGAGTGCACGATGAGCGTGAAGAAGGAGAGGCCCGAGGAGTAGCCGGTCATTACGCCGATATACGCCAAGAGGAACGTGGCACTAATCGCCCCCGTGGTACACGCTGCAACCTTCAGCAGCATCGGCCTCCAAAAGTACATCCACTTCGCCGTCCGAACGCTACTAGTCCCCTGCCCAAAGCTCCACTCCACCACTCCGTTTCCCTCACAGCTCACCAGATCCTCGAGATAATACGCCCGAGTCTTAATCCTCTCGATCTTCCCCTTGCTTATGCTGAACGCTGACGCGTCGCTGTTCAGCTGCGCGCGCAGACTAGCCAAAGTATCCATCGATAGATGCCCCGACTTGTTCCCCGCCACATTGCCAGTACTCCCCGAGTGGAACTCCTTCGGACAATCCTTCTTAATAACATCAATCGCATTCGACATGTATTCATTGTTCATCTTATCCACCGCCTTCCCCGTGCAGATCACGTCAGCGACGCTCATGCTACACTGTAGGCGAGCGGGAGAGTGTCAGCGGGAGAGTGCGATGCACACGATGTGTGGGGCGCTTCGGCTTCTTCGACGGGCGCCGCTCTGCTTCGACTCGACGCCACTCTCCTCTCCGCTCGCTTGCTCAACTCACCTTTAAACTCGCCTCACTGAACGTCTTAAACTCCGTCGCCGCCTCCATCTGGCAAAGGTGCAACTGCAGCGCCAAGTCGCTGCTCTGCCACAAACTCCTCGGGAACTCGACGAGTCCGTAACCGAGCAGGAAAACGATCACGATGAGACCGGCGGTGTTGGAGAGGGCTTTCGCGGTGACTTGGAGGGCGTTGATGGAGTCGAAGTAGCCGCCGCCGATGAGGAGACCGACGAAGGCGCCGCCGATCACGGCGTACACGGCGTACATCTGAGGCGAGCGCAAGCACGGTGTTAGATGTGCGCGCGCGCGTGCTTGGTTCGCGCTTAGTTCGCGCCTAGTGTGTGTTCCTCACCTTCCCCATCGTCTTAAGCGTCCCCGTAATCTTTGTCAACGTCGTAAAGTGCCCGTCGGCGTTGTACTGCTCTTGGAACGGCATGACGAGACCGCCCATTACGATGCAGGGCCAGAAGAGGACGTTGTAGAGGAGCAGGATGGTGCCGTTGTGGAGGGCGTAGTTGGTAGGGAGGGATAGGGTGGAGTCCTCGCGGCGGCCGATTACGGTCAGGGCGACGTCGGTTGGGGCCTGGGGGGGGGAAAGGGGTGAGTGTACTGTGACGGCATTGATGGCAGCGCTGGCGCTCTTGGGGGCAGCTCAATGGCGCTCGCAACTCACCAGCACGATGATCCCGAAAGCGCAGAAGTACGCCAACCCCACCGTCGCATAAGTGTGTGCCCTGAACAACTTCCTGTCAGCATAGTGACGTATGGTGAGGTAAACGAGGAGGAGAAGGATGGTCCAGAGGATGGCGGCGTATTCAGTGAGGACGGCGCCTGTGTATTCGGAGTGCCATGTGAGGGAGGCGGCGTAGGAGGCGGTTGTGG
>Ga0307985_10001982_pt1 | contig 11573 bp, 11 predicted proteins | sample EllFjometageno80_FD_203155 | JGI IMG/M metagenome (GOLD analysis project Ga0307985, IMG submission 203155) | Marine microbial communities from Ellis Fjord, Antarctic Ocean - #80 | ecosystem: Environmental > Aquatic > Marine > Unclassified | place: Southern Ocean | collected 2014-10-09 | reverse complement strand
CGCCCCCCATCCCACGCCTCAATCGTCCCTCTAAACTCCGCCTTCAAAACCGCCCCCGTCGCCACCTCCGACATCCGCCGTCCCTCCGCCGCCATAATCTTCGACATAGGCGGGCAAGGCGGTGTCCCCGTCCCCTCTAAACTCGATGAACCACTACCCGGTGAAATACCATTTTCGCCAAGGGGGAATGATGATAGCAGCTCCGCGTATGGCTCCTACCATGACATATTCAACGATTCTGAAGGGAGTGCCAATCGGCGACCTACTCAAGCTCAAATGTTTGAGCAACTACACCCAAGTTTAAGAGCCCCCGCCCCCCCCGCTGATACCTCCACTGACTCTGAGAAGCGTCTCTCCATCTCCGACATGGTTCGCAACGCCGAGATCGGCACCTCCGCGATGAATCCCGATGCTGCCATGCCCTCCGTCCTCCCCGGTCGTTCCATGGGTACCAAGAATAACAGTTACTTCCAGAAGGCAAAGGGGATTGTTAAGGGGAGAGGTGAGTGGAGAGGGAGGAAGGGAGGAAGGGAGGGAAGGGATAAGAGAGAAGCAAGCACACAAGAGCGTGGGTGGCTTTGTTCACACCCTATGAGCGCCCCACTATGAGCGCCCCACTATGAGCGCCCCACTATGAGCGCCCCACTATGAGCGCCCCACTATGAGCGCCCCACTATGAGCGCCCCACTATGAGCGCCCCACTATGAGCGCCCCACCCCCTTGTGCTAACTAACACATGACACACTTGTATCCCTGGCAGACCGCAACTTATCGTTCCGCGCTCGCAAGACAATAAAGGACGCGTTCAACCTGTTCGACGTGGACGGTTCCGGGTCCGTCTCCCAGATGGAGCTCGGGTCGGTCATGGAGACGCTGTTCGGGAGGAAGATAAGCGCGGTGGACCTGGAGCAGATGGTGAAAGACGTTGACACGGATCATGATGGGGAGATCAGCTTTGAGGAGTTCTTGGAGAAGGTTACGGTCATGATGGATGCGGAGAAGGCGGAGGGAGAGGCGAGCAAGGAAGGGGAAAATGGGATCGACAAGACTTCGAGTCTGCCTGTGAAGCTTTCGTCGACTGAAGGGCACTGGAAGGAGCTCGGGACGTTAATAAAAGGGTTCCAGGAGGATAACTCCAACAAGATGCTGTCCCGGAATCCTAAGGATCTGTTCGGGAACCAGAAGAAGTTGGAGCAGCAGAAGAAGAAGGAGGAGCTTAGTAAGCAGCACGACCAGATGGTGAAGCACTTCAACCTCCGCCGAATGTCGATCGACGTCGACAACGACGAGGCGGCGCTCGCCGCCGCCGCGGCCCGCGCCGCCCCCATCTTCTCTAAGCGCGAGCGCCTGAAAGTGTACCTGATCTCGTTCAAGGATCCCATGGATCCCGACACGCTGTTCAGAAGGTTCTGGGATCTGCTGCTCATGTCCCTCGTCCTCATTCAGGCGATCTACGTGCCGTACATCGTCGCTTGGCAGGTTGGTTTAGGCGACGTGTTCGACACGAGCGTGGACGTCATTTTCATTATGGACCTAGTGATGTCCTTCAACCTCTCCTACCGCCCCCTCCCCACCTCCGACCTCATCACCGACCGCAAAGAGATCGCGCTCAACTACATGAAGTGCTGGTTCTGGATCGATCTGATGGCGAGCGTGCCGTTCGACAGGATCGCGGAGGCGTTGAGCGACGACTCGAGCTCGGAGGGGGATGCTAGTGCCGCGTTGGGGTTGCTGAAAGGTAAGAGAACGCGACCCACCCTCACACACCGATGGCACAGCACTTAGAAGTCAGTGTGAACTCTGAACGCGAGCGCGTTAACACGAACCGAGTTAACACGAACCGAGTTAACACGGCGAGCAAACGCGCTTATTAAACATCTCCCTCCCCGTTTACACTCTTTTGCGCGCCCGTCATCCCCTTTGTTCACGTCGCAACCACGCCCCCCTCTGTTCACACTGTATGTGGCAGGCCTCCGCCTCCCCCGCCTCCTCCGCCTCCTGAAGATCATGCGCCTCCTCAAGATCTTCCGCATGGCCCACATCCGCCCCGAGCTCATGTGGTGGTTCCAGTACTCCCGCCACGCCAACCTCTTCAAGCTCATCTACCTCATCGTTGCGATGGTCGTACTCGTGCACTACATCGCGTGCGCGTTCATGCTGGTGCTGGGGGACGAGTCGCTGGGCTCGAACTCGTGGATGCAGCTCGAGGAGTGCGAGTTTCCGAGCAACACGGAGATTGAACTACGGTTGCTCACCTCCCCGCCCAAGTTGGACTGCCTCGTCTTCAGGGACTACTACAACGATCTGCAGACCATGCCGGGAATCGGCACCATTCACCAGACGCTCGACGTGCGCATGAAGACCGAATCCGGCTTCAACAAGCCGGCCAAGGTCCTCTTCACGACCCAAGCCGCCATGGACGTCATTCTCGAGATCCACGACTGCGCCGCGGCGAGGAAGGACGACCGCCACGAGTGCATCCTTGACGATTGCTTTGTCGAGGGGGACGTGTACGAGTCGTGCGCGGATACGTCACAGGACATGAGCTACGTGACAGCGTTCTACTTCTCCATGCTGCTGGTCATGGGCGAGTCGATTGGGCCCAAGTTGATTGAGGAGAGGGTGAGGCGCTACACACACATGAGCGATGACAAGAGGAGATCCGTCGAGCCGTTTAACACCAGAGCGTTGGCTCAAAAGCTGGCTATTGAATGCTCTCCTCTACCTCATAACAATAACTAACCCCTCCCGCCTCAGGTCTTCTCCACCATTATCATCCTCATGGGCAGTGTGATCATCGCTATCATCTACGGTAACGTGTCCATGTACATTGCCAACTACACAGCGAACACCACCGCGTACCAGCGCAAGATGGAACTGCTGTTCGAGTCCATGACGCACCTGGAGCTCCCGCAGAACCTGAAGAAGCGAATCCTCATGTACTACGACCACATTTGGAAAGAGTACCGCACCCTCGACGGCACCATCACGTACTTCATTCCCGAGCTTTCGAAGCAGCTGTCGTCCGAAGTTTACTTGTACCTCCGCACCAACCTCATTCTCTCCGTGCCGTTCCTGCGCCAGTGCTCCCCCGAGGTGGTCCGCGAGCTCGTGCTTCGCCTCAAGTCCGAGATCTTCCTGCCCGCCGACTACATCGTGCACAAGGGCGCGCCGGGGGCTGAGATGTTCCTCATCTCCAAGGGCATATGCGAGGTGACGGTCCCCGACATCCAGCTCGAGAACAAGGAAGTGACGGAGGCCAAGAAACGAAAGCGCCAGCAAGGGCGCAGGCGGTCGTCAGCTGACATTATCGTGGGCGCCGTGGAGAACTTCAGCGACTTCATCCAGAAGAGGAACCAGAAGGCGGCGGAAATGAAGGAGAAGGAGGCCAATCCTTTGGAACTTGACGCCGAGACTAATTTACCGAAGGAGGAGCAGAGGAAGAATTATTTGTCGCAGCCCGCACCGTCTAGCATCAGCAAGCTGAGGCTCAAGACTTTCCGGCTAGCGGACATGCCAGGGATCACCGATATGCCGGGCATGGGGGGCGTGAAGAAGGAGAAGGAGAAGGAGCCCGAGGAGGAGCCTTTGGAGATGGCAGGGACGTCGTTCGGGAAGGCGCGGATCATCAAGAAGGAGAAGGTGGTGAAGGAGCTGGTGTCTGGCGAGTACTTCGGCGAGATTTGTCTCGTCCTGAACACTGCGCGCACGTGCAACATCCGAGCGAAGACGTTCTGCGAGTTGCACATACTCATGGCCAAGGACTTCAACGAGGTCGTGGTGCAGTTCGAGGACGAGAGGAAGGTGCTGGAGGAGATCATCATGGAGAAGTACAAGGACGAGGCTTCGAAGTGGGAGCTGCAGAAGAAGAAGAAGGACTTCGATATGGAGGATTTCGTCAACTTGGAGACGAACAATCAGATGCAGCACGATAACACGTCGGACATGCTGAAGCAGGTGATGGCGAAGATGGTGAAGATGGCGGATACTATGGACAGAATGAGGAGGAGCAACAGCAACCCGGGGAGCCCCAACAGGGGTAGCCAGAACGGGAGTCAGAGCTCGGAGAAACGGGGGAGGCAGCGGGCGCAGTCGGACTTGACTAACGTGAGCGAGAACGACAGCGAGGAAAGGTCCAGCGACGAGGATAGGGACCAACCCTCGAACGAGGCGGTGGAGTTGGTGCTATCGGGAGATATTCCGACCATTTTCAAGCAGGCGAGGAAGAACTTGGCGATTCATCTGGACAAGCTGAACTGTGTCATCAGAGAGATCAGGGGTAAGGCCGCGATCAACGACTTCCACGTCGTCAGGCTGAAGACGCTGAACAACGACATTAAGTTCAGCTGGAGCCAAGTCGACCAAATCCAGGGCGACGAGAGCAACAAGGTGCTCGCGCAGTTGAAGTACGGGTTGTTGAACGACCTGGAGGCTATGCAGATGAAGACGACGGAACTGATCGACGAGGCGCTGAAGTTGAAGGTCGTCAAGATGCGCTTGGAGGGGCAGGGCGACGTGAGCTTCGTCTTTGACAAGCAGAACGAGCCCCCGCCAAAGGAGCCGCCGGCTATGGAATTGTAATTTGAGTGTACACTAGAGAACATTATTGAACCAATCTGTGAATTAAGAGCGAACAACAATGTGCCAGTCCTTCCCCTGATACGTCGCGCCCTCGCTCTTACTGCTCAGCCCTTGCTTCGCCGCGACGTGATGCACGAACACCCTCTCCGCGGTCGTCAGCGCGGCTTCAAAGTGCAGTCCGGCGTCGCACGGTTGTCAAGAGGTGACGCGAGCCGCCAGCTCGAGTCTGCGCGCTTCAGCGACCCCCGTCGAGGACTGGTTCGTCGTACACCACAACGTGCCGGGCGGGTCCAGCGCCCTCTGACTTGCTGGACATCACGCCCCCCCCCGCCTCGCAGTACGCGTGCACAAACTTGCGCTCGTCGGCGGTTAAGGTCGTTGGTAAGTGCAGCGGGAACTCGCTCGCGGCCTAGATCGTCGCGGTGAGCTCAGCCTTGCGGTCTGGCGCGAGCACTTCCGGCGTGTACTGCGAGGGAGGCAGGAACTCCACGTCGACGCACCGCATTTCTCCCGTCCCGAACCACTGCATCCCGTCCTCCATGTTCTCAAACTGTAGTCCAGCGATGCAAAGCGCCTGCAGCCACTGCGAGTGGCTCGCCACCCCCACGACACGCTCCCCGTTCTTGTGCATTGCCTTCAACGTGTTGAGGAACGAGGTGACGCGGGACACTAACACGGCCTTGGACTCTGGCAAAGTCTGTCCCGAGTTTTGAGCGTGCTCTTCTTCCAGATCGACGGTCTTCTCGTACTCCTCGTAATCAACTGCCGGGAAATCGGTCCGCAAAACAGCGGCACTCGTCATTAAATCACTGCGAACTCCGTTCGATAACTCGGCGACTCGATGATCGCACACGAACGCCGTAGCTTGCTCGGCAGCGAACGCCAGCGCCGCAGTCTCCGTTGCGCGACGGAGCGGACTTACAATGACAGTTCGTGGCCGTACGCCCTTGCTCTCCATCTCTGCCACGGTACTCCTAAGTTGTTCAGCCTGTTCTCGGCCAGTATTTGTCAACCGCGGATCAACAGGCATCTTTGGATCGAAATCCGGGTCTCCTGTGCCCTCGAACTGATCGCAAAATACATTGTGAAGCCCCTCGCCATGCCGAATAAGTACTAGTCTTAAGCATGTTGGACTAGTGAAGGGGGAGGCAGGGGGCACTAGTTTAGCCGTGGTTGGGACGGAAGCGATTTGAGGGATTGCGGGGAGGAGCGCGGTGAAGTGCTTGAGGGAGTTGCCGGAGAGGAGCGTGGCGGCGAGGGCGATGCGAGCGGTTGTCATGGTCTGTAGGGGCGAAGATCTACTCTACAGACCCTTCGATCTATTTGCACGCAACGACATGCTGGAAGGGGGTGCTGGGGCCAGAACGGTGGGTTTAGAGAGGCGATGGCATCGCCCTGCGAGGCCCGACCGAGAACGTCTTCTGTGCATTTTGAAGTCCCCCCTGGCAGTGCCCCCCCCTACTGTGCGCGTGTGCGCGTGTGCGCGTGTGCGCGTGTGCGCGTGTGCGCGTGTGCGCGTGTGCGCGTTGACGCCGGATGGATCTTTTCCCTATTTAAGCACCACTGTCGGTACGGCGTTGGAGAGGCAGAACACTGTAGTCGGCAGCGCGAGAGCTCACAGCTGCCTGACCCCCCCCACTATCCTCGCTCTAACCCCCCCCCAGCCCCCCTCCCCCCCTAAATCACTATGGGAGCAGTTCACGGATGCAGCCTAAAGTATGTCTTCATGGCCGCCCTCTACGCCTCCCTCACCGCAATATCCACCTCGGACTACCTCACGATGTACTTGTGCTACGCGGCGCTCCTCTCCATCGCGATCGCCGCCATGTTCCAGATCCAGACACGGCCCAGTAAGTTGCCGAGAGGCCCAGCCGGTTGCAGTAGAGCAAGTTATGGCAGAAGGTTGAAGGATATGTGAACGCACACACGTGTGAAAGGGGACAGCAGTGGACAAACAACGCTGTGAACGACGATGTGAACAATGCTGAGAACAATGCTGCTAACAACGCTGCGAACGACGCTGTGAACGACGCTGTGAACAACGCTGCGAACATCGCTGCGAACAACGCTTCGAACATCGCGTTCTGTGCTCTTGCAGTAGCAGCACCCTGTCCATTAGTTCACACATCACACATGCACACTGCCCTTCTTATAACACCTGTGCTAACTGTGTTTGCCCCCCAGTCCTAGGTAAAGCCAACGGTCTAATCCCCCTCTGGTCCTATCTCCTCTTCGCCCCCTTCCACCTCCCCTCCCTCCTCTACACCTACCTCCACTCCCAAATCTCCCCCGTCCCCTACGCCTCCGAGGTCCTCCCCGGCTACTGGGTCGGCAGCAAGTACGGCGACAAAATAACCGCCGTGAAGCAATGGGACGTCACCGTGGACTTAACCTGCGAGTTCCCCGAACCCTGCCTCGACACCACGACAACGTACGTGAACTGCCCCGTTTGGGACGGCACGCCGCCGTCCTCAGCTCAACTGGAGCGCGCCGCTACCGCGATCGCGAAAGGGTGGTCCCACGCGACAGCCAAGGGCGGGAAGGTGGAGTTTAAGGGCACTGTGATGGTTCACTGCGCACACGGTCGCGGGCGTAGCTGCATGGTAGCGTGCGCCGGTCTCGTGAAAGCCGGGTACTGCGACACATGGGAGGAGGCATTTGACGTCGTTGTGAAGGGGAGGAGCTGCTGTAAGCTTAATGGGAGGATGAGGAAGGGGTTGACGGAGTGGATGAAGACACAGTAGCTGATGACGCAGTAGCTGATGACGCAGTAGATGAGGACGCAGTAGACGAGGACGCAGTAGAGTGCAGGGACGCGTCGTTCGAGACTAAGTAGTTGTATAGCAGACTCGTTTACATTGAAACTCGTCAAGCTATCCCTTAACTTCCGCCTGCTAAGCTACTTGTTGCGCTTGTCTCGGTGGTCGCCATGCTCAGCAAGCTCCCGACGACGTTCATGTCGGCTTTGCCTGCCGCCGTCGCATTACTGCCGCTGCCGCTACTACCACCAATAACCACGTCCCTTCCGAAAGCGAGCTCTGCGTCCACGCTATTTCCATCCCTCAGCGGCCTCAAGCTGAACACCAGCTCGCTGAACGATCACTCGCCCGTCTTCCTCGCCTTCCCCTCCGCCTCTTCCTCCTCCCCCCCCCCCACCATCTGCGGCGCGTTCGGCGGGTCGATCCTCACGCTGCACGCGGCGTCGCACCACACGGTGGTCAGATCCTTCCTTATCAAGCACACTCTGCCCGTCTTGACAATGGCAGCCTTGGCATTCGCCGCCCTGCCGTTCTCGTTGCTACTGCTGTCCTCCTCGCTACTCCCATATGCCCCGCATCGCCCCCCGAGCTCACCTCGCCCCCCCCATTGCTCGGATTATGCTACAACGAGCTCAAGTTCGCGTCCCCCTATAGTTCGCCGTCTGCTGCTGACTCGTCTGGTGTGGGGTGGTTGTGCGCGCGCACGTTCGCGTTGAGTTGTGACCGCTGGTCCGTGTCACTGTGCGATCTGCCACATACATGTGACACGCCAGTGTTGGTCGGGTTTGTTGCCACCGCGACCAGCAGCTTGACCACATGATGCGACGCGGGCATGATGAGCTTGAGGAAGTCGCCGTTGAGCAGCTCCGCCTCGTCGTGCCCGAGGATGTGGTGGAGCTATGAGGAGACGAAGTTGATGCATGTGATAATATAATTATTTCGCACATCTGATAAAATTCACACATCTGATACAAATTGTAAATACAGCTGTAGGCGTGAGGACCTCGTGGGCGAACAAGTACGGATTTACGGACTGATTCGCGGTGGGTTGAGGGCCGTACAATGGCGTACAAAACGCTGCGGCGGCACGGGCAGGCGAGTTCGGGATTGCTCCGTGCGGGTATGGGTGCAGATGACGCACAACCGCGTTCCAACGCGCCAGCTACGTCCCAACGAGCTCCTAAACTGGAGCTATAGAGGACAGCTGATACAACTGTAGAGGATGAGAAGTGGCAACTCACACACACAGCAGCACACACTCTGAGCAGCACACACACAGCAGCAGCAAATCTTCTTCACTTCATTGCCCAGTGCGTGCCCGCCGTGTCGTTGTATACGCTCCTGTCCAGCACCCTGGCTCTTCACCATGCTCCTCTTTCACCGCCCTATACAAATCCAACAAAGGGCGCTTGTTCCCCCCACGCATTTCACCATCCGCTAAAATCTCTACCTGCTCTACCTCACCTTTATACCTCACCTGCTCTGCCTCATTCACCTTCCATCCCCTTGCTCACACCGCCTCTTTGCTCACACATACATGCTGCAGCCATGACGTCTCCCATCTTCCTCCCCCTCCAGGCCATCCTCGTTGCCCTCGACTTTGCCATCTTCCTCCTCACCTTTGGCTGGGTGAAATGGCTCATGAACCTCGGCTCCGGCGGGATGCGCTCCGTCCCGGTTCCCGACGGCGACGGCCCCTCCCACCGCTGGTCTAAGTGGTCCGACGACAACGGCAAGCTCGCCGTCTCTCCCTTCGACGGTGTCACCACCATCTACGAGCTGACCGCTCGCGCGTTCCGGGAGTTTGGAGACAAGCCGTGCATGGGAACTCGCGTCTTCGTTGAGATGAAGAGCGAGAAGCCGCCCGTGAAGCTGTTCGAGGACCCGGTGTACGCGACCTACGCTGAGGTCGATGAGAAGGTGAGGGGGAGAGAAGCGCCGCCTCCCCTTGTTCGCAGAGTCATCACAATTGTGCCACTGAGTCATCACAATTGTGTTCACACGCACACACTCACACAATCACACACACGCTCCCTCATCGTGCACCCTTCAGGTGTCCGGCTTCGGCTCCGCCCTCGTGAACCACGGCCTCGTCGCCGCCAAGGCCACCACCGACCTCAAGGAGCTCAAGACGCCCTGCTCCCTCGCCATCTTCGAGAACACTTGCGCCGAGTGGCAGATCGCCGCGCAGGGCGCGTTCACGCAGTCCATCATCGTCACGACCATCTACGCCACACTCGGCATGGACGCGGTCATCGATTCCGTCAAGGACTGCAACATCGCCGCCATCCTGTGCAACCGCCGCTCCGTCGAGAAACTGTGCAAGGAGAGCAGGAACATGCCGTCCCTCAACCTCATCATCTACTCGAACGACATGGTTGGCGTTGACGAGACGGTGAGCTGAAGCGCAGTGCGAGCGCAGCGCGGTGCCAAGCACAGGGCGGTGCCAAGCACACACTGCAAGCACACACACACACAGCGACTTTGCTGCGCCGTATTTGGATCGCTTTTGTTCACACTTTGTTCACACATGTGTGAGAGCCCCCTTTGTCGAGTGCCCCCCCTTTGTTCTCACTTGTGTGTGGCTCACACGTGTGTATGGCAGATCAAGCTGCCCCGCGCTCCCAAGGGCGTGACCCTCATCTCCTTCGAGGACTTCGTCGCTTCCGGCCTCGACGCGCCCGTGAAGCACAAGCCGCCCAAGAGGGACACGTGCGCCGTGATCATGTTCACGTCCGGCTCCACCGGCAAGCCCAAGGGCGTCGTCGTCACCCACGGCAACCTTCTCGCCACCGTCGCCGGCGCCATCAAGAGCCTCGGCGTCAAGCTCGGAACGGACGTTTACCTCGGCTACCTGCCCCTCGCGCACATTCTCGAGCTCATGGCCGAGTTCTCCATGATCGGCTTCGGGTGCTGCATCTGCTACGCCGACCCCAAGACTCTCACCGCGACCGGCTCCGCGCCCGTCGGCGCCCTCGAGGCGTATTCCCCCACCATCATGGCGGGCGTGCCCAAGATCTGGGACGTCATCAAGAAGGGCGTGCAGGCCAAGGTCAACGCCGGGTCCCCCGTGGCCAAGGTCCTCGTCGACACTGCTCTCGCGTGGCGCAGCTTTGCCATCTCGCACGGCTTCGATACCCCTCTGTTCAAGGCGCTCGTGTTCAAGAAGTTCGCCAAGGTCGTCGGCGGCCGCCTCAGGCTCGCCATCAGCGGCGGCGGCCCGCTCAACACGGAGGTCCAGCTCTTCGTCCGCACCGCCTTCGGCTGCCCGCTCTTCCAGGGCTACGGCCTGACCGAGACGTGCGCCGGGCTTTCCATGCAGGACCCTAAGGACCTGCGCACCGGCATCGCCGGCGTTCCCCTCGCGAGCTGCGAGGTCAAGCTCGAGTCGGCCCCCGACGTCAAGGACAAGGGCGGCATGGCGTACCTGAAGGAGGACACCGTGGACGTCGTGGGGAACAAGGTGTTCGGGCGCGGCGAGGTTCTCGTGAGGGGACTGAACATCTCCAAGGGCTACTACATGATGCCGGACAAGACCGAGGAGGCGTGGGAGAAGGACGGGTGGTTCCACTCCGGCGACATTGGGCAGTTCATGGACGACGGCAGCATCCGCATTGTCGACCGCCTGAAGAACCTGGTCAAGCTCAAGGGCGGCGAGTACATCGCCATCGAGAACATGGAGGCCAACTACGGCAACTCGTCCTTCGTCGACGCGATCGGCGGCGGTATCTGCTGCTACGGAGACGGGGAGATGGACCGCCCCATCGGGCTCATGCAGATCAACGAGAAGGTCACCATGGCATGGGCCAAGGCGAACGGTGTCGACGGCGACTGGGCGAGCGTGCTGAAGGACGAGAAAGTCTACAAGGCCGTGCTGGCGGACTTGCAGAACGAGGGCAAGAAGGCGGGCTTGAGCAACTTGGAGAAGCTCGTCGCGGTGACGTTCCTGACTGAGCCGTGGACGCCCGACAACGGCTGCTTGACGGCGGCCAACAAGCTCCAGCGCAGGGTCGTTATCGACACGTTCGAGAAGGAGTTCGACGCCGTGAGGGTCAAGGGCATCTTCTAGGTGAGAGAGCGGAGGGGGGGGTAGGCAAGTGCATGAGAGGGGCGGTGGTAACAGAGTAGTGAACATAGACTTTGAGGAAACCTGTAGGGTTTTGACTTATTAGCCCTACCCTGTAGACATTCTGGGGGCATCTTTGCACGGACACGGCCGCAGATCGGTCATGA
>Ga0307985_10001979_pt1 | contig 11593 bp, 5 predicted proteins | sample EllFjometageno80_FD_203155 | JGI IMG/M metagenome (GOLD analysis project Ga0307985, IMG submission 203155) | Marine microbial communities from Ellis Fjord, Antarctic Ocean - #80 | ecosystem: Environmental > Aquatic > Marine > Unclassified | place: Southern Ocean | collected 2014-10-09 | reverse complement strand
GCATCACTTTTTTCAACCACATATGTTTGCCCATTTGATTGCTTTAGAATATCATATACTCCACCAACTGGTGAATAGCAAGGAGATTTATTGAGCAATAGGTCAGAATAGACTTCTACTTCTTGAGCCGGGAAATCAGAATCTTTCAGAGTTGAGCGACCATCTTGCCAAGCGTTGTGGATTGGACAATGTTGAGTATTTTGAGAAACATGTTGCCTTGGAACTGGGCCTTCAAAGATTCCACTATCGATTAATCTATTGGCCATTTCATGGACTCCGATTGGACCAGGGCCTCCGCCAATTGCTTGGAAGTAATGTTTTGGCAATTGGCCAATAGTAAATGCCGCATCAACGATTAGTGAGCCAATGCCATCTCTACGAGCGATATTGTGTGCACCTCCTTCTAATTGCCAACCTTCAAGGCTCTTTGCTAACTGTTTGGAAATTTTTGTCGCATCCCAATAATCACCATCTTCTATCACCACTACTTTCACAGAATCTCGTGGATGGTTTTTCGGCAGCCACAATCTTTCTGCGTGGGATGCTCCAACGATTACGATGAGAGGTGTATCGGATAATCCGCAATAATATGAAAATGCACGAGCAGTATTTCCAGCACTGGCACAAATTATTCCTTTGCAACCATGGTCTGCTATACGAACTAAAGTTGGAACCGCCTCCATGTCTTTGAAAGTACCAGTAGGGCACAGACCTCCTTTTTCTGGCCAATATCCATGGAATGTAATCCAAAGATTTGACATTCCAAGGGCTTGATTTAATTTTTCAGATTTGTAGGTCACAGTTCCAGCAACATTGTTCGAAGTGGTACTAGTTGGTAACCAATCGGCATAATTCCAAACTCCGGGTAGATTCTTTAGGACTAATTGTCTAGAATATTGTGCGCTCAGTAATGCACCATCGGTATAATGCAAGGTGTATTTATCATCAATGATGTCGCCTGACTTTAGGCATTTTAGTTTGTGGTGTAGCATTTTTTCACAATCCGTTGGGGCGACCGACGGCATGACAGATCCACCCAGCTTCAGCAAGTTCATCCAAATCTAGGACTCTTCTTCCATCATATAACAAAGGAGTTCGCATCTTAGAAACAAGTTTTGTAAAGTCGATTTCCAAGCATGCTTTATGTGCTGTAACCAATATTGCAATATCATATCCTTGGGCTGAAGAAATATCTTCAACTACATCAATTCCTTGAGGAAATTGCCCAGGTTCTAAATGTGGGTCCCAAGCGCTAACTTTGACTCCATTTTCCAATAATGTCTCGCTCAGTGGTATCGCTGGAGTCTCTCTTGGGTCTCCAACTTCTGCCTTATATGACCAACCTAGAAGGAGAACTCGGGCATCATTAGCATCAACCCCATGCTTGCTCATCAACTTACGAATAACTCCAGCAACGTGAACTGGCATATTGCGATTTACTGCACGGGCTGCTGTAATCAATTCAGCAGGTACTCCGACATCAGCCGCTCGCTGAATCATGTAATATGGGTCTACTGGAATACAGTGGCCACCGACTCCAACACCAGGTGTGTAGCGGTGGAAATTCCATTTGGTCGCTGCTGCTGATAATACATCTTCAACATCGACATCTAGGGCAGGGAAAATTCGAGCCAATTCGTTGACCAAGGCGATGTTGATATCGCGTTGAACATTTTCGATGACCTTTGCTGCCTCAGCAACTTCCATTTTGCCAACATAGCGAACATCTTCACTGGTTAATTTAGAGTATAGTTGAACAAGTTGTTGACCTATTTCCGGATTTTCGCATCCGATGACACGGGCAACTTGACGCACGCCATGAGCAGCATCACCGGGATTGAATCTTTCTGGACAGTAAGCGATTTCTAAATCTTCACCGATGACCAGACCTAACTCTTCGATAATTGGGTGCCAAGTCTGTGCTGTAACACCTGGATAGACTGTAGATTCGAGAACTACAATGGTTTGGGAACCTTTTGTAATCGCTTGAAAGACATCGCGTCCGGCACCGGCAACATAGGAAAGGTCCGGTTTGAGGTCGTGGGTAATCGGGGTTGGAACGGTTACCAAAACAAAATCACAGTGTGGTACTGCTGCTGCCGCTGAGTTGGTTATGTGCCAATTAGGCGTACCTGGTGCTGGCATGATATCATCGAGATCTGGGTCGCCTGTTGGGTTTTTTCCTGCTTTGACCATGTCGACTGTTCTTTGAGAAACATCTACGCCCCATACTTCAAAACCAGCATCAAGAAAACCGATAGCTGTGGGTAAACCAACGTAACCCAATCCAATGATACCGACCTTCTGCATGGTAAATGGCTTGAGGCGGGGGTTTTCAAGATAGTGGTGGGGATGGCGTTTTTGGGTCAAATACGGCATCTTAATTGTGATACTCATCGCCGCCTTTATGAAGCCCGCCAAAATACCGCCCAATATGGAATCCGAACAAGCGGTGCAACCACTTACCCCTTTGTGGGGGAAGCGTTCCGCACTTCGGCTGCCATTTATTGTAATGGCTGATATCATTCGCAGTCGCAATCTTCTCAAACTATTGGTAAAGCGTGATTTGAGTGCAAGGTATCGCCGGGCATATTTAGGGTATGCTTGGGCTGTGCTTGAACCCCTTTTACTGGCCATTGTTTACACTTTCATCTTCACCATCTTGGTCGGCTCTTCCGACCCTCTTTATCCAGTGAAAATTATTATTGGAATCATCGGCTGGTCTCTTTTCGCTCGTTCACTTACCTCGTCTACAAAATCACTCAGTAGTTCGATTAACTTATTTCAATTTGCTAGAGTCCCGAAAACTGTTTTTGCCACCAGTGGCGTTCTAACTAATGCTGTTCTTTCCATAATATCTCTAACTTGCCTCATACCTTTCTTCTTTATTAGCGACCTTCCAATCACTTTGAATTTGTTATTTTTACCATTTTGGCTACTAGTTTTATCCTTCACTGGCTGGAGTATTGGACTCTTACTTGCACCAATTTCTTGTAAGGTACCAGATGTTTTGAATCTTATCAATTTCCTCATCCGGGCTGGGTTTTTCCTCTCACCAGTCATGTGGACTTATGATATGTTTGACAGACGCTTTGGCGATGGATGGCATGCAATTGTAGCACACTTGAATCCAACCGTTGTACCGATAACAGGTATGCGTGATGCTATTCTTGGCACCTCATCCGCAATTCCAAATTATGGATACATGATGTGTTTTGGTATCGCAATTTTGGGATATATCTTTGGATCAATCGTCTTTGAACGAAATGCGCATCATGCGGTGGTGAATGTATGACGGTTGTAATGAAACTTGAAAACATCACGCTTGAATACCCAATTGCCCGTCGCTATCGCAAAGAAAAGGTTCAACCATCTGGTGTCCGTAACATTTCATTGCAAGTGAAACAAAGTGAGGTTGTCGGGATTATCGGGAGAAATGGTTCCGGGAAAAGTACTCTACTCAAGATGATGGCTGGAGTGTTTCCTCCTGACTCGGGTACTATCTCAACACGCGGTAGTGTATCTTTACTGGCTGGCGTAGGTATCGGCTTTAACAAGGAATTAACGGGGCGTGAAAATGCCTATTTGTATGGAGCATTAATGGGCCGGACAAAAAATCAAATTGATGTATTGATCGATGAAATACAAGAGTTCGCTGAATTAGAACATCACTTTGATCGCCCAATGCGAACCTATTCTTCAGGAATGAAAGCACGATTAGGGATTTCTGTTGCGACATCCTTTAAACCAGATTTACTACTTATTGATGAAGTTCTAGGAGTTGGTGATGCTTCATTTCGGAAAAAAAGTGAGGACCGTGTGAAAGAAATGATTACTGCTTCAGGAAGTGTAGTAATGGTATCACATTCAATGGGCCTGTTAGCAAAAATTTGTACAACTATCATTGTTTTAAATAATGGCGAGATTGAATATCAGGGTGAGCCAATAAAAGCAATTGAGTATTATAATAACTTATTTAGTTGATTTTTAAGAGATACAATCATTTCGCTCGTTTCACTTGGAAACTTTGAATGATAAATTTCATTATCTATGTGATCCAAGTGATATTTAATTATTTTATATATTAATTGTGCATGGTTTTGCATAGCCTTGCGCACTTCAATTTCCCCAACTAGATAGTGAAGTACTTTTATTCTCATAACTACCAAATCGATTCTCCAGTTTAATTGTGACATTTTTTGATCATTCTGAGTAAAGTTGAACCAACCCTCTAAGAATGATAAAACTGCAAAGGCTCCTAATGAGGCCTCTCTAGGTTGAATGAGCGATTGAATTGGTCCCAGTTTTAGCATGTATTCGGCGTTTTCCCTTGAAATATGTACACTTTCAAAATTATTATTCACTAGAACTTCTTGATGATTGTTAATATTTGGAGTAGGAACTTTCGGTGGGAACTTTATCATAGTCTGTTGAGGATATTCAGAAATTAAATTTGGAAGAAAGTTCTTACTCAGTGTTTGGACTATATCTGATGGGGAATTTTGTAGCATCGCCGATTTAATGACGGTCTCGATATGCTCTCGCCATACAACCGAATGATCGGGCCCCCATGGGCCAAATAAATAACCAATATTATCGCAAGTTCCATAAAAATTTGAAAGATTGTATTCACACGAAGAGGGGAGAATATTAGGGATGTGTTTGCTTAAATGGTGTACATCATTCCAGTTTTGCAATATAATATACCTGCAACGGGGGCCTAATTGTTCCTTGGTAACTTTACCAATCAAGTTATTTTCATTTAAGAATGCATGCCACTTTATTTTATCTTCTGAGGAAAACCTTCTTGGGGGTTTTCCATCGTGCGGATATGCAGAATGAAGATAGGTTTGTGAGGTGTGGTATTCTGTAATGTCTGTTTGAGGATTCATTGCGATAATTGTGGCATCAGTTTCCATTTTTAGGCTCAAAGCCAAAGAGGCAAAGCCACCTCCAGATCCACCGAACATCACAATATTCTTCTTGAGTTTTTTAGCAATCTCTTCAATAATGGTTCGGAGATTATCTTGAAAAGTTAGCCACTGGTGAGTACCTATATACCAACCAAGGCTAACATTTTCAATATGTGTTCCTGGATCGGAAAAAGAGATTAGAGACTGTTTTAATGAGTTCGCTAAACCATCACCGGAAAAGAATGGAGGTGTTTTATTGGCCCTATTACTCGTTGCAGCATTAAAGCATAACAAAAGTGATTCCGATTCATTTATTAGAGTAAAGTTTGCTATCTTAAGATATAACGAATTATTTCCGAAATAAACTTCGTAAACACCATCTTTAAAATCATCTTCTAAGAACTGATTTAATGTACATGATCTTACAACACCACCCCAAGTTTCCAAATCGACATTTTCTTTCACCATTTCACCCCTGTAATAGTTTTTTGAATCTGCTTGAAACAGAATTAATATCATGGGGGGTTAATTTTTCTTGTAATTTTGAAAATAGTTTCTCCGATTCGGATATCTTTTTTGCAGTATCTATTTTCCATGATGAATCTTGAGGTGAATCCAACATGAATGGCCAATCTTTGCCAAGAAGTTCCTCATGCAAATGCGACCGAGTTACTATGGGGGGAGTCCCTACAAGAATGGCCTCTAAGATTTTGGTTGAAAGTTCACGCGTCTGAGATTCGAAATACGCGTCACGGGCGCACCATGCCAAATCTGCCTGAGCCAGATGTTCTAACACTTGCTCTCTAGGCAACCTAGGAATCCATATAATGTTTTTTCCAACTACGAGTTTATTTTTCATTCTAGATTGAAAATTAGAATCACTAGCGGGGCCACGATGGATTTTATCTCCGATGACTATTACTTCAAACATTTCATCGGAATTGTTCAGTAACGGTTCAACTCCCCAAAGTGGTGCCATTTTTCCAGCGTAAATCACCGAAATGAAATTTAAATTGTTCTTATTCGGTTTTTGCAAATAACCTTCTGGTATCATCGGTGGTAATGAAAGAATACAATCGCTTGAAACGCCACTTAAGTTAGATAATTCGTCGGCTATTAGTTCAGTTTGACTCAAAATTTTACCTCCGTTTTGAGCGATCTTTGCCACAAGATCTCCAGTTCGTTCATTAATTATGCGGCGGCCGTTTTCCTCATGAGAATAATAATCGGTTAGATAAGCCCATAATTCCATGTCGGTTTTTTCTGCGATTTCATCAATCAAGGCAAATCCGCGGCAAAAGAGTGGGGCTTTAAAATCATACCATTCGTCTATTGATGATATCATTCTTAAATAATCATCAAATGATAATTTACGCCCATAGTTCTTGAAGCCCATTTGTTCGGGTGTGATGATCGATACAAGATCGTTAATCAATAATGGTTGAAGAAGCGGTGAATGGAGGGCATTGTTTGGTAGTAAGCAAATCACATGTGAATTGGTTCCACTTAGCATTGTTGCCATTGATGCATACCATACCGCTGACCCGTCTATCAAGTTTAAGTCGATATGCGCTGCAAGAATCACCGGATTTTTTTCAAAAATTGACAATCTTCGCAGGTGTTTATCAACAACTGGGGGTAATTCTATTTCTTCATGAACAAGGGTCCGGATTCTCATTCTCTCGGGGGTTTTTACTGGATTAGGGAAAAGGTTTTTCAGAAAATTAGCATGGGAATTAATTGGTTTAACTGTATCTCGGCGATCTTGAATATTCGAGGTGACTTTGAGTATTAACTCATAGGCAATCTTTCTCAAGTCATAATTATCAATTACGAATTTGCGATTATCTTCACCATTTTCATAACCAAGTCCTAATGATTCGTTGTGGATGAAAGCTTGGGCCATTTTCTTTACAGAATCATGAATCCATTCTTTCCGGTGGATATCATAACTCCCGGTCCAAGGAAGCATGGACACATTTGCCCTCGCCGCTGCCGCTTCGACTGGTGCGAGATGGAATGACTCAAAATCTGACACTGATACCAGTGTAGAAATGGATGAGAAAAATGATCCGATCTTTGGAGTGAAACCTTCTTGAAGAACATACCCTTCTGCAAAGTCTCGTGCATATTTGTGTTGCTGTTTTCGATACCACTCAACCTCTGTGGCCCGATGTTTCATCCAAGGGAAATCCTTCGGCATCTTACCTTTGATGATAAGAGAAGTCGATCCCGAGTTATTCTTTATCTCTTCAAGCAATTCAAGTGCGTAGTCAAGACGCTTGCGTTGAGGCGTGATACCTAGAATTCCCAATCCAAATGGGTTGTTTCTTTGCACGTTTAGCATTAAACAATCGACTGCATTTGGGGTGACTGAGGATTGAAAGGGCTTGGAAATTCGTGTTTCATCTTTACGAGTATGTTCCGAAACAAAGGTGATGTGATCTTCGCTTCTCAATGAACTCCGTAAAATAAATTCGGTGTTTCGTTCTTGTAAATGATAGCGCGCAAACAGTGGACGGCTTCCTCGGAGTTCGGAAATCATTTCAAGATTTCCGAGAGCCCATTCACAAAAAATAACGTCATGGTTGGACATACTTCTAAAGAGTTCCTTTTGCGATATATTCAAATCGCCAGCATGGTTTTTTGTTTCCAGTAGAGTCACCTGAACCCCCCACGACTCCCAAGTTTCTGAAATAGAAGTAATAAATTTCAAATCATGCCCGATAACTAAGATCCGTTGATTGATTTTAGAGGAATCTAATTTCACTAAACCATCTAATACCGGGTTTACATAGAGTGTATCGGATAGGTTTTCGAGACATCTATCTAATCCAATATGCTCATCTTTGAGTAAGTCAACGGAAATAATGGATTGTGAATCAACTTTTAGAGGGGAATAATGAGATTCGATTCCATTGTGAAAGAGTGCATTGATGAACAATCGATCTGCAATGTTTTCGCTATTCTTTGAAGAAAATATCACACTCTGAGGAAGAACTCGTTGAGTCAGTATTCTTGATAGAAGTATTGAATAATCCCTCGCAATAGAGTTATCGAGAAATACAGAATATCGAAGAGGATCTACTAACTCTAAATGTGTTCTGTCTAAGCAATTGTCTAACAAACACAAAAATGGATGAGTGCGGAGTAATAGTCTACGCCAATTCTCCTTTCGCTGATGAATATGTTCATTATTTTCGATACCATCAAAGATACTGTCGAGATGTTGCGGAGAAGTGATTATACCTACAAATCCATGAAAATATTCTACTGAGGCACTGGCAAGTATTGAAAACTTGGACAGAGCGTCGTGTATGTGTTCTATTTTGGTCTCAGAATCACACCAATACAAAGAAGCCATATTGTAATCACAATAAGTCTCCGGGGAAAGTTGATGTGTTATTTCTGTTCGTGGGATCTGGGTTTTGACCAAGTGTTGTACCGGCGGCAGACTATCTGGCCAAGATTTTATTCCGTTGGAAATGAATACATTTTTTGGAAGTGTGGCGAACTTCTTTTTATTGACTTCAAGAGTCCACTGTGACTGAGATTTCTTATATTTTATGCCCAGAGAAGATAACTCTTTAGGCATATAAGGTCCTCGTAAAACAATTGCTTCGGGTTTGAATGATCTGCCTTTCAAAATATGATCTTGAACGATTGCCGGTAAAACATCAAGTTTCCATGACTCCAATTTATTTCCATGCAGTAGAAATTGATATACGTTAGAAATATATGATGTGATTAATGGCCAATTACGTCGCTCTTCCACCCAAAGGCGGGCGGTGGTGGATAATTGTTCCCGTTTAGATGAGCTAAGCAGTAATTGTTCTAACTTTAGCGCCAAATCTGCACTGGAACCTTTCTCAAATAAGACTCCGTTTTTCCCTGGAATGACATGTTCGGCAATAGCTCGAACATTACTAGCCAGTACTACTGATCCCATCGCCATCGCTTCAAGGGGTTTGAGTGGGGAAATCATCTCACATACTTCTGCCGAAATACGAGGGAATGGCGATATATCAATCAATGAATAATAGCGGGTAACTTCATTCATAGGAACCTTGCCCGTAAATTGAACAATATTCTTCAAATTTAGAGATAACGATTTTGATTCCAAAACACTTCTGTGTTCGCCGTCACCAACAATTAAAACTGCCAAATCCTTTCTGAATGAACTTGAAAGCAGGGAAATTGCCTCCAGAAGTAAATCTAATCCCTCGTACTTCAACAAAGAACCTACGTAGCCGATGACGGTTTTTCCTGTTAGCATCAATTCTTGTTCTAGTTGTATATCTCTGTCTCGGACCAAAAATCGTGAAGTGTCTACACCATTGGGTGCAAGAGATATTTTTTCTTCAGGAATACCCCACTCAACTAGTTGGGCGCGTAATCCATCGGTAATCACAATGACATGGTCGGCTGCAAGAGCTACATGTCTTTCCAAGGCCATTTCAAGTTGAAATCTGTCTTGTTGACGATAAACTGAGTCCTTTGCTGCGCGGCTCAAAGCCCAAAGCCCCCTCATTTCGTAAACGAATGGAATATTCAATGCTCTGGCGACCATCACTGCTGGAAAACCGACTGCATGATTAGAGGCAGCATGTATTACGCTTGGTTTGATTTCAAGAGCAGTTCGTAGTAGAGAATGTGCCGCGCGTTGTGCATAATCTTCCATGGCATAAGTGCCAAAGGCCTCTTCAAGTGGGTCATGTAGATAGGTGACATTATCTATCACTTCAGTTGATATTTGTTCCGGGGTTAATTCCACTTCCTTTCGGTCACAAGGATACCCCCATCTCGTCCTAACATGCAAATCTACGCCTTGTTCAATCAATGCTTTGCAGATGTGATGAGTTCGTGTTGAATAGCCAGAGGTTGTATGGTTCATACTGGCGTGAACATGATACAATACACGATCTTTGACTGGAAGATAGTTTGACACCGGGTCTAAATAATCAATATTGTAGCCATTATTTTTCCATTGAAGGCGTTCTTGAATTGCGATGCATAGCCTTTGACTGGTTTGGTCACTTGCTGATTTGAGGAGTTTTATGGCCTCTTCGGAACGATTTAATTTTTCAAGTTTTTGAGCAACACGCCGTGTAAATCTCGCGTCACTGATTATTGCCTTGGTCTCTTGTAACAAATTCAGTGAAATGGTGATGTTTTGGTCCAAAAGTAATTCACCACCAGCAAACAAAATCTCTCGCCGCCGCCTCAAATCAATCTTTGATGAACGTAAAACATCCAAAATGTCACTCGAAAATTCACTCAACGATACTCGTGACAAATGGCGTACGAGGCGTTCAGCGAGATGGTTGAATTCAAATTCCTTCATATCTTTGGAAAATTGATTGTCATTGACCCAGTTTGGAACCAACTGCTTTTGCTTGGGAGGGGTGGCCGTAGATGGGCCAAAGAGAGATTTCACTCTTTCAACTTTATTTTTCTTTTTGAGGTCGAAATTAGGGACTCCCAGTAGTTCTTCGGCGAACTCATGAAGTCCAAGACGATTGAAATAGGTGTGTAGAGAGCGAAGAGCGCGCTGATCGTTCAATAATTCCGGCATGGAAGCAAGGCATTGGAATACATGTGAGGATTTGTAAGAACCAAAGAAACGTAATGTAGCAAGACGAATATCCATCGCGGCGATTATGTCAAACTTTTCACAAATTAATGCTGCTTCTTGGTTTCCTGCTAATGTATCGAAGTCACAACTTAAATTAAGATTGAAAGAATCTTTCAAATCTGTTGGCCGATCAAGGTGTTGGATAGCCATATCAATAATTGGATTTGCTTGGATGCTTAATTTCGAAAGTTTACGATTTCGTAATAGTTTTCGAAGCATGAAAAGTCCTCACAATAAACGATTTAGCGATTCTAAGCATCGTTGTGCAGTATTCCCATCCCAGAATTCAATTCCTCCCGCCTTAAGTTCAAAGTCGGTGATGAATGAAAAGTTTTCAATTATCTCATAAGGAGAAATTAATTTATTGGTCCCCTGGGTGATTGTTATTGGACGTTCGGTGTTTGGTCGCACCGTTAAGCAGGGAATACCGAGATAAGTGGTTTCCTCTTGAATACCCCCACTATCTGTGATGACTCCAACTGATGAAGAAACAAGACTCATGAATTCAATATAACCTAATGGCTCAGTAATGTGGATATTGCCTTTATTGAGATATGCTTCAAGTTTAAACTCCTCAATTCTCGAACGTGTTCTTGGATGCATTGGCCAAACGATAGAATGAGTTTCTCCAATATGCGTGAGCTGGGATAATAACTGTTCAAGCGTCTCTTTTGTGTCCACATTAGAAGGGCGGTGCAAGGTTAGTAGCACATGTGGAGTAGTTAGGCCAAGTTCGGCTTTCATGTTTCGCGCTGTGAACAACGGCTTCATATTCACAAGCGTATCAATCATGATATTGCCTACTCGAACAATTTTTTCAGAAGAAATCCCTTCTCGTTGCAAATTTTCATCACCATCAGGAGAAGGCGTCCATAGAAGATCGCAAAGATGGTCGGTTACAATGCGATTCAATTCTTCTGGCATTGACCGATCATTACTCCTTAAGCCGGCTTCCAAATGTATCGTGGGAATATGAAGTTTCGTTGCGGCTAAAGAGCAAGCAACAGTACTGTTTACATCCCCTATAACAATAACTGCTGCAGGT
>Ga0307985_10001976_pt1 | contig 11613 bp, 8 predicted proteins | sample EllFjometageno80_FD_203155 | JGI IMG/M metagenome (GOLD analysis project Ga0307985, IMG submission 203155) | Marine microbial communities from Ellis Fjord, Antarctic Ocean - #80 | ecosystem: Environmental > Aquatic > Marine > Unclassified | place: Southern Ocean | collected 2014-10-09 | reverse complement strand
TCTACAGCGATGATAACGGAGCCACTTGGTCGGAGGAAGGCATCATCCCCATGCCAAAAAGCAAGTGGGACAATCCCGATCCCGACATGCCTGCCAATTGGATTGTCTGGCAAAAGCCCACCCGCATATCCGACGGAAAATACTTTGTCGGGATGACGCGTTGGGTAAGCCCTTCCGTGCGCGGAGAACCCCCCCTCGATTCAGGCACCTCTCACGCCTCGGTGGTCGAGTTTCTGCGCTTTGAAAATCTGGATGAACACCCCGAACCCAAGGATTTGGAAATCCGCTACACCGCCAGCAACGACGACGCTCTGCAGTATCCTTTTCCCGGATATCCCGATGTGAGTGTGATTCAAGAACCCAGCTTGATCACACTCCCTGATGGACGCCTCTTTTGTATCATGCGCAGCTCGGGAGGACATCCCGTTTATAGCGTATCGCCAGACGAAGGTATCACTTGGTCCCGCCCTGAGCCACTGCGATCCCAGGACGACGGTGAGATTTTGAAACACCCTTTGAGCCCCTCCCCCATCTACAATGCAGGCCAAGGCGACTCCCTCTTTTTCTACCACAACAACGATGGGCATTTCGAAGGGTGGACCCCCATCAACGCACTTTACGGAGTGAACCGCCGCCCGATCTACATGCTTCATGGCCGGTATCGCCCTGATGCGAAACAACCCATCTGGTTTTCCGAAAAGAAGTTCTTCATGGATAACGACGGCGTCTTCCTCGGTCATGGGAAAGGCCGCGTCGATATGGCCATGTATTCCAGCATCACCTTGGATGGTGACGATGCCATCATCTGGTATCCTGAACGAAAATATTTCCTCCTCGGTAAACGCGTCACCCGCGAAACCATTAACTCAATGACGGTCCCGGAGAGTTAGGAGTCTCGTCCCTCGGCCATTTCTCCAAGAAGGCCAACTGAGCCTCGCGATCAGGCACATCGAGATAATCTTCGCGGGTTAAGAATCGAAGCTTAAACGAAGGGGCCAGTTCCAGAATCGTGACTGCGTCGTCCTGAACCGAGAACCACGCAAGCCAAGCACCACAGGCGATTTCCAACCGATCAGAACAGCGCCGCACAATCCGCCGCGTGCGATGAGTCGAAGGATCGCGTGACAGTATTTCGACCAAGCGGTCGCGATAATCGACCTTCCAAATTTCCAAGAGCCACTGCGCTTGGGTCTGCGCCAACTCCGCAAAATTCACGGTGAACCGGGCGGGCTCCGCCTCCTCCGCATCCACTGCATCGATCCATCCCGCCGACGCTTCAGGAAACGCATCGTAAGCCGGCACATATGGCTTCACATCAAAGACCGGCGTGCCATTCACCATATCGCACGGCCCCAAAAACAGTTTAAGCCCTTCGACCCCGAGCAAGCGCACGGGCGTCATGCCCAACGCATTGGGACGGTGCGGTGATCGCGTGGCGAACACCCCTCGTCGTTGGGATGGCCCTCGCGGTGGCAAGACCAAGGCGCGCCATCCCGGATTGCGATGAAACCACCACACCAGCCACACGCGCTCAAAGCCTTCCAAATCTCGCAACGCCAATTCGAAGTCTTGATCCGGCAGCAACTCGAGCACGTTGCACTCCACTTCGGTTTCCGCCGGCTGATGCCGCGCGTGAAACTTCTCGCGCTTCTGGGTGCGGATGGTGCCGATCGGCTTTAACGTAAGGGGAGGATCAGAAAAAGAGGCCAATGTGTTCATAATCACCACCTCCCCGCCGGCGTCACGCTCCAAGTCTGGATTGCCAATTAATCTCCTTTTCTTTTGCGCCAGCTCCCAGCTGCTTATTTTTTTAGTCATGCTTAATGTCATACGTGAATTCGATGTGGCTGTGCCGATGCGTGATGGAGTGTTGCTGCGTGGCACCATCTTTCGGCCCGATGCCCCCGGGATATATCCGGCGCTCTTGGTCAGATCACCCTACGGCCCATCGGTAGAAGGTTATGTGCGCCAAGCTCGGGCGGGCTACGTAGTTTATGCTCAGGATATACGTGGGCGCTATACCTCTGATGGGGAATTCCGGATATTCTCACGGGATGATCATGGAGAAGATATCGATGGCTATGATACGGTGGAATGGTTGGCCGAACAATCGTGGAGCAACGGTCGAGTGGGGCATTTCGGGTCTTCCTATCTGGGATCGACCACTTGGATGACCGCCAGGTCAAAGCCCCCGCATTTAGTCGCGATGAATGCTGAAACCATCACTCCGGAGTTGGCCGACATCGACTACACTTGGGGAAGTTTCCGCCCCGCTCGGAGAATGCACTTCTGGCTAACCAATATGGCACCGGATTTGCGCCGAAAATTAAATCTGCCACCGCCCCACACCACTCTCGAGGAAAGAGCGTTATGGGATGATGAAACCCATGCCCGATGGAGAAACCTACTCCCAATATCGGATGTCGTTCATCATCTGCCAGAACCACTGGCCCGGGATGTGAGCGAATCGTTTAAAGATCCCGGTAGGCGAAACTGGAAGTTTGCAGAGACGGTCTACCCTCGACTCGAAATACCCAATCTGGATGTGACCGGTTGGTATGACCACTGCCTCTCAATCGGACATGTGGCCGGGATGAAAAAATACGGAGGTAGCGAAGTCGCTCGGCAGCAGACCAAAGTGATCATCGGGCCATGGAATCATCCCAGCCGAGGCCAGCGACAATTGGGCGAGGTGGACTTTGGACCCAACGCAGAAGTAGATCTATGGGGCATGCGTTTAAGCTGGTTCGATCACTGGATCAAAGGAATCGATAACGACGTCGAATCATGGCCAGCCATCCAATATTTCGAAATGGGCACCAATGAATGGCGCTCCGCCGCGAGCTGGCCCCCCACTAGTAAGGTCCAAAATTGGTATCTCAGCGGTAGCGCAAATGACTCATCCGGCACGCTAACGCCTCAGCCGGAAACACACTCAGTAACCAAGGAACACTACGACTATGATCCTTACGATCCCCTGCCCACTCAGTGGCCCCAGACGCTGATCACCCAAGTCACAGATCGAAGTAAATTTGCCCATCGCGCCGATGTGTTGCGCTATCGCTCAGAGCCTTTGAGCAAAAGCCTCACCATCGCGGGTAATCCCGAGGCGGTCCTTTTCGCCGCATCCAGCGCCCCAGATACTGATTTCTTTGTGTGGCTCGCAGATGAAGCACCCGACGGCACCGCGATGGAGATTACCAGCTGCATGGTGAGAGCACGCCATCGAAATGGGCTCGATAAATCAGAGTTCTTGCAACCCGGGCAACCCGAGGAATTTCGCTTGGAGCTGCGCCCCACGTCCCATTGCTTTTTACCCGGCCATCGCATCCGCTTCGAAATCAGCAGCAGCGACTTCCCTAACTTTGATCGCAACCACAACACTGGTGGTGACGATCTCCATGAAACCGCCATGCAAGTGGCTCATCAAACCATTCTGCATGGCGGCGACTCCCCCACCCACATTGCGTTACCAGTAATGTCGGCGGCGTTGAATCACTAATTACTTAGTGGGATGCGGTCCGTATTTCTCCGCCGTATCGCCGGCGGCATCATAGATTATTTTGCCATCCTTCACGAACGGAACGGCCATCGCCCACTGCTTGAGATCATCTCCGCCAATCGGCGCCGAGGCATACTGAGGGAGATAGATGCGACGCATCCGGTTCGTTAAATTCGGTCCGCTGCGATGTAAGGTGTAGCTCGTGAAGCAGGCAATACTGCCGGCGGGAGCAATCACTGGATCTCCGGAATCATCTCCCGTGTAGCCCACTAAATCATGAGTGCCGGGTTCCTCGATGTGATCCACAATCTTACCCGCCGTGCCACCACGGGAATGCGGGAGGAGATAGGCCGTGCCGTTTTCCTCGCTCACATCATCGAGCGTGACCCAGCAAGTCAGATAAGGAGAATGTTCGGTCTTGGGATGGCTGCGCTTCACGTAACCGCTGTCTTGATGCCAGCTAAACCTCATCCCCTGTTCTGCATTTTTCACGACCCATTGTTCATTAAACAAATACACATCGGGACCGAGGGCGGCTTGCGCGATTTCCGCCATCATCGGACTGAAGGTAAACTCCCGCATCCGCTTGCTCAACCGATAGAGATTACTGATGAAGTAGCGGCTACCGCGATGGTTGATCCCATCTACGGTGATGCCCTTGCTGTCCATTTGTGAATCCTTGTAGCCGAGAAAGTAGGAGCACTCCTCGCGCAGCATTGTCAGCATGTCAGGAGGAATGACATTCGGAAGGATCATGTAACCTTCCTTTTGATAGAGATCGAGCTGTTCTGGGGTAACGAGGGTCATAGTGCTGCAGACAGTAACTCATTCATGAGAAAAATTCTTCTCGTTTTCCATCCTCATCTTATCACTTTTTGTCTTCATGCTTGAAGAGCTTAATCTCCCGAAACCATGGGACGGCAATCTCTGGTCTTACAGATTTCAAGACTGGAAACATACGATGCACCAGCACGTAGAGCTGGAGCTGAACCTCATCACTCAAGGGTTAGCCATCTATCTACTGGATAACGAAAAATATCATGTGCGCCAAGGCGATCTAATCTGGCTCTACCCCGACCAAAATCATGTGCTCGTGCATGAGACTTCTGATTTTGAAATGTGGGTCGGTGTCTTCCGACCTGAGGCTATGAGCAAACTCGCGACCGATCCGAATCAGCAGCCGTTGCTCCTCAGCCAAGCCAACGGGGACTGCTGCAGACGGCTTACCTTGAAACAAATGCAGAGCCTGAGCGCGCTGATGGCAGAGGTATATGCCACGAAGGATCAAACTGCCCATTTCAATTCAGGGCTGGGCTACGTCTTTCTGACTTGCTGGCAGCATTTTGAGAATGCCAGCGCGATCCCGATCGAAGACGTGCATCCCGCCGTCGAAAAAGCAGCCCGGAAAATTCAGGACGAAGAAGAGGCCACGACCCTCAATGAGCTTGCGCGACATACGGGCCTGAGTCCCGCGCGACTCAGTCGTCTGTTTAAAGAGCAGACTGGTGTGACCATGGTGAGCTTTCGCAATCGTTTGCGCCTTGGTCGTTTTTTTACCGTTTACGGCACTGGCCAACGCCACACGATGCTCGACGCTGCCCTCGCGGCTGGCTTCGGCAGTTACCCGCAGTTTCACCGCGTGTTTAAGCGCGAGCTCGGCTGCTCACCTCGCTCGCACCAATGGCGCGGCTGAGCGGATGCCACAAAATTCCTACACATGCTATTCTCGTTCCGGCACCGAAATCTGCGCCAGCCAATCGCTCCTGATTTTCTTACCGAGTAGGAAGAATTTCCGTTCGGGATACCAGAGCGTCACCCCATCAGGATTTTGCGTCGTGCTCGCATACATCGCGAGATCTTCGCGCAACATCGACACCCCTTCATTATCCATGAAGAACTGAGGTTCTGAGAACCAAACAGGTTGTTTCGCACCGGGCCGAAACAGACCGCGACACAACCAGATCGGTCGGCGGTGTTTATTGCTGTCCATCGGGCTCCACCCGCCCATGTGACCGTCGTGATTGTGGTAGAAGAAAATGTATTCACCCGGCGCGACCTCATAGATCGGGCACGGACTACAAGGATGCTGCAAAGGCATGCTATTATCGGTCTGCCGCAGAGGCTCCACCGTGCTCCAAGTTTCCCCCTTGTCTGCTGATTCCGCCCAGACCGCGTGTCCCGCATTGGAGCGCATCACGCAAAAGAGTCGCCCATCGGGGAGCTTAACAACACTGGGCTCCTGCACGACGCTCACCTCGGGATGACCGATGTGCCCGTATTGAAGGGCCTTCTCATTTTCCGCAAAGTATGTGATCTGCAAATCGCGAGGCTCGGGATCGTCGTCGACATTTTCGAAGCGCATGAACTCGGTCACCGCATCGTTAGACCACCACACATTCAGCTTGCGCGGTCCCGCAACTTCCGGACTCACCCACCGCGTGAAACCGGCGAAATACTTGCCGTCGAAAAACTTCAATGGCTTTTGCCAGATGATCCAGTTACTCGGAATATTCGGATCGTTACTGTCCCAAATCGATTTCGGCATTGGCACGAATTGCTGCTCCGACCAAGTCTCCCCGCCATCGTCGGAGTAGCGCCCCGCCATCGCGCCGCAAGTGGCCATGTAGAGATCGTGCACCCCGATGTAGCGATTGTAGTAGACGTAAATCCGCCCCGATTTAGAAATCAGCGGAAACTGCCAACTGGCAATCCCACCGCCATCATCAGGACCCGCGAGAAACTTGGGCTCCGTCCACGTTTTCCCGTCATCAACGCTGCGTGAAAAGACGACATGTTGATCGGGGCGACCTTCATAGGAACTTTGCGTCCACACCGCGAACAGCCCGCCTTCTGGATGCTCGGAGACTAGGAAGTGCTCGTTCCCGGTATCGAGCGTCGAACCATCGAGGCTCTTCGGCACGTAAACAACATGGTCGGGGTGGGTGCGTTGCATTTCTCGCTGCAGGTGGGCAGCCATCTTGGGGTCCATGCGCTTTCTTCACCTTCGTTAGTTGGCAATGCAACGAGAATGTCTCCTATCGGCCCCTTTCATAAGACAAATTGCGATTCATGATCGACCCCGTCGAGGACGCGACCTTTCTAATGGTGGCTTGGATTACCGTTTCCTACAATTACCCCCACACCTCTCATCCGCATGAAGGTGGTTCTTGCAGAAAAACCCTCGGTGGCGCGCGATATAGCCAAACACCTCGGAGCCAGCCAACGCGGCCAGGGCTGGTTAGAAGGCAACGGTTGGATCGTCACTTGGGCCTTTGGGCACATGGTCGAACTCCAAGAACCAGAGGACTACCAGGCAGACTGGAAACCGTGGCGCCTCTCTAATCTCCCGATTATCCCGAAACACTTCCAATTGCGCGGCCGCAAGGATGGATCTGCCCATGAACAGCTCGCCACGATCAAACGGCTCTTCGACGAAGCCGATGAAATCGTCTGCGCGACGGATGCCGGCCGCGAAGGGGAACTTATTTTCCGCTACATCCTGACTTGGACTGGCTGTGAACATAAACCAGTGCAGCGCCTCTGGATCAGCTCGCTGACCAATGAGGCGATCGAAAAAGGCTTCGCCAAACTCCAACCTGGATCAGCTTTCGATCACCTTTACCACGCCGCGCGCTGTCGCAGCGAAGCCGATTGGATCGTCGGTCTCAACGCCACCCGATTCTTCACGGTCGAATACGGGCGACGCAATCTCCTGCTCAGTCTCGGTCGCGTGCAGACTCCTATTCTCGCCATGATTGTCGGACGCGACCTGGAAGTAGAACACTTCGTCCCCGAAGATTTCTGGGAAATCCACACCCTTTGTCGCGACGCGTTGTTCAAACACACCGGAGGTAAATTCCCCGCTCAACCCGAAGCCCAAACCATTCTCGAAAAGGTTACCGACAAAGAGCTCATCGTCACCTCGGTGAATAAGAAGAAGACGCTCGCGCATCCTCCGCAGCTTTACGATCTCACCAGCCTACAGCGTGATATGAACAAACGCCACGGCTTCACGGCGGATCAGACGCTCAAGCTCGCGCAAAGCCTCTACGAGAGTAAGCACCTCACCTACCCGAGAACGGACAGCTGCTACCTCAGTCAGGACATCGCGCCGACGATCCCTCCCCTACTCGATAAGCTGCGTCAGCTGAAATCGGATGAGATCGCACCCCTCGACCTCAGCGCGCTCAACTTCACCAAGCGGATCGTGGACGACAAGAAGGTCTCCGATCACCATGCGATCATCCCCACGACCATTCTCGGAAACAACTTAGCAGGTGATGAGGCCAAGCTCTACGATGCCGTCGTCACCCGTTTGATCGCCGTCTTTTATCCGCCCTGTGAACGTGCCCTAACCACTGTCGAGGCCGTTGCCGCCGAGGAACCGTTTCGCGCCCGTGGTGTCGTGTTGATCAATCCCGGATGGGAAGCCCTCTACGCGAATGATTCAGCCTCTACCGCTGCCGAAGCCACCCCCAAGAAGGGCTCGAAGTCGGGCGAGAGTTCCAAAGAAGGTGACAGCGCGCAAGTGTTGCCTGATTTTAAAAAAGACGAACGCCACCCGCACGAACCCAAACTCGTGGTCGGCAAAACCTCCGCGCCGAAACGCTTCAATGAAGCCAGCCTCCTCCAGTTGATGGAAACCGCCGGCAAGATCGTGACCGACGAGGCGCTCAAGGAGGCGCTCAAGGAAAAGGGGGTCGGCACCCCCGCCACCCGCGCCTCGATCATCGAAGTGCTCATCACGCGGAACTACGTCGAACGTCGGAAGAAAAATCTGATCAGCACCGATTCCGGACGCGCGCTCATTTCTCTCGTGCAGGACGAACGTCTCAAATCCCCCGAGCTCACCGGTGATTGGGAATTTCGTCTCAAGCAAATGGAACGAGGCGAATACGAGCCCCGTGTTTTCATGGAGGAAGTCGCCGCTTACACGCGGGAAATCTTGCAGTGTAAGGCCGAGACGAGCATCGACCTTACCAATCTCGGCCCCTGCCCCTGTTGTCAGGCTCCGGTCATTCGGGGACGCTCCGGCTATGGCTGCTCCCAATGGAAATCCGGCTGTAAATTCGTGCTTCCTGGCGTTCTCTGGGGGCTTGAAATCTCTCCGGTTATCGCCCGAGAGATCCTCATCCACAAACGCAGCCTCACGCCGTATCCGGTCAAGGATGGTGAAAAATCCCATTTCGCTCATCTCTGTTTCGACAAGAAAGGAAAGCCGAGTTACGAAATCGCCGCCGAGGCCCAGAAAGCGGCCGCCTCAGACGAATCCCTCGGCACTTGCCCAGCATGTTCCGGCGATGTGGTCGTCGGGAAAAAAGCCTACGGATGTTCCAACTGGCGCAACGGCTGCCGCTTCGTTGTCTGGAAAACGATTGCGCAGAAAGATATCACCACGGACATCGTCCAGCAGCTCCTCAAGGATCAGATCACCGACGAGATCAGCGGCTTCACCTCCAAAGCCGGCAAGCCCTTCAACGCCAAACTCAAGGTGATCGGCGGTGAAGTAAAATTCGATTTCGGCAATTGATCCTACCTTTCCCATTTAGTGCCGCCGGCTTGTCGGCGAGAAAGTATGACCTCATCCCAATCGTCAGCATGAAGTTTCCTAAAAATCCGACACCAGGTAGGGAGTGACCGCTGGGCGCGCCGTTGTTATTCGCCGCCCGCCCGGCAATCCGTCCCTACCTATAACGCTAAAATAATAAACCCCAACGGTCATTGAGACGCACGTCCAACGCGTCTCCTTATTTCGACTTCAGCAGCTTCATCATCGCCGCAAAATCTTCCTCAGCGAATCCCGCCGTCTCCGCGTCTTCGAGCCGTTGCCGAATCGCCGCTAGCATGGGAAAATCCTCAGCTGATCCCATCTTCGATGCCAAGCGCATATCCTTGGCCATGTGCTTAACCGAAAATTGTGGTGAGTAATCAGCATCGCGCAGCTTGGGCTCCTTGAGTTTGGCCACCCCTGAGTAACTCACATTTTTACCAAGCGCATCGAAGAACACATCGTCGCTCACTCCCGCGCGACGCACGAGCGTCAACGCTTCGCAGAGCGTTTCCATCTGTGCGGAAATATTGAGATTCATCGCCAGCTTAAGCGTGCAGGCCTGTTCATTATCACCGATGTGAAAACGCGCGCTCGAGACGAGTAGAAACAGTGGCTCCAGTTCCGCGATCAACTCAGCATCGCCACCGAGATAAAACACCGTTTGCTTCACTTCCGCAGCAGGCTTACTGCCCGTGAAAGGAGCTTCCAAATAGCGTGCGCCGGTGGCCAACACCTGAGCTTTAAACTTCGCACTACTCGCCGGATCAATCGTGCTCGATTGCATCACGATTTTTCTCGGGCCGAGCTTCGGCAGGATACGTGCCAAAACCGATTCCACCGCCGGTGGATCCGCCACCACAATTTGCACGACATCGGCTGCCTCTGCCACCGCTTCCGGAGTCTCCATCCACTGGGGAGCATTTGGTTTAGGAGTGCGATTCCACGTGCCCGCCAACACCCCTGCTTCCTCATAATGCCCCGACCAAATGTCACCGATGATTCCCAATCCGATAATACCAATTTCCATAGAATTGGAGTTCTACCAAGAAGCCCGTGAAACACACGAAAAAATTCTCAGCCTGAAGTGAATGTCACTTATTAAGTGACATTCTACATAGGCTGCGAGCCCTGGTCGCCAAAGGCGGGTAAACTCGCTCGCTCTTGCAGACTCCTCGGCACTCGCAAACGAGCGGCCGACCGATCCATCGCTAAACAAGACTCAGGCTAGGATTTCTAACATCCGTTCAAACAGGCGGTTCACTTTCGCCTGATTTTCCTTCACCAGATCTTTAAACTTCGCGAAATCAATCTCGGTGCCTTCGAGGCCATTCGCGTAATTGTCGATCAGCGCGAGACTGTTGTAGTTGAGCCCGGCCTCCGTGCATAGATCGGCTTCGTGGCACGCCGTCATCCCGATCACATCGCCCCACGATTTCACCACGCGAATCTCCGCCTTGGTCTCAAAACGCGGCCCACGCATTTGCACGTAAACCTTATCTGCATGGATCTTAAATTCCCGCGCGAGCTGTTCGATCAACAGTGGGATCAAGTTATTGGCGATCCCGGGAGCACCGCCCTTGAGCTCATCATCATAGAAAGTAGCCGGGCCCTGCTGGAGCCCCACATAATCGCTGCACGAAACAAACGTGCCCGGTGGCAAATCCTTGTCGAGCGAGCCCACTGAATTGAGCGATACCACATCCTTGCAACCAAGCTCCGCCAACGCGCGGATATTGGCCCGATAGTTGATCGAATGAGGCGGCAGCGGGAAGCCGTAGCCATGGCGGTTGATCAACACGAAGTCGTCCTTGGTTTTATAAGTGACTTCCCCATGCGGCGTCTTGATCGTCTTCACGTCCCATGCCGCAAACAAATCGGAATTAACGATGCTGGTGCCACTCACAAATGCGACTTTCATGCCGTTAGTAACGCCAACAAGTCGCCACGAGACAACCCGAAAGCCTCATTCATTGGTTCTCATAATGATGGCGATGATCGGCGTGGTTCTCGGGGGATTCGGATGCGCCACACCTGGGCCAAATCACGTTTACATCCTCAACCCTGATCAACCGGACACGATCGGAAACCATACCGGCACTGGCATCGAAACCAGCGATGTGCCCTCACATCTGGATTCCGAAGACGTTCTCCTCGGTCTCGCTTACGATTCCTACACCGACCACCTCTTTCTGCGATTGGCTCCCGGCAATGAGTTTCGGGTCGTGGATCGCCCCGACCGCAGCATCAAACGCGAATTCGCCGCGCCCGATATCCCGACTAACGGGGGAGGTGACCTCGCTATCCGCTCGCGCGACCGACATCTATTCCTTAGTCATCCCACGCAACCCGCGCTGATCGAAATCATCCTCTACGAAAAATTTATCCGCACGATCCCCCTCGACTACGATTCAGATGCCCGAGAGTTTTATGCTCAACTTCGCGCAAGCCGCGACATCGGCGTCTTCGACGAAAAAGGTCAGCTCGCCCGCACCATCGAAATCCCCGATTTAGAAATCCCCGCCCATTTCGACGTAGGCCCCGCTCCTTCTTGCGTCTTTTC
>Ga0307985_10001975_pt1 | contig 11613 bp, 9 predicted proteins | sample EllFjometageno80_FD_203155 | JGI IMG/M metagenome (GOLD analysis project Ga0307985, IMG submission 203155) | Marine microbial communities from Ellis Fjord, Antarctic Ocean - #80 | ecosystem: Environmental > Aquatic > Marine > Unclassified | place: Southern Ocean | collected 2014-10-09 | reverse complement strand
CGCCATCCCCCCCTTCTCCCTCCCCAACCTCCGCCGCCTCGACCTCTCCTCGAACCACCTCAGGACGATCCCTGACACTCTCTTCGTCAACGAACACGGCGGCGACAACGAACCCGGCGGCCTGCCCAAGCTCACGCACCTTGTCCTCTACTACAACAACCTAGACTCGGAACTGTGCGACTTCACGAACGCGCCCCAAACTCTCACCAATATTGACCTGTCCTCCAACAACCTCACCACCCTCCCGCCGGGCCTCACCTTGCTCCCCCTCATCCGCCTCACCCTATCCAACAACTTCCTCAAGATCCTTCCTCCCGCCCTCATCGCCATCCAATCTCTCACGAAGCTCGACGTCGCCAACAACCCGATCTGCGAGCCGCCGATGGACGCGTGCGAGCGCGGTATCGAGCCGATGCGCCGGTACTACAAATACATGCGCGCGAAGCACTCCACGACCAAGGCCGGCGCGGTCCTCGGCATCACCGCCTTGCAAGACGGCTCGGCGCCTTGTCTCTCGCCGACGGGGCCTCCAACGCTGTCGAAGAAGGCGTCGAGGAACGCGAAGAAGCAGCTGAGAGTCAAGACGAGCACGTCGAGGGGGAGTAGAGCGCCTGAGGCGGTCGGGAGAGCGGCGTCGGAGGGGCATTCTGCCGACGGCGCGTCGCCGCTGTCAAGCACGCCGCCGATGCTCAAAACCGCGTCGTCGTCGCCGAACTTCCCGCCCGGATCCGCACCCCTGGTGGCGAGAGCCCTGCCCTCCCCACTAGGATCCGAGGAATGCATGCGGCGAGCCCCCCATGAGGAGGCGGTGGCACCCGATCCCGTGCGAGCGAGTGCCAGCGAGAACCCAAACAATGCCCCCACCAACCCCCCCACCACTAACAACACCCTCAAGGTCATCTTCGTCGGCGACGAGTCCGCCGGCAAGACCTCCCTGATTTCCCGCCTCCGCTACGGCTCCACGTACTACCCGGGAGTCGTCAAGTCGCAGAACGAGGACGAAACTTACGTGGTAAAGTTCGAGGACAAGACTAAATCCAGCAACATCCCAGCCTCCTACATTATCCTCCCTTCCTCCTCCCCCTCGCCCCCCGTGCAGCAGGACAAAACCTCCCTCCCTCCCAACACCAAAGTCCTCGCCCGGCGCGACCTCGTCCCGCTCGCCCACGAGCGCACCATCGGCGTCGACATCTGCAAATGGTCCCCCCCCACGCCCCCCTCCACGCCCCCCGTCGAGTTCTCCATGTGGGACTTCGCCGGACAGACAGCATACCACGCGACCCACGAGCTGTATTACTCGCAGAGGGCGCTGTACGTGCTGTGCTGGGACATGGGCGCGGAGTCGACGGAGTTCTACCTGCCTGACGACATCGCCGACAGTGCGGTGGCGACGAGCGCCGACGAATCGTCCGACGACGACGAGTTCGGGTTTGACTTTTCGTCGCCGGCGGTGAAGGCTGACCCGACGTACTCGCTTGAGAAACTGAGGGAGGACGTGGATAAGCGGGTGCAGTTTTGGATCGACTGTATCCAAACGAGCGCGCCCGGCGCTGTTATCTTGCCGATTGCGACGTACGACGATCAGTTCGACGCTCGGAACGACAACGGCGCCGAGGCCGAGCGGAGGTGCAGTGTTATGAAGGAGCGGATTCTTCAGACGGAGAGGGTGCGCGTGCAGGACTTGACGAGGCAGAAAGACGAGCTTACGAAGGAGGGGCTCACTAACTCGACCAAGTTCCAGTACATCACGACGCTTCTGAGGCAGCGGCCGTCTCTGGCGGTGTGGCCGAACCACCCGATCATTCGGGTTTCGTCCCGCCGGTCGAAGTTGACGGGGAATTACCACGGGAGGGACGGGAACAACGGGCTCACTGATCTCACCAATCGGCTGCTACACCTCGCGACCGCGACCAACCCTGAGACTAAATCCAAGCTGTGCCTGCAAATGCACACGCCGATTCCCGACCACTGGGTGTCGGTTAAGTTGTTGATCAAGGACCTGAGGAAACAGAACCCGTTCATCAGGTTCGATAGGTTTGAGCAGGAAGCGGTGAAGCGGAGCATACCGACGGCGTGCATTGTTGACGCGCTGAACTTGTTCTCGAACGTGGGCGAGATTCTTTTCTTCGACTCCTCCGTATCGAACTCGAGTTCGAGCTCGCAGTCCCCCGATAGTCTCGACGACTCTGAGTCCGACTCGGAAGCATCTGTCTTCTCGGACCGCAACTCTTCGGCCTCCCACCCCCCCTCGTCGCCCTCCGACCCCCGGTTCATTTTCCTCAACCCGAAATGGCTCATGCTCGCCTGCAAGGCGATAATGCGCCACGACTTGAAGGAAACGCTCAAGCTGCTCGACCTTCCGCCCTCCCGCCGCGGCCTGTACATGAACAACCTGTGCCCCGTCATATCGAAGGACGAGGTGTTGGAGCTCTGGAAGAACGAGAAGGCGCACAAGCAGGGGAATCGCGAGGCGCAGTTCTCGGATTTTTATATGGCGACGCAGGCTTGTTTATCCAGGCTTGCGTCCTCGACTCCCACCTCGCCGTCGACGGATTTCTTCTCCCCGTTCCAGTTCCTCACCAAACTGCTCATCTCCTTCAACGTGTTCGTCCCCGTCGATCTGAACATCCGGGAAACGATTCTAGGAGGCGTTCGAGTGACCGACATCGACGACCGCGTCGACCCGTTCCAGTTCTTCCTTCCGTCGCTCATCGACAACGATCCGCCGCAGAGGGAAATCTTCATCCACAAGTGCGACCCGAGCAGGACTTATCAGATAACACTATCCCAGTCCTTCGTGATCAAAGACTTCCAACCGATGGGCATGATGCATCGAATCATCGCGAACATCCTTCGCGACGTGAACGACAAGCCCACTTACGTGCACAACGGCAACAAAATGGAGCTCCGATTGGTCGCTGTCGACTGCTACTCGACGCAGAAGAAGGTCACCTTCAACACGGTCTACAGAGACACCGGCGAGGTTTTCGCCACGGTTGAGACGTTCGTCGGCCTATACGACTACCGCGACCAGCACATCGGCGGCGTGCTCACGCCCGACGGCTGCCACCGATTGGTCGTGAGCGCCAAGGGCGCTAGGGGGAGCGACGCAGGGAGCAAGGTGTGGAGCGGGGGCTACAACTTGGTGCTCAAGGCGGTGGGGAGGACGGTCAAGGGATACACGGGCATGACGTACAAGAGCGAAGTGTTCTGCCCCTATTGCATCCAACTCGTTCAGCTGACCCAGTGCCACTCGTTCGAAAAGCGCGAGCTGCGCGGAAAGCTCATTGACAACAAAGTCGAGAGTGTTATCTGTCCCGAGTGCACGTAAGTTCGCGTTATGCACACACCCCGAAGGCACACATACACCGATGGCCCTGAGCTTAGAAGGCAGCGTGAAGAGGGCAGAGCGAAAAGAGCAGAGCGAAGAGAACGGTTCAAAACGCCCACGCACATGTGTGAACAATGAAGGCATCGGCGTGAACAAAAGGCGCTGGGAGAGCAGCACGTTTGAGCCGGTCTTTTCTCGCCGGTCGTTGAGCAAGGGGGGTAGCGACCACTTGCTGCGCGTGCGCCGTGTTGCCGTCATCGCTCTAACACCCTATCTTGCAGACTCGACGTCGACATAAGGCTGCTGCTGAATAGAGCGCGGTATGTCATTCACGACAATGTGAGGAGGATGAACCGGGAGGAGGAATTGAAGAGCAGCGCGTCCGCGACCGAGGTTTGGGGGTCGGGTGAGGGGGGGAAAGTGGACGTCGCGGTCGTGACCGTGATGGTCATGTCGGGATGGGACGAGGACGGCGTGATCAAGAGCATGGGAAGCGGGTTCGTTGTCGATGCGGCGAAGGGCTTGATAGTCTCGGCAGCCCACGTCGTGTTTGACAGGCGGAGCCGGATGTGCTTGGTTGGGGGAGGTGGGGCTATTGTCATCGGGGTTATCAACCACGAGCGGAAGGCGGTGTGGAAGTACGTGGCGCACGTCGTGAAGGAACAAGTTGGGGGAAAAGGAGAGGAGTTCTTCGACGTGTGTGTGCTGAAGATCGGCGAGCGCTTGACTGGCAACGGTGGCGGCGGGAACGGCGGCGGCGGGTTCGGGAGCTTCGAGGACATGAAGAGCCTCGGGCTGACCACGACTGTGGCCGAGGGGGAACTGGTGGGGGAGCTCGCGGAAATGAAGCTGTGGGGCGGAGGAGACGTCGACATTTTCAGCCCGGTGTGGCTGCTAGGGTTCCCGCAGGTGGGCGGGGCGGAAGAAGTCAACGTATTTTTGACGAGCTTTGTAGGGAGCGTAAGGGCGATGAGCGAGGGAGTGCTGCAGCTGAATGTCGAGAATCACAGCGGGAACTCCGGAGGGCCAGTGTTGCTGAGGAACAAGAACACGGTTGTGGGGGTGCTGAGCAAGGGAGAGAACGACGACATGACGGCGTGGGCCGTGCCGGTGGATCGCTGGCGGTGGATGGTGGACGAGGCCCGGGACGGAAGGAGCGCGTGGGAGAAGATCATGGGAACTCACTAAATGTGAGGTGTTTGTTTTTGTCCTACTTCGCTTTGTCCTACTCCGCTTTGGTGCTGGCGGCTTTCTCGCGGTACATGATGCTCAGCCCCTCGATCTTCTCAAAGATACCCTTCCTGTCCTCCTCGACGTCCCGCTTGATGCCTCCGCCAGCATACTTAAGGGTTAAGGAGAGATCTTGGGCGAAGGGGAGCGGCACTGGGTACCGCTTATACTCGTCCTGGACGAACTCTCTTATCATGGGCAGGTCGTTGAGCACAGATCCTGCAGGAGCTCCGAGTCGTTGGTACTCTCGAACCCGCGCGCCAAACTCTTCTGGTACGAGCCCCACCTGCAAGGATTGGATTGGATTGGGTTAGTGCGAGGATTGGGGGGGCGATGGAGTAGTGCGCGCAATGTTGGTCCTCATTTTTCACTATTGGCGCCCTTCTGAAGCTCTGGGGCTTACGCATAACGCTGGTCGCCGATCGTGCTAGTCGCATTATAGTAGCGAGAATCTGATACTTTATATATCATCACTGAACCATCCAGTATCCCCTCGCAAACGTCGAGCGACTCACAGGTGGTTCAAGATAGACTCGCGCCACCAGAAGTGGCTGAAAGACTCCTCAATGAATTTGGGATTCGAGATGATGTCGCCGGCGCTGGTGTAGGAGGGTGTGAACAAAGCAGCGCCCACACAGACGTGTGGACAAAGGGAGGAGGCGGCGCGAATAAAGCATGTCTTCCGTGAGCTCAATCTCGCAGTTCTTACCTGTCGATTGGGACGAGGATGCCCGGGTGCATCACGAACGAGGCGTACTTGCCGACGTAGTAGACTGCGTTGAACATCAGCGGGACTTTGTACTCGAAGACGGTCTTCGCGTTGTTGTTGATTGTGCCGGGGCAGCCGAACGCGTACAGTAGCTATATCCTGCGGGCTCGAGATCGCAGCGGACGGCGCGCTTGGTAGATCCAGGACTCCTTGTCGTAGAGCAAGGGGCAGGGGCGGGTGAGTAGGATGTCGTTGATTGCCAGTTGCAGCAGGGCGCTGGCGGTGATGAGGAGCGTCGTGGCGAGGGTTGTAGAGACGATGCGCGACTGAAGGCCGGTCAATGAAGGTCAGGTGGAGAGGACGAGGTTGAAAAGAGTCAGGGCAAAGAAGATGGTCAGCAATGGGTGGTGGGTGGTGGTGGTGAACTAGCGTGTGGTTGGAAAAGATAGGCAGCTCTCGCGTAGAAGCCTCACTCGTTGCTTTGTGGTGCTCGTTGAGTGTCGTGTTGTCGGCGAGATGGCGATTTTCGCCAATCAACATAAGCTGCGACGGCCGCTATTCTATATCCCATCACCTTGTCCGTTTCTCTCAGACTTCTCCGACATACCTGTTATCCGACCCTTGTCGCCTACAACGCTTGCTCCTTCCGCTCCCCTCAACGATAATAGGACACATCAACCTCGAGCTTGTAAACTGATCTTCACTTGATCACAAACACACTACACACTCATTAAAAGCCACTCACGCCACCCCTTCCCGCTATATCCCACACATGGCATGTGTAATCTGCAACGAGACTGCGAACTCCGCCTTCAACCTCTCCGGCAAACCTCTCCTCACCAACACAGTCTTCTCCTGCGGGCATCTCTTCTGCGAAACATGCGCCAGCCGGAACTTGGACAAGAAGAGGGTTTTTTCATGTACGTTTTTTTGAGATGAGTAAGAGGAGATGAAGGCATTTGAGATGATGGCAGTGGTTGAGGATGATATGTACGCAAGGTCGTTACTAGTGAAGCATGCTTGCCCACTTCTTAATGTGTGCCCAATATATCTAGCCTTTGCTCACCCACTCCCTCCCTCCCACCCACCCCCCAGGCCCCAAGTGCCACTCTCAGGTGAAGCAGAGCACACTGTCCGTGAAGTCCCTCGACGACAAGTACGCCGACGACGACGCAACGTGGCGCAAGCGCGTCCTCGCGGTCTACAACGCGCGCACTCCGGACTTCGACACTCTCCGCGACTACAATGATTATCTGGAGGAGGTGGAGGATGTTGTGTTTTCGATTGTTAACCGGGATCCAAGTGCGCCGGAGCATATCAAGAAGATTAAGGCGATGGAGCAGAGTGATGGGGAGGCGATCACGGCGAGGCAGGCGAAGAGGGCGGAGGAGGATAGGCAGGTTGTGGATGCGTTGGCGGCGGAGAGGACGGCGGGGGATCGGCGGCGGCTAGAGCGGGCGGGTGAGGAGGAGGATATTTCGAAAATCAAGAAGCGCATGAAGCAGGAGAAGCTGGAGTTGCAGCTAGGGGATCGCGATCAGCTGAGTCTTGAGATGAAGGAGGCGGCAAAGGTTGGCGTTGTGGAGGCTGTGCGCAACAACTTGGCGACAGTCACGCCGAACGATGACGGTAATCTCAAGCTCATAGTGTTTGAGCCAGCGGGAGGCCTGCGGTCGCGCGGCGTCGTCAACGCGATGGGCAAGGACGCAGTGATTGCGAGGATAAAGAGCGCGGGTAGCTTGGTCAAGAACTCGGCGGAGGATCACGAAGAGTGCCTCAAGGAGGCGCTTAGCAGTATGTTCATCTAGCCCCGTTCATTTATCATTTAACAGCAGCAGTGCAAGGATGAGCAGCAGTATAAAGATGTGTTCAAAGGTACAAAGATGAGCTAAAACCAGGCGCGCTTCAAAACGCCGGCCGACTTGCAACAAACGTACCATTCCAGGCCAGCTGACCAGTTCTTAAAAACCCCTAACCTAGCATTATTTATCGGTGCGCCCAAACTACGCCTTGCTATAACGGTGCGCCAGTCTTCACCCCCATGTCCTTGAGCACCGCTCCCACCGCGACATTGAACCCCTTCATGGCCGCCTCGTCGAGCTTGCCCATGCACCCGACCCTGAAAGAGTCCACCTCCGTGAGCTTGCCGGGGTAGATGAGGTACCCCCGCCTCGCCAGAGCGTCGTAGAATTCGGGGAAATTGAAACCTCCCCCCGGCATCCTGAAAGTGACAATGGTCGGCGCCTGCGCCGCATCATCCAAGAGAGTAACGAACCCCATGCCTCGCATCCCGCTCACCAGCTCCTTGCAGTTGGCGCTGTATCGCCTCCTCCTCCCCTCCACCCCCCCCTCCTCCGCCAGCTCGTCGAGCGCCCGCCCTAGCGCGAGCACGACGTGCGTCGGCGGCGTGAATCGCCACTGCCCGTTCTTCTCGAACCCGACCCACTGCGCGTGAAGATCAAGCACCGCCGTATCCGCGTTACCCTTGCTGCTCTCGAGCAAAGCCTTCGGGCTGATGACGAAGCCCAACCCGGGCGCGCCCTCCAGCCCCTTGTTGCTCGACGCGGCGATCGCGTCGAACGGCATGCTCGCCTCGATCGGAAGAATGCCGAACGAGGACATGGCGTCAACGAGCAGGCTCAGGCCAGCTTCGGCGACGACGTCCGCGATGGCCGACAGCGGATTGAGCACGCCTGTGGTAGTCTCGCAGTGAACGACCGCCACATGCGTCAGGCCCTTCTCCGATGCGAGCAGCGTTCTCACAGCCTCCGCGTCGATCGGCTTGTCCTCCGAATGTGTGACCAGCTCGTGGGACAAACCGTGCCTCGACGCAATCTCCGCCATGCGCCGGCCGTACGCGCCGTTCGCAAGGATCAACAGCTTCCCAGCCTTCTTCTCCACAAACTGAGTTATCATGGCCTCGATGGCGTACGTGCCGCTGCCCTGCAGGGGGACGCACGTCAGCGGGCGGGCGGATTCGCCGAGCACTTCGACAATCTGGCGGCGCATTCTCGCGGTGGCTTCGATGAAGCTCGCGTCGCGCGACCCGTAGTCGTGTAGCATCGCTTCCTTGACCGACCGCGACGTCGTCAAAGGGCCGGGGGTCAACAGGAGCGGATCGTTCGTCTCGGACCGCGCCATCGCGGGGAGGAGTTTGCGCTGCGAGGGTTCCTTCAAGTGGCCCATGAACGCCTTCTTCGCGTCACCGGTAGTAGTCGTGGGTCTCCCGAGGTCCCCTCTCGTGCCCGGCGACAACAACACGTGCACAAACGCCGCCCCTTCGCCGCCCCCGTCGAGCTGCTTGAGAGCGCCGTCGAGTGCGGTCAGGGTCTTCGCAACGGCGACACGCTTGTACCCCGTCGCGTCCGCGATCCTAGCGAAATCGACACCGGCACCGTCCCACTGCGTCGCAACGGTGGCCTGCCCGCCAACCGAATCGTGCACGCCATTGTCGAGCAGAACGTGCCTGAGGTTCGGTAGATTCTTCGACAACGCCAAACTCCCCAGATGCATGAGGGCCGCACCATCCCCGTCCAGACACCAAACGACCCTCTTGGGCTGCTCGAGCGCAATCCCCTGCGCGATGGCAAGCGCATGTCCCATACTCCCCACCGTCAAGAAGTCGCTTGCGTGACTTTCCCCCCTCGCTCCCCGAAGCTCGTACAACTCCCTCGACGTGTAACCCGTTGTACTCACAATGGCATCACTCGGTTTGGCCGCCTTGACAATCGCAGCGACCGCTTGCTCCCTAGTCGGCTTCGTCGCCCCCGCCGGCTGCGGGCTCGGCGCCTTCTTACTCCCCTTGAAAGTCTTGGGCGGAGCAAGAACCGCAACGGGGCAACTCCCCTTGATCGCCGCGGCCACTGCCTCGGCTACAACTTTGAGAGCTTCCTTCTCGTCCTTAGGAAGCGTGAAGTGCTTCACGTCAGCCGAATCAAGCATCGCCTCGGTCTTCCTTCCCTGCACAATATGCTGCGGCTCGTCGTCAACCCCCGGCGCGCCTCTCCACCCGATAATGAGGAGCATCGGGCACCCGTAAACCTCCTTATGCGCCGCGCTCACCAGCGGATTAATCGCGTTGCCCACCCCAGAGTTCTGCACGAGCGAGGAGAGGGTTAGAGTAGAGAACGAGCGGCGAACAGGGGGGGGGAGGGGGCTTTTGGTCTGCCAAACACATGCACCTCTGGTCCAGAACTTATAAGTCGGCGTGAACAAGGGAGCGCGCCACACACACACACCTCTGGCCCAGAACATATAAATCAGTGTGAAGAAGGGAGCAGCGTGTTTTTATCGCGCGTCACAAACACACACCTCGGGCCCAGAACATATAAGTCGGTGTGAACAAGAGAGCAGCGTGTTTTGATCGCGAATAGCGCGTTGCGAGCCGCTAGTAGCGGGTTCCTTAGCAACTCTGAGAGCAGCGAACAGGGCGGTAGCGCGCCGTTTGGTCCAGAGCTGATCGCTCTTCTCGCCTCACCTGAAGGTAAACACACGGAACACCGCCAGTCGCCAAGTGATGCCCCATGGCAGTGCCAACGGCAGCGCCCTCGTTGCTGGCGACGACGTGCCTTAGCCCGGGCGAGGGCTCGTCGAGCTCGGCGCAGAACGTCGCGATGCAAGAGTCGGGGACGCCGGTGAAGAAGTTCACGCCGAGGCTCCTGGCGGGGCGCGGAGTTAGGAGTGAAAGGTATGTAGTGGGGAAGGGAAGGGGAAGGTTTCTTCTCAGTGCAATCGGCCCAGGCGACGCCAATAAAGTGAACGTCGGCTCCGTGCTGCTCGAGGTTGCTCCCCTGCTTCGCCTTGTACGAGCGTTTGGTTCAGGCAGCGACCAGGGCTAGGGCACGTCGGCTCTGTGCTGCTTGATGTGGCTCCGCTGCTTAGCCCAGTACTCGCGCAAATAGCCGGGGTAGGTTCTTCAACAAGCCCCTATTATATATCATCTGTCTCGGCCTCACCCCGTCGTCGTCATCCAGGGCCACACCGCGCTCCCTTGTCCTCTTCGCGATCGCTTGCCCCCTGCGCTCACCTCAACTTGTCCAAGAACGTCCTGGGCCCAACCCCCGGCACCACCGCCCCCCCCCTCGGGACCTTCGGCGCTCCCCCCTTCTTCTTAGCGTCATCCCTCTTCCCAACTTCCACCTTAGCATCCACCTTCTGTGTCCCGTCATCAATCCTCACCAAAATATCCTTCACACTAGTCAACTCCCCCCTGCACTCGTGGCTCCTCCCGTTCTCCAAAATACTAACAGCCACCCTCTCCATCGCCGGGATGCTCGCCCTCAGAATCTGGTTGGCGTAAATGACAATAGCAACACCGGCCTCCCTTAACTCATCCTCCGTCACCGTATCGTAACTGCTCGGGACAACGACAATCGGTAACGCCTCCCCCCCCCTCTGAGCGCACTCTTGTTTATATTTTTCAATGAACTCAAAGATCTCAGCCCCGTCCTTCTCCTTGCTATGAATCATAATCCCACTGCACCCCACCTCCGTATACCTGCCCATGTACACGTGTGAACAAAAGGCCAAGCAAACCATACACATGTGTGCTATGCACATGCCATACACGTGCCATGCACATGTGTGAACAAAGGAGGGGGAAGCGTCGTCTGGGGAAGCGTCGTCTGGGGAAGCGTCGTCTTGCTCAGCGCCTCTTGCTCAGAGCCTCTCGCTAGCGTCGTCTCGCTCAGCGCCGTTTCGCTCAGCGCCGTTTCGCTCAGCGCCACCTTGCTCACCTTCTAGCCCTCATCAACGCCTCCTCCATCCCCGCGCCGGCAATCAGCGCCTCGATCCTGGCAAAAATCATGAAGTCATCGCTAACTCTCGCCTCCAACCCCGCTCTGAACTTGTCGCACATGGCGTCGACGTCCTCCAATAGCTGCACCCTGTCAGTTCCGAACAGCGAATTCTGCTTCAAGCCAGTCTTATCCTCGATGATGCAAGCGCTCACGCCAAGGCGCTCAAGGGCGCGGACGGTGAAGCGGAAGACCTCGGGATGACCGCCGGTGTCGCCGTCGTAGATCATGGGCTTGCTGGTCACTCCGAGGGTTTGGCGGACTAGCTCCTAGGGTTGTGAATGTGTGTGCATTTGTAAGAGAGGGTAGAGAAAAAGAGAGGGTGTGCATTTGTTTGTGTCCCACTCACCAATCTCGCCGTAGTATCCACCGCCTCAATATCCGGCAATCCCTGCAAGCTACTAGCCGTGAGCGAGCTGCTCCACATGCCATCAAAGCTCTGTCCGTTGCTCCCCTGCGTCTGCTCCGCAATGAGACCCGATAGGCCTGAGTGTGTTTCGAGGATCTTGAGGGGCCAGGGGGTGGTGTTTAGGAGCTCGCGGAGGCGG
>Ga0307985_10001973_pt1 | contig 11624 bp, 11 predicted proteins | sample EllFjometageno80_FD_203155 | JGI IMG/M metagenome (GOLD analysis project Ga0307985, IMG submission 203155) | Marine microbial communities from Ellis Fjord, Antarctic Ocean - #80 | ecosystem: Environmental > Aquatic > Marine > Unclassified | place: Southern Ocean | collected 2014-10-09 | reverse complement strand
TGAGGCCTGGGTCGCGGGGAACCGTGCCGCTCAAGCAGGGATCCAGACGGCCGCCGTCATTGTTGGCGTCACCGGTGTCGCACTCGCAGTACTCGCTGACACGACAGACTTGTCGCCGTTGATATTGCTCGTCGGTATCGCCCTGATGTTCGGAGCGCTCGTCCGCGCCTACATTCTTGGCAATCGCGCCGCTCAGAACGTGAACTCAAACTCGCCGCTAAACGAAAAGTAGTCCGGACCATCATGCCCGGACCAGCAGTCAAGACCGGCTGACTTGCCGTAACAACGACATTCGATTGCTGCCGCTAGGCCACAGCGTCCCGCCGTTTCACAGGGACTTAGAAAACCGCTGATTTGTGCTCGCAGAGATATACCCGCCGACTGGTCCGCCACCGGCCGGGCCCGTCGCCCCGTCGCAACTCGATTTGCGGCACCCTGCTAATGCATGGCTTCTCGCAGCGTCCCACTACCGCTGCCCAGACGATGAGTCCCCTACTTCGATCGTTTCACCCGAATGGCTTCGCCATCGAGGTCATAACCGTTCAGCTGGAACGTGGCCGCCTTGGCTTCGCCGGGCTTAGGCATTTCCACGAAGCCGAAGCCCTTCGACGTTCCCGTCTCATCGTCCATAACGATCACACAGGACTGCACCGAACCGAACGACTCGAACAGGTCGCGAAGATCCTTCTCCGTGGTCTTGCGAGACATATTCCGAACAAGCAGGCGCATGGCCAGAACCCTATCGGCGAGCCCATAAGTCCCTATGGTCAGCTCAGAGCGTTGACGCTTCCCTGCTTCTCGAACGCCCGGTGGAAGTCGTCCAGTGTCGACACTGATTGCAGCACAACGCCAGCGTCGTCGAAGGTCTCCCAGATGACACCATCGACGGCGGTCATCGAAAGGAGCACGATGGCTCCTTCGACGCCTCCCTCTTCGGAATGAAGATGGTCACCTGAAATCGAAGAGTAGAAGCCCGGAGGGCGGACTTGATCGAGCACCCAGTCGCCGTCACTCTTCTCCCAGGTTCGCTGTTCGCCCTCGACCACCAATGTGTCGGTCGCTCCGACATGGCGATGACCAGGACAACGTGCCCCGGGCGCGAGCCGGAAGAAGAGATCAACCTGTTGACGTTTATGGTCGACGCCGAGGATCCAAAAGTAGAGCCCTTCGTAGCCGGAAAACGGTCGCCAAGTGATCGCCGAGTCGTCGATGTGCTGCACAGGCCGCGGAAGATCAAGCACGTCTGTCATTCCGTCGACCCTAGTTGCCATGTCTGGCCCGTTTCACAATTCTTTAGGGCCTCAGACCCGGAGTAAAGGTCAATATTGCGCAGGCTCGTCCTCGCACCGGATGCCCCCACCGAATCGATTGCCTGACGAAATGTTCAGGCTGTCCCGACGACGTACATGAACACGTTGGTATCGAACCCGGTGCTGCAGTCTTCAGCGGCGAACGGTTCGACGGCCGCACTATCCGCCGCCGTTCTCTGAGTCGCTGCTTGTTACCAACGCCGCAGCCACTAGCGTCGCCCATGACGCCGTCGCTACGCCAATCCTCAGGAGGCAACGATGACCGACACACAAATCGATCGTGAAACCTGGCTGGCGCGCAGGCCAGTCCGAAGTCCCGAGATGGAACAGGCCATCTTCGGCGGCGACGTCGGTGAGGCCGCCGACTTGGCGCTCGACGAGATAAACCCGCTGAACCCTCATCTGTTTCGAGAGCACCGTTGGCACGACCACTTCGCCCGATTGCGACGCGAAGACCCAGTCCACTTCAACGAGCTCGGCTCCGCCGGCCGCTACTGGTCCGTCACCCGCTACGACGATGTCCGCGCCGTCGATGGTGACTGGAAGACATACTCCTCGGCCAATGGCATCACGATCGGACCCCCGGTCAGCAAGCTGGTACCTGACTCAATCGGCAACGCGGGGTCCTTCATCGCCATGGACCCCCCAGACCAGACTGTCGAACGTAAAACCGTCCGAGGCATCTCTGCTCCCAGCAGCCTGCGCAACCGAGGGCGAGACCTTCGACTGGGTCGAGCATGTCTCCATCGAGCTAACCACTCTGCTGCTGGCCACGCTCTTCGACTTCCCGCTCGAAGATCGACACAAGCTCACCCGTTGGTCCGACGTCGTCACCTCGATTCCACAACCCGGTGGACTGGTCGAGTCGGGCGCTCAACAACGCGAAGAAATTGGCGAATGCCTCGAATATTTCGAAAGGCTCTGGGTCGAACGCGAGTCGAACCCGGGCTTCGATCTCGTGTCGATGCTCGTTCATGGCGAGGCCACCCGGGGTATGTCGACTGCACAACATCTCGGCAACCTGTTCCTGCTGATCGTCGGCGGAAACGACACGACCCGCAACTCGATGTCGGGCAGCGTCTACGGCCTGAACCGGTACCCAGATCAGTACGACAAGCTCATCGCCGATCCGTCACTCATCTCGAACCTTGTCCCCGAAATCATCCGTTGGCAAACCCCGCTGTCCTATATGCGACGCACGGCAACCCGAGATGCCGAACTCGGCGGCAAGCAGATCCGCAAGGACGATCAGGTCCTGATGTGGTATCTCTCGGCCAACCGAGACGAAGACGTCTTCGGTCAGAACGCCGAGGAGATCGACTTGCAGCGACCCAACGCCGAGCGACACCTGTCGTTCGGGTACGGCATTCACTTCTGCATGGGCAGCCGCCTTGCCGAGCTGCAGCTGCGCATCCTGTGGGAAGAAGTCTTGCAACGCTTCGACCGCATCGAGGTCGTTGAGGAACCCGAACGCACGCTCTCCGCGTTCATCAACGGTTACACCAACCTGCCAGTCCAGATAACCCGAAAGCGCTAAACCGTAGAACTGACTGCTCGGCCATGTTGGGGTCAGCCGAGAATGCCCGAGTCGCGTAACTGAACTCGAGTGTCTTCGTCGACGCCGAGTTCGTCGAGAACCTCATCGTTGTGTTGGCCAAGGGATGCTGCAGCGGTGCGAATACGTGTCGGCGTGCGAGAGAACTTGACGGGGGGCCCGACGATATCGACGGTGTGCCCGTCGTACTGTGTCGTCGGCTGCAGCATGTCGCGCTCGATCACGTGGGGATCATGGACGACCTCGGTGAATGTTTGCACTCGCGATGCGGGCAGGCCGAGGGCCCGTAGCGTCTCGACTGCTTCGTCGCGGGTGCGTTCGGCAAGCCAGCCACCGAACAACATGTCACACACGTCTCGGTTCCCCGCCCGAGCGGGCCGAGTCGCGAAACTCTCATGATGGGCAAGTTCTGGCTGACCAATCAGCTCAGCAAGAACCACCCAATGTGAGTCCAAGAGCACACCCGCGTACACCAGTCCGTCGGAGCACTCGTAGATGTCGCACGGTACAACGAACCCGATTGCGTTGCCGTGGCGTTCGGGCTGGATACCGAGGGTACCCAGGGTGGGTAGACCGTTGGTCTGAAAGAGCATGGCGTCGAGCATCGAAACATCAACATGTTGGCCCTCGCCGGTTTCATCACGATGACGTAGCGCTGCCATAGCGCCGATGGCTCCGTGGAGGCCGCCGAGGTCGTCGGCCAGCCAGGTGCCGGCCTTGGTAGGCGGCGAGTCGGGGGATCCGTTGATCGACATGAAACCCGAGGCCGCCTGGGCGATCGGGTCATAACCTGCATCCTTGTGGTCAGGTCCGTACTGGCCCCACCCAGTGACCGAGACATAGACGATGTCTGGTTTGACGGCCTTGATCTGCTCATAACCAAGACCGTTGCGCTCCAGGGTGCCCGCTTTGAAGTTCTCAAGGAAAATGTCGCACTTGGTGACGAGGTCGAGCACGATCTGCGCTCCCTCATCGCTGGTCAAGTCGATCGCTAGCGACCGCTTGTTGCGATTGACCGTGGCATGCATCAAGCTGACCTCGGTGTCAGGAAGCGGAATCAGCGAGCGGGCAACATCGCCGCTCGGGATCTCGACCTTGATCACGTCAGCACCAAGATCAGCCAGGACGACACCCGCCATCGGGCCGGCCCACGTCGTGGCCAATTCGAGTACTCGGACCCCCGCAAGCGGTCCAGTCAGATCATCCCGCGCATCCGCGAAGAACTCGTCCTTTTCCACTACTGCGTCTCCCTGTTCGATAGCTGCAGCCAACCTAGTTGGCTCGGCCGACTCGGGGAAAGAGGTTGAGGCTCTCAGCCAGACGTTTCTCTCTCTACTCGAGCTCTCTACTCGAGGGATGGGGGCGAATCCTGACGCACCTGAATGTGGGTTTCGCCGAGATGGCGTGGGAAGCCCTCACCTGGCCGAACGTCCTCAAAATCGAGGAACTGCTCAACAGCAACCCGGATACATGCGTGGCTGGTTGCCGAGTCACCGTCCCACAGGCGGTTACCGCCAGCCCCCTCGACTGCACCCACAACGGGGGCCGACCTTGTGGCATCGACTCGTTCGATAACATTCGCTGACCCGACGATAGCGCCGATATCGATAGGCGTTACGACAGCAGACAAGGCCCTTCCGTATGGGCGTATGCGAGTTCGCGGACCTGGATCCAAGTGACCTCACTGAGCTTGCCGTCCCCGCCACCAACCCGCATCAATGTCGCGCTGCCAGCCAGGCCAACCAATGTTGGCAGGCTGACCTGCGCTACGGTCGTTTCCGTTCGTGGTCTGCGCTGGGGGTGCTGGTCTTGTTAGAGCCATATCGGGTACTTGATCTGACTGACGAACGGGGTGAGCTAACAGGGTTCATGCTCGCTCAACTGGGTGCGGAGGTCATTGCTATCGAGCCGCCGAACGGCTCGCCAAGCCGGTCGATGGGCCCGTTCCGTGACGGAAAGCCCGGCACTGAGAGCAGCCTTCGTTTCGGTTCCTATGGTCGCGGTAAGTCCTCGGTCATCCTTGACCTCCTAGGGTCCGAACCGGACCGGCAAAAATTGCTCGAACTCGCCAAGGGAGCCGACGTACTCATTGACTCAGGCGCTGTTGGAAAGCTTGCAGAGCTGGGGCTGAGCTACAACGACGTGGCGCAGCTGAACCCGGCCCTGGTCTATGCATCGATCACCCCATTCGGGCTCAGCGGGCCAAAGGCCGACTGGGCTGCCACCGATCTAACAGTATGGGCCGCCGCAGGGCCAGCAGGCGTCACCGGGGACTCGGATCGAGCGCCGCTTCGCTTGCAGTCCGAACAAGTAAGCATGCATGCCTCCGCCGAAGCCGCTGGCGCAATCATCGCTGCGCTCTATGAGAGGTCACGTTCCGGCCTCGGGCAACTCGTCGATGTGTCGGCTCAGCAGGCATCGGCCCAGGCCACCCAGTCAATGATTCTTGCGCACCCCAACGGTGACACGATGTTGACTCGCGAAGCGGGCGGGCTGAAGTTTGGCGACGTATTCATTCAGCTTTTGTGGCCTTGTTTGGACGGCCATGTGTCGGTGACCTTCCTGTTCGGTAGCGCAATCGGCGTGGCGACCGACAGGCTCATGCAGGTCGTGCTCGAAGGGGGCTTCTGTGATCAGGCGACCCGCGATCGCGACTGGATCGGCTATGGCGAACTGCTGCTAACCGGTCGCGAGCCCATCGAAGAATACGAGCGCATCAAAGCCTGTGTCGGTGCCTTCTGCATGGCCCACACGAAGGCCGAACTGCTCGAGCTTGCAACGGCACAGAACCTGTTGATTGCTCCCGTGAACATGATCGATGATGTCGTTGGACTCGACCAGTTTCGCGTCCGCGATTTCTGGGATTACGTCGACGGCGACCTGTTCCCCGGCCCCTTTGCCAAGGCGACCGCATCGCCATTGCGTCGGCTTCCCGCCGCACCGGCGCTCGGCGCCGATACCTTGCGGGTTCTCAGCGAGCCTGGCCGCAAGGTTTTGGTTCCCGAAGCACAATCAGAGGCGCCGACCAACCGCCCGCTCGAAGGAGTGAAGGTCCTCGATTTCATGTGGGTTATGGCTGGCCCGGCTGGCACGCGAGTGCTCGCTGACCTCGGAGCGACGGTCGTTCGCGTCGAGTCAAACGCTCGAATCGATACCGCCCGCACGCTTCAACCGTTCAAGAACAATGTGAACTCGCTCGAGACATCGTTGCTGTTCGCCAACATGAACGCTGGCAAGTTGGGTGCGACCATCAACCCGACCACCGCCGAGGGGCTGGCCGTTATCAAGGACCTGATCCAGTGGGCCGACGTGGTCACCGAGAGCTACTCACCCAAAGCAATGGTTGGGTTCGGCCTCGACTACGAGTCGGTGCGCGAGATCAACCCGTCGATCATCATGATGTCAAGTTGCCTCTTTGGCCAGACCGGCCCGCTCGCCGAGTTCGCTGGCTACGGAACCATGGCCGCCGCTATGTCTGGATTCTTTGGCATAACCGGCTGGCCTGATCGGGCACCAAGTGGACCGTTCGGTGCCTATACCGATTACATCTCACCCCGGTTTGGCCATGCTGCCTTGCTGGCAGCGCTCGATCATCGGCGCCGCACGGGCCAGGGTCAGTACATCGACTTCGCGCAGGCCGAAGCTTCGCTACACGCAGTCGCTCCACTGATCTTGGACTACACGATCAACGGCAATATCACCACGCCGATCGGCAACGATGACGCTCGCCATCATCCCCACGGCACCTTTCCGTGCGCAGGTGACGATCGTTGGATCGCTATTGCCTGCACGAACGATGAGCAACGCTCGGTACTGGAATCAATCACCGGTGGACTCGACGACGACATCATCTCCCGATGGACAAGCGACCAGGACCCAGCCGACGTCGAGGCCCGACTCCAGTCCGTAGGAATCCCTTCGCATCGGGTTGCCGACAGCCCGTCCATGGTGGCTGACCCTCAGCTCATCGAGCGTGGACACTTCGTTTCCGTGCCCCACGCAGCACTTGGCGAAGTAGTGGTCGAAGGCCCAAAGTACCGGCTCTCTCGTACCCCAGCGCAGGCAGGCTCACCACCAACCCTGGGCCAACACACTGCCCAGGTCCTGACGGACATTCTTGGCTACGACGACGAACACATGGTCGAACTGCTGATCTCCGGTGGCCTCGAGTAACAGTCCAGAACCACCCATCGAAGCCCTCCAGCGACAGTCCTTCAGTACAGGCCCAACGGCACAGGGTCCGTGATTACGCGGTCAAGGCACTGAACCGACTCCTCCAGGCTTTGGAATCGAGCACACTCCTAGCCAGCGAGAGGCAGCGGGTTCCAGCCAGCCGTCAGCTGTCGTACAGGCCCTTTTCCCAGGCTTCCACGATCGCAAACTTCTGGATCTTGCCCGAGCCAGTCAACGGGAACTCACCGACGCGATACCAGGAGCGTGGTGTCTTCTGCGGCGAGAGATGCTCTCGCACGTAGGTGTGAAGCTCGGCGTCGGTTGCCGGGTTATCCGGGTCGGCGTCGCGGATGAACGCGCCCACCTGTTCACCCCATTTATTGTCGGGCAGGCCACACACCGCTACCTCCGCCACCTTGGGGTGAGCGAACAGCACTTCTTCGATCTCGCGGGGATAAATGTTCTCACCACCACGAATGATCATGTCCTTGAGCCGGCCCGTGATCGTGGGGTAACCACGTTCATCCATCGACACAAGGTCACCGGTGTGTAACCAGCCGTCGGCGTCAATCGTTTCAGCTGTCTTATCGGGCATGTCGAAGTATTCGAGCATGACCAGATACCCCCGACAGCAGAGTTCGCCCGCCTCGCCGATAGGCAAAGTCGCTCCGGTTTCGGGGTCGACGACCTTCATTTCGACCTGGGGCATCGCTGGACCCAGCGTGTTCGCCTTGTCCTCGGGTGAGTCGTCGAGCTTGACGAGCGTGATGCCAGGTGATGCTTCGGTCTGGCCGTAGATGATCGAGAAGTCGACGCCGAGTGATGCCTCGATGCGTTGAACCAGTGCGGCCGGCACGGTGGACCCGCCCGAACAGACCGTGGTGATCGAAGACAGATCTCTGGACTCCAGAGTTGGGTGTTCCATCATGGCGATAAGCATGGTGGGGACACCGAGCAGATGCGTGGCTTGATAGGTCTCGATCAGCTCAAGCATGAGACCGGGTTCAAATGTCTGCATTTGTACGAGCGCCACCCGGGATTGCACAGCGCCCAACACCGCAATTACGCAGCCGCCGGTATGGAAGAGCGGCATGGGGTTCACATAGCCGCCGCCGGGCTTCATCTCGAGGCGGTCGGCGAAGTGCCGGGCATTGTTGGTGATGCCGCGATGGTGCAGCAGCGCTCCCTTGGGGAAGCCTGTCGTGCCCGATGTGTACTGGATTTGCACGGGGTCAGATGGCAATACTTGAGGCAACTCGATGCTGTCGGGCGTTGCCGCCACCCAAGTTTCGAGGTCATCGAATGACACGACTTCGCGTATCTCTGGAAGGTCGGGCAGGACCGCGTGTAAATGGTCACTCATATTGTTGCCACGGAAGTTCGGTAGGTAGAAAACCCCCGACGATCGCGACTGTTCCAGTACGTACTTGAGTTCCTGCGGCTGATACGCCGGGTTCACCGTGACAAGAATGACACCAGCCAGACCGCACGCGTACTCCATGAGCACCCATTCGGCGATGTTCGGCGCCCAGATGGCAACCCGCTCGCCCTTATCGAAGCGATGGGCCAACGCTCTCGCGATTCGTTCAGCATCTACAAGTAGCTCGGCAAAGGTCCAGGTACGTCGTTCCTCGACCGCGTCAACCCCCTCGATCAATGCCAGCATGTCGCCGCTGTCTGCTGCGGCCGCCTTGAGGATCGATCCAACGGTGGTTTCCAGTACCGGTACCGACTCATCGGCTGGCACGTACGATTCGGTCAAGGTCACGAGTTCCCCCAAGATATTGCTCGTTCACACAGTAGTAGTCGCCGTGCAGCCGAGGAGCAGGCGGGCGACGTCTTCGAAGGGACTTCGGATCCTGCAGCCAATCCTGGTCGCGCGCTTGCTCAAATTTCGCTATCGCCGGCCTGGACCACGATGCCGTCTTTGGTCCCGAAGAAACTGCCGTCGCGGTTCTGAGTCCGACCGGCGTCGTTGGTCCTAAAGATTTCACCGCTGCCCGACTGGGCCACGATGTTCTTGTGCGGTGGGAGCAGCGCACCGAATCCGATCTTCAGTTCCAAACCGAATCCGGCGACGTCGTCGCCCGCGGCCCCGACCAGTGCGGCCATCACATCCCATTCACTATCGGTCAGCCCGGCATCAGCCAATTTGGCAGCCAACGACTCGATATCACTCTTCGAATACTCCATGGCGATGCCTTCCCTTCGGCCCTCATGACCCGGCTTCAGATCACAACCTCTTGTGTCAAACGTACCGCACCATCACGCGAGTATCTCTCGCTGGGGTCCGCTACAGCTGCACGTCAGAAAACTATGTGTAGGCGAGGTTTCTGCCTTCGGAGTCTGGCATTACGACATTGAACTGAAGCTCAAGATCGGCAGCTTCGAAAAGCGCAACCTGCTGCTCGAACAGCTCGTTCACAACGATGACGTACTGACCGAACGCCCAGTCATTTTCAAACCAGGGGCGAATCGCTTCGAGCACGTCTTGGTCCATTCCTTCGACCACTCGTGGTTCACTGACCCAGAAAAAGATCGTCGCTTCGATATCGGACCATGCAGCGGTACCGATGGGCGTGACCACGGCCCCGTCATACATCTTTGCTTCGGGCGGCATGACGTAGATGCAGCCAAAACACTCGGTTTCATCAAGATTCATGACGGTGTACCCGAACGCGTACCCCTCGTTGTGCCTTTTCTCCATCTTCGCAAGGTCTTCGAGGTTGGCTTCTACTGTGAAGTCATCTTCGGGCCACGTCGACCCTTCCCACAGACGCAGCGACTGCTTGCTTGCCATCACCGCCGCGTAGTCAAGCCCAACATCAGACGCCAGCACTTGTCGAATCACGAACCCGTCGGTACGGATGCCATCCGGAGGCGTGATTTGTTTGCCACGAAATGTCATTGCTCGTACCTTCAACTGTGATGTGGGACCCTGATCTGACCGAGCCGAGACTAGTTCCAGCGCCAACGTTCGCCGACGGGTTTATTACATGCACAGCACACACCCTCACCGAGTCGGTTGCAGTCCACCAGACCTAGCCCACCGGCTCGGCTGACTCGCTCGATGCGATGGCACCGCGCAGAACCAGTGATGACAGCAACCCAATAACTAAGGCGAAGACGATCGCTGGTCGATAGCTACCGGTCGCGTCGATGAGCCAACCAGCCACGGTAGGACCGATCAGACCACCCGCTCCCCCGGCTGTGTACAGCGCACCAAGGACGGTACCCAGACCAGCCAAACCAAACAGTTCGGCGGCCGCTGCCGGGCTCAGCGCGACATAGCCGCCATAACTCGTGCCTAACACGAAGGCGAAGGTCGCCAGTGCCAGATAGCTGCCACCACCAAAGAGCCAGATGGCGAAGGAGCCACCCAGGATTCCGAACGAGATCTGGTAAAGGCGCATCAGGCCAACCCTGTTCACGAACATGCCGAGGATGAGTCGACCTGCCATCGAACCGATCCCGAGAATGCTGATGAGTGCAGCCGCTGCCGAGGTCGAGATCCCCTGCTCCTCCGCATAAGGCAGCAGGAATACGAATGGGACAAACAACGCCAGGGTCATCAGAAACCCCGCCAGGTACATGCTCTTAAACACGGGGGAACGGAGAACCGCTCGTAGATCTAACGGTCTCTGGTCAGCTGCCCTGGGCGCCCGAAAGGCCAATGCAGCGACGACGAGCAAGGACACCAGGCAAGCCGCTGCGAAGACGCGGTATGTCCACCGCCAGCCGTTTTCGCGTATCAGGGCATCAGCGACCAGGGGGCCGATCAGCGTGCCCACCCCGACACCAGAAACGGAAATCCCCAGTGCCACAGCTCGGTGCTTCTCGAACCATCCCGAGACCTGCGAGACGAGCGGCACGTAACAGCAGGCAGCACCCACGCCGATGCCCAAGCCATAAGTGAGATACCCGAGCCAGATCCGATCCACCATCGAGGTGAGCAGCAGGCCACTCACCATCGCAGCGCACCCAACAAGTACGACTGGTCGTGGACCCCAACGATCCGACGCTCGTCCGGCTGGTAACCCGAGTACGAACAGGAAGAAGATCGTCAGACCGAACATGAATGCCGTGGATCCGTTGCCCGAACCGAAGTCTTCGGACATGGCAGACAGAAACGTGGTGAAGCTGTACGTGACCCCAAAGACGGTCGCCGTCGACAAAAAGGTCGCGGCTACAACGAACCACCCCCGACGGGAGTCAATTTCGCCGACTGACCGCTGGCCACCACGCGAATCGTTCACGAACGCACAGAGCGTTGCAGGCGGATAACCATCGGGCCATGCTCCCACGACGCTGCGACCTGTAGCCAACTCGCCACGTCTCGGTACCCAAACAGTGTTGCTAGCTATCTCCCGCGGGAAGAGTAACCACCCGCACAACTGGCGCGTATTCGATAACCAACCGGCACGAGTAGTGAGCCCGCTGAGCCGGCGGCGAGTCCTCGGCGTTAGACGATCTCGGTGAGACCCAAACGTTGTGAAAGGAAGGAGCCATCTGACTAGTTGTCGGTGCTGGTGATACGTTCAAATAACGCACCACGATGCTCCAGAAGGCTGCCATGACGCTTGAAG
>Ga0307985_10001972_pt1 | contig 11624 bp, 6 predicted proteins | sample EllFjometageno80_FD_203155 | JGI IMG/M metagenome (GOLD analysis project Ga0307985, IMG submission 203155) | Marine microbial communities from Ellis Fjord, Antarctic Ocean - #80 | ecosystem: Environmental > Aquatic > Marine > Unclassified | place: Southern Ocean | collected 2014-10-09 | reverse complement strand
CATGTGATTTATTAAAATTGCCGTTCTGCATGCCACCTTCCCAGTGGCTCTTTCCTACACAAATCAATTCATCGTTCTCGTCAAATTTCCAGTGTTGGAACGGAGGGAAATTGCATTGTGTGTGATGGTCTGCAACTGTTTTAGGTGTTTTCTTCCTGCCTGGCTCTAACGGCACATGATCAAACGTCATAATTCTAAAGATCAAGTCAGTCTTTGGAACTTTCTTCCAATCAATTAAAAACTCTGCTTGTTTTACTGACGTATTGCCACTCATATAAGTTTCCTCATAATTGTTCCTGGCAAGCCGATCAGCACGATTGCGTTTAGCCTGTGCAATGGTTCTGATGTTAATACGCCCAATGTTAGGCAAAATAGTGTCAAATTGGTTGTGACTTTCGTCAACATAACTGCAATATTTTGTTTTACTCTTGTGAATCTCTGATAATATGTCTCGATTACTAAGATATTTACGTTTTCTCATACTGACTCCTTTATATATGCTACTATTATATAGCCAATAAATACAAATAGCAATCTAGGAATGCAAAAAAATGGTTTTTAATTTTAATAATATTACAGAGGCAGTAACTAATGCTACTAGCAGCGCAGTTCAAAAAGGGCTGAGCAAAGCTATTCCTGGCGATGGATTAATTTCTAGAGCTGCCAAGGGATTTCTTGGTGCTCAAGCAAACAGACTAATTAACAGTCAACTTAACCCTGGCGGTGAAAACAGTGTTCTTCCCAATGGCGGTGTTGTAACTGCAAGATTTGGCAGCGACAATGATACCAGAGCAAGACTAGCACTTAGCCCTGGCGCTGGCACTATTTTATACAAAGATCCATCAAATGAATTGCTTAGGCCATTAACAACTACTGACGGTGTTGTATGGCCTTATACTCCTAGTATTAACGTAGGATACAGTGCCGCATATACTGGCAACCAGGTTATCCACAATAACTATGCTAGCCAGAGCTATGGCCAAAGTATGATTGAACAAATAAGTTGTGTGGGTACGTTTACAGCAAACACTCCTGCAGAAGCAGAATATCTGTTAAGTGTCCTGCATTTCTTAAAAAGTGCTACCAAGAGTTTCTTTGGTCAAGACCCCAATCGCGGCACGCCGCCGCCTGTGCTAAGATTTAGTGCGCACGGCCCGTATATGTTTAATAGTGTGCCTGTAGTTATTTCTGCTACTAACTTTGATTTTGAACAAACTGTTGATTATATTAATGCTAAAGTTGCTAGTGGTAGCGGGGGTATTGATTCAACAACCCGAGTTCCATCATCAATTTCTATAAATGTAACATTGTTACCAGTTATCAGCAGACAGCGTCAGACTGAATTTGGATTAGAGAAATATGCAAGAGGTGAGCTTATTGGTCAAGCCTCGGGCAAGGGAGGAATGCCATAATGACTGTAGAATACAGACAAGATAGTCCCTATGCGCAGACAAGGATGCAGGGAACATATTTAGATATCTATGAGCCTAGGTCTATTCCTAGTTATGCTGATGATGTTCTGTTTACCATCAATGCAACATATGAGTTTAGGCCTGATTTGCTAGCATATGACTTGTATAGCAACCAGAATCTATGGTGGGTGTTTGCGGTTAGGAACCCCAATGCAATTGAAGACTCAATCTGGGATTTTCGCATAGGCAAGAAGATATACATTCCCAAGCAGGACACCCTTACCAAAGCATTAGGAATTTAACATGGCTGTAATAGTAAACGGGCGTCAATTCTTAGATGCAGATGACGTTTCTAGAAACCCAGCTCTTGCATTGGCTGAGGCAAATAAACAACTTGCCTTTGCTGCAGCTGAACGACTGAGACGGGAGTCTGAAGTCAGAGTTGATATAGACGGCAACCCTGATCCCAACGGGGGATTTATTAATGCTGGCTTAGAAGCAGATTTAACTACTAGTATAGCTAGCCAACTTCCAGCGGTAGTCACAGGATCCACCGCGGGTGTTATCTCGCGTTCGGGATTTGTAATCGATCCATCATGGCCAATAGATACAGGAACTCCTATTAGTCCGCCTATTGTTCAACCTCCTGAGGGCAGTCGACCGCCCCCAGACACTGATCCTTACATTCCTCCGCCAGACAATAATCCCGAACCAATAGACGGTGGCGGTCCTGGTGAACCTGGCGGTCCTGGCGGTCCTGGCGGTCCTGGCGGTCCTGGTGGACTTGATGGTGGAGGTGAGGACAGTATAGTTGCCGCACCCGAAGAATCGTCAAATACTGTTGTTGCAGACGGAGCACCCCAACCAGCGGTTGCTAACGATCCTCAGTCTGGATTGAGCACAGGTAATAAAAAGATTGAAATCTCTCCGAGACCAAATCAGATCAGTAACTTTGCTAGTCATACATACAATATTGCTCTTTACATGATGTCACCCAAAGAATATGTAAAAATGCTAAAAGCACCTACTAGTGTCAGACAGATTCCCAAGCAACTAATTATGAGAAGCGGAGGGGTTGGTTTGGATGGTGGAGATAATTTCGATATAGATTTTTTTATTGATAACTTACAAATGACCAACATCGGGGTTAGCCCTAACACTAGAACTACAAACACCAATGCTGTTGACATTAGTTTTGATATTACTGAACCAATGGGAGTAACACTTATTGAGCGGTTAAAAGCAGAAGCAAAAAATAGTCTTGAGGAAGCGGAAAACTATATTAAAACTCCGTATCTCTTGGAGATCACGTTTAAGGGTTATGACGACAATGGACATGAAATGTCAGGAGCAATTAAACCTAAATATATTCCAATTAAAATCCAGGGCTTAACATTTAGGATTGAAAGCACTGGCACTGTGTATAAAGCTAAAGCCGTGCCGTTTCATCAGGATGTGTTTAGTTCATTAAATAGTACTATCCCAATTAACATTCAAGTAAGTGCAGGCACAGTTAACGATATCTTTGGAGGCACCGCCCAACAAGTTAACTATGAAGAAGAAAAAATTCTTAAAGGTGTTGAAGATGAGCTTGGACGGGTTAATGAAGAACTTATATCAACTGGCAAAACGAAAACTAAGCTGGGCGAAACTGCCTCGACTCTCGCCAATGCAGTTAATAATTTCTTAATAGCACAAACGAAACCAACAGTTGATAAAAACGATCCTGGTAAAAAAGTTCCAGCAAGTTTTCAGATTGCTGATAAATGGAGTTTTGCTATTGCACCTGAGATTAAAAATGCTAAGTTAGTAGGTTCAAAATTTGATGCTCTTAACACTCCACAAAAAACTAACAAATTATATAAACAAGCCGCGGCTGGACTTGCTAAAAGGCCAACCTTAGACTCAACTACGAATATGTTTAAAATTAATGCTGGCACAAACATAGTTTCTTTAATTAACTATATTATTGTAGCAAGTGACTATATTGACGCTAATGTAGATGAAATTAACAAGATTGGCACTGATGACCCTCCGGAAAATAAAAAAATTTCATGGTATAAAGTTATACCGCAAATTGTTGGATTCCAAGGCTGGGATAAAAAAGCAGGAAGATATAAGTTTCATATCCAATGGACTATAACAACAGAAGATATATTTTACAGTGATTTTCCCTGGGCGCCTAAATCTAAACCCACGGGCGAAGGCGTACACAAAATATATGATTATATTTTCAGTGGGAATAACACTGAAGTAACTGACCTAACCTTGCAGTTCGATAGTGCTTATTATCAAGCTCATACTATCGGAACTGGTATTCCTGATGGCGACAAAGACAAATCCAATATTGCGCCACAGGTTAAACCCTTGCCACAGAGTGTTCAAGGGCAGGGAGTTATTAACGACGAAACCATTACAAAAAAACGAAGCAAAGATTTAATGTCTAATATAATGTTCAAGGGCTCCGACATGGTTCAAATTGACATGGCTATTTTAGGTGACCCTGCCTTCTTGCCAGTGGGAGACGCATTTTTCCAACCACAGGGCAACCGTGGTGCAATATACACTGAGGCATTTCTGCCTGATGGAACAATAAACTATGACTTAACACCACCATACATTCAGTTAAATTTAAAAACTCCCACTGATTATGATGACTTCACTGGTCTTGTTGACCTTTCTGGTCAAGGCAAGTATACTAGTAGCGAGTTTAGTGGAGTTTATCGTGTCGTACAAACTAATTCTACTTTTAGTGGTGGACAGTTTACTCAACGATTAGATGCTATTAGAGAAAAAATGCAGCCTATCGATGGAAAAATAGGCAGAAGTGTACAGAGTATTCAAGAAAGAGAACAAAAGGCAGCACTGACTAATAACTTAGTTGATAATTTTTTTGCAAGTTTAGTATCCGGAGTTAATCCGTTAGAATCATTAATAAGTCAAGGCACTGCCGCAATAACTACCATTGGAGAAAGTCTAGTAACTGGGTTTCAGGCTGACAGGATTCAAAGACTAGCCGATGAAACAGACCAAGGAAGGTTTGAGGAAGGCATAGGCGATGAAGAGCCGCCTGTTGATATACCAGATAACAATAACATCGTTAGCGTAGATCAATTTACTGAATTACTTAAAGACTAACACTAATTTAATAAGAAAGTGAAAAATATTAAAAATGGCAGATACATGGGCAAATAATAGCAAGGGCGGTGATAAGGATTTCCAAACACAAAACGTTCGTGGTGTTAGGGAAGAACGAGGCATTGTTATCGGCGAGGTTAAAGTAAATGCTCATCCAGCGAGCATGGGTAACCTTATGGTTTTCGTTCCTACCTTTGCTGATAGAAGCAGAGAAAACGACAAATCTCAGTGGCGTCAGGTAAAATACTGCACCCCATTTTACAGCAGAACAGAAGTACAAGGATCTGGTGATAGTTCCGTAACCACAAAAAATACTGCTGGTATGATTTATCCTTGTCCTGACATAGGCACTAAAGTTTTATGTTTCTTCCCTGAAGGCAGAAACCAAGACGGGTTCTGGTTTGCTTGTGCGCCTGACACTTATATGATGCAAAGTTTACCCGAGTCTGCTATGACAGAAAATGTTACTACTAAACCAGATGAGATTAGAGGAAAACTAGCACCAGGTGGTGAATTTAACGACAAAGATAACCCTACAGATAAGATAACAAATTATTTGACTCCTAAAAGAGCATTTGATAGTAATACACACGGGATTCTAAAAACACAAGGATTGGATGAGGATCAGATTAGAGGATTAACTAGCAGCAATTATATGCGTGAAACTCCTAGTGAACTGTTCGGTATTACGACTAAAGGTAGACGTATTGACAAGAATAGTACTGATGTTGCAGACAATAAAAAAATTATCAGCAAGTTAAAAAACAATGCTGATTTATCAAAATTAGAAGCAGATGCAGTTGAAGGAAGAGTTGCTAGGAAAAAAGGCCACAGTCTTGTAATGGACGATGGTGACATTGAGGGCAACAACAACCTTATAAGATTTAGGACCGCTGCTGGACATCAGATATTACTGCACGATACAGAAGATTTAATTTATATTGGCAACAGCAAAGGAACATCCTGGGTACAAATGGATGCATCAGGACAACTTGATGTCTACAGCAAAACTAACATAAACCTTAGAAGTAAAAACATAAACATGCATGCTGATTCTAGTATTAAGATGCATGCTGGAAATAATATTCAAATAGTTGCAGGCAAGACACTGCAACTAGAAGGTGGTATACTTGCTCACATGTATAGTGACGGGCAAGCACAAATGTACGGCGCAAAGAGTATCGATATTAAAAGTGGCTCAACATTAAATGTTGATGGGAACAAGGTTGGTATTAAAGCCAGCGGCAACATGGACTTACAGGCAAGTTGTTTAGCATTGCAGGGTAGTGCAGCTGGTGCCGCGAAGCAAAAGGCTGCCCTTGTACTTGGCAAGAAAGAAACTACACAAGACCTTAAAGGATTCTGGGAAGCCAAAGGAACCTTAAAAACCACAGTAGACAGAGTTCCTACACACGAACCTTTTGCTGAACATAAAACTACTACACAGGAAACAATTTTAAGATCAGTGCAAGTTGGTAATATACCTTCGAGTGGCACTGTTGAGATTAAACCTAAACCTGGCAGTAGTGCTAGTGCTAGTGCTAATGTTGATAACTTTAGTTCTATCGGCGACATAGCTGCTAGTGCTAATGTTGATGACTTCAGTTCTATCGGTGACATAGCTGCTAGTGCTAATGTTGATGACTTCAGTTCTATTAGTAGTACAACCGCTAATGTTGATGACTTCAGTTCCATTAAATCTAGTCCTGGTCTTGATTTAGTCAAAGCACTACCGAACAAAGAAAGAATCTCAGCAGCAACTATCTTAAAACAGCCTAATATTAATGTTAATGTAGGAGATTTGTCTAACAGCACTATTAAGAATTTATCAGCAGCAACCATAGAAAAAGCAGGTACCGGGGGATTACTATCATTTATTGATCCGATAACTAGTGCTGTTGGTAAGTATGGCGCCGACGCAGTATCATTGATTAAGAACGGATTTGTTCGTCCTGAGACAGTCTTCAACGGCGAACTTGCTAATCCAAGAATGTGGACTAACAAGTTAGGAATTGATGGCTTACAATCTTTTCTTAAAGCAGAGCATATTCAAGAAGACATGTTCTTAACAGATGTTGTTGACGACTATCAAAACGCAGTATTCAGTGGCGCTATTCAAAATAGCGATACTGAGGATACTATCGCTGGGATGGTCATGGTTACTCGTGCCACTAATGCAGAAGTTGCAGGAGATTTCCGACAAGGAAGAACGATTAATCCAAAACCGATTATCGGGACAGTGAATATAACCAGCGCCGATGGTATGAATAAAGAATTAACATCATGGTTCCAAAAAGGAGTAGCGGCCAGTAGCCTTATTGGTACTACAGACAGCCTGGGATACACAGATAAATGGTACGACCGAACTTCTAAAGAGAATGTATCAGAGTCTTGGACTTAAAGGAGAAATATTATGGCAATGTATAGAGGATTTAGCACACTACAAGGAAATTTTTCATCTACAAAGGTAGTAGACTCAGAGTTAGTTAAACGCGATTTGTTAAATGCTTTTGCTATACGCAAAGGCGAAAAAGTTGGCTCGCCTGGGTATGGCAGCGGAGTATTAGATTTGGTTATGGAACCACTAACAGAAGAGGTAAAAAATCTGCTTCTTGAGGAGGTTACAGCAACTATTGCACAGGATCCTAGGGTATCGTTGCAACAACTTGTTATTGACGAATATGCTAACGGATTGCAAGCACAAATTAATCTATTATACGTGCAATCTAACCAGAGCGAAAACCTTGTTATTAGATTCGATAGACAAGACGGCACAGTAAACTAGCCGTTAATAGTAGTAGTTTATTCCAGCAATAAATACATTATAGGAAGGTGAATCTATGGCTAACACAACACGATCAAGCAATCTCTTTGCTACTGAAGACTGGACAAAAGTTTACGAATCATTCAAGGAAATCGACTTTCAAAGTTACGATTTCCAGACTATTCGTAAGAGCATGGTTGACTATTTGCGCAACTACTATCCAGAAGATTTTAACGATTACATTGAATCCAGTGAATATGTAGCACTTATTGACATGATTGCATATGTAGCACAGAGTTTGAGTTTTAGAACAGACTTAAATGCTAGAGAAAACTTCCTTGAAACAGCAGAGCGTAGAGACAGTATTCTCCGCCTTGCTAAAATGCTTAACTATTTTCCTAAACGTAGTCAAATTGCACGTGGAATGCTTAAAATTGACAGTGCGTCTACAACAGAAGTTATCATTGACAGCAATGGTAACAGTCTTGAGAATACAGAGATTTTTTGGGGCGATGAAACAAATCCAGACTTTCTAGAACAGTTTACTACTATTATGAACGCTAGTATGGTTAAGACACAGAGATTTGGTAACCCTGCTCTCAAAACTACTGTAGGCGGTATACAAATACAAGAATATAACGTTAGTACAGTACCAAACACTATTCCGGTATATGATTTTAGAACCGACGTAAGCAATCAAGAGTTTCCTTTTGAAATTGTTAATGGAACTTTCAGTGGAACAGATTATTTGTACGAGGTTTCACCTAAACCTGGTAGTACTATTAATACAATATACAAAAATGATACTCGTGGCTTTAATAGCATTAACACTGGGTTCTTCTTTTACTTTAAACAAGGAACTCTGCAAACACTGGATTTTAATGTTGATGAAGCATTACCAAACCGTGTTGTTGAAGTTGACGTCAATGGAATTGAAAACAATGACGTATGGCTATATGAATTAGACAGCAATGGCAACGAGGAAACCCTTTGGACTAAAATTCCTGCTATTACTGGAAACAATGCTATCTTTAACAGCCTTAACAAAGACATTAAGACATTGTATAGCGTACAAAGCCGTAGTGCAGATAGAATTAGCCTTGTATTTGGCGACGGAGTATTTTCAAATATCCCTAAAGGAAACTACAGGGTTTATTTCCGTGTTGGCAACGGCTTTACATATAAAATTAGTCCAGCTGATATGAGTGATGTTTCTTTAAGTATTCCATACATAAGCCACAGCGCACAGGTTGAGACACTAACAGTTAACATGAGCTTAAAGCAGACTGTAGCAAATGCCAGTGCAAGAGAAAACTTAAACGATGTTAAAGCTAGAGCACAACAGCAATACTATACACAGGATCGTATGGTTACTGGCGAAGACTATCAAATTTATCCGTTTACAAGTTATAATAACATTATTAAGAGTAAAGCTGTTAACAGAACTAGTAGCGGTGTTAGCCGTTACTTGGATGTCAGAGATACTACTGGAAAGTATAGTTCAACTAATATCTTTGCAGAGGATGGACTATTCTACAAAGAAGATACTAGGCCAACATTTAGTTTTACTTTTATTACCGACAGTGATATCAGCAACACATTAGCAACAAGAGTTGAGAGTGTAATGCAAGCAAACCCAATGTATCATTTCTTCTTAAAAAATTACGAGAAGGTAGATTTAAGTAGCCTAAACATTACCTGGAACCAAACAACTATTGGCACAGGTGTGTGTACTGGGTTTCTTAAAAACTCCGCGTTAAATCCACAGCAAATTGGAAGTTTTACTAGCAGCAACTTGAAATACTTCAAGGAAGGAACACTTGCTAAATTTACTGCACCAGCGGGATATGTTTTTGACGTCAACAATAATCTAGTTCTTGGAACTGCTGGCACATTAAACACAAAAAGTTATATTTGGACCAGTTGTAGTAATGTAGTTGCAGATGGCGCCAACCTTGGAGCAGGAAACTTAGCCAATGGTGTTGGGCCAGTAACACTCACTGAGGTTATACCAAATACTGCTAAGTTAGAACAGATTATATATCCTTGGAATACTAGTTTTACTAGTACTATTAGACAGGCGATTATTGACAATATTAGTAATTACAAAACATTTGGCATTAGATACGATGCAGACACACAGGCATGGGTTGTTATCTCAGGGGTTAACCTTAATCAAACAACTACATTTGGACTACAGTTTGCTGGTGACGTAACTGGAACTAATAAAGACGCTAGTTGGCTGTTCTTGTTTACCAACGACGGTGAAACATATACAGTTAAGCACAGAAGCTTAGAGTATGTATTTGAAAGTCTTCTTGAAACACGTTTTTACTTTGACAAAGATTTAAAGATCTTTGATCCAAGAACAGGAAAGACGATTAAAGATAAAATTGTCATGCTTAAAGTTAACAGCCTGCCTGATTCTAATACAGCATTTGGTCAAGATTATATTATGAATGTTGATAGCACTGTGATTGAAGATGATGGGTTTATCTTGACAGAGCGTATTAAAGTAACATTCCCAGACCAGGACAGCGACGGGGTTATTGATGATCCTGATGTGTTTGATGTGGTAGTAGCACCTGATACAGCCGTGGCATCCAAGGTTGTTTTTTATAAGTCATACTTGGATAACAGTGGATATACAAGATTTGAGCCAGTAGCGAGAACAACAGTTGAAAGTGGCTTTACTACATTAACTGCCATTACCGCAGTTATGGCAACTTATTCAAGTGGTCAGATATTCTATGCATCTAGCACTGGCAGTTTTTATATATTATCAGTCAACAGTGTTAACGCAAAGGTACTAACACAAACAACGGATTATATTACCAAAATTGGCAGAGATAATCTATTGTTCCAATATACACATAATAGTCCTAACAGCAGACGCATTGATCCAAGTCCTAGTAACATAATTGACTTGTTCTTGTTAACAAAAGTTTATGACGCTGACTTTAGAAACTGGATCACTGATTTAACAGGCACAGTAGCTAAACCAGTTAAGCCAAGCACAAACGAATTAAGAGATGCGTATGGTGATTTAGAAAATTACAAGAGTGTTAGTGATGCTATCATATTTAATAGCATTAAGTATAGACCATTATTTGGTGATAAGGCAGACGAAGCATTGCAAGCAACATTTAAAGTGGTAAAGAATACTGCAACTTTGGTAAGCGATAACGAAATTAAAGCACGAATAGTTGAAGAGATTAACAACTATTTTGCGCTATCAAACTGGGACTTCGGTGATACTTTCTACTTCAGTGAACTAGGTGCTTATTTGCATAATGCATTAACACCATCTGTGCTCAGTGTAATTATTGTTCCTAAAACCAGCACCAGCGGGTTTGGTAGTTTGTATCAGATTGCTAGTAACAGGGATGAAATCTTTATTAGTTCAGCAACGGTTAACGATGTTGACATAATTGATGTTATCACAGCTTCTCAATTACAAGCATCTGGAAATGTTGTAAATACTACTAGTGACATTACGACTGTTGAAAGTGTCAGCAGTTCTGGCAGTTCTACTACGCTAGAAACAACGACTAACACTGCAACGTCAACCACATCGGCAATTACCGGAGGTTCTAATTACTAATGGCTACGAGAAAAACACAACGATTATTACCTGAAGTATTCCGCACCAGTAAGAATACAAAGTTTTTAAATGCTACTATCGATCAGTTAATTAGTGAAGATAATAAAGTAAAAGTTAGTGGGTTTGTTGGCAGAAAAAGTGCTGAAAACTTTCAAAAGGGTGACAACTATCTAGTAGAAAGCTCCGCTTTTAGACAAAACTATCAACTTGAGCCTGGTGTGGTTTACGAAGACGCAACTGGCACAACACAAAGTGTTAGCAGTATAAGTGATGCTCTTAACACTATCAGGTATAACAACGGATCTACTGCAAACCAAGACAGTCTTTATAGACAACAGTATTACAACTGGAGTGGATACGTTGACTTAGATAAGTTAATTAACTATGGTGAATACTTTTGGTTACCCAGCGGTCCAGATAATGTACAAGTTTTTTCAAATGCTATTGATACAACTCAAGACTTTACGGTACTTAGAGAAAGCGGTGATGTTAACTATAGGTTTAATGATGCAACAACAACTCCTAACCCAGTAATATATCTGGCTCGTGGCGGTGAATATACTTTTGAAGTTGCTCAAGCTGGCATTCCTTTTTGGATACAGACAGAAATAGGAACGTCTGGAGTAAGCAAAACACAGAAGAATATTAGTACCAGGGATATTTTTGGCACAGTTAACAACGGCGAAGATGATGGAATTATTACTTG
>Ga0307985_10001968_pt1 | contig 11635 bp, 17 predicted proteins | sample EllFjometageno80_FD_203155 | JGI IMG/M metagenome (GOLD analysis project Ga0307985, IMG submission 203155) | Marine microbial communities from Ellis Fjord, Antarctic Ocean - #80 | ecosystem: Environmental > Aquatic > Marine > Unclassified | place: Southern Ocean | collected 2014-10-09 | reverse complement strand
TCCCCCCTCTCACCCCCCCCCTCCACAATCCTCCTGACTGGCGGCTCTGGCTACATCGGAAGCCATACTGCAGGTATGAACACTCCCGGGGCACACTCCAACACAATAACTAGGTGACAGAAGTGTCGCCGAGGCAACGGCGACATTATGAACGCAACACACACACTCTACACACACACACACACACACACATCTGCCGACCCACACGCTTTGCAGGCAATCGCAGCAATAACGATGCTCTGCTTGGTTGCAGCTCAATGTGCTGCACAACCTTGATGCCCTCGATTCATTCTTCACATAACGGCACTGCATCTACCTCACCATACGCCTCTTTAATCAACAGCCGCACCTTAAATCTCTTACACTCACCTCCCCCCGTGCAGTCTCCCTCCTCCGCCAGGGCCACGACTGCGTAATTTACGATGACCTCTCAAACAGCAACCCCGTGGTGCACGACATAATCTCATCCCTTGCCGCCTCCCCCACCTCCAAACCCGGGCGCCTCCACTTCAGGCAGGGCTCAATCACCGACAAGGCCCGCCTCTTGCAAACCCTCACGGAGTTCCCGTCAATCACGTCCTGCATCCACTTCGCCGGGAAAAAGGCGGTCGGCGAGTCCTCGGCCCTCCCTCTCCCGTACTACGACGTCAACGTATGCGGGACAGTAAACCTCCTCACTTGCCTCCAAGCCAAAAAGATCAGCAACTTCGTTTTCAGCAGTAGCGCGACTGTCTACGGCAACCCTGCCACCAATCCCATCACAGGTGAGGCGAGCGACGCGAGCCGTGCGGCGAAGACCGGCGGGGCTGAAATCGCACTGTGAGCGAAGGGCGGATGGGGGAGGGCACAAAATGCACTACAAGCGGCCCCAAACGCGCCACAAACGGCCCAACACGCGCTACGAGTCGCTCAAAATGCGCTGAAAGCGGCTCAAAACGCGCTACGCTAAGTGTGGCTCAAAACTCGCTACTGGCAGCGCGTTATTGCGCGGCTCACGAATAGCGCGTTTTTAAACGCTCTTTAGCGCAAAACGGTCGAGAGCCACTCTCTCTAGACGCACGTTCTGCCAATCGACGCGCCTGCTCAATGCGGTTCCGGCGCGCTACTCCGATCGCAAATCACAGCGTTTGCGGCCATTTTGCTGCGCCTCATTTCGACTGCTTTTGTTCACACCGCTGCCCCCCTTTGTTCACACCGCCTCCCCCTCCCCTTTGTTCACACATGCGTGTGGCCTTTGTTCACCCATGTGTGTGGCAGAAAGCATGCCCTTAACGACGACCAACCCTTACGGGCGAACGAAGTTGTTCGTGGAGGAGATCTTGAGGGACGTTCACGCTTCAAATCCAACGTTCTGGAATGTAATGATTTTGAGGTACTTTAATCCGATTGGCGCTCACGAGAGCGGGAGGATGGGGGAGGATCCGAATGGGATTCCAAACAATCTGATGCCGTTCATGGCCCAGGTTGCGGGGGGAAGGCGCGCCGAGTTGAGTATTTTTGGGGGTGACTACGACACGCCCGACGGCACCGGCGTGCGCGACTACATTCATGTTGTGGACTTGGCGGAGGGGCATTGCGCAGCGTTGAGAACTATTACAAACCAGGGGGGAGGCTGCGATGAGATCAATTTGGGAACTGGGAGGGGTTACAGTGTTTTAGAGGTGGTGGAAGGCATGAGGAAGGCCAGTGGGAAGGAGATCAAGTATACGGTGGGCGACAGGAGGCCGGGGGACGTGGCCGAGTGCTACGCAAGCCCGGCGAAGGCAGAGAAGATTCTAAAGTGGAGAGCTACCAAGACGTTGGAGGACATGTGCGAGGACACGTGGAGGTGGCAGGAGATGAATCCCAATGGATACGCCGAGGAAGCGGTGCAGGAGGTTTCTTGAATAGGCTGAACTTTGTCTGGTGACCCTTCCACAAATTCTCAACAAATTCTCACTCACGCTTTGTCACCGATTTAGCTCCGAGAAATCAGTCACCCGTATATTTGAGGACGCTTCGACACTGGAGACGCATAATTTACGGGACCCGCAAATTATTATTATGTACCCTCGAAGCGTCTGAAATTTCCCGTAACCCCCTTTTGTACGCCATTTCGGGCCGTCTGTTTCGGCTAGGGGGGGGGGGAGCGCCGAAGATGAGTCGGGAGCAAACTGCCCGTCAAACCGTAGTCGCATATGATATATACGCGCCCGTTCACTGGACGAATTCTCTATCAGCGTCTACGATCCAACCCCGCTTTTCACTCTCCCGGGTCAAAACATCGGTCTTGGCCCCCTATTCGCTGGTAGAGGGGGGAAGGAGCGCCAAAGATGAGTCGGGAGTATACTGCCCTTCGAACCGTAGTCGCATATACTACTTACGCGCCTGTTCACAAGAGGAACCCTCTTCAAGCGTCTACGATCCCGGCTCAAAACATCGCTCCCGCACCAGCTTGTACGAGGACTGTAACGAAATCAACTTGACCACTCCACGCCGCATTTAAACAGAAAACAACTACAACTGTACTGCTTCATTTGTTAGTTTTTTACTCAACGCTCTTTCTCTCGCTAGTTACTAACCTCCCCCCCCCCCCTCATTCACACCGCACGCGCATGAGTGGACTCGTTCAGGCCCTCTCATACATGAGCAAGTACGCCTCCCTTCCCACGTTGCTATCCAAAACATGATCCACTTCTCGTTCTTGCTCACCTTTCTCAGAAACTTGTCCTCACTGAAAAGCTCTTGAGTGGGCTTGCCCGAAAAATACTTGCGCTCAAATCTAATGAAGTGTACGTTGCTTCCTCCCTTGAAATACTTGAACCCCTCACTGCTTAGTTTATGAATACATTTTAGACTGCGGTAGGAGATGTCAGCATCCCAACAATACACTTTGCTCTTTTTGATTATCTGACGGATGTGTTTAACCCTAACCCTGGAGATGAGCAAGCTGGCGATTGATGAGGGGAAGAAGTTGGAGGAGAAGCAAAGGAAAATAATGGATAAGTACATGAAGTTGGCTGGTGTGAAGCCGAAGGTGGTGAAGCCGAAGATGGCGAAGCCGAAGAGGCAACGGAGCGTGAGTGCCAAGAGGCAGGTGGCGGAGAGGAACATGTGATACCGACGACAGGGAGGAGCTAGAGCGTCGCCTGCAGGTCGAGCACGAATCGCAACAGCTGATGTATGTAAGAACGTTCCTCCCGGTACCCTCCCTCAGATAGCTGCATCGGATTGGCGTTGATCGCAGTGTACCCAATCTGCAAGATCGAGCGGCGGTGAGGCCCGACCTCCATGTACCTTCGCGATATGTGCAGCACGTCCTCTCGCATCAGAATCGCAGAGTACGGCAGGTGCCGCTTCGCGCGGTGCACTGGGCCTAGTTGGAAGACGGCCCGCTTCTCGCGGCCGTCAATCTCGGCGAAACTCATCTTCTTACGACGGTCGGCGGCCTGTTCCTCCAGGAGAGGGTCAGACTTTGAGATAGCTATTCTCGCAGCAAATCGCATCGATCGCAAAAATGAAATAGACGCGGTGGATTTATACAGTGTTAGAATGGAATAATATAATAGTACATGTGAAGAATTCAGATAAGTAAAAACAAGAACATGGGGTAATACTAACCTCGACGACTGCCTCACCACGGCGAATGCCGACAAATCCGCAAAAGTGAAGTTACCCTCTGCATCCAGGCCTAGGTCAGACTCAATCTTGGGGACCATGGCGAAGACGGTGTCCTCGCGGGGCGCGGCGGGAGTGGGCAGGACGGGACTGGGCTGAAGCTGCGTCGTAGCCGTGGTCCCGAGGGGTGCATCCTGGCCATACTGTGGTGGGTGCGCGATGCTTTATTCAAGAGATTTGAGTGAACTCGACATGAAGGCTTTGCGCACGCGCACACTTGCTAGCTAGCGTGCCCCAGTTAGGTGCTGCCAGTAGCGTGCTTGAACAATAATATCTCTCACTTCGGACACGTTGGGAACATTTTGCATGCTGAAATATATAATAATAATGCGGCATCAGAAATACCGGCACCGGAAAGACCGCGGCCGTGACGAGGTTTGAGGTCATGTACGCGAGGTCTGTACGTGAGGTCATGTACGCTCGCCATTGGCATCGATGGGGGGATCTGGTATTTTGAGAGGGGGACTCGACTCAAGGAGAAAGGAAGAGGGCTGCGACGCCGCCATGCTTCGTTTTAGAGCATGCAGATTGGATGTTAGCCCTTGTACAGCCTCATCCTCCGAGAGGGTTCAAACGACCGTTTGGAGCGTTTCTCATTTCTGCCCAAGTAGTGATAAACAACCTAGCTCTGCTCTCGTGAGTGCCGCGATTGCCGCGATTCGCCCCCCCCCGCTCCCCACTTGTTCACAAATCTGTATGACACCCAATATACCCTCTAACCTCTCTAACACCACTCCACAGATGGACTCGCTGACAGCATGGCTCGACACCGTCCTTATTGACTTGCCTTCACCGGCTGACTCCATCTCTACCCTCTCCGAAGCATCCCTCCACAACCCCGACAAAGCCACCATTAAGCTGCTCTTCACCATCATCTCCTCCATCACCTCCACCCCCATCCCCTCCCGCCCCACCCTCCTCTCGTACCTCAAAGCCTGCAAGATCAAGGCAATCTCCCCACTCCCCTCACCACTCCCACCCCACATTATGACGGGGGCGCTAGGAAACTTGCTGTGCCTTGCAATCAAATCGGAGGACAAGAAGCAGCACATCACTAACATCATGCAGGTGAGCCGATCAGCCCTGACCAGCCCTGACCAGCCCTGACCAGCCCTGACCAGCACTGACCAGCCCTGACCAGCCCTGACCAGCCCTGACCAGCCCTGACCAGCCCCGACCAGTCCCCCTCTCACACTCACTCTCTCTTGCTCACTCTTGCTAACACTGCATCCACTGTAGCTGCCCAAATCCACTCAGCAGACCTTAATGAATATCATCAACGGCGGCATCATTCCTCTCGACGCCAACAAGCGCTCCACCCCCCCCCCGACCCGCAAGTCGCGCACCTCCCTCCCCTCTCCCTCCCCCAGGGCTGCCATGACTCCGACTAAGCCTCCCTCAACGCCCCCCCCTCCCTTCGCCTCCCCCCTCCCCCCCTGCTCCCCCTCCCCCTCCCCCGCCCACGCCAAGTCCCCCTCCGAAATCAAAACTCTCCAGGAGCAGCTCACCGCGGCGACGAACCTCGCGCAGTCGCTCCAAACCGAGCTTCAAAACGTCAAGGACCAGAACGCACAGTCCAGGTGAGCCGCCAATCGACAAGCGAGCAGGCGAGAAGAGCTTCAAACCGCGTGAGAGACTGCGAGTTTCGAGTGCTGCGAAGGGGGGTGGGCGGGAGGAGGACTCTTTGTTCACACATGATGTGTGTGGGCTCGCCGCGATTCTGCTGCGCCTCGTTTCGACAGCGTTTGTTCACGCTGCCGCCCCTCTTGATCACACATATGTGTGGACACAGGCTGGCTCACACAAAACCCTCGCGTGCAGCCTCGCCCTCGACCTGCAGACGCTGCAGCAGCACGAATCCGAGACCCTGACTCTCACCAAGACGATCGACTCATTGACTGCGCAGAACTCCGCCCTGACCTCGCAGCTCTCCCTCTTCGACGAGGCCCAAGCCACCCTCCAGACCCTCCAAGACGAGAACGACTGCATGAAGCACGCCGCGTCCAAGTTGCCCCAGACCGAGAAGCAGCTCTCCCTCGCCAAGGACAAAATTGAGTCCCTCCTCTCTCTCAAGGACCAGCTCGCCGCCACCGAGGCCGCCCACGCCAAGGCCCTCGACAAGCTGCTCACGCTGGAGGCCGAAATAACCCAAGTCCCGACGCTCAAGAAGCAGCTCGAGACGTACAAGAAGAAGGCAGCCGCCGCGGACGTCACCGTGGAGGACCTCACCGGCGAGCTCAAGAACCTCAAGAAGCTGAGCGCCGCCGTCCAACGCCAGAACACCACGCTGTCCATCAGTAGCAACATACAGCTCCAGGAAGCCGCGGAGCTGCAGCGCCTGTTGGTGGAATCGTACGGCGCAGACGACGACCTGCTGACGGCGATCGGCGCCGGCGTGTCGGAGCTGAACCCGGAACTGTCCGAAGAGTTGGCGAGGCTGAGGTCCGACAACGAGCTGCTCAAGAACAAGGTGAGAATGACTTGCCGCCCTCGCGCTAATTACGCCACATGCCCTGAACCCACTTTCCGCCAAAAGACTCGCCTCCCCTCCTTTCTCACACACGTGTATGGCAGCTCTCGAACGAATCCGCCGATAAGATTCAGACGCTCGCAGACAAGGTTGACGACTTGGAGCGCAAGCTTGCTACGTACAAAGACAAGTTTGATGCCGAGAAGGGGCATCGCAAGGAAGACAACAGCAAGAACGCGGCGCGCCTGAACCAGATGAGGAGCGAGCTGGCCGCCACCAAGATTGAGCTGCTAGACACCCAGAACAAGCTCACCGAGGCCCAGCGTCTCTCCAAGGAGGCCGAGGAAGCCTTCGCCTTTGCGCAGGAACAGCTCCGCCGCCGCGCCGAGGCGAACCTCGCGCTCACATCCGCCGGCCTCAATGCGCTCACTGAGGAGGTGCGAGTCGAGCTCTCCAGCACCGAGACTCTCTTCAACAAGTACAAGGCCGACCACTCCGTCGACAACGAGGCGCTCCAGACGAAGCAGAGGGAGTACAAGCACAAGCTGGCGGTGGCGTCGTCCAACATCTCGCAGCTCGAGGAGGAGGTAGCGCAGCTTACCAAGAGTCGTCGCTCGGCCATGATTCAGCAGAGCAACATGCAAGAGGAGATGGACCGGCTGAGGAAGCAGGGCGCTTCCATGTTCGGTGCCGACAGCGACATGGAGGTGAGTCCGCATACCACAGATGTGCGAGCGAGGAGGGAGCTGACTGACCGGCTCAGAGCGCGTTGTTTGTGAGCCTCGTCGTGAATTGCCGGCCCTTGTGCTAACCATCTTCGCTCGTGCAGACCCAGTTCGAAGCGCTGCAGCACGAGTACACGTTGGTGCTCGAGCACAACAAAAAGCTGCAGCAGGAGGGCGGCGACCCGTCCTCCTCCTTGAGCAACCTTCCGGCCGACAGGGGCAGCGGCAACGGCGCGGCGTCAGCGGAGTCTCTCAAGAGCCTGACAACATCGTACGAGACCAAGATCTCAGCGCTCACGGACGAGAAGCGCGAGCTCATCATGAACAACACGAGCGCCGCCAAGAACTTGCAGATGGCCGAGACGAGGAGCTGGGGACTGGAACAGGAGATCGTCGAGCTCAAGGAGTCCTTGTGCGAGCTTCAGCTCGGCCTGGAGCGCGCCCAGTGCGACAAGGAGAACGGCGGGGCGGCGCCGACGCCTCGATCGGCGAAGAAGGCGCCGGGGGACGACAAGGAAACCAAGCAGCCCACGACGCTGCTCCAGAGCGTCCAGACGGTGCAGGTGGGCGGCGGCGAGGAGGCTGCCGAGCCCGAGTGCAAGCAGTCATAGCGGCACGATAATTTAAGTAGGCACTACATTAACTGAAAGTGAGGGTCGGGTTGGACCAAAGTTGATTCTTTACGAGAATGAGACGGCGGCGGCTACAACAGCGTACACAGCGTGCACAGCGACGCCGGAAACGGGACCAGCTGCTCCAGAGGGAGAAAGCTCCATAGTTTCGTCACCGCCAGTATCGGTATTGTTAGCATCGGCGTTGTTAGCATCGGCGTTGTTAGCATCGGTGTTGTTAGCATCGATGTCGCCAGCATCGGCGTCGCCAGCATCGGTGTCGCCAGCATCGGTGTCGCCAGCATCGGTGCTAGGGTTGTTCACATTCATCCCCGTCGTGTCACACACGTAGTCAACCGCATCGAAAGCCGAGCACCCAGTGAAATCAGCGAGCTGGAGGTACGTGCCCTGAAGGTCCTGTACGCAAGTATCTGTGCAACTCTCCTTGACGTTGGTCATGGGGCCGTACGTCGGGTCCATCACAACTGTGCAGTCGACGCGAACTGCTGGAAGCAGATGGAAGTGGCAGAACACCCGGTGACGCGGAGCGAGTTCGTATTGCCGCCATTGCGCGTCCACCCGTTTCACTGGTCAACTTGCATCGGGATTGGGTTAGGAGAGATCCCCCCGTTTGGACTCGCGCAACTAGAATCCATCATGACGCCATGGCTGAAAGTGTTCTAGCCCAGAAAGTGGGCTGGGATCGAGACCGCAACCAGCAAGAATAGGCGCGTGCTGTATCCTCTCTCGATTTGCAGCTTGAGCGAGCTCTTGAAACATGTCATTAATTGTCTTATTGTTCTCGTCTCTGAGCGAGCTCGGCGTGAAATTTTTCACCAGTCTCCCCGCTGATTGGACTGCACCGCTTACGTGACAGCGCCGACGAAGCCCTCTCCCCCCAGCCTGCCCAAATCGTTCAAATCGTCAAGTCGTTATTACGTGCCCCCCATCGATATCTATTTCCTCTACAAGCTTGTAAAGATCTCCGTCATGTGTGCCTGCCTGTATCTTCCTTTCGCCCAGCTGTTCTCCCCTAAACCCGGGCAGCTCGGCGATCCCGACGATTCCGACGCGGCGTCTCTACCACATCAGCCCGCCCATACCGAGGGACTGTCGACAGAGGATCTCAACATCACCACCAACACAACGCCAGCGGAGCTTGCAAGTTCCATGCTGTCACCGACGAACGCAGCCCCTGCTCGCCGCGGCTGGAGGGGGGCGGGCGCCGCTGCACTGGCTACGGCACGCCCAGCTCCCGAGCCAACCCATTCTCTCCCTGCTCCCTCTCTCACTGCCCCCCTTCTCACTGCCCCCCCTCTCACTGTTGCCACTGCCTCGCGCTCGGACTCCGCCGACCGCCGGGTCGAAACCGCGCTGCAGGAGAGGCTTTTGGGGGACGCGCGGGCAGCGCTTTTGAAAAAATGCGAAGTAACGCAGCGAACGCGGTACAAGTGCACCAAGGGCGGACGGCATGGCAGCAAATCCACACGCTGGCTTGCCTTCGAGCTTTCGGAAAGGGACGGCGAGCCCACTGAGCTCGTTGTCTACAAGGAGTCGCCCGGGCACGAGAAGTCCGAGAACACGAGGTTCTCGAAGCTCGGCAATCTAAGACCGAGGCTGGTCGACGGAACTCAGATTGTAGTGGACTTCCACGATCACAGGTGAGCTATGCGGCGAGTGGAGAGCGAAGCGAGAACCGAGAGACGAGACCTGAGCGGCGCCTCTTGTGAGCGGCACAATTTGTTCACATTGTGTTCATGGCCATATTTGTGCCCCTTTGCGCCCCCTTTGCGCCTCCCCTCCCCCTCGCCCCCTTTGCTTACGCCGTGTTCCCCCACAGCTGCTCCTCGGTCGTCATCCACGGCATCAACGGCGGCGGGGGGGAGCGGGTGATTCTCCCCCCCAAGGCCAACGCCCGCGGTCGGCTCGAAACTCAGACAATGGATGCGTCGGTGGACGAGGCTGCGGGCCTGCCCACGACTAGTTTGGCGTATTTAGAGGATCTCATGTTCCTGCTCACTCAGGGCTTTTACCACCCTCACACCGGGCCGCTGTCCTCCGCCCCTGACAGCAAGAAGTCGCAGCGAGAGAACAGGCGGGGGTCGAGTCCCAACGTCCACCCCGCCGAGGAGATTTTGTCTGACCTCGAGCTCACTGTCGCCGACGCGTTGTTCATAGCGATGCAGAACTACGGGGAGAGGAACAGCAGTGACGGAACGATATGGGAGGAGGTCATGAGCAGGCACGTCGGGTTGGACGGAACTCGCGTGTGGAAGTCGCAGTCGTACAATCCAAGTTTGCCGAGGTTCAAGTGTGTCGCGCACATTTACGCAAAGCCGGACCAGTGTTGGGAGGCGTATGTTAATCCCGTGGTTCGCCCGGGATGGGACAAGAAGATCTTCAGGTGAGTGAGGCGGAGCGAGTGGAGCGGAGTAGCAGGGAAGCGCAAACATGCCCCTTCACACTGTTGGAGCGAGAGTTGCGAGCGGAGCGGAGTAGTAGAGAAGCGCAAACATGCACTCTTCACACCGTTTGTCACTCGCTCTCGAAGCGCAAACACCCCCCTCTACTAAATTCGTGCTGCCCAATTTGTTGCTCGAATCCCCCCCCCACACGCCCCCCCCTCCCCCTCCCCCCTCCCCCCTGCCCCCTCCCCCTCTCAAACATGCCCTCCAGGTTCAATATTCTGCGCGAGTGGCCGTTGCCGGACGCGGACAGTTACAAGGGCAAGGCGGTGATTCAGCTGCTGCACTACTCGACCGACCCCAAGAGCACCGGCGCGCTCGCTGGCAGGGAGTTCTTCGAGGTCAGGGTGCTCATGCCGGCGAAGGATGAGGTAAGCACTCTAAAGCGAAATGAGCGACACAGCGTATGCGTGCAACTACAGCAGAGCGAGAAGGGGGTGCAGGGGCACGGGGGGAGGCGCGACCTTCTTCAGCATGCGTTCTGGCGCGACGAGCGATCAAATAGCGCATTCTCGATCAAATTACGCTATCTGAGCCGGAGCGATTCGCCCGCAAATGGCGCGTTCTGCCCCCCTCGCTCGCGAACGCAATCTTGTGTGGCCGTGTGAAGGCGGGGTTGCTCACACGCCATCCAGGACGACACGGCCAAGATCATCACGATACAGATCAGGGGGGATCAGGAGGAGAAGTACAGGCAGCACGCGCACGTGCACCAGACGTCGTTGGGAGCCAAGAACCATGAGCACTGCCTGTTTTTCAAGCCGTTCAAGAACGGGACCATGACGAGGATGACGAGCGTGAGCAAGCTGGAACTGACCGGTAGCATCTTCAGGGGAACCTTCAGCGCTCTTAACTACGACAAGGTCGCGGAATACGTGGGCAAGATGACGATGTACTTGAAGAAGGGGCTCGAGACAGAGGGGCAGCTGTACTTGCCCGACTGGGAGGAGAAGATGGCTCAGAGGGAGCCGAGCATTGAAGCTAAAGGGAGGTCTCCAAGCAGCCCCCGAGCCCCGGGCAAGGGGATCGCGCAGTTCGAGTGTACTGTGGAGAAGGGACCGCCCGGGGTTGGGTTCGGGCTGATTGTCGAGGAAATCGGAATGGGGCAGATCACGGTCATGCAGGTGAGGCGAGCTGGGCACGAGCGAAGTGAGGATGCGGCGACCGTCTCCGAACGACCGGCTCAATGGGAAACGAGCTGTGCCCACCAGTATGCTTATTTACCCGGCGTGCACCCTATCTCTCTTCTCCCCCTTCTTCCCTCGCTCCCCCCTCTCCTCCTCTTTTAACACTCGCGTCACTCGTGCAGGTCATCGAGAACTGCATCAAGTACCACTCGCGCGGGAAGGGGGAGCGAGGGGAGCAACTGGAGGTGAAGGAGGGGGATGTCATCGTGCAGTGCATGGGTATCGACATGGAGAACGGGATTCAGGACCTAGTCGGGTGCCTGCGACGGGTGAAGATTTACGGCGGAGTGGATATGATCATTGAGCGGGGGCTCAGCAGCGCCATTGTCAGCGCCGAGGCCAACCCGAAAGGAATGAAGAGGATGCAGAGCACAAGTTTGTAGGGCACACGTTTTAGGATTACGCACCCGGGCTGGACAATTGGGGTGTGTGAAATCTACAGTTGTACTAAAAACGACAATTATTGGACAAGAAAACAACGTCACAACCCAGGCGCCTACCTGATAAACACTCCTTCCCA
>Ga0307985_10001967_pt1 | contig 11636 bp, 15 predicted proteins | sample EllFjometageno80_FD_203155 | JGI IMG/M metagenome (GOLD analysis project Ga0307985, IMG submission 203155) | Marine microbial communities from Ellis Fjord, Antarctic Ocean - #80 | ecosystem: Environmental > Aquatic > Marine > Unclassified | place: Southern Ocean | collected 2014-10-09 | reverse complement strand
CCTCCTAACCTCCCTCCCCCCCTCAACTGCCGCAATCTTCACCACCGTATCTCCCCGCAACTACGGCCCCAATCTGAATAGCCCCACCGCCGAGAAGGAACCCGACATCGTCATTGACGCGAGTGCCCAAGCAGCCATCGCGTGGCTGTTCAATTTTGACAGCAAAAAACGCAAGGAGGTGAGTTGCGGAGTGTCGAGTCTCACGTGCAAGCAGTGCGGGTGGAAGAAAGGAACTCGAGGAAGAATAAAGCGACAAACCAAGGGTTAACCCTGTTCACACATGTGCGCTCCGCGGCGACAACCAGCGCCGCGAACAAACTGGCATGCGATTCGCCGCCAGTTCCGCCAAAGAGCCGCTGCTGCGCCCCTTAGTTCACACATGCATGCGTGTGGGCCGCCGAAGACCCGCGAGTTCCGCTGCCGCTGGTCGCTGGCTGCTGGCCGCTGCTGTGCCCCTGAGTGACCACATGCACAAGTGCGAGCGACACCCCTGAGTTCACAATGATCACACCTGCATGAATCCCCCCCCCCTCGTTAGCCAGTATTCTCCCTTCTTCTCCCTCTTAACACTCGCTTCGCTCGTGCTCGCGCAGGCCAAGACCACCTCGCTAGTGTCCCTCGTCGCTTCCACCCGCACCGCCCACGACGTTACCACCGCGACGATCGTACACTTCCCGTTCCCCCTCAAACACCGCGAGTACGTGTCTCGCGCTGTCGCTGCCGAGGACTCCAACGGTGACTTGCTCTACGCATCGGCCCCCTCCGCCCCCGACGTGATCGACTACGGCGACCTTCCGACCTTCGATACGGTTCGCGGCGAATCTCGCACGTTCGTCCGCATCAGTCCCGTCTCTCCCTCTCAGTGCACGGTCACGTTCCACCAGTACGCCACTGCGGGCGGCTGGATCCCGCCAAGACTGTCCCCAAGACTGGAGTCAAGACTGGCGTCAAGACTACCAGCTGCTCGCCTCATTTTCGACATGAGGCAGGAGTTCCAGCGCGACCGCGAGGTCGACAGAATGGCGAGGTTGAAGCGCGCTAGCGTCATGCATGAGCCGCAAACGTAAGTGCGCAAGCGAGTGGGCACAAACCGAGACGCGAGAAGCGAGGCACGAGACACGAAACACGAGACGCGACACGTGTGCGTGGGCACTCCCATTATCCCTCGCTAACGCTCGCAGATACTCTTCCGAAGAGAACGACATGATTCGCCGCGTCACGGCCGCATTGGGCGGCAGGAACCCCCTGTTCTGCGCCGTCCTCTCGCCCGACCGATTTGTGAAGGTGGAGCAGAGCCTCGACAAGTCGACAAGTCCAACCATTTTCAGGGGCACGGCCGTCGCGGATGCGTCGATTGAAGAGTGCGCGGCGTGGGAGTCGCTCAAGACGAGCCGAGAGAGGAATATGCGAGATACTGCCGCTGCAGGTGAGTACAGGTCGAGCGAGAGAGTGAAACCGGCTCGCAAACAGCGAGTCTTGAGCCGGGGACCTTGAGCCGGTCATTTTGCATGTATAGCTGAACTCCGCCGCTCGGCGGAAATCGCTCGCAAACAGAGAGCGCATTGTTGCGTTTTGTAACCTTTGTTCACACTGTTCCCTCGCTTTGTTCACGCGTGTGCATGGGCAGTCGTAGCTCTCAACGACCACAGCTACATGAGCAACGTTGAGCTCGACGTGCACAGCTCCGGCACCACTCGCCGAGACGCGATGCTTCTCGAGGTGTGGAAGTGGGAAGAGGTAGGCCGCGACCTCAGGGTTTACTACCTCAGGTGAGTCCGAACTAACGCGTCAAGAAGACGACCCACAGGTGCCGTTTTCTGCCCACCGCTCTCGAAACAACAGGCTCAAAGCGACCGGCTCAAATGCACTGTCAGTTCGTCGCCAATATGCTCTCCCACCGTCTTTGGCACTCGCTTCGCTCGTGCCCCTTTGCTCACACCGTATGCATGGCTCAGTTGCGATGACGACCGCCGTCTCTTCAAGAAGCGATCGGATACGATCAGGGCCAGGATTACCATCATGTACACGTTCAAGAAGCTTCCGGAGGTCAAGGGCGTGCCACAGACGCTGATGACGCGCAGCCACCAACTTGACCCGGGAGGATTGATGCGAAAGAGCTCCGCGAACAAGATGAGCCTGCACCAGCTCACAATCCTGAGCAGCATGACGAAGAGCTTCGACAGGACTCTGGAGGTTGACAAAGTCAGCCGCGACATGGTGAAGGCGACCATCTTGCAGCACGCCCGGAAGGCGGTTTACTCCCAGAGGGAGCGGACCACCATCGACCGGGCATTCTTTCTGTTCGATTTGTTTAAAGATGAGGGGAACGGGAAGAAGCTGCAGGTGAGGACGCGAGGCCGACAAGCGAGCGTCCGGCTTGAGAACGCGCAGATCGCTCTCTGCGCTTTCGCGCTGAACGACCGCCTCAGAGCGTGTCTTTCACCCTTCGTTCACGTTGCCTTCCTCCTTTGTTCACACACGTGTATGGAGCCTCCCTCCTTTGTTCACACATGTTTCTGGGATTTTTATGGGCAGGTGACCACGCCCCTGATAGAGGCGAAGTTGGCCTCGACGACGGAAAGCTTGCCGCAGAGGCTGTGTTATAAGTCATCCGGCGACAGGCACGCCTGGGCCTGGGCATCAACTGAGGTTCGCGCCAGCGCCGCTGAGGTCTTGGCCTACTTCTGGGACGTCGAGAAGCGCTGTACGCAGCGAGAAGACGAGCTCGACAAGGCCGTCGACGAGCAGATCAGCGATCACAGCAGACTCGTGTTCACCGAGAAGGGGGCACCGCACCCGCTCTTCAACAGAGAGTTCTTGACAAGGTGGCTCTGGATGGAGATTGAGGGCGGCTACGCCATTGTGAGCGAGCCCGAACTTTCCGAGAGGCGCCCACTCCCGAACCACTTACTCCGCCGATTTTCCCGTCAATTGTCGCGCCGATCGTTTAGTACAGTCCCGGTTATCTCTCAGGAGACTCCCCAAAAGCAGGCCCAACACCAAGTCGGGTCGGGCATCCGACGGCTCTCGAACACGAGAGCAGCCTCGGATGGGACCAGGAGCGTAGTGCGCGGCAAGTTTCCGAGCGCCATGAGGATCATCGCACTGAGCGAGACCGAGTCGAGCATTGAGTACGTCGCGAGCGCGCGCTTTGCCTTGTTCCTCTGGCATCAACCCCGCTCGCGTACGTACCCGGGCTCACACACTGGGTGCCCTAGGTACGTCATTCACCCCGACTTCGGCGGGATGCTTCCGACGTGGGCGAGCCACCTGTCGATTTCGAAAGATCTGATGATCCTGACGGAGGTTCAACAGTACTTCCAGGAGCTGAGGCCGCTCGACGAGTACGACGCGATCGACGGTAGGGCGCTAGGGATGCGACTCGTGTATCCCGGTGGGCCTTCCAACTCGAGGCCGTGGGAGGCCGTGCAAGCAGTCGTCGACAGGCATCGGGGGCTGAAGTCCCTGGCAGCTTCATACCATTGGCTCGTGCCGCTCCTCGAGGCGGCAGTGAAGGTGAAGAAGCTCAGCGTGAACCAGGTGGGTGAGACTGAGCGACCTGCAGGCACGCGACGTGCTCACACAAACAAGTCGACGCTCACAAACAGCGCCACCCTTTGTTCACACCGCCACCCCCTTTTGTCACACATGTGTATGTTGCCCCTTCTTCCTCGTTCACACGTGTGCGTGGCAGCCGGTCCAGACCAGGTTGGGCAGGCTGAGTGCGAAGGAGGCGCGGATGATCGGCAGAAATCTCAGCTGCGCGCTTCGGCAGAAGACGGCCGATGCGGGGCTGCACCAGTGGACGACGCAGAACAAGAGCATGGAGGAGCTGTTCGAGAAGCACCCATGGATTGAGAGCGCGATGCTCGCTATCTCGCAGGAGGTCGTCAAGACGGTGCCGCGGGGGCTCATGTTTAGGGTCTGCCTGGGCGCGTCGTTGAGCGTCCTTGCTCTGGCGGCTGACGCCGTTGTGATCCTCGGGTATCTGAAGAAGGAGGAGACGAGGGTGTACGGGCACGCGTTGCTGGCAATGATTGCTGCAAGCATGACAGGACAGCTGCTGCTGGTGTGCATACAGAACCGGAGGAAGCCCCGAGAGCTGTCGATGGAGATGCTGAAGGTGTTGACTGGGCTGAAGCCGGTTTTTGACGCGTGCGCCGTGAGTTCGGGAATGAAGATCGAGGACCACCAGATGTTTGACGCGAAGACAGAGTTGTCAATCGCGAAGGGAATTGAGACGGTCGCAGAGAACATCGGAGGGTGCGTTTTGAAGACGTATGTTATCCTCCGAGGCAGCGATAGATCTGGGATGGCGGTGGCGAGTGTGCTGATTTCGGCACTGGCCTCGGGATGGGCGAGCGCCACGCTCTCGTACGACTTCGACACGGACCCAGTGAGGAGGAAGGAGAGCCCGGCATTCTACGGATACGTTCCCGACAAGAAGATATCAAGGACTAAGTTGCTGATGTGCATGGCGCTGAACAGCGCGTCGCTGTTGCTGGCGAGGAGTCTCAGCATGTCGCTGCTCCTGCTCGTGAAGAAGATTTACTTCTTGATGTACATGTCGGGCGACATGGCGCTGTACTTGCTGTACAAGGTGGCGAGGGAGGACTTTCATTACTGGATGCCAGTAGACGGCGTGGCTGGGCTGCTGGTGAGCCTGCTGATGAGAGTAGGGGTGAAGCTGGTCTCTGATTTCACGGGCTTGATCCATTGCCGCTGTCCTCAGGAAGTAGGCGGCTTGTACTGGACCGTGAACATGTTCTTGGCGCTGCTGGCAAGCTTCGCGAGCGCGTTCGTGTATCATGCGGATACCGGGGAGGAGTTAGAGCTCGCGGCGGCTGAGATTGAGGAGAGAGCGGCGTGGACGCTGGTCGGATCTTTGAGCGGGGTTTGGGTACGTGCGAGGTTTGGGTACTAGCGAAGCGTGCACATCTCTTTGACGAGCGAAGCGAGAGTGAGCGAAGTGTGTGCGAAAAGTGGCTTAACAAAATTGCTGTAATGAGCGGCTCGAATTGCTGTAATGAGCGGCTCGCGAGCGCTCACGACCCCCAGCGCCAGCTTTCTGGCTTGCTTTCGGGAGTTGGCGCGCCACAGCTCCGTGCTGAACGAGTAGTCGAACACGCGACACTACTGGCTCAAAACTAAGGGCTCAAATTAACGTGTACTTTACTCACGCTCGCCTTGCTCCTCTCCCATGCATCCGAGAGCTGACTAAAGAGAGCACCCCCCTCGCGCTGCACCGCTTCGCTGACACCGCTTCCCCTTGTTCACCCCCCCCCACACATGTTCACACACGTGTGTGTGGCCCTCGCAGGTACTGACATTCGCGGCGATTCTGCTGCTGATGAAGAAGGACTACCGCGGCACTTTCTTCTCCACAATGAAGGGCAAGGAGATGACGATGGACCTTTTCTTTTCAGAAGACGAGGCCATCAAGTCGACGGTGATCAGTTACAACAAGAACCACTGGCGGGGAATTCGGTCGCTGCTGAGAGAATGGACGCATCGACGGTGGGGGACCTGGAAGATTGAGAAGCCGAGCTGGTACACGGAGAGGTGGATTTCGAAGATTCCAGAGAACTGGATCCCGCGCGATGAGCGCAGGCGGGGCTCGGTCTTCGCCACAATCAACGAGGTGTACGTACGCCAGCGAATCGAGCAAGGTGGAGACGCGCGAGCGCAGAGAGCATATCTCTTTTACTGGCGCTTGGCCTGGTTCCCTCCCATCAACCTTCGCGGGCACATCCCATTAACTCGCGCTCGAGCGAGTAAATCACCCGATCTAAGCACGCCGATGAAAGCACGCCGATGAAAACACGCTGCCCTTGTTCACACCGACAATAAGTTCTGGGCCAGGTGTGTGTCTGTGTGGGACGCCCCTCGTTCACACCAACTACTAAGTTCTGGGCCAGAGGTGGGGACCATCGGTGTGGGGGGGGGGGTCACACGGACTTAAAATCCTGAATCAAATTTGTGTGTGCGTGGCGCTCACGCTCGCTTCGCTCGCAGGTACCTTCGCACGCTTGCGCAGTTATCGGCCTTGGACGGCGAGATGATTGGCGCCTCCCTCGTCGAGATGTGGCAAGACTACAACGAGCAGAAGCCGACGTCGAGAAGATCCGACTTCATGGCGGAGAAGGTGCTCGACACGTTCACTGAGTTCAAGTCGATGAGGGAGATGACGAGGAAGCACCCGATGTTCGTGCCGATGATGGCTAGAGCTATGATGAACACGCTCCGGCCGGGGAAGAAGGTAGAGACAAGACTCGCGCTGCTGAGCGTGGATGAAGGGAGGCGCATCGGCAGCTCTCTCGCTTCAGCTCTAGCTACTGGACTCACGACTAGAGCCGGGGTAGATGAGTGGATCGTGACCTTCCCGGCTCTAGGAGAGCTCGACGAGGAGCACGCGTGGTTCCGCCCGATGACTGAAGTTGTGGCGGAGGTGCTGCTGAAGGGCGCATCGTGGGGCGTCAAGCTCCGGCTGTACACGGGTGCCGGGCTGAGCATCATGGACCTTATCTCGGATTGCACGATGGTGAACTTGTACTTCAAGAAGGGGGAGGCCGAGACCGCGCTTAGTTTGCTGGCCATGGTGTGCGTGTGCTTGTTGGGGCAGTTAATTTTCGTGTTCGCGCAGAATAGGAAGGCGCCGGGGAGGGTGCTGGCGAAGGAAGTGCTCATCTTGCTGAGTGGATTGAAGCCTGGCGTGGACGCGGCGAGAGCAGCATCGGGGATCGAGATGGAGGCGTACAACGTGATGGATTCTGGGTTGGAGCTGACAGTCATGAGAATGTTTGAGGTCTTTAGCGAGGCTATTCCCGGGAGCATACTCCAGATGCTTGCGTACATCAGGAGCGAGGACAGGTCGCCTCTGGCGGCCACGAGTATTATTATCTCTGCGCTCACGACGGGCTTCACATCCGCTTCATTTTGCTTCGATTTCGACGTGGATCCGAAGCGGCGAGCCAAGTCGTCCGACTTTTACGGCTACATTCCAGACGAGCCGCTACGCAGGTCTTTGACGTTCGCGTGCATGATTTTGAACAGCTCTTTGTTGCTTCTGATCAGAAGCGTCAGCGCGGCTCTCTTGATCTTGGTCGACAAGAACCTCTTGATTGCGTACATGGCGGGCGACATTGCCTTGTTCTTGGTCGTCAAGGTTGCGAGGCGAGACTTCTATTGGCATGTGCCTGTGTACGGGCCACTGGGGGTTTGTTTGGCCGTAATAGCAAGAGTGGTTTCAAAGGTTGTGGTCGATTTCACCGGTAGTATTCAGTACAGAATCGCGACCGAACTTGGCGGCGCTTACTGGACTTTCAGCATGTTCATGGCACTGGCCGCGAGCACTGCGAGCGTTGCAGTCTACGCTGACGGTCACAAAGACAATGAATTCCAAGCAGAGATCGATCCCGAGGTTGCGTATGCAGTGGTGGGCGTGCTGATTGGTGCTTGGTTGGTCGTGTTCATCGTGTTTCTCTTCCTCACGAAGAAGAAGTATCGGCGCACATTCTTCTCGCTGAGGACGGGCAATCAGTTTATTCAAGATAACTTCTTGAAAGGGGGGGGGGACGAAGCTCGCGCAGGGCTTGTGAACTACAACAAGTACAAGTGGCTCGCGGTCAGACAAGACGTCAAGCAGTACATTGATGGGAACTGGACGAAGTGGGAGCAGGAGAAACCAAGTTGGTGAGCGAGCGAAGCGAGCATATCTCATAGACGAGCGAAACGCGCTAGCGAAGCGAGTAAGTCTCAATGACTCGCTCAATCTGTACTCACGCTGCATTCACTCTCGCCATGTTACTCCCATGTATGCATGCGCTGACTTTAGAGAACCTCATTTTCACTTTTCACTCGCTTTCGCTTTCACTCGCTTTACCTCATTGACCTTCTCAACCCGCACTCACTCACTCCTTGTCACTCCCATGCACCCTCGCTAGCCGCTCATTCCTCACACTCGCGCTCTTGTCGCTCTTAGGTTCACCGAAGCTTGGAAGGCTCGGCTGGGCAAGGATTTGTTTCCTGCCGGCGCACTGGACAAGTTGCTTAAATTCCACGCCGGAAGAAGGATGCGGAGGCACATGCGGAGGGAAGGGAGCGAGGTCGCGATGGGAGAGGCGGACTTGGACGCTGCATGGGAGGCTGCATGGGACGCTGAAGGGGGAGCGGAAGGGAAGAGCCTGAAGAGGTCATTTCGGACTTTTGCTACTCAGTAGTTCAAGGGAGGGAGGAAGGCGGAGGAGTGGGTGAAGGAGCGGAAGCAGGAGGAGGCGGCGGAGGAGGCGGAGAGCGGGAGGATAGGGAGAAAGCGCAAGAACCTCCGGTTCCGTTCTGCTGCTATCCGGGGAATGATGACGGCATCAATGGGGGAGATTGCGGGGACTCGGGGCATTGCGACGAATGTGCCAGGAGGGGGTTCGGGCAGCGCCACACACCCAACACGGATCACGGTGAAGGTTTGAACAATGGGGCGGTGTGTGAACAGAGGGAGAGAAGAGAGAGAGAGAGAGAGAGAGAGAGAGAGAGAGAGAGAGAGAGAGAGAGAGCACGTTTAATAGAGGAAGTACGCGGGTACACTGCAAACTCGTGTGTGCTGCACACTGGGCGCTTAATGTGTGCTCGTGGAATGAACGAGTTTCTTCGAGTCAGTTTCTTCGAGTCAGTTTCTTCTCTTCGGTCGTTCGAGCAGAGTGTGTGGCGTCGCAACAGTGGATCTAGCTACGCGCATCGATCGATCAACTTGTGTGTATCTCCCTTTGGGGCAAATCCGTTTGTTTTACAAGCCTCTTGTTAACACTTGTTTATGTCACGGTGACACTCGTGCGACGATTGCCTTCCCGACCCTCAAAGCCCTCTGTCCCACCACCCGCCCAACCACAGACCTCTGTATAACCCTCCATATCGCCGATGACGTGGTCTTCTCCAACCTCTCGCCCCTCTTCAACTCCCTCGACGAGCGTCTCGTCGGCGAAATTGTGAAAGAGATAGGCGATCGAACGCAGCCGGCGAGGGACGAGAGCGTTCTAAGAGCGTGGGAGGCGATTGAGTTGTACAACGCTTTATGGAGCGAGCGCTTTATTGAGCGAGAGAGACGGGCCGTAATCACCATGCCATGGCGACGTACATTAACTATACGTGCTACCTCAACATAAAAGATTATTTATAAAGAGCAAGTAATACGGCATCTATTGCCCCTCTATCGCCCGTCTTAAACCCTCGTTCAGCCAACTCCACGCCAAACTCAACTTAAAATGCAGCCCATCCTCCGCCAGCAGCGCCGTCGGCACCGTCTCCTCCCCGCCCCCCGCTCCCTTCGCAAACGGATGCTCCAACACAACCCACCCCTTCCGTCCCGCCATCTCCCGCACCCCCTCGTTGATCAATCGCGCCGCCAAGACCTTGTCCGACCACGGAACGTGCGCTCGCCCGAGTTCCGTCATGACATGCGCATCCTTCACGAGCGTTGCGAGGTGAGATTCGCAGAACATGCAGTGTGAACGACGGCGGCGGAGAGTGAAGAGAGTCGTGAGGCGTACAAACAAGCGGCTTAAACGCGAGGCTTTCAAAGCGACCTGTGAAGAGCGAGTGGCAGCAGTGGCGGAAGCAGCGACCGGCGAGCGAGCGACGGGCTCAGAACGACGGGCTCAGAACGACGGGCTCAAAACGACGGGCTCAGAACGCCCGACCATTCGCGCGCAGCTCAACACTCCACGCTCAGTACTTCGCGCCCTCTCACCTGCTTCATGACAACAACCGGAACGATGAAAACCTTTCCCCCCCAAATCCCGCCCACAACACAGTCCACAAACTCCCCAAACCTTTCGACGCAATCCCTCGCGCCCTCCTCCACCGTCCCTCCACTCTTCTCAGCCCTCACCTGCACCAGATGACTCGCGTCAATCTCTCCCACGTGCATTATCACTCCATCAATGACCCCTTTATACCGCTGCAAAGCATACGAGAATATCGTTCTGCTAGGAATCCCGTGAGTAGCATTCCCGGAAAGCTTCTGCTTCAGACCGAGCATGGTCGCGCCGGCCGCGGCGGCGACGTGGACTATGGAGAAGCGGGAAGTGCAGTGGTGGAAAAGGCGCCAGGGGGTGGCGTGGGAGTCGCCGAGAACGAGGAAGCGGGGCTGCGTCAGGGGGGTGGAATCGATGGGGAAGGGAGTATTGGATGGGTCTGAGGATTGCCGGGCGGGTTAGCACACATGGGAGAAAAGGGGGGGAAGAAACGGGGCCTTCGTTCCTCGCCCGAGTCTTTGAGCCGGCGCGGAAACAGTGGCAGCAGTGGCGGCAGCAGTGGCAACATCACCGGCAGCACCGTCAGAAGCAACGGCAGCATAGTCGTGGACTAAGCCGGTCGCTCGCTCTCAGCCCGTCGCTCTCTCTCAGCCGGTCGCTCTTCACCATGGTTCCGCCTCCCGTCTCAGCCACTCACCGGGTCCAGGAATCGGCCAATCGCGCTCCCAAAGGTCATTGAGTGCACTCGCCGTCGCCTCGCCATCCCTCTCCATCGTGCCATGGACCCCAACCCCGTGCCATGAACCCCTCTCCGTCGGCGGCAACGCCCACCACTGGTAAAACGAGCACGTCGCTTGCCTCAACATGCCCTCCAGCAGATCCCCAGCACACCCTCTATCCCCTTGCTCGCAGCCTGGCGTGATGTCGTACCCGATCCCGATCCCGTTAGGGCCGTCGTCGGCGGCGATTTGCGACGCGGTCTTTATGGAGGAGTCGGGGGTGGCGGATATCGTGTGGTACATTAAGGTGCGCGTTGCTGGGCTGGCGTAGGATACGGTGACTGAGGTTCGCCATGGAGAGCGGGAAAAGACGCTGTGGGGGTCGAGGGGGGGGGCTGGGGGAGAGAGAGATGGCATGGCGGATGACATGTTGGCGATTGTCATGTTGGCGATTGTCATGGTTTCGGATACGACGTTGGATGCCATGTTGGTTGCCATGTAAGAAACCACGTTGGCGGATGCCATGTTTTCATCTGCCATGTTTTCAGGCTTGCCATCAGCCAAATTTTCCGATAATATTGTCGGAACGATGTTCCCGAGGAAAAGGAGAAGAAACAGCAAGCACGAGTGTGTTCTAGGGAATTGTAAGCCACTTCTAGGGCTATGTACGCCACCTCTGAGGCTACGCACACCGCTATTCACGATCAATAAATTCATGACCAATCTAAGCATGGCCCTGCCTTGCATAACCCCTCAGTGTCCTGTCCTGCAGATTGTTGTCCGGACAAAAAAGACAATTGAGCAGTGAGCACTGGACTGGACGGAGCAGGGACGCGAGAAGGTGGCAAGGTGAGAGGGTTGGGGGGGGGATGGGGCGGGCGGCCAGCGACGGGTGTGAGAGGACGCTGTTTGCCTCGTGGTGTTGATGAGTTTGAGTGAGCAGTCCATCCTCGAATATTCAACGCTTTGGCGAACGAGCCGGTACAGCCGCGAGTCACACACACAACCATAGAGCAGATATAGTTCGAGACTTTTGAACGAGTCCGTCCGTCTATCATACGTAAGAGCGAACGTTAGGCGAGCGAACTTGTAAGCGAGGGAACGTACGCCCCAGCACGGCTACAAGACGAGATGTCCTACAAAGCGACCTGACAAGGGTGACCAGACGGAC
>Ga0307985_10001966_pt1 | contig 11642 bp, 7 predicted proteins | sample EllFjometageno80_FD_203155 | JGI IMG/M metagenome (GOLD analysis project Ga0307985, IMG submission 203155) | Marine microbial communities from Ellis Fjord, Antarctic Ocean - #80 | ecosystem: Environmental > Aquatic > Marine > Unclassified | place: Southern Ocean | collected 2014-10-09 | reverse complement strand
AAGTGTGTTTTCGTGTTGGCGGCGGTTGTCAGCTGTTGCTTGGTGACGGTCGCGTAAGTCGTTTAAGTGGCGGAGAGGCTACCTAGCGCTCGCCCTCGTCTTAAAGCACCTTCCCTGATCAGCAGCCACGCGAGACACAGGGGACCGAACGCATGGATGCCCTTACGACTGAGGGGAAGGGGGAAACGAGGTGACGGCGAAGGGAAAGGGCGTATGACAGTACGAAGGCGTAAGCAGGGCACAGTTATCGACAAGAATTTGATTAAGTTAGATTATATTCTGGTTTCGCCGCGATGCTGATTGGCGACCTGATTGGCGACAGTGACAATAATGGCACTGTCCGTCACCCGTGGTTACGGACCGGGCGGAGTGCGTGTGTGCGTGTGTGCGTGTGCTTATGTGTGCTTGTGTGTGCGTGTGTGTGCTTGTGGTTGTGGTTATAATTCATGTGGCTTATCTTATAATTAATGCAAATTGGCTCAATTTAATCTCCAAGTAAAACCAAGTCGCCGCGTTATGCGAGGGGGCGAGCCCACCCACCTCTCTTCCTGAAAACAGACGAGCTAAACACTTGTCCGTACTCGTCGACAACTACGAGCAACCGCGCTTCCCAATCTCAGCAAACACCTCCCCCCCCCCGAATCAACGAATTGAACCCCGACCCCCTTCGAACCCCCCCTCCCCCATTGAGGTGCCTTCCTCGACAAACCTCTTCTCTCTCACAAACACACCCTACACTCTAACCTGCCCTTACCCACCCACACACATTCCCACGCGCACACGCGCGCGCACGCACACACGCACGCACGCACACGCACACACACACACACACAATGAAGTTCGAAGAGGAGGCGGCCGGCTCCAACAACTCCACCTCCGACGACGACGACGTCGAGCCCTCCACCTTCATCACGGACCGCTACATCCAACCCTCTGAATGGAACAACCCGTTAGCCAAGGCCTGGATTAGCAACGTCGCTATTCCAGTCCGCAAGATCACTGAATCCGAAACCTTCAACAACACGATCCTAGGCGCCATCATAATAGCCGGAATCCTTGTCGGCGTGCAAACCTACGACGGCATGGAGACAAACCTCTACATAATCACCATAGACTTTATCATCCTAGTAACCTTCTGCATCGAGTGGCTCTTCAAAATGATCTCCGAAGGCCTCGCCCCCTGGCGGTTCTTCACCGGAATCGAGTACAAGTGGAACAACTTCGACGCGACGATCATCGTCATGTGCATGCCCGGCTTCCCCGTCGGATCCAGTGTCGCGTTACTCAGGCTGCTGAGACTCATGAGGCTGGCGAAGTTGGTTAGGAAGGTAAGGAGGAGCGGCAGCGGAAGCAGGAGCGCCTTAAGCACCGCGAGCACATGTGGGCATGACATTCGCGCGTGTTTGCGTTGGGTGGGTGGCTTGGAGGAGGGCCTATTTATTTGTTCACGCATGTGTGTGCATGCTGGGACTCACACGTGTGCTAACGATTGCCAGGTCCCGGCCCTCCAGATGATCATCATGGGCCTCGTCGGCGGCCTCGGCTCCATCGGCTACATCCTCCTCCTCCTCTTCCTCGTCTTCTACCTCTTCGCCATCGCTGGCATCTACGCGTTCCGCGACAACGACCCGTGGCACTGGGGGGACCTGTTCACGGCGCTGCTGACGCTGTTTAGAGGCAGTACGTTGGAGGACTGGACGGATCTGATGTATATCAATATGTTCGGGTGCGAGCAGTACCCGAGCATTTACGTGAGCACGGAAGCCAGGGTGACGGACAACGAGCACCGCTGGTGCACGTACCCGACTGCTAAGAACTTCCTGACGCAGCTGTTCTTCGTGTTTTTCATCGTCGTTTCGGCCATGGTCATGCTGTCGCTCTTCATCGGCGCCGTAACCATGAGCATGACTGAGAGCATGGAGGAGATGAAGGCGGAGGACGCGGAGAAGGCTAAGAAGAAGATGAAGGAGAAGCAGGAAAAAAAGATTGCGGAGCAGAAGAGAATGCGTAGCCAGGCGAGCGCGCTGAGGGAGGGAGGCAGTTCGGGGGGGGGGGAGAGAACCTCGGAGCGGAACAACCGGAGCTCGCGCCGAATGTCGACGTCAATGCTCCAAGCGTCGATTGGTCTGGGCAACCCGGAGGTCGAAAAGCTCGAGGAGGCTAACCAGATGCAGAAGTTGCTCGTTGGAGCGTGGGATGGCGTCGACTTGACGGACCTCATGGACGACGAGAAGAAGACGTTCTCCAACCCCCTCCGCCAGAAGTACCACGACTTCAGCCACGTTGCCCATGCAATCGCGTACGACCATCGGTTCGTGAACTTCATCACGCTCGTCATCATCCTGGCCGGCGCTCTCGTCGGGCTGCAGACGTACGACGGCTACGGCGAGGTCACGACCGAGATCGTCGCCGAGAACGGCGACAAGACGTACTTGATCGAGTGCAAGACGAGCGACTGCGAGGTGGTCGGGGCGATTGACTTCGTCATTCTGCTCATCTTCACGGTGGAGATCGGTCTCAAGTTCATCGCGGAGGATAACACGCCGCTCAAGGTGATGCTCGACGCGTGGAACGCATTCGACTTCCTCATCGTGCTTGGATCGTGGACGCTCGGGGGCGGCATGATCACCATGCTGAGGCTGCTGAGGCTGCTGAGAGTGCTCAAGCTCGTCAAGGCGTTCCCGCAGCTGCAGGTCATTGTGCAGGCGCTCATGATGGGCATGGCGAGCATCGGGTACATCGGCGTCATTCTGGTCCTCGTGTTTTACGTCTTTGCTATCATCGGCATGATTCTTTTCAAGGAGAACGACCCATGGCACTTCGGGACTTTGCACTTCAGCATGCTGAGCTTGTTCAGGGCCGCCACGTTCGAGGACTGGACCGACATCATGTACATCAACATGTACGGGTGCGACCAGTACGGCTACAGCTCCATGAGCGACCAGTGCGTTGCTCCCAAGCCCACTGGCGCCATCGCGGCAATCTACTTCGTCATCTTCGTCATTATCGGCGGCATGGTGCTCCTGACGCTGTTCATCGGAGTCGTGACTACGAGCATGGACGAGGTGCAGCAGGCGCAGAAAGAGGAGCAGGAGATGGAGGAGAAGGTGCTTGATCTTCAGAAGGCGCAGAACCTTGAGGACGTTGAGATCGAGCTGTACAGGAAGGTCTTCGCGATGCTTGATCTCGACGGGGGTGGGACCATCGAGGAAGAGGAGCTTCGGGTGGGGCTCCAGGCAGTGGGCAAGAACCCCAGCGACGCGGAGCTCACCGAGATGCTCATACAGGTGGACGAGGACGAGAGTGGAGAGATCGACCTGGTCGAGTTCATGCAGTTCATGGTCAACTTAAGGAAGGAGCGTGAGGGGGTGTCAACAGAGCAAGAGCAGTACTTGGGAACGGTGTACAGGGAGAAGATCAATGTCAATGCCATGAACATCATGCGTGAGAGCGTGGGTGGAAAAGAGCAGAAGAGTGACCCCAAGGCGGCCATGCGAGCGGGCACCAAGATCGCGCCCGACGGCTAGGGGGGGTTAAATTTTAGAGGACGATAGTGTAACAATTAGGAGGAAGACGAAGAGCCTAGCCTCGCATGTGCATTCCAGCCAACCTGCGGCTGATCTTCATGCCCTGGCCTTGCTGGAAGGCATGCATTCGTTGAAATGGAAACAAATATACGTTGAAAGAGTTGGGCACCTCCATTAACCCTAACAGTGCGTGTTGTTGGTCTGCGCCGTAGCGTTCGGGTCCTGTCTTTCTCCTCGCCCCCTCTCAGCAGCCGCAGCTGATTAGAATCCTGTGCATGTCTTCCCGCCGGCATCCCGTAACTCCAGCATTGCTATACCTGCTTCTTGAAAACATAAGTCAAATATTGATCTCGATGTGCGTCAACTTCACTCTCGTTGCTTTTCCGCTAACCCCATGTTTCTTTCCCAGCTCCATGCCCACCGACAAAGCTCTGATGGAGAAGACCTCCAACACAAAAACTCTGCCTCCCATGACAAAGTCGGCTAGTCTTCCCGCAGTTGGTGGAGCGGCTCCCCTGCCCGCGGCGATCCCGAAAATGAAGAAGATGTCGGTCGAGGACCAGGCAGCGTTCATGATCATCTCGGAGCATGTACACCCCCAGCTCCGCCTGTCTTACCCTGCCACTAACAAGACCTTATCCGGCCTGACTGCTTACGTTGTCAATACGCTCATGGCCGCACCGAGCATCCAAGAGGGCCTCGTGGAGTTCTTCGGCGACACTGAAATGCTGCAGCACGCCGTGAACAACGTTGGTGCCGTCGCCGAGGCTGTCGATTACCCTGGAAACCTGCATCTTGTCGTACCCTACATCCCAGTGGACGACAAAATCGTCGCCTTTCAGATCACGTGCGTCGTGGAGTACCTCATCACAGAGCTGCTGGCGCTGGCGGGCGGAATCGTCATGAAGAACAAGGACCAGCCGGAGTTCAAGAACGCGAAGCCGGAGGTTTATGACGAATTTCCCAAGATCAAGTAAGCGCCGAGAAAGCGCGCGGCAGTGCAAGATGCAAGATAAGCGCCGATGGACCCGCACACAGCTATGCCCCCACGCACGAGAGGAGAATGGATCGATTGTAGCGCGGCGGCGAGCTACAAGCTTGCCAGCGACGCCACTGTTCATCGACGGGCTGTGTCGGACTGCTCGTTGGCAAACATCTTTCCCCTAATCCCCTCCTCTAACCCTCGCCTCCGTCGCCCAGACCTTCCGATCTCAAGGCCGCGATCGCCATGGACCCCGAACTCAAGGCGTGCATCGGGAGCCTGTTCAAGGTTTGAGCCTATTCAAGATGTGGGAGCTCGCAGGATGCGCGGCAGAGGAATATTTATTAGTGGCTTACACAAAATTGTTGGCCTAAAAGGTTTTTGTCCCCTACCCCTTTGTGAAGCTTGATTGGGCGATTGCGTTGTCAACACGAACATTTGCGAACTGCGGCCGGATCAAATGTTGCGCTACTGTTGTTAGTATCTGGTGTGCTGAGCAGATAACGTCTCCCTTTCTTGCCGATGCCGTGCACTCCCGTTTTTTCTGTGCGACCATCTTCTTCCTAGTGTTCGGTAGCCCTCCAGACAAGTGCCCGGCCTTGGTCGCTGCGTCCATCCCCCCGAGCCGCTTGTGCATCGCGATGTTCACCTGATCGACCGAACCGACGGTCCAGTGGACGCCAGCGACCTTGGACTGCATGGTGGGCTGCGCTGCGGGGAGGGAGGAGTGCTGGTGTGCTGTCAGTTTGCGGGCAGTAGTATGTTGAGTTTCGAGCACGCGGTTTGCGTGGAGCTAGCCGTCGAGCACGCCGCCGACGATGGAGGGCGTGACGCTTGACGGTGTGACGCTTGACGGCGTGACGCTTGACGGCGTGACGCTTGACGGCGTGACGCTTGACGGCGTGACGCTTGACGGCTCAGGCGTGGGCGGCGTTGCGGTGAGCGGCGTTCCTGGGAGAAGCGCAGCAGCCGCGCTGTGCGTTCTTGGCTCATGGGAGCTTGAGTGAGTCGTTGAGAGTGAGTCGTTGAGAATGGGCGGCTGTGGTTTGCAGGGTTGGTCTGGTGACGATAGTAATAAGGTGAAGGGATTGGCCGTTGAGGGGGACCGAAGGAGCTGTAGGCGACTAGGGTCGGAGAACCGGTAGGTCGGGGAGGTCTGGATGAAGCGGATGAGCGGATGGGGTAGTGAGTAGCGGCCGTCGCAGTGTTGATGATTTGGCGAAAATCGGGTCCCGCCGACAACGCGACGCTCAACAAGTACAGTACCGCAAAGAAGCAAGTGAGGCAACTAAGCGAGTTCTGCTAATCCTCGCCAACCTCGCTCTACTTGACCACCATCTCCCACTCCCCTAGCTGACCTACTGGAGCTGGTACGGCCGCCCCCTGGCCCCCTTTCAGCGACACTGCAAACCTTCAAACGAGCGACACGCAAACACCTCTACTCCTCACGCTCACCCTCGCCGCTCCTCACGCTCGCCCTCGCCGCTCCTCAAGCTCGCGCGCCGCTCCTCACGCTCCTCACGCTCACTCTCGCCGCTCTCGCAGGACAATGGCCGCCGATTCGCCCTCCCACTCTCGCCCTCAAGCCTATACCTCCTCGTTACAACGCTCTTTGCCTTTGTGGTTGCATCTTGTCATGCTGCTCTCCTTCTTGACAATGCTAGCGACGCCCAAGATCTACATCAGCGGCATCAAGCCCTTCCTCCAAAGGTGAGCAGCTGCACGCGCGCGAGGGGAAACTGGATGGTTCTGTGATGATATATAAAGTAGCACTTCTTACGATCGGCGACCAGCGCTATGCGTAACCCCCAGAGGACCAAAGGGCGCCAATAGTGAAGCATGAGGACCAACTCCACACTTGCCGCCCACAATCCCCCCTTAACCCCGCTCGCACGCCGCAGGTGGAACAGCCTCGAACCCGGCCGGCGCCTGTACAACACCTTCTTCTCGTGGCACGACCACCGCAATCCCCGTCCCAATCCAGACCAAGAGCCCTACATCCCAACCCCCCCTCTCCCCGGGAACAAGAAGAGCGTGCGCAAGTCGCGTGAAAAGGCCAAGCTCGTGTAACTACCTCCCCGCATTCTTGTTCACAACTGTCACTACTACTGTACTACCCCATACTACTTTTACAACTCTGCCTCCCAAGCTACTCCTCCTTCTTCGCCTGTTTGGGCGAAACGAAGAAGGCCTCGATGGTATTGCTCTGCTTCGCCTTCTTGGCCGGCGGCGGCGACGCCAACAACCCTCCGCCCGCACCTCCGTCTCCCTCCCTCTTCGTGCCCCCCTTGTTCTGTTCGGGCTCCTTGTTCTCGACTTCGGCATCACCCGCCGCGCTCGCGCTCATCTGCAAGACGACCCCGGCGACGCTCTTGTCCTCCCCCCCGCCGCTCTCCCCCCCCCCCGTTCCCCCCATCATCATCGCCATCTGTGAGTTCGCCGCCTGCTGCTGCTGGAGCAGCTGCTGCTGGAGCAGTTGCTGCTGGAGCAGCTGCTGCTTCGCCGCCGCCTCGTGCAGCTTTTTCGCCTCCTCCAACTTCCTGGCCTCGGCCTGTGCCACGTTGGTCTGGCTCTGTTGCACGCCCACAATGTGCTTGCACAACTCCCTCGTCAGGTGGTTGGCCCGAATCTGAATCACCGCCCTCGTCTGCACCAGCAGCCTCGCCTGCACGACCCTCGTGTCAACTTGCATACTGCCGTCCGCGGCCGCCACCATCGGAAGCTGGTAGGTCAGCTTGTCCTTCTCAGCCCACCGCGAGTGCGTGGTAGCAATTTGGTATCGTTGACTTTGGTAGATCTCCTCGACGGAGTCCCAGCCGAGCTCCATGAGCGCACTCAGCAGGCCCAGATCGCACTGCGCGCTCCAATACGTGGGCTGCTGCCAAAGATCACCGGCGCTCTGGATGTCCCTAATGACCTTCTTCATGCCGTTCGCGATTTCGTTGATGCTGCTCTCGAAGAAGACGCTCCGGAGCATGGTCTGCTGGGCAAACTGGGCGAAGAAGTTCCTCGAGTTCTTTCCGTTCATCTCCGCGTACACCACGCAACTGCCGGCCGCCAGGGCGCTCTGTGCGAGCAGCCGGCCGTGCACGGTGCTCTTGCGGTACTGGTACATCTTGTAGCCGATAGTGTTCACCGTCTCATCGCACAAACTCAGAATGCACATCCACTTCTCCTTGACGCCCTGGGCCTCGGCCAGCACCTGGGACCCCAGCCCTCCGTCGGAGCTCTTGCCCTTGGCCTGCTTCTTGGTCTGGATGTCGAACGTCTCGCTCACGGCCTGCAACAGCAGCAGCGCGACCTTGGCGAAGTTGAGCGAGCTCGCGCAGACGAAGTCGACGTCCTTGGGGACGTGTTCGGGGGGGCTCTCGACGCACAGCTCGTTCATCAAGCTCGCGGTGGCCGTGGCGGCCCTCGCGGTGCTCTCGCACTGGTCGTAGTGAAGCATGTCCACCTGGATGACGGTCTGCAGACTCTGCAGCTCCCTCGTGTGCTCCCCCGCGGTCGCCATGATGGCCCCGTACTGCGCCTTGCGCGACTCCAACATTCCCCAGGCCATCTTCTTATCCCGCTGGGCGTCCATCAGATTCTTCTCCACCTGGTCCGTCGCCTTCTTCTTGATCTGCAGCCAACTAACCATGAACCCGCCCCCGTCCTTCTTCTGTTTGCTCCTGGGCAGCACCGGAATCCCCAAGTAGATCAGCGACTCCAAGATGATCATCTCGGCCTGCACCAATTTGATGGGCGGCTTCTCCTTGTCCTTCTCTGCGACCACCACTTCCTTCCCCGACGCGATCTTCCTCTGCTTCCTGAGCAGATCGCCAATGGCGCTCTGCAGGCTAGCCTCGCCGTTCGTCGGGTTTAGCTTCTTGGCCTCGACCTTGGGCGGCGGCCTCGAGCGCGGCCTGTTCACAATCTGCATCGGCTGGTTGAACTGCTGAACCGCCTGAATCGGGCTCAGGCCCAACAAGTTGCGCAGCTTGTTCGCCGAACTCAGGGCGTGGCTCCTGAACATCGCGGCGGCGGCCCGAATCTCCTTCACGCACACGGCGAGCTCGGCAGCGCCCAGACTCGTCTTGTTCGCCTTCCCCAGCTCGAGCTCCTTCGTCGCCAAGGCCAACAGGAGCACGAACTTCTTCTCGTTGAGCTCTCTGCACGCACACTGCAGCAGGAGTGTCGCCAGGGCATTAGCCGGACAGCGCGGCTCGAAGGTGGTCAAGAAGTTGCCCTGCGCCTGCATGGTCAGCAACGAGTGCTTGCCCAAGTACCTCGTGCACAGGGACGTGAGACGCCTCATGATCCAGTTGCGGTTCGGGAATTCGGGTGCCGGCGGGGCGGGGCGGGGCGCCGCCGCCGCCGCCGCAGCCGCGATTGTGGCCGTCGTCGTGGTCTCCACGATTATGACGTCGTCGTGCATGGTAGCAACCTCTACCGACTCCCCCACATTCGCCGCCTCCTTACCCTCCTCTTTCGCCTCCACCTTCTTCTCCCCCTGCTGCTTCCTCTCCTCCTCGACCCTCGCCTTCTCCGCTTCACTCGTAGGCGCCCACCACTTGCCCTCGCGAAACTCCAGCCGGTACCAGCGCCGGATCTCCATCTCGCACAGGTTGTTCCTCAACAACATCCCGAACTGATCGCTGTTCACCAATGCGGCGGCGCGCTCTGAAGCGGCGTCGCGCATGTCGTCGCACTCCACGTCTCTCCCCATCTTCTCACCGTTGTAAGGAGCGCCGAACACCTCGACGTGCAGCTGCCTGCTCACAAAGTCCTTGAACTGGTTCTCGCTCTCGGTGAAGTTGCCGTGCGTGAGCATTGTCTTGATGAGCTTGAGGTCGTGCGTGCGGCCCCACCCGTGGTTGTTCGTGTCGAACGATTCGCTGCCCGGCGGCAGCCACGAGAGGTTGGGCATGTCGCCGTCCTGGTACATCATCTTGCTGAGCTCCAGCGCCTGAATCCTCGCCAGCACGACCAAGGCCTTCTTGCCCTGCTTCGCAGTGAAGCTCTTCTCCTGGCGAATGCAGTTGGGAATGTGCCACGCCGCGGCCTCCACGATCTTGCCGTAAGCGTACTCGGGCTGTATGAGCTTGGTCGCCTCGCTCTCGCCCCCCGGCAAGGGGCTGGGTGAGCGCTTCAGAGAGTCGGCCCCACGGCTCTCCTCGTCCCTCTTCCGCAGCTCCGTCACGACGGGCAACAGCTCGCTGTACATCTTCTCCACTGTGTCAAGCACGGACTTCAGGTTGTTGTTGAAGACGGTGCCGTTGTTGACAGAGGGGGGCGCCTGGATCTTCATGCCGCCATTCAGCATGCCCCAGCCTCTACGCTCGAGCTCTGGCATGAGGTTCCTGTAGAAGTCGGCCTGCGCGTGCTTATGCAGGTATGTGACGACCTCGTTGTTCTTCCTCTTGGCGTGCCTGGCCTGAAGCTCCTTGCCCTCGTCGGTCTCACCGTACGCGAACACGTCCAGAAGGACGGGAATGGCCCACTTGCTGTTGCCCCTCCACATGTTCCCGAACTGGGCGGCCAGAATCGGGTCATTGTCCTTGAACTCGGGCGCCGGGGTCTCGTTCCGCATCTTCATCTTCTTCCGCACATCCGCCGCGTCGTGCCTCGCGCCCCACTTGAAAAGCACGAGGAACATGTTGCGGTACATCATCTGGAGCGTCTCCTGGCCGTCAGGCGCCGAGGCGAAGCCCTCCAGCTTGGGGTCGGTGAACATGCGCTCCCACGAGCCGTAGCCGTTGATCTAAGGTGAGCAGGGTTAGTGCGACGTAGGACCATCGGTGGGACCATCGGTGAGTGTGTGGCATACCTGCATCTGCTTGAGCATTGACTCGTACTTGATCCGCGAAATCGGCTTCCAAGTCTTGGCCCGCTGCCTATTGTCGTCGTCGTCGGCGGCGGCGCCCTCGCCCACGCCCGAGGCGGGAACAAAATTCATCATCACGCCCTTGTCCTCCGCATCCGAGTCGTCCTCGTCCGTCGACGCGTAGAAAGAGTCCTCGTCCGAGCCGGCCTCCTTGGGATCGGGCGCCTTCTTCCTCCTCTTGCCTCCCCCGTCCTCCGGGTCGCTCTCGCTCTCGAATCCGTGCATGGCCTGCGCCCAGAGCGCGCCCTCATTCAGCGTCTTCTTGCCCTTAGTTCTCGCCTTGAGCTCTTCCTCCTTCGTGAGCTCGAGAAAGCGGTCGGCGCCGTACGTCTTCTGCCAGAACTCGGGGTCGTCGATGTCCACGTCGCCAATAGCCGCTCCAGTGTCGAACGTTACCTTAGAGAAGGCCCCGCCGGCTTTGCTCTGCTCGCCAGCGTCGTCGTGCACAATCTTCTTGGAGCCGGAGAGGATGTCGTCAATGTCCATGTTCGCGAAGGCCTTGTCCTCCGAGTCGTCGTTCGGGTCTCCGTCGAACAAGCCGAACACGCCCTGCTTGAGCAGCTTCTGCACCTCGTCGGCGGAAAGCGCGTCAACGGGGTCGTCGCTGATCATGCCGCCCTTGTTACTCTTGTGCAGCACCACCTCGTCCAGCCCCATCTTCTGCGACGCCACCTCGAACATCTGCTGCTCGTAGGAGTTGCGCGTGATGAGCCGGTACACGTTGACGGGCTTGGTCTGGCCGATGCGGTGACAGCGCGCCTGTGCCTGGATGTCATTCTGCGGGTTCCAGTCGGAGTCGTAAATGATGCAGGTGTCGGCTGCCGTGAGGTTGATGCCGACGCCGCCGGCGCGCGTGGACAGTAGCATGACGAAGGGCGGGTTAGGGTCATTGGCGTGGGCGCCGCGGCCCTGGTAGCGGTCGATGGCAGTCTGGCGCTGGAGGCCAGTGACGGAGCCGTCGATGCGCTCGTATATCATTTCGTGCGCGTCGAGGTAGTCCTGCAGCACGTCGAGCATCATGGTGAACTGCGAGAAGATGAGCACGCGGTGGCCACCGGACTTGAGCTTGGGCAGGAGCTTGTCGAGCAGGCGGAACTTGCCGCACGCGCCCGAGAGCAGCTCGGCCTGGGAGTGCGAGTCTTGGCTGCCGATGCCGAGAATCTCGGTCTTGTAGCGCTGCGAGGACGGCATACATGAGTGAACAAAGGACCACAAACGTGTATGAACAAAAGAGTACGTGCGCCGACTTCCAAGTTCTGGGCCGGAG
>Ga0307985_10001964_pt1 | contig 11652 bp, 9 predicted proteins | sample EllFjometageno80_FD_203155 | JGI IMG/M metagenome (GOLD analysis project Ga0307985, IMG submission 203155) | Marine microbial communities from Ellis Fjord, Antarctic Ocean - #80 | ecosystem: Environmental > Aquatic > Marine > Unclassified | place: Southern Ocean | collected 2014-10-09 | reverse complement strand
CCTCCCCCTCACTTCCAAGTACATGGACACTCTCTTCCTCAATAAAGACTATGAAGTCGACGCGCAAGGAGCCGGGGGGATCGAACGCATCGTCAAGGCCAGCGACTTCACGGGCCAAGCTGCCGGCAAGAGTTTGGCGGACGATCTTGCGATGCTCAGTGCGTTTACTGCCGATTTGGAGGAGGGTAGCAAGGAGAAGGATACCAAGACCATGAAGAAGGGCGCGGTCGTCGTAACGTGCTTGTACAGGCTCTCGGGGTCGGAGCTCACCGTCGCAGCGGCTCAGATTGACGCTGCGTTGGCCACCCTCTTCGAGACCGCCGCGCGCGTGGGTTCTCGGGGAGCGACGTACCAGTTCCTTAACACGGACACTCTCACCGCGTCCATCAACAGGCGCCTTGGGGTTAGGGTTACTGGAGATCCCGTCAAGTCCCCCCTCTCCATGCCGCAGATCGCGCTGTACCAGATCTGCCTCTGGGTGGGCGTCGCGCTCATTCTCGTCGTGCTCAGCGTCGTGTGCATGTTTGGTAACATGAACTTGAATATGGATCCGATGCTTATGGCGAAGTTTAACTGTGGGGATGGGGGCAAGTTTGACTAAGGGAGGAATGGGAGGTGGTGGTGGGGGGGGCTAGAGGATGTTTATTGTAGTATTATCGGCTTTGTCGCTAAAACGAGGGCGATATAGAAGAGAGTGAAGATAGTTGCTGCGAGTATGCTGCCGCTCAAGTGCGCAACTAGCTCAAAGTGCCTCCTTTGTTCACACCGCCGCCTAAGTTCTGGGCCAGAGGCGCATGTCGTAATAACTACTCAATTATTACGTCCTCTCTCTGACTCTGCCCCAGTTCCTTGCTGCTCCCAATCCTCCCGCTCCCTCCTCCCAAGCTACTCGGCCTCGCGAACTCCCCGCTGCCCCTGTTTCCGCTGTTGTACAAATCTCGAGGTGCGCTCGCACTCATGCTTCCAGAAGATCTTGAGTTCTTCCCCCCCCCCATCGAACCGCTCCCTGACCCCACAATGCTCCCCCCCTTTCTCGTGCTGTTCCTTCTGCTATTTGTATTGGTGTAGTTCGTCAGAATATCGTACGGCGATATGGTGTCACTCCCGAACGCCGCCTGAATGTTCCCGAACGACTTGGGATCATTGCTGCTGTTGTTACTCCCGACGACAAACTTATCGTTGTTCCCGCCCATAAGGGCTCCATTAGCCCCCGTCGGCGGACTATCATACCTCCCCATGTCATTGAACACATTCTTCGGCCCGTTTTCCGAGTGCTCTCCGTGGCCACTCAAAAGCGGCGCGTTCATCCCCACCTGCGAGCGAAGCGAGCGTGTCAGAGATGCAAGCGAAGCGAGCGTGAGTGTGATTAGATGAGCGGCGAGTAAGCGCACGCAGGTTGAGCTCGTCAATCAGAAGTGCTCGCTTCGATCATACTCGCTTTGCTCGAGCGTTTCGCTCGTGCGTTCCCACATCTTAGGCATACGTTCGCTTACGCACCGGCAACGCATTGCTACTCCCACTCTCGAACTCCCTCTCCCCCGCAACATCCAGCAACCCATCATCGCTCAGATCCTCCGCCAAGCTCTCAATATCATGCCTCGTCCCCCGACTATATTGCGCCCCCTTCGTATCGAAGCTCCTCGCCTGCTTCTCCGGAACTCGCCATATCAAGCTAATGATCGTGTACGCTGGCAGGCACTCCGTGATGAAGTAGAAGATCATCACGCCGAAAAACACGGGATCGTCGTTGTTCTTGACCACGCTCTGGCGGCTCGGCAGCCAGTCCATCATGTTCGCAAACGCGTAGAGCGCTCTCAAATAAAATATGAACACGAGAAACGTGTTGAGGAGAAGGAACGTCTTGCGGGACCGAGGGAGCAGCTGCCAATCACATGTGTTAGCCATAAACATGTGCGAACAAATACACACACCGTAAAGTCACCCACCCACACGGCGGCGCTTCGCAAATACGCCCATCTTAGATTGGCTGCGTCGCTCTTCTCTTCGCTCGTATAACGCCTCACCTGCTTGTTGGGCGCGGTCATTTTGTTGTTAAACTTGCGGCCATAGTACACAAGCATAGTCCCTAGGAGAACGTCGAGGAGTCCGAGGTAGGCTAGGTACGCTTCGTCAACGGCGTTCTTGAGCGTGTCCGATAGGTCGGGGATCTGCATTACGCAGAGGAGGAGCACGATTACGATGAAGAAAAGGTTCGCTAGCACGTATGCGTTGGAGTAAATGCGGCGGTACTTCGCCTTCCACTCTGCCGAGTTCACGACTTGTGCGTAGTACACGACGAGGAGTGAGAAGGTAGCGAACTGTAGTACGATGGGTGCGAGGAAGACAAAGAGGGTCGTTGCGTAGTCCCAGGAAGAAGTGTACATTGTCTTGAGCCAGAAGAGGAGGCGGACTGCGGCGAAGAGGATGGTGAGGGAGAGGAGACCGGTTTGGAATGTTGTGCGGCGGTGGCCGATTGAGAGGATAGTGTAGAGTTGGAAGGAGGCGAGGAGGAGGATGAAGAAGTAGGAAATTGAGAGAATAAAGGCACAGGGGTCCCAGATCCAGTGGCTACTGTCAGACGTGGAGTCCTGGTCGATGTTTCCCAGTGGTGCATCAGTGGCGCCTAGGACATCGGTTGCGCCCAGGACATCAGTTGCGCCCAAGGCATCAGTGTCGCTCATTTCATCCATGGCAAGAGAAAGAGACCCCGGAGATGTATTGGCTTGGTATTGGCTATCAGGTTGCTTGCTTGGGAGGAGGATTTGGAGGATAGATAGAGGGTGAGGGGGCGACATGTGCTGCTCGTCTGCGTAGTTAATTCGTTAACGGGTGTGCGCAACCGTCGATGACGAGGGAACGCGAACTGAAGAGAGCTGGAGAGCGATCCCAGACGGCCAAGGCAGCCAGGCAAAGCCAATTAGCGACTGACAGGGTCAGCCACAGCGCCACTACGTCGGCAAAGTGGCCACACACGCTACCGCCGCTTTGTAAAACGCCGCGGTGTCGCGCGTCTCCTAACATTATCGCGGAATCTGGCATCGTCGTTTCCGTTCGTGATAACAAAGGACGGACAGGACGTGGCAACACGTACCTGCCAGGCGACGATGCATTGACACATCAACGGGGGGAGAGGGACAATGTACCGTTAGGGGTACGACTAGTTGCTTGCTTGAAGCACTAGATGCTGTTGAAAGCTCGAGTACAGCCGTAGTTGAGAGATAAGGCTATCTTATTGTGCTTCTCGCTGCTCTGTCTCTTCTCTGCTACACTGAATTCATTCTTAAACCTTACCAACCGAGCACATTCTCCCCCCCCCCCCCACTCCCCCCACTCCCCCCCCTCTAAACCTCCCCCTCTACCATGGGCATCTTGGGTGAGATAATTGGAGTACTATCCTGCGTCTCCTGCTCCTCATGCCGCGCCCGAGTCCGCCGCTTAACCGACCGGCAGTACCTCATCATGAACAACTCCCTCATTCTCTTCACGTCCCTCTACCAAGGCCTGGCTGGCGCTGGTGTTGTGTTGCTGTTTAACAAGAACCTCACAGACTATAACTTGGGAGCGACGGAGGATCGGCAGGCGGGCACGCAGAGTTACATGGTGCAGGCGATTCTGGGGGGGTTCTTGACTGTGCTAAGTATTATTGCCATTAGGGCGGCTATTAAGGTGAATATACAGATGCTGATCATGTACTATTGGTTGACTCTCATTGCCATACCCCTCCTGTTCCTGTTCAGCGTGGCGAGCTTGGACTTCAAGGAGCTGTTGGAGGGTTGGATCTCGCACAGGTGGGAAATCAACGGGTTTGAGTTCTTGAGGAAGTTCTTCTGCGAAGAGGAGTTGGGGGAGGACGGAGTCATGGTGCCCACTTATGACGGAAAGTGCATGGTAAGGAAGAGCAAGAGGAAGCATAGAAGAGCAAGCGAAGGGAAACGGTTGACAACCCCATGGGTGGGAGGCTTGGAGGAGGGCCGCTTTGATCACACTGCGTGTGTCCCTTGTTCACACTTCATGTGTGCTGCGTGTGTCCTTGTTCACACATGCATATACCTTTGGCAGGCGCCGATCAATGGCGGGCCGGACTACGACACCACGGACGAGTGGTGCATTTCGGAGTACGGTTCGCTGAACTGCTACGAGATTCGGCGAGACGCCGAGAACGAGTTCAAGCGGTGGATGAGTTGGCTGATGAACGTGAATGGCATCGTGGGCATAGTGGAGATCCTCCTCCTGTTGATGTCGCTCAAGCTCGTGGAAAGAACGCTCACGCTGCCGGTCATCATGAGCTCGCTGCTGGACGCGATGAACTATCTCGTGTTCCTCCCCGCCGCGCTGTGCATCCTCGTCGGCGTTTATTTGTCCGACCACGACGAGCTCCAAGTGAAAGATTACTGGCTCAAGTACATGTTCTTCATCGGCGGAGGGAGCATGTTCCTGCTCTCCTTCGTCGGCATCATGGCGGCGAAGGAGAAGCTTCGGGGAGTGCTCATGTTCTACGCGTTCTCGATGACGTGCGTTGTTGGGTTGCTGGCGGTTGCGTGCGCTTCGTCCTTCATCTTCTCGTGGAAGATTAGGGACCTGTATGGCATCGAGGGAGACGGGAAGGCGGGGGCGGTGGCGTGTAAGAGCGGCTTGTACGGGTGCTGCTGCTGCGATCTAGAGAACATTGACGACGAGAACCTTTGCCCCGAGTGGACCAGGAATGAAATCATTCACGTGGTGGAGGCGGATTACAAGCTCGCGGGGCTGATCAGCGCGATCAGCTGCCTATTCACGCTAAGGGCGAGCAGGGCGTGCTGGATTCTCATCAGCAACTTGAAGGACTACAAGTGCGTGTACATATGACCATGGGAGTAAACTAGGACGTCTATTTCTCGGGCAAGCGATCGCCGTTCTGATCAACGATCTCGTCGCCGGTAATGTACTGGCACATCAGCGTGTCTTCAGCCGCCCCCTTCTCCACATAGCTCGCGCTCATTCTGTTGGTCGTCACCTTGGGGTTCCGATCTTGGTCCTCCGTGTCGAAGTCGATTTCGCTCTCCTTCCCACCAATCAGCTTTTCTACCCCGACCTCCAAAATGCGCCGACTGTCCGCCTTGAGGACCTCAAACCGCCACTTGTCGATCATGAGCACGTCGTCGGGCTGGGGTATCTCGCCCGCGTGGTGTACGAGGAACCCAGACAACGTGCCGTACTCCTTCAGGACCTGCGAGTGGATGTTGGGTTAGTGGGGACACAAACACGGGCAAAACATAGTGCGATTGGCGGGGGGGTGTATGTATGCAGCACAATACCAAGATACCAGAGTGCGTTGACGCGGCGCTCGCGAATCCCTTCTCGCGCCGTCAGCGTCTCACCTCCTCGTCCACGCCTGTCATTTCGAGGACCTCGAGGACATCGTCGAGATCGGCGTCGCCGCGGATGGAGTAACAGTCTGAGGCAAGGTGTCAGTTGGCGAAGAGAAAGAGGGGGGGGGGGGAGCTGCGCTTGGATCGCAGCGCGTCCGCGCGTACCCTCGGTCTCGCCGGGGACAATGCTGTCGTCAAATGTCTCCATGTCCTCGTCGTCGTCCTCGTCGTAGATCTCGCCGACCACCTCCTCGATGATGTCCTCCAGAGTGACCAGCCCCTCCGTGCCGCCGTACTCGTCCACCACGATGGCGAGATGCACCCTGCGCTTCTTCATCTCCTGCAGCACGTTCCATGCCATCATGGACTCGGCGACGAAGTACATGTCCTCAATCAGCTTGGCTTCGCCGATGCTCTTCGACATGCGGTCGGCGACCTCCGCGCCGGTGAGCGCCTTGACCACGGTCTCCGTGTTCGCGATGCCCACGCCACCCTTGAACCCGAACGTGGCCACCAAAGGAACATTCGCTGAGGGCACAGTCGAGGCTGCGGCTGCTGTTTCGACGGCTATTTCGGGCGGCTGGTCGTCACTGCTGATGGCCGACTCGCGCTCCTTGATCTTGTCCAGCCTGACGCTCTCGAAAGTCATGCCGCCAACAAAGTAGTCAATCAAGTCCTTCGCGAGGATAATCCCCACAATGTTGTCAATCTCCCCGTCGTAAACGGGAATGCGCGAGTACCCGGACTCGCGAATGACGCCAAGAACGTTCGCCACGCTCATGTCCATCGGCACCGCGACAATCTCGACTCGAGGCATCATGAGCTCCTTCACGCGCTGGTCTTGCAAGTCAAGCACGCCTTTGATCATGTCGCCCTCGGTGGACTCAATGGAACCAGAGTTGGAAGCGCCCGACACGATGAGCCGAAGCTCCTCCTCAGACACGTCGCTGATGGACTTGGACGTGAGCCCGAAGAGGGAGAGGGTCTTGGCCGCGAGGTAATTGAGGCACATGCCAACGGGCGAGACAACCTGAGCAACAAACAAACACACACGTGTGAACAGAAAGGGAGACGGTGTGTGTGTGGCGGTGCGTGTGTGGCGGTGCGTGTGTGGTTCGTAGTTCGCATTTTGTTCAAGCAGCTTATGGGAACTTTGGGGCACGTACCTTCGCCAGCAGCATGAGCGGCGCCACACACTTGCGCGCGACGAGCTCCGCGTTGGAGACGCCGACGGACTTGGGGAGGAGCTCGACGAAGAAGAGGGTGAGAAGGGTCAAGACGACGGCAGAGTACTTCTGGTAGGTGGGGAACTGGGAGGCGACGATTTTGGAGAAGATTGTGGTGGCGTAAATGGAGCAGGTGGTGGATGTGACGAGGATGGTGGTGAGGACGCGAGTGATGTCTGCGTCCAGCGTGGCAAAAGGTGAGTTCGGACCTTCTTCTTCCGCAAACTCGCGCACTTTCCAGGGGTAGAGGGTTGTGATGGCAATCTCGACGGAGTGGAAGACAGACAGGACCGCGAAGAGGGAGAGGAAGGTCAGGATCATGGACATTTTGGCCGACTGGGAGAGGACCACGGTAGCAGTGGTAGAGGATGGCATGGCCAAGGCAAGGACTCTGCGGGGGGGAAGGGCATATAGGGGTGTGGGGAGTGGGAGAGGATGTGTTGTGGGGCGTTTCAGAGGATTGGGGTGGCGTCGGTGGAAAGTTGTAGGAGCGGTGAATGGGGCGGTGAATGGAGAGGTGAATCCGTTTGCACTCAAGAAAAGGAGGAAACCCCCGAGTAATAAGCGCTTCATGGTTTGAAGGGAAGTGAAGTGGGGGGAGGGGGGGGCGGAGGGGAGGGGAGAGCTGGTACGCTGTTAGGGGGGCTGACTGGATCGGGTCGGCACGAATCCGATGGCGGTCTAATTAAGACTGACGAGGGCTAGATCGTGTGGCGCCGTCCGCACTTCGTAAACGTTGCAAGCCGCCATCAACGCAACGCCAACGTACGCTAGGAACACTCATTCTACCTACAAGGCGGGCTAACATTTGTACCCCATGTTTGCACATAGCAAAAATAAGTAACCCTAACATCTACTCCCCCTGCGAGTACAGCGAAATGAACGGGTCGGTGGCCCCGGCGGCCAACAGCAGCTTGTACGGGTGGAACGCGAGGCAGCTGACCGCGCCGATCCTCTGCCCGAGGAATCCTTCGTGGTACCTAATAACGTTCTTCGTCTCTCCTTCGAAGTCAAGAATTTTGAGGAACTGGGCGTGCGCGCCGCTCGCGATCAGCGGGACCTTGTTGTGCACCGCGAACGCGGTCATGGGGCTCCTCTGCACATCCAAGTTCCTCAAACTCGCTGGCAGCCGGAGGTCCCAGAACTTGCAGTCCCCGCCGATGCACCCGCTCAGCAACTCCGGTCGGCCCCCGAAGGTTGTGAATGCGGTGTTGACGATCCACGAGCCGTGCTCTGCGTAGAAAACCACCGGCTTGGACGGCGCCCGCAAGTCGAACACCCTCAGCGCTCCGTCTGCGGGTGGTGAGTGCTTAGTGTGTGCTTAGTGTGTGCTAAGTGTGTGCTTAGTGTGTGCTTAGTGTGTGCTTAGTGTGTGCTTAGTGTGTGCTTAGTGTGTGCTTAGTGTGTGTGTACAAATGCGTTCCCTCGTCGCTGCCTCGAGTTTGTTCGCAGCGTGGTATTGCCTTCTAAGTTCTGGGCCTGTGTGGCGCGTGCGTTTCACATCGCCTGCTAAGTTGTGGCGCGCCTCACCTCCGAAGCCGCACACCACCACATCGGGGCCGAACGGTCCCGCGCCCGCGTTCGCCCCGCTGACGTAGGCTCCACTGTCGTCCCTCTCGCAAGCGCTGGTCAGACTCGTCAAGCAAACGTCACTGCCCGTCGCGAAGGTGCTCACGACCTGCTCCTTCTCCATGTCCCAGCTCCTGACCATGCTGCTGTTGCCGCTGCAGATGAGCGTTTGCTTCTGATCCAGCCACTCCATCACCAGTCCACTGCCTCTCTGTCCCGCCGTCAAGTCCGGCGCCGCGAAAAACGCCGACGCGGGCGTAGCAGGCCCGTCGTTGCCGCTGCCATTGCTGACGTTGTTGTTCGCAGCATGCACCACATTGTCCCACAGCCTTACCGTGCCGTCGCAGCAGCCCACCGCCAAAATACTATCGTTGAGCCACTTAACGCTCGTCATGCGGCTGGTGTTGCTGTTGCTGTTGGAGAAGCTCTGCTCCTTCTTGCCGTCGTCAAAGTTCCACACGCTGATGCCGTCGAAGTCGTCGCACACCACCAGGCAGTTCTCGTACGGGTGGAACAGAATATTGCTGGTCATGTCGCTGTCGTTGTCCAGCACCGCGCTCTGGTCCATCTTGATGCTGCTCTTCTTCGCACGCTTGGCCTCGGCCTCTCCCATCTCCTCTCCAAAGTCGTCGCTGCCGCTGCCCCCCAGCCCCCCCTTGGGCTTGGGAATCAAATGCGCGTACTTCTTCGCCAGCAACGTGGCCGCGTCGTGCGTCTTGTCATCCCGCCTCTTCCTGTACGCCTTCATGCTTCCTTCAAAGCTCATCGGATCCAGCTTGTTAGGGTTGGACGCCCCGTCGTCGGCCTCCTGCCCGTAGCTAAACTCCTTCTTCTTCCACTCGAAGAAGCCGCTGACCGGCATCAGGTAAGTCTGGTAAATGGGCGGCTCGAAGACGGTCGCACCCGGCTCAGTAACGCCGCGATTGTTGGCCCCCGGTGGCATCGTACTAGGCATCGCGTGCATCGAGTGCCGTTCCCCTTGCTGTCCTGCCAGATTCTCCATCGGCGGCTCCTGCAAGCTCGTTCTGTGGTGCTGCTGGAGCTCGGCCTGCCACGACTGCAGGTACAGAACGCGCTCATGTACGGTCTGTACGATGGCCAGCGCCGCGGCGCACACGTTAGGGTGCGGATCCGTGTGCTGAACGCCGCGCAACGCCGTCCAAATGAAGGCGAAGTCCTCGGCCGTCTCCTCGTTGATGCTGTACTCGAGGCCGAGCCCAAAGTCCGAGCCGTCCCCTTGCAGCTTGGAGGACGCGTCGTCGTCCGGGTTGGCGTCGTCGCCCTCGAGCAGCGGCGCTGGCGTCATGGGGCTTTCCGGCTCCGCCACCTGGATGATCGGACCACTCTCCGACTCCCGCCCCGCGCTCATCATCTGATTCGCGACCGTCGCAAACATGTTCAAGTAATAAGACACGATCGAGCCCAGAGCGACGGTAGCCTCGTACCGAACAATGGGGGACCCGTCGTCGCACGCCGCAACCAGCGCGCGCGCAGAGACCACGTCGAGCGGCAATCGCTGCCGTACACACGTGTTAGTGTGAGAGAGCAAAATATTGCATATACAGAGGCGAACGGAGAAGCGTGTTTGATCAGCGCAGGCGTTGGTGCAGCGCGTTCTCGGGGGGCTCACCTGCTCGTCGTACTGCTGCTGCATCTTGGGCGGAATTGGCGTCTGGGAGGTCTTGCGCTGCCCCCCCAACAGCATGCCGATGGCGTAGCACGCGGCGGCGCGGACCTCGCTGCACGTGTCGTTGAGGCGAGAGTAAAGCCGGAGGTAGAAATTGTGCTGGTACATCTGCAACTGTGCCGCCTCGTACCCCTTCATGAGCTCCGCGAGGACAATGAGCAGCCACAGCCTGAACTGCGGCGGGATTCGGTTCTCGCAAATGTTAATGTACTCGGAGTGGGCGTCTGTCCCGTACTCGGTCTGCACGAGCAGCTGAATGCAGCTACGGTGCAGATTGCTGTTCAGGCACTCCTGCTGCCCCACCGGGTAGTCGTGGACGATGGCGGAGAGGATGAAAGCGGCCATGACGCGCTGGGAGGATGCGCTCGGGTCGCCGGCGGGGGCGTTCGCGGGCAGCGACTGGTGGAGCGACGTCTGCTTGGGGTTGGGGAGCGGCGTGAGGCCCCAGTTCAGGTGCGAGATGAAATGCCCGTGCGCGTCGTCCTTGACCAAATCGACCTGACAGCTCTCGTCGAACGCCAGAATCTTGGACCAGATGGCCACGAGGATCTGCCGCAGCTCGGGCGCTGGGGACTGGAGCAGCTTGAGCACGTAAGGGAAAATGCCCACGGAAAGGGCCAGGTTCACGGCCCACGGCCCGAGCGACAGGAAGCGGCGGAGGAGCACGATGGCCCGCACGCGGTGCGCCTGGGAGAGAAGTACTTGCAAGACGACCGGGAGCTGGGTGGGAAGGGGAGGGGGGGGTGAGGGGGGGGGTGAACACGCAAAGAGGCGCGTTGCGTTCTGAACAGCGGCTCGCTCACCTGCTCCGGCGGCCTCGGCGGCTCGCTTTCCTCGCCCTTCCCCTGCTGCACCCCAAGCTCCAGCCACACCTCGAACGCCGTGAGCTGCTCCGCGAAAAACGGCGCCGTGACAAACCCCCCGCTCGGACCAGCGAGCGCGCCCGGCGTGCCCGGTGTGTTAGGCGAATGCGGCTGGCGCGGGTTGGCGTTGCGCGCACTCGGGTTGGGATTCTGAGTTGTAGGGACAACGGTGCTGTTGCTGCCCCCCCCCGGCTGGCTGTACATGTCGTTGGCGCACTCGCCGTTGCCCTTGTATTGCACGTGTGAGCAGGGAGAGATGAAAGCGGTGTGTATGTATGAATGTTTGTGTGCTTGGGCTCACCTTCTCCTTCACCTTCCCCAAGACCCCCTCCCTCATCAAGCCATTCAAACACGTCTCCACCGCCAAATCCCAGCTCAACCACAGCGGATGATTGCACGTGCTAGGCAGCCTCGGCACGGCGCTCGGCGTGCACCCGTACTTCCTCATGATTCTGTCCGCCAGCAAAAAGTTCCTAGAGTGCGAGAGTGTGAGTAGTGGGGGGGGAGGGGAGGACAGGGAAGAAAGGAAACAAGGAGGCGACACGACTTCCGCCCTCGCCAGCTCACCTGAACAAGCTCGCGACGAGCAGATCCTGCCTGAACAGCCTCTGGAAGAGCGGACTCGGCAGCGTGTTCCAAGCGATCGTGTCCGTGATCGCAGTGAATATCCAGTTCAACTCCCCGATGGGCGTCTTGCGGTCGTTGAGCTTGCCGGGGATGCGGTCGGCGCAGTTGGGGTGGATATTGGACATGGACAGGTGGTTCTGGCTGATGTAGAAGCGGAGCGCGATGGGGATGGGCGTGGTCAGGCACGCCGTGAAGATGTCTGCCGGGAAGTCGGGATTCTGGGGGGCAAACAATGTGTAAACAAGGGCAGCGGTGTGAACAAAAGCGCCAAACACATGGCGCGTTCTGGCGCTCAGAGTCTCGCAGCGGTCTTTATGAACGCTCGGGGGGGG
>Ga0307985_10001963_pt1 | contig 11653 bp, 12 predicted proteins | sample EllFjometageno80_FD_203155 | JGI IMG/M metagenome (GOLD analysis project Ga0307985, IMG submission 203155) | Marine microbial communities from Ellis Fjord, Antarctic Ocean - #80 | ecosystem: Environmental > Aquatic > Marine > Unclassified | place: Southern Ocean | collected 2014-10-09 | reverse complement strand
GAAATGTTTCCTCAACTGATGATATCGGCCAGTTTCAGGCTTGGCTTCTACCAAGGAATAACGTGATGTTTGATGCTTTCCGAATGGGAAATTGATTTCCACTTTATCCAATGTTTTGTAATGAGTGATGGCTTCTTGGACCTTCCCCGCATCGTTAGTTAAAGGGTAATCGATTGTTCCTGAATCCTCAGTGTAACCTCTTAAAATCGACAAGTAGGTTTTTTGCATTTCACCAGCTTCGAATTTCTGACTTAAAAGCTTGAGAGTCTCTGGGTCTAAGGCGAAAAGCAAAACACCAGATGTTTTTCTATCAAGCCGGTGTACCGGGAAAACTTGCTGACCTAGTTGATCTCTTAATTTTTGTAGTGCAAATTCGGTTGCTTCTTTAGCAATAGGGGAGCGATGTACCAATAAACCGTGTGGCTTGTTGATGGCTACTAGGTATTCATCCTGATAAAGTATTTCAAGCACCGTTATTTTTTGAAAAGTCTGACTCCAAAGCCGAAATCCGCATAATCTGCTTTAAATCCAATGGACTCCGTTTTAACTGCAGCTTGGAAATATAAAATTTCCGTTATGTCAACGGTAAGGGCTAGTTTCATGAAAACGCTTTCTTTTGATTCACGTCCAGCCTTTGTTAAAAGGTATCCCAAATGAGGCCGCATGGAGAATATCCAAAAACGAAAGTCATAACCAAAATGAATGGCCGGAAAGACCGTAGTTCCGTATGTTTCATACTCTACATCCTGCTTTACACTTTCATCATAAAATAAATTTAGGCCTGCAGATATACCATGGACCTCATTGAATTTATGTTGATATTCAATTGTCGCAGTAGCAACATTATACCTAATGTCTGTGCCCTGGTCTTCTAATTTTTGGTCTAGCCCAACCGCCAATAATGCGTTAATGCTCCGGGTTTTGTCTTTTTTGTTTTCACGTTTTTCTGGAAAAATACTTTTGTAGTCAACGTCTTCGAAGTATTTATTACGATTTAGATGCCAACGCAAACCCAAACTCCAGCCATACATATCAAAACCTGTGTTTGGCTGTCGAAGTCCACCATTCGACATGTGTGTATAATCAAGCCCAGCACTTAAATCAAAGTCATTCGTAATTTTGTAAGCCACCGAAAGTGAAGGGTTAAAGAAAGCAGCTGCTGTACCACCAGTTATATCATTTTGAGGATTCGTTTGTGCGTTATAGGGTTCAAAATTAAATGACACACCAAATGCTGGGCCCGCCATGACCTCAATGTTTTTAGTACGATAAATGGGGAGGTTAACGAAGATGTAAACAGCCATTGGATCTCCAAATATTTCGCTAGGTCCAACGTGGCTTGCCCAAAAACCAACGCCATAATTGGCATAATTGAAAATTGCAGCCCAGCTTTCTTGGTTGTAAGGTTGCCAACCAAATTTTATGTCAATAGCTGAATATCCATTCGCCAATTCGTCTTCCAATTCACCCCCAGGGTAATAATTAGTTCCTTGATGGTAATTAAGGTCTAGAAAATAAGATGCTTTTGGTGTACTCTGAGAGAAAATGGGGGCCTGTGGAATTATAAATAAGCAGACTGATAAAAAAGTTATTTTAATCAAATGAGATTTTAGTCTATAGAAAAAATGGACGCTCATAGAAGGGTATAGAAAAGTCGATAAATACAAAGGTTTAGGATGGAGTAAATTCTAAAAGGTTTTGTTAATGACAATAAAAGCTGTTTTTCCTTTAATTTGAGTTTTAATGAGGCAATGTTATAAAATCTCTTTGACACGACCAACCTGCCCATCTTCAAGCCGGACCTTTATTCCATGAGAATGATGAGGAGACTTTGTTAATAAATCTTTAACAATACCGTGGGTAAGCTTTCCCGATCTTTGGTCTTGCTTTAAAATGATATTTACTTCAATGCCTGGACTAATGTCTTCTCGGTTGGTTCCATCCATATTCTAAAGATAAAAAAAGCCCGTGGTATAATCCATGGGCTCTCTTTTGTGTTTTGTAAGGTTTAGAGGTTTTTTACTTCAGCAATCAGCTTTTGAATAGATGCTTTAGCATCGCCAAAGAGCATTCTGTTCTTATCATGGAAGAAAAGCTCGTTTTCAATTCCAGCGTAACCTTTACCCATACTTCTTTTCATCACTATTATGTTTTTTGCGTCTGCCGCCTTAATGATAGGCATGCCATAAATCGGACTTGAAGGATCTTTTTCAGCAGCAGGGTTAACTACATCATTAGCACCAATTACTAGTACAACATCAGTATTGACCATTTGCGCATTAGCATCTTCCATTTCGAGGAGCATTGGATAAGGCACATCTGCTTCTGCTAAGAGTACATTCATATGTCCAGGCATTCTACCAGCAACTGGATGTATTGCGTAACTAAATTCAACTCCTTTTTCAACTAAAATTTGTTCAAGCTCATGGATTGTGTGCTGTGCTTGAGCTACTGCTAATCCATAACCGGGAACCACACTTACTTTATTAGCATAAGCCAAAAGTATGGCTGCATCTGTAGCCGTAATTTCTTTGACTGTACCTTGTTCACCACCAGCAGCTGCGGCAGCGCCACCTCCGCCAAACGATCCAATGATTACATTGACTAAGGACCTGTTCATGGCAGTACACATGAGCACTGTCAATATTGTTCCAGCAGAACCAACTAAGATTCCTCCAGTAAGCATGGCCTGATTGCCATACATTAAACCACCAAAGGCAGCTGCAACTCCTGTGAAACTATTTAGGAGAGAGATAACTACAGGCATATCTGCTCCACCAATTGGCATTACAAAGAGTACTCCATAGATTAATGAAATTCCTAAAAGGATATAAAGTATCATTGGAGTCGGTACAGGCATTGTTGCCAAATAACCTCCTACTACGACTAGTGCAATCAATAAAAGGATATTTATGATCTGCCCTCCTGGGATTGCCTTGTCTCCAATTTTCCCTTCTAATTTGCCATAGGCTACGATACTTCCTGCAAAGGAAACGGAACCAATAATAAGTCCAACCGCGATGATAATCATCAAACCCAAGTCATATTCACCTGTATGCATTACATGGTCAAATTCCACAATGGAAATAACTGCAGCACAGGCGCCCCCCATACCATTAAAGAAGGACACCATTTGGGGCATGGCAGTCATCTTGACTTTAAGTGCCATTCTGGTTCCAAACAAGGTGCCTATTAAAAGTCCTGATAAAATCAGAATGTAGTTTAAGCTTTTGTCTGAACTTAGCTCTTCTTTGAAAAGAATGGTGGCAACAATGGCCAATCCCATTCCGTAGGCCGCAAACAAGTTTCCTTTTCTTGCTTTATCCGGGCTGCTCAACATTTTGAGTCCCAAGATGAATGTGATCGATGCTGCGATATAGCAGATTTCGAGAATACTATTTCCTAATAATTCTGTCATGACTGCTTATTTTTTGTCCTTCTTTTTAAACATTTCCAACATGCGGTTGGTCACTACAAATCCACCGACAACATTTAGAGTACCCAGCACCACGGCAAAAAAGCCTAAAATGAGCGCTAGATAATTAGTAGGATCTGCCTCCAGCATAATAATGATGGCACCGATGATCACAACACCATGAATGGCATTTGCACCGGACATCAAAGGCGTATGCAGGACAGCAGGGACATTTGAAATTACTTCGATTCCAAGGAAGATTGAGACTATGATCAGGAATACGAATTCTCTGTTTTCATAGAAAAGGTTTAGTATTTGGTCCATGCTAGTTTTAAGAATTTACGGATGGGAAAAGAATATTTTTAACACGTTCACTCACAACGGATTTGTCGTTAGTGACACAAGTGTTTAAGACAATGTCGTCTTCAAAGTTGAGGTTCAATCCACCTTCATCGTTTATCATCAGCTTTAAGAAGTTGATAACATTTTTACCAAACATTTTACTGGCGTCCATAGAAAGGGTGGAAGAGAGGTTAGAATCTCCAATAATGGTTACTCCATCCTTAACCACAATTTTATCGTTTTCTGTTAATTCACAATTTCCTCCTGAAGATGCTGCGAGGTCTACAATAACAGAACCAGGTAACATTGCAGCTACCGTTTCTTTTGTAATTAGTATTGGTGCTGTTCTGCCTGGTATTTGTGCAGTAGTGATGATAATGTTAGCCTTGGTAGCATGATCGTGAACAAGTTCTCGTTGCTTGGCTTTGTAATCTTCACTTTGTTCAACTGCATAACCACCAGCCGAGGCTTCATCTTTAGCACCTTCGACTTTAATGAATTTGGCACCTAAACTGCGAACTTCTTCTTCTGCTGCAGTTCTAACATCAAATGCTTCAACCACAGCACCAAGTCTTTTTGCCGTGGCAATGGCTTGAAGTCCAGCAACTCCAGCTCCAAGTACCATCGTTTTAGAAGGGATAATGCTTCCAGCAGCTGTCATCAACATAGGGAAAAACCTTGGAGAATGTGTAGCAGCCAACAATACGGCTTTATATCCAGTGGCTGTAGCCATGGATGAAAGTATGTCCATTGATTGGGCTCGGGTGGTTCTTGGCACATTGTCAAGACTGAATGTTGTCAGGTCCTTTTCCATAAACTTCTCCACCAATTTTTTATTGGAGAGGGGTTGGAAGACACATAATAACACCTGCTTGGCTGAAAGACCTTCAATTTCTGAATCGGTAGGTTGATTAATACTGAGTAACAAATCGCATTTCAACGCTGCTTCTCGACTGACAATTTTACCACCGACATCTGCATAAGTATTGTCGGATGCAAAAGCAGTATCACCAGCTCCTTTTTCAATTAATACTTCGGTCTTGAGGTCGACAAGTGCAACTACACCTTCTGGGAGTAAAGCTACTCGGTTTTCGCCTGTGGGTTCTTTTAATAGGCCTATAGTCATAGGTAAAGTTTAGATTTAAGTCTACGAAGATATTGATTCTTAGTTCTAATAAAAGCCGTTATTAAATGGCCGGATAATTAATCGGTAATTTCATTAGCGCATCATCCTGTAAATCTTCACCAATTAAGAAATTGTGCGAATCAAATTGATGAAATCCTTGATGTTCATAAAATGATATGCCCTTTGGGTTTTTCTTCCAGACACCTAGCCATATATAGGTTAATGAATTTTGTTGAGCAATTTTGATCGCTTGATTCAAGAGTGCTAATCCAATACCTTTGGCTTGCATGTGCTTGAGTATATAAATCCTTTCAATTTCAAGACTTTTTTTGTCGCTTATATCAGTCTGTGTTTCTGAAAAATTAACTTTTAGATAACCGGCCAGTATGTTTTTGTGGTAGCAGAAATAAAATTCTGATTGTGTATTGATTAATTCTGACTTGAGTTTTGATTCCGAAAAAGCTTTGTCCAAATATTCTCTGAAAACATTGGCTTCATTTTGATGTCCATAAGTATCAGTAAAAGTAATTATCGAAATTTCTCGAAGTTCTTGGAGCATACCCAAGCTGCATTTCCGTAGGGTAAGTTCTTTTGTCATGGCTTTGTATGTTGGACAATTTAATTCAAACTAAGTATTAATTCAAATTGCTATATTCAAACTATATTTTTTTGATATGAAAAAATTCAAGTTCCCAAACCCTTTCACGGTCTTATATGTAATTATAATCATTAGTGCTATAGCTACATGGCTTGTCCCCGCTGGAAGCTATTATACACTGTCTTATGATGATAGTACATCGACATTTATTGTGCAATCCCCTGATGGAAATGTAAAGCTTCCTGCCAATCAGACTACACTAGACAGTCTTGAGCTTAATATGGAACTGTCGAAGTTTGAAGAAGGTAAAATTCGTAAACCTGTTTCCATCCCAGGGACTTATAACAAAGAGGAAGCTTCTCCTCAAGGGCTAATGGAAATCATTTACGCTCCAATTAGGGGTATTTATGATTCAATGGATATAATATTATTTGTCTTGATTATAGGGGGCTTTATTGGAGTATTTACTTTGTCAGGAGCATTTGATCAGGGAATAGCCTATTTGGCTGATAAATTAAAAGGAAATGAAAAATGGCTCATCATTATTTTGATGATTTTACTTTCAATAGGAGGTACCACGTTTGGTTTGCAAGAAGAGACCATCGCATTTTACCCAATCTTAGTGCCGATTTTCCTTGCGACTGGCTATGACTTATTAGTCCCCGTTGCGGCCATTTTTTGTTCTACCTCTGTAGGAATAATGGGCGGGATATTGAACCCGTTTGGAACCATTATAGCCTCTGATGCGGCAGGTGTGTCCTGGACATTAGGAATGGAAAGTAGGATAGCAATGCTTGTAATTGGACTTTTGATATGCATTATATATGTCGTGCGATATGCCGAGAAAGTAAAAAGTGATCCTACTAAATCTTTGTTACATGGTCTGGATATAAAGAATCCTTTTTCTTCAGTTAAAATGGACAAGTCACATGCTGTACTTAATATCAAAACGAAATTATTACTGACACTTTTTGCTTTGACTTTTGCCATAATGATTTATGGTGTTTCTTCCTTGGGCTGGTGGTTTGAAGAAATGACAGCACTGTTCCTTGTCGCAGCTTTGTTAATGGGCTTCTTGCAAAGGGTAGGCGATACTGCTTTTGTGAATGCCTTTATTCAGGGTGCAAGAGATTTATTAGGTGTTACATTTATAATTGGAGTGGCGAGAGGAATTACCATCATAATGAATGATGGTAGTATTTCTGGTTCTATTCTAAATGCAGCTTCTGATGTTGTAAGTGGCACCTCAGGTCTGGTGTTTTTACCGATTTTAATGGCCGTATTCTTTGTTTTGACACTGTTTATTTCATCCTCTTCCGGGTTAGCACTTGTGAGTATGCCGATTATGGGCGCTTTGGCAAATGTAGTAGGGGTGCCTTCTGAGGAAATAGTGAATGCTTATTTGTTTGGTTTTGGTCTGATGACTTTTATTACACCTTCAGGATTGATTCTTCCTTCTCTAAGTATGGTGAATGTGAGTTATGGCACATGGCTAAAGTTTGTATGGCCATTGTTGGTCATTCTTGGAATAGTAGGCATAATCATTTTATCCATTGGGTATCTTTTATAATTCAATTTTCGTTGAGTTTATAGCCTATGAATTTCTCAAATAAGTGGAAGGACTCTCTAGCAGGAGTTTTGAATTATTATGATAATAACAAACCTCCCTTTTGGACTTTCTTCCCAAGGTTATTCTTGTTTTTTGTAGTTATTAACCTGTTTTGCTATTGTTGGGCCACTGCTACGGCCTTTCCTGAAAGCATCTTCAATTCATTTGTTTATTATTTTAAAGTTCAGTTCCCAGTAGGTGTTTTAGGTGCTGTTTTTGATAGCCTCTCTTTTTTTGTAACGGTTTATATAATTCGAAAGGCGCTTCAATCGATGTCTACTTTAAGATTTGTGAGCCATTTATCAATTGATATTAGAATTGCCGTCTTAGCAACTTTTTGGGTGCTCTTCGTTTTTTCGTTTTCAAGCTGGCTGGTCAGATTGACAGAGGTTGATCCAACTATGGCATCAGAATTAGTAACGAGACAGGATGTTTATCGGGAACGAATGGAGAATGCCATTGAATATCCGTGGCAGAACAAGCGTAATATTTACTTCGGTATTGTAATGGGTTTTCGGCAATATTACCAACCTTCCTTCATTTTTATATGGCGATAAGGTCAAATTTGAAAAGAATTCCGAATTGGTTAATCAAGATTGAAACTCAGGTGATCAATCGTGTGAATAGGAGTTTCGACAGAATGAATGAGGTAAGTAATTAGTCGTTTTTGCCGAAATCAACCCGATGTAAATGCAAGCCAGAAGCTGGCGCAACATGAATAGTTCGTCCTTCAATAGTCTGTTTTAATGATGCCTCGATTTCCTTTAAACTAGTTTGGTGTTGGCCTAGCCTAATTAACTCCGCCATCATAATCCTAATCTGGTTTCTCATAAAACCAGTTCCTTGGACATGATAGGCAAAGGTGTTTTCAGGAAAAAAATTAGCAGTGATCAATTCATTGTTTTTGATTTCACTTTGAACTACAGCCCTTAAAGTTTTGGTTTTTGAGTTTGGTTTTTTACAATAATTCACAAAGTCGTGTTCACCTTCAAAAAGTTGTGCACCTTGTTTCATTAGTTCCAAATCCAAGTCATTCGGATACCAAGCTAGGAGTGGAGCGCTGAAAGGATGAGGCTTTTCTCCGAAGCAAAAGAGATAAACATATTCTTTGAGTTTAGGAGTTTGAATGATATTAAAGTGCTCGTCTACTTGTTTAATATTAGTTGCTCTTATATCAAATGGAAGGTTCTCATTGAACGTTTTAATAAATTCATTCTCGCTAATTGGCTCATCTATGAAGAGCTCAAATGCCATTTGATTGGCAGATACCATTGCATCTGTTCTTCCGCTACCTAGGGTATTGAAATTTTCATGGCCCAGGACAAAATTTAGTGTACGATCAATCATATGATGTACCGTTTTTACCTTCGGCTGTTTGGCCCAACCGTGGTAGCGATAACCCAGGTATTGAATTTGGATTAAGTAGAAGTAGTTGTGCTTCTTCAAGTCAATTGAAAGTTGTGCTAAAGCTTTTTTACTCTAATGTTTCTAAAGGCGATTTCATCACCATGATCCTGTAAACTGATATGGCCAGACTTGCTAGCACCCCAAACTTCAAGGTTTCTCCATTTACTTTTGGCTTTGGCCTCAATCCATTCAGCATCACCTTCTTGAAATTCGAGCACTTTCTCGCCATTCAACCAATGTTCAACGTAGCCATCAGTATATATTAAGCGGATGGTATTCCATTCACCATGTGGATTTGGTTTTTTAGTTTCGGAAGGAACATACATATCATAAGATGAGGCGACCATTTTGTTTGCCTTACTCTCGCTTCTAGAGAATTCATCATCCAAAATTTGGAATTCAGGACCTGTAACATAGTCATGGTTGTAAGCCGTGTCTTCCACTACATGGTACATTAAACCACTGTTACCACCTTTGGCAATTTTATATTCCATCTCGAACTCGAAATTTGCGAATTGCTGATTTGTCATGAGCGACCGCCTAAAACCTTTATTGGTTTCTCCTGCTCCTTTATTACATATAATTGTACCATTCTCTACCATCCATCGCTCTGTGATAGGATCCTCACCGTACATCTGCCAACCATCAAATGATTGACCATCGAATAGCGTGATCCACTTAGCGTTGTCAGTAGCAGGTTTATCACCTGAACAAGAAATTGAAGCAAAACAGAGTGGAAGAAGTAGCAAAAATAATTTCAGGTATTTCATAGATGTCTTTTTGAGAAACGCCTAAGTTAATAAATTGGAAAGAATCATTGATACTCAAATATGCTAAAGTCGAATTCTTAATCTATTTGACTATTTTTCGAGTAGTGAATATTTAATGTCCGTTGTTAAAATTAGAATGCAGAAGACTTCGAGTAAAAAAACCACATTTCTACAAGCGCTCTTTCCTGTTGCAAGCTTAATAGTCATCATTATTTACGGCTTGATAGTAAGGCCTAAGGTTCAAGGATTGGATGCAATTCCTTTAGAAATTGTATTTATGACAGCTTCTGTAGTTGCCATTCTTCAATTAACTTTTTTGAGGTATAGCTGGGACGAAATACAAAAGGCGATCATTAATAAACTGTCCAAAGCATTCCCAACGATACTAATACTGTTCGCGATAGGATTGATTATAGGAAGCTGGATTGTAGCAGGGACCATCCCGATGATGGTTTATTACGGTATAAAAATTATTGATCCCCAATATCTCTATCTGATATCATTTGTTGTTGCAGCCATCTTTTCAATGTTTACCGGAACCTCATGGGGATCTGTGGGTACTATTGGTTTGGTATTGATAGGCGTTGCCACAACAGTGGACGCAAATTTGGCCATTACCGCAGGCGCGATAATAGGGGGGGCGTTTTTCGGGGACAAGATGTCTCCATTGTCTGATACTACTAATGTTGCTGCTTTGGCAGTTGGTGTGCCGTTGTACGATCATATCCATTCAATGATGTATACGACAGTCCCATCAGCGATTCTTGCTTGTATAGCATATTTATCCCTGGGTTTTATTTACCCTATCGAGGCTTCTGTTGGTGCAATGGCGCAGACTGAAGTGATCTTAGCAGGGATTGAATCCATGTTTAATTTCAATCTCTTTTTGTTGATTCCTCCCTTTATCGTTTTGTATGGTTCTATCAAAAGAAAAGCAACGCTACCTGTCCTAGTGATTTCTTCTTTTTCTGCCATTATATTGGCTTTAATATTTCAAAAAACATCATCAACTGATGCGATTTATTCTTTGTATAAGGGCTTTGATACCTCCATGGCATCATGGATGAACGTAATTCCTGAGGATTTAGGGACGCTTTTTAATAGGGGAGGTTTGTATGAGCTGAGTGAGCCAGCAATCATATCTATTATTGTCTTTATCTATGTGGGGGCCATCGATAAAATCAATGCAATGCCAATTATCGTAGAACGCGCATTTGGTTTCGCAAAAAAGAAATCTTCAATAATACTTTCGTCCATGGCCTCTACAGCTTTGATTAATTCTATAACGTCAAATCAATATGCGGCTAGTTTTGTAGTAGGCGAAGCTTTTCAAAAAGCCTACGATAAAAAGGGAATTCCAAGAAAAGTCTTGTCACGTTCCTTAGAAGATTTTGGCACCATGTTAGAAAACATGGTGCCATGGCATACAACTGCAATTTTTATGGTAGCCACTTTAGGCGTGCCTGTTGCTGACTATTGGCATTGGCAATTCCTTTCTTTAATCAATTTTGTGGTCGCTCTTTCTTTGGCCTTAACTGGTATTGGATGTTTTTACAAACCCAAAAAACCAAAATGACATAAGAAGTTTAATTAATTATTTAATTCAGCATCTAATATGAATTTAACAGCTGCATCCGAATGAATGTCTGTAGTATTAAAGACCGGAACGGGCAAGTCTTTAGTGGAGAACATCAAAGGGAACTCAGTGCATCCTAAAATTACTCCTCCGGCTCCGTGATCAACCATCTCCATTAAAACCTGAGTAACGTATTGTTTAGAGCTTGCATTGATTTTGCCAAAAGTCAGTTCGTGTTGAATTATGCGATGCAATTCATCGATTGTTGCTTTCTCTTGTGGTACGATTACATCAACTCCATTTTTAGCAATTCTGGAAGTAATGAAATCTTCCTCCATTGTGAATTTTGTACCAATGAAGCAAACTTTGTTTATGCCTTGTACTTTTATCGCAGCACTTGTTGCATCAGCAATATGCAGGATAGGAACCTCAATTCTTTCTTTCACCAATTCATAAACTTTATGTGGCGTATTGGCGCAAAACATAATGGTTTCTGCTCCAGCTTTTTGTAGCCGTAAAGCACCATCAGTAATTAGGTCAGCCACAGCCTCCCAGTTACCATCTCTTTGGTATTGGTGAATAAGTCCTTGGTTTAGGTTGAAGAGAATTAATGGGGGATTGGTATTGTTTCCAAAATGATCATTGACCGCTTGGTTAATGTTGCGATAATACTCTGCTGTAGAATGCCAGGAGGTTCCTCCAACTAATCCAATTGTTCTCATAATTAATCAATAAGCATTTCTTTAATGATAGCTTTAGTTTCTAAAATCTCTTTAGCACTAATTTTTCCTAAGGTTTTAATGACCCTAG
>Ga0307985_10001961_pt1 | contig 11656 bp, 6 predicted proteins | sample EllFjometageno80_FD_203155 | JGI IMG/M metagenome (GOLD analysis project Ga0307985, IMG submission 203155) | Marine microbial communities from Ellis Fjord, Antarctic Ocean - #80 | ecosystem: Environmental > Aquatic > Marine > Unclassified | place: Southern Ocean | collected 2014-10-09 | reverse complement strand
CAACAAACTGTCTTGTTAACCTAATGGACCGCTTCCACATCTATGAGGAGATCGGTTCAGGCTTATCCTCCCAAGTATACAAGGGCCGAGAGCGGTCAAAAATTTCATTCTGTGCAATCAAACGCGTCGACAAGTCCTGTATGCCCTCCATCTCAACCCAAGTCGCTCTCATGCACCGCCTCTCCTCCCCCCATATCCTCAAGTTCCACGACTGGTACGAGACTCGGAATAACCTGTGGTTAATTCTTGAGTATGCACCGGGGGGGGACCTCAAGGCTCTCCTTAACGCGGATCAGCGCATGCCGGAGGAGGCGGTGAAGATGTTCGGGGTGGATCTCATGGCAGGATTACAGTACTTGCATGCGAAGGGAATCTTGTATGGTGACATGAAGCCGTCCAATGTGCTTGTGGACGAGTTTGGAGTGCTCAAGCTGAGTGACTTTGGTCAAGCAAGGAAAGTTCCTTCCTCACACACATCTGTTTCTGCCACTGACTCGCAACCATCACTATCGGCCATCTCAACCACCGGCAGTCCTCACTACATGGCCCCAGAGCTCTTCACGTCCCACCCAATCCCATCCTACTCGTCTGAGCTCTGGTCCCTCGGCTGCGTCCTTTACGAAATGTTCTATGGTAAGCCGCCGTTCACGGAACCGCAACTGCCCGACCTCATGCATCAAATCATCAACGACGATCCCGCTTTCGTCTCCTCCTCCCTCCTCGACGTCGGGCCCAACGACGACGATCCCAACGCCGACTCCCTCAACCAAACCGCCACCACAACTCCCGCCACCCCCGCCTTCCACCACCTTCTCACCCGCCTCCTTCAAAAGAACCCCCTCCACCGCCCCACCTGGGCCGAGCTTCTCTCCCACCCCTTCTTCGCCGCCGGCACAACCCCCGCCCAACTCCCCCTCCCCCCCCAACCCCTCTTCACCGCCACCCAACTCGCCGCTCTAACAGCCAAAGGACTAACACAAGACGCCGCCAATCAAGCAGTCGTAGACGCTGACGCTGCCAACATCCGTCCAAGTTCAACGTACCCTCGTTTCTTCTACAACGCACACTCGTACGCCGACTACAGTGAGAGCGAGAGGGGCCGTTCGTCTCACGTGTACAAGAGTAGTCCGAGGCGAGGGAGGTGAGGCAGCGCTGGAAAGGAGGAGCGACGTACGCAGCCCCGTGACGGCGGCTTTTAAGACGAGAGAGACGAGGAGAGCGGCGTACCCAAGCGAACACCGACGCTCTGTAGCGAACACCGACGCTCTGTAGCGAACGCCGACGCTCTGTAGCGAACATCGACGCTCTGTAGCGAACACCGAGGCTCTGTAGCGAACATCGACGCTCTGTAGCGAACGCCGACGCTCTGTAGCGAACGCCGACGCTCTGTAGCGAACACCCCCGCCATCCCGCCGCCCCCTTTGCTAACACAGGTGTGTGGCCCCCGCAGACGATCCGACCTTGACGCGAACCCGAACATTCTTCGTATGAGTCGGAACGTCACGGCGAACTTCAAGGAGACGATGGTTAAGGCGAAAAGGGAGCAGGAGGAGAACGATGAGAACAGGCCGATGGGGACCGGACCGCATGTGAAGCTTGGGAAGGACGATCAACTCACCCTGACCGATACGGACGCGGTTTGCGACTTCAGGGAGCGGGCACAGGACCACAACATTTCCTCTCACCTCGAAGATGCTGTCGATGTGTCGGCAGATAACATTCCCGAGCACATCGAACCCTCGCGCATCGCCGACTCCTCCTCCCACCTCAACTCCACCCTCGACTCCACCCTCAACTCCTCCTCCTCCCCCTCCTCCTCCCCCTCCTCCTCCCACTCCTCCTCCCACTCCTCCTCCCCCGCTCCCTCCAACCTGCCCCCCTCGCTCCGTAAGAACCCCCAGCCCCGCAAGCAACCCTTTCCCGTCTCCACTGCCTCCTCTTCCTCCTCCATGGCGCACGACCTGTCTCAGCTGAACATCACGAACCTGTCTTCGCACAACCGCAACATGTCCTCCTCGTGCGACCAGCCGCCGCCCCCGCTAACTGAGCTCGACACTCTCTCGAACTGCTCCCTGCTCGAGAACGCCACCAGCGCGCTCACCGAGACGCACGCCCACGACGACTCCCACGGCCACCCCCCCCCCACAGTCGACACGTCGCACTCTCACCTCGTTCCTCCCCCCTCGCCCTTCCTCCCCCCCTCATCCCGCTCCGCCAGCCTCTCCCTCCTCCTGCACCCGTCCGACGCCACCGTGAAGCCCATCGTGGGGAACAAGACGATCGAGCCTTCCACCAAGTACCCCACGTTCCGCGTGTCGGCGATCACGTCTCTGACGCCGCGCACGCGCGCCGAGGTGAAGAGTTACCGCGACGGTGACAAGTTGGAGACGTACTTTGGCACGATTTACAAGACTCTGGCGTCCTCGTCCATTACGCAGAACGAGAAGGCACATCTCTTCGGCTACCTGTACTCCATCGCGGACCTCCCCGCGGTTGCGAACCTCATCGCGAACTCGTCCTTTCTCACCCTCCTCATACGCCTCTTCCGGAAGAAGACGGGCCTCGAGACTGGACGCGTCGCGCTGATCTTCGTTCTCGGCATCGTCATACGACACGCCAGCTACATTGCACCGGACGCTTCCGAGAAGGAGGACGGTCTGCTGCACGTGCTAACGTCCGTTGTCAAGAACAAGGACGAACCGGGTCTCCTTCGCCGACACGCGACTGCGGCGCTCGGAGAGCTCATCTTTTACGTCGCGACGGGGGCTGAGGGGGTCGACACTTGGGTCCTCCCCGCGGACGCCATCAACACCCTTACCAAGTGCCTCGTGAGCGACGCCGACCCGATCATATCGCTGTACGCGACGAAGACCATCGAGAACGTGTTGGCGCAGAGTCCGCCGAAGGACACCGTGGCGATGCGGCTCTGCACGAAGGATATTCTGCAGAATCTAGTGCAAACCATCTCGACAGCCCCCGACGACAGCAGCGGCGGCGGCGGCGGCGGCGGCAACTCCGCGAGCAGCAACAACTCGTCGATTGCCTGCGTCGCGCTATCGCACCTGCTCTCGCACTTAATCCTTGGCTACGGGCCGGGCTCGACGCTCGACGACGCCGCTGCGGCCTCCGCGTCCGCCATCAACCTCCCCAACCCCTCGTACTCTGAGTGGTACAAGAACATTCGCGTCATCGCACGCGCTCTGCCCAACCCCGCAGCCCTCCAGCAGCTCGTCGTTCGCGCCATCGGCGAGTCCGCGCCTCTCAAGACGCAGCAGTCCTTCCTCAATATTATCAACCTGCTTCTCTACGACGGCCCGCTACCCTCGACCTCCGCAACCTCCTCCTCCTCGACCAGTTCCCTCCAGCCGCCCTCTCCCGGCGCAACGGCCACGTCCCTCAAGTCATTGCGCGCCGCGCTCACGACGACCGACAAAGACTCGGTGGTTTATGCGCTTCTGCGCCTGGCTGAGCGCGGGCAGTCGCTCGTCATCCGTGCCAAGGCGCTGCTGTGCATCCGGAACCTCGTCAGCGTCTCGCCCGCCGCCCTTTCTGCCGCGTGCGAGCGGCGCCTCCTTCCATTCCTGGAGCGCGTTGCGGCTCGGAAGGTTGAGGACGAGTACTTCTGGACCGCCGCGTCGTCCACCGTGCACTTCTTGAAGGAGCTGCCGAAGCAGACTCTCCACACGCTGAGGCAGGCGCATGCGAAGCTGCCGACGAACAACATCCAGCAGCACAAGAAGGAGCTGAGGCAGATGTCCGAGGTGGCCGCAGCCTGTCTGCCGTCCGTCGTGCAGTGCATTAGCTGCTCACTGCTCCGCGACGAGGGTTGCGTCGACGGGCAGCTGATTCGGGACCTCGGGTGGGCGCTGTACACGTTCGGCAAGGACGAGGAGCTGTGCCGGCTGCTGCTCAACGTGCTCGAGATGCTGGTCGAGTTCAGCGACTGCTGCGTCTTCGCGCACTGCGAGGAGTTCATCGACAGCATCGTTCCCGTGCTGTGCAGATTTTTGAACAAGGACTGCAAGGACAGCAAGACGCTCAGTCTGAGTCTGCTGCGGCTCGTGTTGCCGGGAATCTTTGTGCACTTGACGGCTACCGGGGCGGAGACCCAGCTGGGGCTGCTGGTGCGTCTCTGCGAGCAGCAGTTGATTCCTGCGCTGGGGACTTTGTTGGACGAGGAGGAGTCCATTTCGCAGTACGCGATGCTGCTCGTCGGCGAGCTATCCGGCGCCACAGGCAACGTTTACGGCAAGGGCGTCAAGAGCGTCTGGCACGACTTCTCGTCGGCGATTGCGAGGAGCGACGCGGGGTTCGTCGAGAAACTGATGGAGAAGATGGGCGGGGGGGTGGAGGGGCGAGTTCTGGCCAACTGCTTGAGAATGCTCGTCGAGAACGGCTTCAAGGAGGAGATCGAGCAGAACAACGGCCCTGGGCTGACGAGGTTGCCGGACATCGTCGAGCAGCTGTTCGGGTTCAAGTTCAGCAAGGAGTGCGTACGGTGCTTAAAGGCTGCGGTCTCGCGAGACGACGCGTCAGCGGTGCTGGCGTGGCTGAACTGCATCAAGTGCTTGCTGTGCGCTGTGACGTCGAGTCTGCCCAAGATGGAGATGGAGAGCCCTGCGCCGAGGGAGGGGGGGGGTGGGGGATGGGGCAGCTCCATCATGTCGCCCGGCGAGATGACCAAGATGAGCAGCGGCGGGGGCGGGAGAGGGTGCGTGGAAGACTTTGGGGCGGAGAGCTTCGTCTTCGGGATGATTCTGGGAAGGTTCTCGGAGGGCGCGGGGAACACTCGCAGCATCGAGGACGTCGCGAGCTGGATTCTGAGCGCCGTTGCGACTCTCGCGGGCAGGGAGTGCTTCGCGAGCTTGTTCAAGGGACGGAGGGGAGGGGAGGAGATCGTGGGGAACCTGCACGCGGTCGTGAAGGGGGGGGTGGAGGGGGGGAGCGGGGGGCGGTGCGTTGTGAGGGTGCTTCGGGTGCTTCTGCTGGGGGAGGCAGAGAGCCTGGGTCTGGTTGCCAGAGACGCGTTCTTCGTGAAGACGCTCAAGGAGGTGGGGGCACGGGAGACGGCAAATGGGGGCGAGGGGGGAGAGGAGGTGCTGCTGTGCACCAAGCTTTTGAAGCGACTAAAGGCACTTGAGAATATCTAAGGTTCGCCTGAGAATACTGTTTTGTGCAAATTTGGAGAGACTGATGAGCGTGAGAACTGTAAGTTCCTCGCTTATAAGGGCAGCCCGTGGATGCACCAATAGAATAGAACAGAGTAGGATAGAGCGCAGGCACTGGCGACTAAGTTGAAAGTTCAGGGCTGAAGCTGACAAGAGACAGACGGAAAAAGAGGAGAACGCGCTTACAAAGAGGCGCGTCTGATGAAACGATAGCAAGCGTCAAAGCAAACGTCTAACTTAGCTCTCACACTGTGTTAACACGCAATCACCCTTACTACTACATAGTACTACTACTACTCACGTTCATCAAGACCGAGAGGTTCGTTTCGCACGGCGGCCGTCATGAAGTTCATGCCCGCTACAGTATACATCTCGTTGTTGCGTAGGTTATGAAGAGAGCGTCGACGGGGAACTGCTGTGGTTTGGAAACCTTCGACGCCCACGTGTTCAATTAACAAGTTCAGGAAATTTGGGAGAGAGCAAGAGGTTCGGTTCGCACAGTCTACCGGCGTGCCAAATATAAAGTTTCTTTGAGAAACTCGTTTTAAGGCCAAAACGAACAGCAGGGCCCTCTCAGACGGTGCCCATCCCACCCACACCAGCTTCACCCCCTTCCATCAATGACCCCCCCCCCCCTCTTACCAGCCCACCCACCCCACCCACCCCACCCCTACCCCGCCCCCCTCTGCTTAATCTGCCACAACTCAATCACAACCGACTATCTAGCGCTCGTTGGCGCCCTGGCATGCAAAGTCTGCGGAGGGATGACGCATTCACAATGCACCACGACCGTGCCTGATTGGTGCGAGTCGTGCCAGACCGCGACAATGGGGAGTGTGGGAGGAATCTATGATGGAGGGTTGGGAGGGATACAGTCTGGGATACAGGGTAGCGAGCTGCAGACTGAGTTGCAGACTGGGGAGGACTTGCTGGACGGATTGGAGGAGGGACTGAGCGACGATGAGTTCGGGATTACGGTACAGGGGTCTCAGCATCTTTACCCGCCTGGAGCGACCGTCTACCTGCCCACTTACGTTCCCAATTCACTCACGCCTTACCCTGGAGAGCCCCTGTCGTCACCATTACCAGCAAAGAGGACACGAAAACCTTACACGAAGAAACAACCTCCCTACCCTAACCCTAATAGCCGGAAAGGTCCGCACCCGCACGTTGCTGTGTCCGCATCGTCAAGCACGTCCTTGGGCCGTTGGACCGACGAGGAACAGAGGCAATTCCTCGAGGGGCTTAACATGCACGGGAAGGCGTGGAAAGTGGTCGCGCGGTGCATACCGACTCGCAGCATCGTGCAGGTGAGAAGCCACGCTCAGAAGTACTTCCAGATGCTGGAGAAGCCGGAGAAGTTCGGGCACACGCCCTCAGGACGGAAGAGGAAGGTGGGGAGGGGGGGGGAGGATGAGGGGAGGGGGACACACATTGGGGAGTCTGCGGCGGCATGGTCGATGCCGCCGCCGCACATTTTGCGTGGCCAAGCTGCGGCGCAAGAGGCGATAGAGGAGGCGCAAACTGAGGCGAACTTGGCCGCCAAGAAGTTGAAACAGCGCGTATACTCGGCAAGGCACAAAACGGCGCAAAAGGCGGCTCAAGCGAAAGCTGCTGCTGAGCAGAAGCAGCGGACCGCCTTGGAGACTAACACGCCGTACTACCCGACCACTTCTACTGGGATCACGACGACTGCTGTGACGGGGGGCTTGACGCCGAACGCCGCGCCGCACGGCGTGGCCCTCGCCGTTGCCCACGCAGTGGCGCAGTCCAAGGAAGCTGGTGGGGTGCACACGGACATGGTGCACGAAGGCGCGACACGAGCTGCGGCGCCTGTTCTCCCCCCCAGTGCATTGCGTTCCCGTCTTACCCCCAAGCCGACCCAACCTGCCGTCGCCGTGAACGACGCGGCCGCGGAATGGCACTACTGCCCCAAGTCAGGGTGCTCTGTGCGCGCCAAGTTGCCTTGGATGATCTCTAGGCACGTCGAGTCCGCGCACGCCGGGGCCGCGGTGCCCAACGGTGTCGTGGTTAAGCCCTCGATAGAGATCAAGCCCCCTATTGCCTCGCCCAAGAAGGTTCCCGAGTACGTCAAGCCTAAGTACGTCAAGCCTGCGACGGTGAAACTGAAATGCGTGTATTGCGACTTCGTGACGGAGGGGATCAGGGGGGCCAAGACGGACCCGTACAAGGTGTGCAGGGCCGCGATCGAGATGCACGTGGAGACAAAGCACGCGTTTCAGTCCAAGGTTGAAGAATATCGCAAGAACGCGCAAGCGAACAAGGGGATGGCGAGCACGTCAAGCGATGTTATTTAGGCCTGTGTTAAAGAGGTATCCCTTGTACTAAGTAGGATAACAATTTTGTGTGCCAAAACAAAGCCCAACTTAATTCTCCTACAAAACCACGCTGCTGCTCTGGTGGTATTTCACGAGTCCCGAATAGAACGACGACTTGAGTCCCCCCGGCTCCCCCGCGATCTTCTTAACTCCGGCGAGCCACTCCTCGAGATCAATGACGCCGTCCCCGCTCGTGTTGAACGTGGAGAACATCTTCATCTCCGCGAACAAGTTCGCGTTCGTGTTCGTAACGGCGCGAATAAGCGTGCCGAACAGCATGGGGTTGAGTTGTCCTCGCGTCGCCCCGCGATCGACCGTCCCGAAGACGGTAATCAGGTCCTCGTTCGTGAGCACCACGACGTCGTTGTCAGCCACCTTGCTCTCTCTCTGCCCCGCCGCGACAAAGTCCGCCTCTTCCTCGTCCTCGTCGGATTCAGAGTCGTTGTTGCCACCGAACGAAGCCGCGGGTGCGATGATGGGCGCTAACGGCTGTTCAGTGGGCTTGACAGATCGCCGCCTCTCGGCCTTGGCCGGGACGGGCACGGATTCCGCAGCCGACAACTCCTCTACCTCCTCCGTGTCCTCATCCGACTCCTCCTCCACAACCTCCTTCTCAACAGCGGGTGATGGCGCGACAGCCCCTTCCACTTCCTTCTCCACTTCCCTCTCCACTTCCTTCTCCACTTCCTTCTCCACTTCCTTCTCCACTTCCTTCTCCACTTCCTTCTCCACTTCCTTCTCCACTTCCTTCTCTACGACCTCCTCCTCCACTACCTCCTCCTTCACGGCCTCCTCCTCCACTACCTCCTCCTTCGCCGCCACTGCCACCTCCTCCTTCGCCTCCACCACCGGCGGGGGCGGCAACTCTTCACCCGCACCGCCGCCCTCCTCCTCCACCACCACGGAGGGCGGGGCCGCGCCAGCCGCCTTCTCTGCCTCGCTTTGGGAGGCCCATTCATCCGGCTGATTGACCGTGATCTCTTCTCCCTCCGGGCGGTCCCAAACAGTAATCTCCGTCTCAATGTTGAAATAATACCACACGGAATGGTCCGCATTCCAGTAAGCTTGCCACGCAGTGGGCTCCTCCTCCTCCCCTCCTCCCTCTCCCTCCCCCCCCCCCTCTTCCTTCTCCTTGTCGAGCTCCAACTCCGCGATTTCGGTGCTAATCACGTCCACAGCGGCAGCGGCTTCCTGAACCTGCTGGCTCGCGACCTTCTGCGCGTCCTCGGCATCCTTGGCCTTTTGCAGCATCTCAACTGCCTTGGCTTCCTCCGCCTTCTCCGCCGCGGCCTTGAGCTCCTCCGCCACTCTCACAGCCTCCTCCTCCTTCTTCTTCTTCCTAGCGAGCTCCTCCTCCGCGAACGCCTTCTCCTCCAACTTCTTCTGCGCTTCCGCAACCTCGTCCAACCTCTTCTTCTCCACGTCCAGCAGATATCCACCGCCGTTTGCGACGCTGATCGCGTGGTAGATACTCGACGCCCAGTCCATCATGTCGTCGACCGTCAACCCCTGCATGATAATGCCCGTGATGCCACTAACAACCTTGAAGCAGAAGTAGTTCCCAGTCTCGCTCCTCGTCACCAAGCTAACCGCGCTGCCCATCAGGTGAATGACTCCCTTCAAAACCGCGTCTGGCCCATCCGAACTAAAGTAACTAAGCCTTCCCTCCGCGAGGACGAAATACCTCGGCTTCCAGTTCTTGCGCTTGCTCTTCCTTCCTCTCCCCTGCTTCGTGAGCCACCCCCTCTTCTCAGGAGCGAGCCTGAACCCAAGACTGAGCGGCGGCTGCCACGCCGTAAGCATCTTGATAGTCTCCTGGTAGCCACTCAAAATCACTTCCTTCCCGTTGACGTGCGTGAGGGCAGAACCGATGCTCACGTGCGTCGTCTCCTGATGAGCAGTAAGGAGCGTTGGGTTAGTTGGGGGGCACACGGACACACCTCTGGCCCAGAACTTATACTGAAGTGTGAACTAGGGGGCAGCGCGCTTTGATCGGCGAGGGGAGCTAATCGTCTCGGCCCGCTCGACGAGTGCGCAGAGAGAGAGCTCGAGAAGGCACCCCTGTGCTGCGCTCTGGAGTTGCGCCTCCCCATTCCGCCTCCAGAACACTGCCTCACCTGATTCGCGAGTTTGACCAGCGCCCACTCCCCCGACCGCTCCAGGACCAACCCGAGCGGCTTCTTCGTCGAGAACGTCACGTCGTAGAAGATGCTCTTCTGGTTGGTTGCGGCGACCAGGAGGGGATTCTCCTCCAGAGAGGTGCTCGAGGCGATGGCGTGTCGGAGGATCTGAGGGGGGATAGTTGTGTTGTGTTAGCGATCACAAGTGTGAAAAAAGGGGGGGGGCGGAGCGACAAAAGGACGGCGCTGTTTGTGAGTGTGTCGCGCTGAAAGACAGGCTGCGTTAGTGGCCTTGCTCGCACAGGTCTGCGTCTGCGGGTCTTACCTTCACCCACGAGTACGTCTCCTCCGACTGGCTTCCTTGAACATGCAGCACCCTCGAGTTAGTAACAAGCTCGAATGAGTTCTCCTTCAACTTAGTCTCGAAAACGCTGCAGTTCGGACTCAGCGCAAAGATGTTCATCGGAGTCGTCGCGTCCTCCTCCTCGAACTGGTACAGCTTGTTCTGCGTGAGGACGAAGAACTGGTCGTCCCAGTCCGCGCCGCCGTCGCGGGGACGCATCGTCAGGTAGCCCGATCGCATGCAGTCCTTCTGCAGGTCGGACACGGTCGTGTCCTCGTCGTCCACTTCCATGAAGCCCAACGCGGCGACCTTGGTCCGTATTCCCTTGACCCACATGTCCCTCTCCTCCCCAGAGTCGGCCTTGAGCTTCCAATACTTTCCGTCCCTCAAGTTAGTCCTCATGATGAGAGTCTTCGCACCATCCTCCTCCACCGTCGTCCTTCCACTAAACTTCCTCATTCCCTGAATCGTAGAGGTCTTGTACAAGTCCTGATGGTAACTCAAGCAGTCATTATGCAACATGAAGAACTTCCTGACCTGCGCCATAACACATACATAAACATGTGTGAGCCGCGAACTGTGAAAAAAAAGGGTGTCAAGCTAGCCGCTCAGCAGGTGTCGCTTGTGGCCGCTCGCCGCTCGCCGTTCGCCGCTCGCAGCTTGCCTACTGCCCGACTTACCTGCTTCGCTTCCAAGAACCTCCCCGACTTGCTCAAGTACCCTCTCACCGCGCAGCCACTGCTGCTACTCTCCGCCAAGTCCGCCACCACGCACCGTATCATCTGCTTCCAGTCGTTCCTGTCCCCCTCATCCTTCCCAGACATCTTCATCGTAACGAACTGCGTGCTCACAATGAACCCGTGCGGATGGGCCGGGTCGTCAAAGTCCTCCACAGTCGTGTCCTCGGTCAGCAGCACGTCGCCTTTGGGAATGTCGGTGGTCTTGTGGTCCTTGAAGTACGTGAGTGCGTTGTCGTTGAGGACGAAGTAACGTCTGTGGAGGAGGCACAGAGGCAGTGTGAGGAAGGGAAGCACAATGTGAGGGGAGAATTGGTGTGAGAAGAATGGTAGAAGGTTGGCAGTGGCAGATGAAAAAGCATAAGGAATTCTAGAAATGGCAGCAGAAGGGTAGCAGCGAGCAGCGGGCAAACAATATTAGAGCAATCAGTTCCCTGTCGCACAGATTGTCAACCTGAACGGATGTCAACCTGAACGGATGTCAACCTGCAAGGATGTCAACCTGCAAGGATGTCAACCCGCATGGATGTCCTCTCCTCAGTAAATTAAATCCCCCTTCCTCCTCGACTCCCTTCCATCTCATCTGTCAGTCCTCAACATCTCCCCCCCCCCCCCCAGTCCCTGTTAAGGTTGCCACTCACTTCTTCCAGTTATACCCGCTCTTCGCGTTCTTCGTCAAGTAACCGGACTTCATTATGGCGGAGACGGTTGTCTTGGCGAGCGCTTTCTCCTTGCGCGACCCGAACATTGTGCTACGGTGTCGTGAGTTTGGGGGATGTTGAGAAGATTGGAGAAGATTAGGGATGGAATATTTTGCGCCCATTTATTTTGCAGGAGATAGCAGTTAGTTTTGCCCAGAAGCCTGTCTCTCTGGGTTGATCGGGCTTTTTGTAACAGCGCCACGTGCTCTTACTTTACTTGCGCAGCTCCCCTTAACCTCTTGTCTAAA
>Ga0307985_10001960_pt1 | contig 11658 bp, 15 predicted proteins | sample EllFjometageno80_FD_203155 | JGI IMG/M metagenome (GOLD analysis project Ga0307985, IMG submission 203155) | Marine microbial communities from Ellis Fjord, Antarctic Ocean - #80 | ecosystem: Environmental > Aquatic > Marine > Unclassified | place: Southern Ocean | collected 2014-10-09 | reverse complement strand
CGGAAGGGGAAGCGGGGGAAGAAGGGGAGGGGGGCGAGTTCGAATCGGTCGGGGGTGAGCCGTGGCAGCGGGGTGAGCGGGATTCAGTCGTCCGTCAGCCGGGTGAGCGTGAGGCAGACGAACAGCAGCTTGAATAAGATGTTGAGCATGGAGGGAGGAAAGGTGATGGCGGGCGACGGCGCGAGTGCCACAGTGGCGACAGACGGAGGGGGGCGGCGATCGGTTCGGTCAAGTCGTGGCGGGCGGAAGAACAGTTTGACGTTTGAGGAGCCGCTATAGCGGCTATAGTAAGGATTGACAGTTATTAGCTTTACTGAATGTTGTGTGTTGCAAGCACAGCCAGGTTTGTTCGCTCGTTTGACGTCAGAGTCAACTGCGGCCTCAACTATTCACGAGTCACTATTCACACTCGCATCTCTCCCCACTCGCATCTCTCAAACTGCACAATATGTCCTCAATCGCAACCCAGAAAGTGAAGCTCGAGTATTTCAATATCGCTGGAGTCGCCGAACGTGTCCGGCTCGCTCTTGCGATTGGAGGAGTGGACTTTGAAGATGTCCGTGAGTATCTAAAGAACGTGACATACAAGTCTACAGTAACATTCGACTCGTCTAACATTCGACATTGCAGGCATCGCGTTCCCAGACTGGTCCGCCCGCAAGGCGACCGCGAAGTTCGGGCAGTTGCCGATCATGACTCTGCCGGACGGCAGGGAGATCTACCAGTCTGATGCTATGGTAAGAGTCACACACACACACACACTAAGCGCACACGCCTAACACGCTCCTAACACGTACATTCTTTACTAGCTTCGCTGGGCCGGCGCCCACTCCTCCCTCTACCCCAGCAACTCCGACCTCCGCCTCCGCATCGACGAGGCCCTCGGCCTTGCCGCTGACCTGACCCGCGAGTGGCGCCCATGCATCTACGTTGGCATGAAGCCGGAGATGTTCGGACACACCGCGGACACTAAGGACGCGGTTGTGAAGACGTTGCGCGAGAACTTCATTAAGGATGCGCTTGGCAGGTACTTGGGCTTCATCACTGACATGATCAAAACGAACGGCGGAAAGTTCGTCGCCGGTGAACTCTCCATCGCCGATCTCGACCTCTTTGTGTCCGTCACGTATTTCACCAAGGGCATCGCCGACCACGTGCCCAAGGACTGCTTGGACAACTTCCCGGAGATCCTCGCTTGGATTGAGGCCGTCAAGACTGAGCCCCGTTTTGCCGCTTACTATGCGTCGAAGGCCTAAGCTGAGCGATGACACCGGTGATGAGTCTAGAATTGTGCATCATTTCGTTAGCAAATAGCATCATTTCGTTTATCCTAGACACTCTTGGTGACAAACTTTCTCGCAGCCGGTCGAAGCGCAACTCCCCCACGGCGCTCTGAACAGTGGCCTCGCGACGATGCTCGCAACAATGGCCATGAACAGCATGACGGCGAGCGACACCTTCGCGTGCGTAGAGGCCGGCATTTTGTTGTACTTCTGCTTGTACCACAGCGAGAAACCCTGCACAATGACGAAGACATAAATCAGGCCAATTGTAGGCGCCCAGAGGCCTAAGTAACATGAGGAAGGTTAGCTAACTGCGCAAGCGCAAAGAAGGCGCTAGCGAGCGCTAGGAAGGCGCTTTGAATGAGCGGCCCGGAACGCGCTGTTTGAACAAAGAAGGTGTCATGAAAGCGGGGCGAATGTGCCTTCAAAGCGGGAGGTGTTGTGGAGGCCGTGCACGGAGTTCTCCCCACACTCTGTTTGACAATTTAGGTGTCGTGAAAGTGGTGTTGCTTGCCTTCGTGATCCCTATATTGCGACAAAGTGCTCGATGAAATACATGTTGTGCCGGCCAAGGTAGCCTGAAAGGGCGAGAGCAACGACAGCCGTCAGTGCGACGAGGCCTCCGATGTATCACTTGTTGAAGGTAGAGCGCAATTTGCTGCCGATCGATGGTACATGTGTGCCTGTAGTTATCTTGTTTGCGGCATCCGGGGTGTCAACGTCGACGACGGAAGACATACTGAAGGCCAGGCAATCTGACCAGGTAGTTTTGTTAACGGGTGTGGGCTCATAGAGCTGACCGGCGAACAGAAGCGATGGCAGGCCAGAAGCGACGGCAGGCCAGAAATACGGCCAGCAGTTCCAGAATGGCCAGAAGTTTTCTTTCTCTCAATTTTAGCACTTGTGTGAAAGTCTAGAGCGTGAGAAAGCAGGCCGCCGGGGAGCGTTTCAACGTTTGGTTCCTAACGATGTAGTTACTTCCTTTCCGACGCCGTTTGCTGGTACGCCTCGTTTTGCGCTGCATACGACTGCACCACCTCCCCCTCGGGCGCGGTGGAGGGCGCGCTGTTCGGCCTGCCCCCCCCCCCCCCCCACCCCCCCTCCCTCCCCGCCTCCCGCTCCTTGCGCCGCCAGCTTCTTCATCGCCCGCTTCCTCCTCAAGTCGCTCTTGGTCGTGCTGGTCACCTGCGTCGACACGTGATTCTTGTAGTACACCGACCGCTCGTTGATCGCGAACCCGAAGATCCTAGGCACGTACTCGCTCACTGTTGCCGAGTTGGTGGTCGTCGCGGACGGGATGAGCTCCGGGTGCGCGAGGAGGAAGAGGTGGGGAAAGGTGGCGCCGAAGTACGCGCCGTCGATGTTGCTCTGCCGTTGCGACTTGGGGTAGTAAAGATCGTGACACCGAGGGCAGAACACGTTGGCGGTGTAGTTGCGAGGCAGGTCGGAGAGGCCGCACGGGAGCACTGCCTGGCCCTGGCAGAAGACCCTGGGGCAACGCCCGAACGCGACCGCCTTGTACTTCTCGTACATGGCGTGCATGCCCCTATTCGTCACAATGTACCTCGCGTGAATGAGCCCGTACAGCATTTCCGCCGCGCTCTCAACAACCTCCTGCTGCTCCTCATTGAGGCTGTCCTCGATGGGCATTTCCACGTCCAGGATCATGTCGAGCGCGTAGTCGTAGTAGGGCACGATGCTGTTCAAGCCGGTGAGGTTGAAGTCGTCTTGGATGTAGTCCTCGTCGACACTCGTGAAGAACTCGTTGCCTCTTAGGCTGCAGAACCAAGTTATCCAGCTGGCGGAGGAGGAGCCGGAGGCGGTCATGGAGGAGGAGGAAGACTGGGAGAGGCCAGAGTCGGAGGAATCGGGGGCGACCAGGGGAGTTGAATGGCCAACCGCAACTTGGGAACCTCCATCAGCAGCTGGTGGAGGTATGGCATGTGACGCATGCTTCTGTGTGATAGAGGAGGCTCCAACCTCCTGTTCTAAAGGGGGTGGCACACTGATGATGTTTGGGTTTTCCTCCCTCTTTTCTTCCTGAGAGGGCGTCGGAGGGAGGGGGGGGGGGGGGTCGGTGCTGGTGGGAGGATGTTGTGCTGGGTGTTGCGGTGCGTCAGGAGAGAGAGAGTTGGCGGAGTGGGCAGAGTGATTGCCGGCTAGATCTGCGGGGAGGGTGGGAGAGGCACTGTGGACAGAGGAATCGACGCTGTTGTAGGCTGCACTGTCGTTTGCGGTGGGGATGGAGAGACTGCTCAGCTCTTTTGAAAGTTCTTCTTCCATGGTCCTTAGTGGTCCGTCCTTAGTAGTCCTTAGTGATGGACCGTAGTAGGATCGGCCGGTATGAAGTTAAGAGATGGCACGGGGTCGCGTCACAGGTGCACCTTATAAGCGATTTATCGAGCAAAAACGTGGTGCCGATGACTAGACACGAATGAGTTTGGAAGGATTGTCCGAGTGCGGCGAAGGTTGGCCTGTGGCTTTATGAGTTTATGAGGGGGAGGGAGGGAGGAGAGAGAGAAAGGGAGAGAATGAGAGGATGAGAGAGAGAGGGCGGAGAGAGAGCGTAGCGTGATGATCCGAGCCGAGCAGCTAGTTACTCGCAGCAATGAGAGGATACATGATGAGCAGCCCGGCGGATGAGTAGCCACGCCGTGCTGCGGGCGGGGCGAGTGAGCGTGATACGTGCTGCTGCTTGTCGCTTGTCGCTTGTCGCTTGTCGCTTGTCGCTTGTCGCTTGTCGCTTGTCGCTTGTCGCTCGTCGCTCGTTTGAAGGTTTACAATGTAGCTGAAAGAGGGTCAGGGTGCGGTCGTACCAGCGCAAGTTGGTCAGCTAAGGGAAGAGGTGGTCCACTAGCGTGTGATTGGCGAGGATTGGGAGCTCTCACGTCGATGACTCACTCGTGTGTTTGCGATGCTTGTTGAGCGTCGCGTTGTCGTGAGAAGGCGACATTTTCGCATATCATAATTAGCTGCGCAGACTTCTCACAGCCAAATCTGCTCGTCCGCATATGAGCGGCTGGCCGTCGTCAAACGCTAGCAACGCTAGCAAAAGAGGGCGGTCGCTGGCACCGTTTGAGGAGCAGAGGAAGCAGTCACGACTGAATCACCAGCAACAACAGCACCACCACCAGCAATCCTGGATCCCACCCCCTCGCAAATCACTGCCCATCGCGAGCCGCCCAAACCTCAGAGGATCACCAGAAGCCCACGCAGCCGCCGGCACCACGACCGCCACCACCACCACCGCCACCACCGCCACCACCACCACCACTCGCACCTCCTCCTCCTCCCACGACGACACCATCGGCAGCTTCACCGGCAAACCTTCCACGCTCATCGGCAACCGTTACAAAATCGTCAATGACGTCGGTAAGGGCACGTTCGGGCGCGTTGTCGCAGCCCAAGACATGAAAGGGCACTCAATTACTCACAAAGTGGTCGCGATCAAAATCATCAGGGCCGTCGTGAGGTACGGGTCACAGGCTGAGATCGAGGCGAGGATACTGAAGCGGGTCAACAAGTATGAAGCCGGCAACTCAGCCGGCAAGGGCCACCGAGACAGCCGAGGCACTGAACTCATTGTGCGCCTGCTGGACACGTTTTGGCACGCCGACGGCAAGGCAAGCTCGAAGCACTTCTGCCTCGCGTTTGAGCGCCTCGGCGTCTCCCTGTACGACTTCATGGAGAAGCACGAGTACCGCCCGCTGCCGATGGCGTGCGTGTGGGATTTAGGGCATCAGCTGCTGGATGCGCTGCAGTTCCTGCACGAGCTTAAGCCGCACTCGCTGACGCACACGGATCTCAAGCTGGAGAATATTCTGCTTCAGGACCCAACGAGCGCGGAGGTCTGGCGCGACGGGGTCGTGGTACCGAGATCGACGAGGATTAAGCTGATTGACTTCGGCGGCGCGACGTACGACAACGAGCACAAGTCCAAGTTGATCAGTACCCGGCAGTACCGAGCACCCGAGGTAATTCTCGAGCAGGGCTGGTCCACGCCTGCTGACATCTGGTCCGCTGGCTGCATTTTGGGCGAGCTCGCGCTGGGAGAGCTCTTGTTCAGCACTCACGGCGACGCTGAGCATTTGAAGCTCATGGAGCGGCGAGTCGGGCGTTTCCCGAACGGCATGCTGAAGGCGGATAGTGGCGCGAGTACTTTGAGTAAGCGCAAGTTGGAGTACGTGAGGAGCACGTTGGGGCTGGAGAGAGAGTTCGAGGACAAGGGGAGGCAGTTCGTGTGGCTGCTGCGCGACCTGCTAGTGCTGGACCCCAGGACGAGGGTGAGCGCGGAGACCGCACTGAGGCGGTATTTTCGGTGAAGCAAAACTGATTCAACCCTAACAGGCAATGGCAGGGCCGCTGTGGCCGCTCATCAAGATGCTCATCAAGAAGCTCGGCACGTGGCTAGTGGCCGAGGGCAAGAACCCAGACGCGGTGCCGTACCTGCTCTTCGCCTTCGACGCCACCGCTGCTATGTCGAGCAACTTCCTGTTTCTGTTCGCTTCTGATGTGAGCAGTGTGTTCACGATGATCTCGGACGTGGTAGAGAACCTGGTTATCGCTCTCCGGGTAGTTTTCATGGTGCAGGCGAGTAGAAACGCGAATGTCGATCGCGACAACAAGAAGAAGGACGACGACATTTCTGATCTTAAGCAGCATTTGAGACGACTGGACAAGAACGCCGGGTTACTGCACAAGAACTCTGGGGTGCTGCGCGCGCGGGTTGCAAGATTGGAGATGGAGGAGGCGATAGAGGGGGTTGACCTAGAGCTGGAGATCGAGTTGTTACTTGCGCCTGCAAACGGTGACGGCGTGGCGAGCGGCCGAGCGATGCGCCTGCTTCTAGCGTTCCTCGCGAGTGAGATGTCCGAGATGCTGTGCTCTGCGTGGTGCATGATCATGCTTCTGATCCTCTACTACGGTCCCAACAAGCAGTGGATGTATACGATCGACGAGTTCGACGACGAGGATTTCAAGCGATCGCTCTGGTTCAGCACCATCGACTTCGGTCTGGAGTTCGCGACGTTCGCCGTCATGCTGCTCGTCTTCTCGCTGCACGCTAACATCAACGTGTACGGGGTAGGCTTCCAATACCTGACTGACAAAGGTCTCTTCGCTCCCGTGATGGCCATCGCATTCACAATTACGTTTACGTCGTTCGCGTTCTTTGTGAAGCACTACGGCGTGGATCCCGGGTTCATGTTTGACGAGTTCACAGCCGAGTCCACGAGCCTCGTGACTAACGTTGTAACTAACATTAAGAACTTTATTTATCCCTTTGCCCTCGCCGTTCCTTGGTTACCTTCTTGCCAGCCTCCCTCCACTGATTTTGCTTGATTTTCTCCTCAAACAGTCCCCATCCCGCAAGCTGTGCCGCGGTCCCTGAACTCCCTCCCACGATAATATGCGTCTGCAGCTGCTCAATCCATTCCGGCCTGACCTCGTAGTCCTCTGCACGAGCGAAGCGAGTGTTAGATTGGGGAGAGAAGGGAGGTGGCGCCGGCGGTGTGGGGAATGGCGAGGGTTACATTATTCACGGCGTTTTGGGGCAGTCCTTCGTCGCCTGTCATTCTTGTCGGACGCTGCGCACGCGAGATAGAGCCGGCGATTTAGGGAAAGTTTTGCGCCGCGTGTTGGGCGTCGCGTGTTGGGCGTCACGTTTCGGGCGCCGCGTTTCGGGCGCCGCATTTTGGGAACCGCGTTTTGGGGCAGTCCTTCGTCTCCTGTCGTCCTTCTGGACGCTGCTCGCACCGCTCGCCCCGTTCCCTCACCTTCTTTGCGCTGGTGCTTGAAGAAGAGCCCGTCGCTGCTGGACGGCACGAAGTCCGTAGTGGTAACAATCCGACCGAGCTTCACTAGAGTTCCGGCGGCCGCCGCGTCTTGTGGCTGAGGGCAGGCGTAAATGTCGTACAAGTGCGATCCCGCTTTGACGGAAACAATTTGCTCGATGAAGCCCTCAAACCCGCCCCCCGCGACGTCTCCGCTGAGCTCAGCAGCCGGCGAAAGGCACAGCACCCAAGGGAACTTGACCTCCTCCTTCTGAATCTCCTCCCCCTCGCCCGTGATTGCAGCAAAGTCGCTGACGCCCAGAGACAACGGGAAGTCGCTGAACTCACGGAACTTGTTGATGACCGGTCGGAGGGGCATGGCCATCCGTTCCGTCATATTCGTAGCCACGCAGTGCGCGAAGAAGTTCTTGACAGTCTGGCCGGTCTTAGCAGCGCCAAAGAGAAGGTTACCCGATCTTGAGTCTGCGCGGAACGCCTTCAAAGCCACGCAGGGGAACAGCTCGGCCTCGCGCAACTTTCGCCCGATGAGATACAGAGCGGCGCGAGCAGCGAAGCCCGTTATGGAATGGGCAGGAGGACGGATGGCACTGGACAACCGAACGATGCAGTCGCCAGTGTTGGCGGCAAAGACGCCGGTGAAGGAGTCTGCAAGAAAGAGCGAAGCGAGTGTTTAGAGGAGGAAGAAGGGAGAATACTGGCGGCACTGGCATGTGTGAACAAAGGGTGGGGTAGGAGCGCCAGAACAAGCTAGTTGCGAGCGAGGTCTGCCAGAATGCACTGTTTGCGAGCGGGGAGCGACGCTATTTGCGAGCGAGGAGCGAAGCTATTTGCGAGCGAGTCGCGCCAAAACGCGCTATTTGCGAGCGAGGCTGGCCAGAATGCGCCTCTCGTGCCGCGTTTTGGAACGCTCGTAGCGCATTTCATTTCAGCCAGTTGCCCTGCGAAGCGTGTTTTGAGCTTGTCGGTCGTTCGCCCGCCGCTCTGTTGTTCGCCCGCAGGTCGGTCGTTCGCCCGCCGGTAGGGCGTTCGCTCGCCGGCAGCTTTTCGCAGCTTGCTCTTCGCCGTCAACTTCCTCGCCGATCGCTCTCTTTGCCTCGCTCTGCTCGCTCGCCTCACCTGCAGAGTCTGGTGGGGGGGGAATCCACTCGATTGAGCAGCGAGCCACGCAGCCGTGCGGACAGAGCGTCTTGTCGGCACCCGTGCTGCTGCTGCTGAAGTCTAAAGGGCACTGCAGGATGTGGTTGTAGTCGGCGTCACCAACTTTTGTTTTGAGATCAGAGAAAGATGGCCATTCTAGTGTTGCAGGTGGCTGAGGAGACGTGAGGATTTTGGCCCACGCAGCGTTGGCCTGCGCAGAGGCGGACATGGTCGATGCTGGCGACGCCGAGGCTGGTAACGTTGAGACCGGAGAAGTCAAACCTGGACGCTAGAAAACACTATAATAAGGTGTGGGGGTTAGTTGATTTGCCAGAGTTTTGTCGTAATGGAAGAGGGGTGGGAGCTTGAAGTATGGCGCGAAGAGCGTTCACAGAGGCCGGGCAATACACACCTCGGGCTCTCAGTCTTTGGCAAAGTGCAGAAAGATCTTATAATTGTTTATGTTGTTTCTACAACTGTAAAGCCTGTACAATTGTATCCGTATTCAACGGCCGCACAGCAGAGTCCGCTCAACAGCTTTGCCAAACAACATCCTCATTCTTATTGTCGTCACTCGACAGGCTCGAAGATGTACTGATGGATTGTTCCAAAGAAGAGCTCGCTCTCCTCCACCAGCCTGAACCCCCCCGTCCCCTCACTCCCGCACCTTACGCCCTCCACCTCCTCAATGAACGCCCTCGGGTCAGGGAACGCCTCGAGCGAATCTCTGAGATGCGTGTATTCCACGCTCTTGCCGATGAGCGTGCCAATCGCGGGCACCATGTAGTGCGTGAAGTAGCTAGCGATGAGTTTGAGTGGGTTCACGGTCGCGTTGAGGTAGGTTGGGGTGTAGGAGACTTCGAGGATGCCGAGGAGGGGGCGGGGCGTTGTGAGCGTCGCGCCGGTGGCAGGGCAAGTCGGCGGCGGGGGCGCGGCGGGATCGAGCTTTTGGAGGAGGTGGTGGATGGCGCAGAGGGAGGTGGCGCGGTCGGGGATATTGCGGATGGCGAAGGAGACGGTGGCGGCGGTGAAGGTTGCGGCGGGGAGGCTTTCGGCGACGACTGCTATATCGCCGCAGTGATATTCGATGGTGGCGTCTGTTTGAGCTGATTTGAACGATTTTGGGAACCCTGACATACACGCCACCACACGTGTGAGCAAACGCCACACAAATGTGTGAACAAAAGGGGGGCACACGCACAAATGAACAGGGGGCACAAACCCTAACCCTAACAGTGGGCAAACGCCGCAAACACGCCACACAGGCACGTTAACAAAAGGGGCGGTGTGGACAAGGTGCGCCGGGCTCGCAATAGCGGCAGCAGCAATCGCGGATAAAGGACAATCGGCGTGAGAAGGCGGCGTGAGAAGGCGCGGCGTGAGGAGGCGGCGCGAGAAGGCGCGCTCACCTGCGTCCTTTGTTGATCCACTCGTGGGCAAGTATTTCGCCGTCTTGTTCGCGGCAATGGCTAACATGTTCTTGGATGGGTCGACACCGACAGCCCCACGAGGAGAGTGATCGTGGGGTGATGCTGGCATGAAGGCGTTGGTGGCGACGTAGGACTCTAAAATAACATCGCCAGTGCCTGTGCCGACGTCGAGGAGGAAGTGAGGGGACTGTGGAGAGTGAGGGCCCGTGACGTTCAGTGCAGTAAGTAAGGACTTCCGCCACTTTCTGTGCTGGTAGAGGGACATGATAGAGTTGATGGTGTCATAAAGCGGGGCAATGTTGTCGAACATGGCATCGGAGCCCAGGGTATGGGGCTCGGTCTCAGCAGCCGCCGCGGTCTCGGTGGCAGCAGACAGGAAAGAGGCGGCGTTCAGCAGTAGCAGGCAGTGGAAGAAACTTATCATTGTCTTCACGTGAATGAAACGGGCGGCCTGCTCAAAATGATGGCAATCTACCCTGGTCTCAGTACGGTCTTTGGAGGAGAGGAGAATCGCAGCAAACTTGTGTCCAACACGAGAGAATATAACCTGGAGTGCACAGGCTGCGGCACGCATTTGAAGGTGAGGTGAAAAAAGCTGGGGCATTTGGAGGGGGCAAGGTTCTCTAGCTAACCAACTGGAGCTGGTACGGCCACCCCCTGGCCCCCTTTCAGCGATACTGCAAACCTTCAAACTATGACAAGTAAACAGCTCCACTCCACTCCCCTCACGCTCACACTCGCCGCTCCCACAGGACGATGAGTGCCCTGTACAACCTAGTGAACACACACATAGATTGGCCAGCAGCCTCGGCACACTTGAACAGCCTTGCAGACGATGACGCAGTTGATCAGCTCTTCTTCCAGGGCCAGTATGGCTACTCTGCCATCGATGTACATGTACGCCTGTTTCCGCTGGGCGCCACTGGCACTCGTTCAGGTGATGATCACGAAGGCCAAGCTCGACTCGAGGGAGAGATGCCTGCTGGCCATCGGCTTCATTGCGCTGCTTAGATCGCCACCCTCCACAACCGCCCCCCCTCGATCATCTCCCTCCTCACCGAAGCCACCCACGCCCTCGCCGCAAGCGACTACGCCGCCCTCGCCGCCTCGCCGCCCTCGCCGCCCTCGCCGCCCTCGCCGCCCTCGCCGCCCTCGTCCACGGCTCCGCGTTCGCCCTCCGCCACCTCGCCTCGCCCTCCTACGCCGCCCTCGTCCACGGCTCCGCGTTCGCCCTCCGCCACCTCACCTCGCCCTCCTACGCCGCCCGCATCGCCGTCCGCACCTCGCTCCTCCTCTGCTTCAAGAACGTGCACTCCGACGTCGCTCCCACGGAACCTCTCGACCTCCGCCTCGCCCACGCGCGTCTGTGCAAGAACGTCTGGAGCGTCATCCTCGAGTTCGTGTAGGGTTAGAGGAGAAGTAAGTGGAGAAGGCAGCTATGTTTGAGATCAATTTGCAATGCGATACGTTCCCGATCAGTACCCCTTTATTTATGGCTTTCGTTGAACAGGACACCGAGAAATTGGACTGGTACAACTGTACGCATTATTTCTCCATTACGCGTAGCAGTCCGTCGCGTGGAACAGAGTCGAAAGCCTTGACGAGATCGACGAAGAGAACGTACGTGTCCTTTCCGGCTTCGTGCCGCAAGTTGATCACCTGGCGCAGAACGAAGCTTCAGTCCGTTGTCCCCGTATCCTTCTGAAAGCCGAACTGTTCTGAGAGTCCGAGGTGCTCAAGAAGCGCTCCGAACCGCTGAGAGAACATACTGCTCATGATCTTCTGGAGGACCTCGAGGAGTGTGATCGGGAGCCAGTTGTTGGGTCACGCTATGATCGGTCGGAAAACGGAAAACGGGGAAAACTTATACAGTAGTGGATTGCGGTGCAACAGGCGGCGATCTACGCTATGGTCGGTCGAAGACCGAGAGTGGGGCCATGGGCGCATAAGTGTCATGTCGTTTACGTGAGGGAGAGGAGCGAGCACGCGGCCGCGTGTGTCCTTGCCGGTTGTTTC
>Ga0307985_10001958_pt1 | contig 11664 bp, 7 predicted proteins | sample EllFjometageno80_FD_203155 | JGI IMG/M metagenome (GOLD analysis project Ga0307985, IMG submission 203155) | Marine microbial communities from Ellis Fjord, Antarctic Ocean - #80 | ecosystem: Environmental > Aquatic > Marine > Unclassified | place: Southern Ocean | collected 2014-10-09 | reverse complement strand
AACATATGTCTTGAAGTTGCCTATCAAAATTTTTAAGCTGGCGCTTGGCCCCTTCAAGGGCTAAAGCATCTTTATATCCCATCTTCCCGGCTTTAGCTTTCTCAACGTCATTGTATTGTTCACTAGCATCTGCCCACTTTCCGCATATGCTTTCGAGGTTAGCGCCAGATTCTTTGACGGTCTTGATGCCATCGTTTAAAGCTTTAAGCGCCGATAAAACTGCTACGACTTCTCCAATCATTTCTCGCGGCTCACCTTCTTGATCTTTTCTGCGCTACGCATAGCGCCTAGTCCTAGCATACCCATCAGTACAGGCATCATAGTAGCTGTGTCGATAAGCGGGATGGTTACAGTAGAGTCCACTAGAGCTAATATAAAATTAGAGATAGGGATAACAATAAAGTTACCTGCCATACCTAACACACAGACCCAACCAACTGCTGGCCTCCAACCACTAACAAAGATAGAGCTAGAAGAAGCCTCAATCTTATTTACTTCTAGTTGGCCTTTAGCTAACTCTTGTGCATGGCGATCTGCCATCGTGCTAATCTCATGGGCTAGAGCATTCTTAGCATCTTTGTCTTCTATAAATTTATCAAGTAGTCCTGTTACTGGGCCTATCAATGCTTGCAACATAGTCATCTTCTTCCTTGTGTTGTGGGACTTCGTCTTCGTCTAGTTCTTCTATGCCGTCCCAGTTCAAATCTTGCTGGGCTGCTAGAGTGTTGAGGTATCCTTTGCTAGTTGACATATCAGTAGTTCCAGATAACAAAACCTGTTTGCCTATCGTCTATATGTATAAAAGTTTTAGCAACGCCAACGCCTCTGAAGCCCATCAACAAAGCTTTTTCTACTATCTTGTATCGCTGAAAACCTCCAGAGACTTTAATGTCAGCCGCAATTCCTTGGGCGTGTGTACCCGGAGAAGTCTTTTTCTTTTCTATGCTATGGTCTTTGCTCCTGTACCCGCTAGTAATAACAAACGGGAAGTCACAAGCTTCTCTAAGCTCATCTAGTCTGTGTATAAAAGCAACGTCCATGAGATTGTCGCCGGTTTCTTGGCAGTCAAAGTCTGATAGTTTAAAGTATTTAAAGTCTGACATTAGTTCCTAGCCCTCTTGAGTGCGTTTAATACTAAGCCGCCAGATTTTTTAGCATACCTTACAGAGCTAGACAGATCAGTACCGTCTGAAGCTTTTAAAGGAGACTCAGCATCAGCCTTTTTCCAGTATGTAACTCCCTTAGCATAGACCCTATCTCCTATTACAGTAGCAATCTTAGCTTCTTTAACAGCTTGACCAGTGCTGAGATCAATAAACAAATGATGTTGAGCTGGATTAAAACCAATCTCTACTAAATCATCTCCTTCAAAATCAAAAACAGTTTTGTTATTAACAAACGAACCGTTTACTGACATAGCAGGAAATTTATTTTTAGCTTCTTTGACCTTTAAACCTTTTGCCATAGCTGCTATATCTCTTCTGCCTGTTTGTCTAACAGAAAACTTTACATTTTCTACAGTTGCAGTAGGCATATAAGATATAACTTTACCGCTTGAGGTTCTCTTATGCACTGTCTGAAGCGTAGGTTTTATATTTTCAGGGGCAGCAGGAACCTTAGAATTTAAGTTAAGCCGAATTGCTACCTGCTCACCTACTTCAATTAAAGTATTAATTAACTTATTAGCTTCTGGCTTTCCAGCAGTAGCTCCAGAAGTAGCACTGTTCATAGCTTCTACGTCTTTAGAAGTATATTTCTTTAACAGTTTTCCTCCAGCAAGACTAAGATCAACTCCAATGTCTAAAGCTTGTGCGTCTGGAGTACTAACCAGATTATTAAACCCTGCAAGCCTTCTATACTCATCAGTAAGGTTCCCAAGACTGTTAGCAAAAACAGATTGTAGAGCAGCAGTAGGATCAACAGAGTCTTGCAAGTTTTTAATTGTTTCTAAAGCCCTTGCTTTTTCTTCAGGCACACCTAGAGCTACTTGTGCTTTACCCCACAACTTTTCTCGTTTAGAGTCATCGTCGTTTTCCATAGCTTTACGCCAAGCAGATATTTGTTTAAGCTCTGGCAAAGACCGCTGCTTAACGTCAGGCACTAAGGCATTAACAGTCAAGGCTTCGACGTATTCGTTTAGGTTTAAATCCTTTGTATCTAAGCCTATGTTTTTTATATGCTGATCAATTTTAAAAGCAGCTTTATCTACAGTTTCTTTATTTATTAAATTGCCAGTGTTCTTAGTTAAGGTTTCAGATCTTGAAGAAAAGAAATTTCCAATAGCTTTAGTCACAGGCTTGGCTACAAGGCTACCTACATTCATCATAACTTTTAAAGGATCTGTCTCGTCCATAAAAGCAGATCCAGCCTGTCGGTTATAAGGCTCGCCCGTCACTTTATCTATACGTTCGTCAGGCTCAATGGGAGCATTAGGCACATCGACTTCACCGCCTTTGTTTAAATCTACTCTAGGAGGAGTAGCGCCTCTTACTTTTACTAGAGGGTCTGTAAAGAGTTGTTTTTGGTAACGCTTTAAAGCTTGCTTATAATCTTTTACAGCCCATTTAAAATCATCTTCAAACTGTTCAGGAATTAAAGCGCTATAGCTACCGCTAATAAACGGAACTTTTCCTCCTACTAATGGTACAACTCCTTGTTGTTGTAGTTTAAGTAAGTCTGATCCGGCAGGGCCAAAAGCAGCAAAGAAGTATGGAGAAGCGTTTCGTGTATACAGAGAAGATTGTCTAGCTCTTTGGAACATATCTAACAGAATTCCGTTACCGCCCCAACGAGCTATAGAAGCTGCCCTAATTTCCCAATCTTCTTTTCCTTCTTCGCTTCTACCATCGCTTCGCCAAAAGTTAGTGACCCTAGCCATCTCAGTCATAATTAAACCAGCCGCACCTATTCGCCAACTGTTACGCACTGGATCTTTAATTAGTGATTTTGCAGCACCTTTTAAAACAGTATTAGAAAAAGCTACTGGGTAACCTAAAAGCTGAAACGCAATAGAAGTTTTAGGGTTAGAGTGTAGTAAAGGTTTTAGTCCAGACATTGCTGTAGGCTGTAACACGACAGAGTTTGAATAACGTGCAGCGCCTCCTAAAATGCTTTCATCATAAAACTTATCTGTTTTTTTAGATCCTGCATTGAACCATTTAACTCCCGCTTTATAATCAATGCCTAGCTCAGCCAGTTCTCCTGCGCGTGTTCGTAGCCTTTTGCTTGTTAAATCTCCACCGTTAGCCGCTAACATCTTTAAGTTTTCGTTTATAAGATTCTTACCTGATGCATAAGATGTTGTCTGAACAAACTTAGTCCACTGATCTAGCAGAGTTAATTTAAAAAACTTATTGCTTGCGTTCTGTAAAGTCTCATTCATTAGATCATCGCCAGCAAGACGGTTGCCTTGTTGAGCCAGTGCTTGATCCATTGCAACTCCATGCTTACGCATTTCAGCAAAGGCTTCTCTACTTGTAAGGCCGTGTCTTGTTCTTAACTGAGATTCTAAATCTCCGGTTAGCCCTTTAAACGAAATCTCTAGTGCTTCGCCAAAACCTTTAACAGAGTTAACAACTCCTGCTTTACTCAAGTTTATAAAAACTTCTGTTAAACTTGAGACTGTGGCTAGACCTAACATGCCTACGCGATTAACAAAACCATAAGAGTCTGCTGCGGTTTGAAGGTGCTTTCCATAACGCTCCATGCCTTCGCCAGTAGCCGTCCTATAGAGCAAGTTTATTCGCTCAACCTCTTTGTCAGAAAGATTCTCACCTTTTGCAGCTAGTTCTTTTTTTATTTTAGCTGTCCAAAGAGTTTTAAAACCTGCAATAGTCTTAATAGTTTTACCGGCTTCATCTTTTATTTCACGATCATATAAGCCATTAACACCTAGAACTCTATGTTTAGCAATAGACTTACCTGCTTGAAAAGTATAAGAATGTAACGATCCTAATACATCGTTGTTTAAAAACTCTTGAAAGTCTGCATCGTTTTCTAACGAAGTTATTTTTCTCTGGGCAGTAAAATCAAACTGGTCTGTAACATCAAGCATTCCGTCAACAGTTTCCTTTCCTGATCCGGCTCCACCTTTCCAACCTTTTTGTTTTTCAAACAAAGCTGCAAGTTTTTCAGGGTTAGCTTCAATAGCTTTCCTATCCCACATACGAGGAACGTAGTTTTCAACAAGCTCATCAAGAACTTCTATGTCTCTTAACGCTACGCCCATCTCTCTGTAGAGTCCTCTAATTTGCCCGGCTGCTTTGTTAATTGTTTTAGCAGTAGCAGCATCTAATCCTTCAAATACTACGGGATTGTTATCTCTCAACGCAAGCATTAACACTTCGTTAATCTTGTCAACCTTTTTACCTTTTTGTTTTGCTGAGCCTGAAGCAGTAAGAGGATAAAGATCTTCTATAATAGCGTGGAACTTTTGGTTAAAACCTCCTGTAGCTTCAGCTTGTGCTTCGCTCAAATCTTTTCCTATTGCTTTAGCAGCATAGTTGGGCTGGGCCAACGAACCCCCAGTTGCAAACTCGTAACTAAACTTAGACTGTAAAACTTTTGCAGTAGGAGATATAGCGGCAAGAGGCGAGAGAGTTCCGGCTGCTTTACCTAACCAGTTTCCAGTAATGTTAGAGTAAACTTTAAAAACTTCCTGTCTAACTTTGCTCTTAACACCAGCAGCGGTTGTTTCTTGAGAGACAGCAAGACGGATAGCATCTTTAATCTCATCTTTTGTCTGCTCGCCTCCTCCTATATCTTTTACAAACTTATCAACATTAAGCTCTTTAATAATAGCTGCTTGTCTTTGTTGCGGAGATAACACTGTAGTTGTTGCGGTATATGTACCTTCTATAATATTGTTTGCGTCTTCAAGTAGTTGTGTTGCGCTTTTAGGAAAGTCTGCTTGTTCAAACATTTCATCTGTTACATTCATTTCGGTAGGCGTGTCAGTACCTCTTGATAAAGCTTTTGATCCTAAGCGCGTAAGCCCATAAATACCCCCGCCGATTAACGCGCCCGCCCCTACAGCTATTGCAGTTTCAGTTAAGTCAGTAGTAGTTCTTTTGTTTAAAGACTTATCTAATTCTTGTTGCGCTAAGTTGTCTGCTCCACCATAAGTAGCACCTACGGCTGTTGAGTAAAGGAGAGGATTTTTAGTTGAGGCAATCTGTGACGCTTTTACAGCAACGTCTAGAGCTTTCATACCAGCTGTTCTTCTAGCTATGTCTGCGGGTACTGTTGCTCCTCCGCTAAATAGTGCTGCGCCTATTGAAGCAATAGTTTCTGCGTTAAAAACTGTATCTATGCTATAGTCTTTTACAGCTTCTACAGTTTCTCCAACGCCTGTTATAGAAGCTAGTTCCCAACGGGCTTGAGCAAAACGATAAGCTTCTTTTACGTCTTCTGGTGCGTTTTTTAAAGCATTAGCTTTAACAAGTTTAGTACCTATACGCATTACATCATCACGAAAAAACTCAGGCATATCTGTTTGTTTTCCAGAGGTTGCTGGGTCAAAGATAGCTGCGCCTATGCCACGCTGTTCTGCCAGATAGTCAGTAAAGAGTTCAAATTTATCTTGTACCTCTTCATCATTACTAAAATCCGTAACCGTATATTTTCCTTCTACAGGTGCAGACCGGGTTCTATCTAAGTTCCAAGACATCTCCTGCTTTACGTTCCCGCTAGAGTCATAGCCTTCGTTTTCAAAATTAAAAGCTTCTTTATCATCTAAATAACTTTGTTTAATTTCTTCGTAGGTACTCGACATTAACTATTGTTCCTTATATATTTTGCTACTGTCCCTGCACCTGCTGGAGTGTTGTAGTGTTTTTTCCAATAAGCAGCTCGACCGTTAAGGGTGTTAGGAATTTCTTCTGCTGTCAGTTGCATTAAATAAAGTCTTCCAAACGCAATTGACAACGTATCATTTCCTAAAGCTGAGTACTGTACTTTAGTTAAGTCCATGTTTGTTGCGTCTTTAAAAGTTTGAACGAACCCGCTGTACCTGCTATTTTTATCTCTTAACTTTTTTTGGACTGCATCAAAAGCAACTTTATCTACTTGAGCAACTCCAAAGCTTCCTTTTCCGTCAGAGCTTATTTCGTAAGTTCCCGTAGCTTCGCCATTTCGAGATTCTTGGTTAACAATCTCCTTCATAAATTGAATGCCGTTTTCGTTATCTCCTAAAAGCCTTCCTACATACTCTATCTTTTCTACAACAGATTTAGGAATAGGCTGAAGAGATTCTTTGTTTCCACTGGCTGTGGGTAACCTTGTATAAAAAGGACTAAGACCAGCCTCTATTCTTTCGTTTGCATGTTTTCTTGCAACATCTACAATTTCTTTTTCTATAGGTACAGAAGAATCAAAGCCTTGTCCTTCATTCATGTTCTGCATATACTCTATTGCTTTATCAGATTGTCCGGGTACTAACGTAGGTATTTGAGTACCTTGTTGATCTCCCAGATCAGTAGAAAACTCAGTCATTATTGCTCCTGTTACAGCGTTTTCAATCGGCCCTAAGTAACCTACCGCTGACTTTGGAGTTCCGTCAGAACGAAACATAGTAGGGTCAACACCTAACAGACTTAACTGTTCAGGCTTTTCATCTGGAAAAGCTGCTGCTACAGAGTCCCTTGCTTTTTGTTGTTCGGGAGTAAGTTTTGCGTCTCCGTACTGTTCTTGGTAGCTTTGATATTTTTTAGTTAGATCAGCTTCCAGACTTTGAAGGTATTCTTCTTTCTTTCTTCCTATAAAGTTTTTAGTAAAAGGCACATATGGAGAGTCCGTTGATTGTTTAGAAACTGTTATTATCTCTTCTATATCGTCTTTAATCTCTACATATAATTTTGCTTGTGGCTCTAGTTCTTTGTAGCCTACCCAAGTTCTCATGTCATGGAACTTCCAAAGCTTAGGTAACTTTCCTGTTGAAGTAAGAGGAAGAGGTAAGTTATCTATAGACATGTCGCCTACTGATGGTGCGTCACCGCCTGTATAATAACTAGGTAGCTTATTATCTCTAGTATCTGTAGTATCTGTAGTATCTGTAGTACTTCTAAATTCATCAGGTACTATAGGCTCTAGCCCCATCCCAGCTTCTACTGTGCCTAACTGACGTTGAGTTGAGTCCACAGCGTTTTCTTCTGCTATTTTTCTTTTTCTTTCTTTTTCTGCGTTGTCCATCACTTGCCGTCTTATTGCTATTTCTGTTGACAGCGGCACATCTGCATCCCTGCTTTCAGCGTTTATTTGTTTAGCTATTACAAGAGTTGTTGCTAGTTCGGCGTAAGGAATACTATCATTAGGCTCCTCACTTTCTCCATGCGCTAGTATTGTCGCTAGGTTTTTTTCCATAGACTTACGTTCGTTTGCGGTAGCAGATATATAAGCAGAAACAAAATTTTCTCCATTATTTCCTGCAAGTTGGTCATACTTTTTCCTGTCGTAACGTAAGTCTCCTTCATCTACTACTTTTATTATTGCGTTTAAAGTTGCAAAAGGTGTTTTTTTACCTGTTCCAAAAGCAAAAGCACCCTGCCCACTAAGATCTGGATTATCATTAAACATCTGCATGGTTACTCTACCGGCTTCATCTAAAGAAAGATCTGTGTCTTTAGACATTATAAATGTTGCTGTTGCTATCTGACTGTGTAGATTTTCTTCAATAGTCACTTGGTTTTTGCCTATATCTGCTGGGCTAACCTTGTCGCCACCTTTGCCTTCTGCTAGTTTTTGAATTTGTTTATTTAAAGTTTCGACCTGTGAAGGGTTTAGGTTCTCTCTAACAGTCTTTGCGCCAAAGTTTATATATGTTGGGTTTTCTTTTACTCCAGCAAATATTTCTCCAAAATCTTTTCTGTTTTTTATGTTTGTTGGACTAGTAACCTTGCCGGTAACTTGAATATTTCCAGTACTTTTATATTGTTCTGTATCTATATACATCATAGTCATAGTAGTACTACCATCACGGTTTTTTCGCGTAACAGGAACAGTGTAGTATGTTGTTTCGACCCCCAAAAAATCTTTGCTTGTTTGTTCTTTAACTGTAGTACCTATTGTAGCTACAGGAGATCCTAAGTCTTTACCTTCTGGAAACTCTCTAGCTAGGGCTTCTGATAAAACAGCATCTCCGCTAGTTTTATACAACTGTTGAAAGTCGTTTAACTGCTGAGAAGTTTCTAAAATATTAGAAGCTGTTGCGCTGATTCGTTCGTCAGGAGACATACCTATTAATTTTTTTAATACTCCGCTGGCTACATCTGTAATATTTTGAGGCTGTGTGCTTTTAATAGCTGTTATGTATGCGTCCCGACCGTCATCAACACCTAGTGAACTCATATATGTATTGTTAGCTGTTACTCTGTCATTATGGCTTTTACGCATTTCTTGCCCAAGAGTTGCTCCAATGCCTTTAACTTGAACGTCTACTTTTTCTTGGTTATAGTAAAAAGTTGTGTCAAACTTTTTAGCAATATCTGCTTCTATTGCAAGTCTTGCTCTAGCTTCTCCTTGAGCATTCCAGTAAGCGTCTTCGCCACCTGTATAACCTGCAATTTTCTTAATGTCAGCCTGTATTTGTTTAGAAAACCCATGAGCATTTCTAGTTGCTAGAACATTTCCGGCTTGTGCTTCAGTTGCTAAAAAATCTTCAGTATTCTTACTAATAAAAGAATTAGCTAAACCTACCCCAAAACCTACGCCAGCTTCTGTAAGCTCCTCTTGTCTTCTTTCTCTTTTCTGCCTGTTAAAAAATGCTTTTTCTTTTGCGCGATTGCTTTCGCGTACATTCCCTAAAAGTCTTTCTCCAAACTCACTAGAGCCTTCATTTTTATTCGTAGTTATATCAATAGCCATAATCTATATTCCTTCCTGTGGTGCTGCCATAAGGCTAGGCTGTTGGTTTTGAATTGGTTCAGGCGCTGGTTCATTATCTAAATCAAGTTCAGGTAGTTTTGAAAGTTTTGTTTTCATTTCGGAAGTTATTATTCCTTCTGGAACTTTTCCAGCCCTTGAAGTTGCTTTCATTTCTTCTAGCCTTTCTCTTTCAAAACTAATATCCATTACTTTTTCTTCTGCTTCATCGTCTTCTTCTTCGCCTCTATAAAAAACCGGATCAATATCTAGGCGTTCAGCAAGCGCCAGAAACATATAAGTTAACGGCTCAATAAGCATTGCCATTAAATCAGGGTTAAATGCTCCTTCTTGAAACTCTGCTTTTAAAACTAACTGCACTAAAGTCATAATCGGTTGGCCGTCAGAGAGTGCTTCCATTGCTGGTACATAAACTTCGGGCGTTGTTATTTTATTCCACAAGTATAAAGAAGCCGAAGGCAGCTCTGTAAACTTAGGCGCTTGTTCAAAAGGAGCTGGGTTGTTAGGATCATTAGTTAATGATTGACCTGCAATAGGTCTACCCATAGTGCTTCTAAACTCTTCAAACTCTGCTTCTTCCATTTATTTTATGACCTCACTTGTTGTGGTTGTGGCCCCAACATTTTTAAGAATTGGTTATATGCTTGACCGTCAGTCCCATAAAGAGCTGATGGATTTACTTTACTTTGATAACCTGCAACAGCTATTCCTGATTCTGCTATATTGCTTTGATTTATTCCGTAAGTGCTTTCTGGTATGTTTCCTAAAGCAACTTGGTTATTTGTAACTTGATCTGCTGGTTTTCTATTTGCCGCCGCGTTAAGCAAAGTACTTGGTGCTTTTGCTATAGTGTTTGTTAAGTCATCACCAATCCTTTCTGGAATTGTTGAAATTTTAGTAGGGAAACTTAAAATTGATTCTTTTAGTTTTCCCGGTAATTCTACTACGTTTTGTACAAGCTGTTCTCCAAAGTTTAAATTAGCAACATTAGGATCGCTTTCGGGCGTTACTACATTTGTCCCTATCTTTGCGTTCTTTAAATCAAATTTTCTTTTCATTTCAGATATTTCTGAAGAAATTATATCGTTCTGAGGGTTAACAGGCACAGGCTGTTTGTTTAACAAACTATTAGGCTGTCCGGCTACACCTTCCCCGCTTACGTCAGGAAAACCTGCTAGTCTATCGGCTTCTGTATATCCTTTAGGTTGCATATTATTAAATGCATTTTGATTTCTCTTGGTTGCACTTTCTTGTGCGTTCTTTAAATCAAATTCTTTTTTCATGTCAGATATTTCTGAAGAAATTATCTCGTTCTGAGGGTTAACAGCTTTAAGACTATCAACACTAACTCTTGCTGGAGTTGTGTAACCCGCTGTTCCAAACTTTGTTGCTCCTGCTGTAGGTTTAATACCTATTGACGTATTAAAAGCCTGTATCGTTCCAGAAGCATTTTTCATTACGCTGTTCTGTACGTTCTTCCAAGCCTGTCCCATAGTTGGCGCAGCACTTCCAATGTTAATGCCGGGTATTTTATTTAAAGCGGTCTTGCTGAACTCGCCTATGAAAGAGCTAATGCCTTCTGTTACAGTTGAAAAAGCTTTTACGCCAGTGCCAACAAAGTTTCCGGCGGCTTTAAGCACAGTACCTACTCCGTTAAGAAGCCCACTGCTGCTGCCTAAAAGCCCAGTACCGCGAGTAGCTTTTAAAGTGCCTTTTATAGACCCTTCTAATATGCCTTTACCTAGTTGTTTAGTTAAACTTTTAGTAGCTACTTCTCCTGCTTTAATAGCTGCTGTTTGTGTTGCAGTAGCAGTTCCAGTTCCTACAGCAGTTGATGCAGCAGCACCTGCGGATGCGGTTGCTTGAGAAGTAACAGCGGCGGCTTTAACTCCTTCTGCTGTAGCACCGACAAGCCCTTTAAAAGCGCCGCTTAATCCTTTCATAAGCGCACCCCCCACTCCGGGCAAGATAAACATCATAGCTAGTTGGCCTAAGATACCTATCTTATTCATAAATTTTCCAAACTTTTTAAAACCTGATTTAACAGCCTTTCCAATTTTCTTGAAGACTTTTTTAATGCCTTTGCCAATCTTGCTAAAAAATCCCATTTACAATCCCCTACTTTATTTTTATATGTCTGTTACGTTACCGGCTCACCAAAGAGTCCAGTGACCAAATTAACAAGGCTAGTATTAGTCGAGCCTCTGCCTTTATAGTTTGCATTTTCGTTACTTAAAGCAGCTTGAATTAATGCAGCCTTTCTACCTTCTTGGCTTTCAAAGGCTGACCGTATATAAGTAGCTTCATCTCTTTCTTGCTGCCAAAACTGTGCTTGTTCTGAAGATGTTATAGCAAAAGCATTCTGCACATTTTGCCGATTAGCTTCGTTAGTAGCTGCGCTTTCGGCGGTGTTAGCCGATCTACGCCACTGAACATTAGACTGTTCGACTGCTTGGGCATTTGCTGCATTCCATTGGTCGCGTTGTAGGTCTGTTTGTTCGTTAAACTTAGCAACATCTATGTTCATTTGTTCTGTAATTTGAGAGGCTTGAAAGTCCATTCCTGCTTTTTCTGAGGCTCTTTTGTTAGCTGAGTTAGCATTAAACTGTTCCATCGCATTTGATTGAGAAGCATTAAACTGTTCCATCTGTGCTGCCATACTGTTGTTGAATTGATTTACTTGGTTTTTTGAGGTCGCATTAAATTGCATTGCGGCATTAGCAGCGGCTGAATCAGAAAGTATTCTTTGTTGTGACATCTGCTGATCAAGAACAACACCTTGTTGGC
>Ga0307985_10001957_pt1 | contig 11664 bp, 12 predicted proteins | sample EllFjometageno80_FD_203155 | JGI IMG/M metagenome (GOLD analysis project Ga0307985, IMG submission 203155) | Marine microbial communities from Ellis Fjord, Antarctic Ocean - #80 | ecosystem: Environmental > Aquatic > Marine > Unclassified | place: Southern Ocean | collected 2014-10-09 | reverse complement strand
GCCGCCCCCTGCCCCCCTTTCAGCGATACTGCAAACCTTCAAACGAGCGACAAGCAAACACCACGCTCCTCACCACACTCGCCGCTCCCGCAGGATGACTAGCGCATTGTTCGAGCTCGTGGTACACGAGCAGTGGCATCACCCATATCCAATCCAGTGACGCGGCCGATCAGCTATTCTTCCTGGACGAATAAGACATCACTGCCATCATGGTCGCCTGTTCCTACGATGCGGCACTGGAACTCTATCAGCTGATGATCACGAAGGCCAAGGTCGACTCGAGGAAGAGGTGCCTGCTGGTCATCACCGATAATGAGGGGTGGACGGTCCTTCATTACGCTGCTTGTCACCACAGCGACCCCGCCGTTCTCGAGCTCTTGATCCGCGAGCACCCACTGGCGCTGTGCGCAACAGACAGCATGCACGGCCGCAATCCCCTGCAGTGGGCCACCAACATCCCCGCCCCGTTCACCTCCCTCCTCACCGACGCCACCAACGCCCTCGCCTCCAGCGACTACACAGCCCTCGCCGCCCGCGTCCACGGATATCCGCGTTCGCCCTCCTACGCCGCCCGCATCGCCGTCTGCATCGCCGTCCGCACCACCCTCCTCCTCTGCCGCAAGACCGTGCACCCGACGTGCCCATCACGACGTACACGGAACCTCTCGACCTCCGCCTGGCCCCGCGCTTCTGTGCAAGGACGTTTGGAGCGTCATCCTCGAGTTCGTGTAGAAGCCGAGAGGAGAAGTAAGTGTCGAAGGCAGCTATGTTTGTGATCAGCTTGTTACGCGACATGTTCCCGTTGAGCACCCCTTTATTTCTAGCTCTCGTTGAGCAGGGGATGGGTTTTGTGGTTCATGAACGGTGGCTTGTCATCTGCCTTGACAGAGAACCGTGAGAAACCGCGCCTTGCGTCCACAATCGCAGCAATTCCTCGCCCCCCCCCCATTCGCCCCCCTTTCAATAAATAAGCCAGCCAATTCGGCGAGCAAGTTGTGCTGTCCTCATCCCACCCGACAATCAACCCGACTCGAGCTACACTCTTTTTCTAACTGTCAATAAGAACCTGCGCCCATAAACACCTGCGCCAAAAACAGGCGAAGAGAACCACGATGCGAAGGGTGGGCGGCTTGTAGGTGGGCGAGGGTGAGGTTCTTTGTTCTAACTTGTGTGCCCCTTTGTGAACACATGTGCTTGGCACACATTTGTGTGGCCTTGATCACACTTGTAATGTGTCATTTGCCATTTGTTCACACACACCAATGGCAGAATATGCTTCGTGTTGCCGCTTCCTCGTTGACCAAACGGCTCGCGCTTCGCGCCCCCCCCACCCAGAGGTTCCTCGCCACTATCCCGGACGGCCACATTGTGCTCAACCCCAAGATTCGAAACCTCGCCATCGTCGCCCATGTTGACCACGGCAAGACCACGCTCGTCGACAAACTGCTCCAGGCCTCCCTGACTTCAATTTCTGCCCTTGATGAGGAAGGCGTTGACGAGGGAGAAGGCGCCCGTTTGATGGACTCTGGGGACCTTGAGAAGGAGCGTGGCATCACCATCACGTCCAAGCCCACCCGCTGCTCGTTCAACGACCACATTGTGAACATCGTGGACACGCCAGGCCACGCTGATTTCGCCGGCGAGGTGGACCGCATCATGAGCATGGTGGATGGCGTATGCTTGGTGGTCGACGGCGGCGAGGTAAGCCCACACACACACACGATTGCATGCACCTCTGGTCCAGAACTTAATAGGCGGTCACACAGCGTAACGAGCGAGCGTTCAGAGTCGGTCGTTTAGTGCGACGAGCGAGCGAACAGAGCGCAAACGGCGCGATCGGAGCGCAAACGGCGCGATCGGAGCGCAAAGCGACGCATCCAATCCTTTGTTCACACGGTGTTTGTGGCGCGGTCAGCGCCTTCCGAGCTTGTCGTTCTGGGCCAGTCGCTCGCATACACAAGGCCGCTTGCTCACCTTGGCCTTGTCGAGCTGTTGGGCTGCTCCCTCCCTCCCCTCTCTTTCGTCTCCGACAATCCCCTTCTAGCCCTTTCTAACCCTTTCCAACCCTTCCTCTCTTCAGGGCGTCATGTCGCAGACCAAGTACGTCATGGACAGAGCCATCAGTAACGGCCTGAAGCCCATTGTTTTGCTCAACAAGCTCGATCGCGAAGGCGGCTTCGCTGACGTTGAGTCTGGCCAGGTCGAGTCGGACATCCTGGATTTGTTCTGCACCCTCGGAGCTTCCGACGAGCAGCTCGATTACCCCACCTTTTACGCTTCTGCGAGGAGCGGCTGGGTGACTCAGGACCTGGCCCAGGCGTGCGAAATTGTCAAGACCGGAGTCATTCCCGAGACGGGCGTGGGCATGGAGGGTTTGCTCGCGGCGTTTGTCGATATCATCCCCCCTCCCACCGGCCCTGCGAACACTGATGTTGGGGTTTTCAGTATGGCCGCCACTATGGTGGGGCGCGACCAATTTTTGGGCAGGACGTGCACCGGCAAGGTTTATAGTGGCAGCGCCAAGCAGGGCGATATCGTGTCTTTTTTGTCCCGCGCTGAGGGCATCGACGCCAGCGACAGGACCAACGCCAAGTTGCTTCAGCCGACGCAAGGTGAGCCGCGCACATGCACGAGCGAAGCGAGTGGGACAGATCGGACACGAGCGAAGCGAGTGGAACAAATCTAATGGTGCCCACACACATGCCACACACATACCACACAGACGCCACACAGACGCCACACACGCCACACACATGCCACACCTGCCGCACACATGCGTGAACAAAGAGCAGCGCTGTTTTGAGCGTGGAGAACGCCGTTTGTGAGCAAGGAGCGCCGAGATCGGCTCCAAACTCGCTACAGGGTGGAAGCAATGCAAGCGAGCGCAACGGCGCCAAAGGTGGCCAGTCAGAGCGCCACACACACACACCTCTAGCAACTGCGAGCGAGCGCTCGCCCCCCTTCGTGGCCCTTCGCCTCGTTCCGACTAACCCCCTCCTAGTGGCCGGCGTGTTCTGCTACGAGGGCGTGACTCGCACGCCGCTGGACACCGGCTTGGCGACGCAGGGCGACATCATTCTGCTCGCTGGCGTTCCCGAGGGCATCAAGGTCGGCGACACGGTCACACACGCTGCGAATCCCGTGGCCCAGCCCATCGACACGCCGCCCCTCGCGCCGCCCACGCTGTCCATGGACTTTGGCGCGAACGACGGCCCGCTCGGCGGCCGCGAGGGCAAGCACTTGACGTCGAGCAAGATCCGCGAGCGCCTCCAGTTCGAGACGGACAACAACGTCACGATCCAGATCGGGCTCAGCGACACTGACGCCGAGAAGACCGTCGTCTTCGCGAGAGGAGAGCTGCAGCTGGGCATTTTGATCGAGCAGATGAGGAGGGAGGGCTACGAGATGTGCGTCTCGCCCCCCAAAATCGTGTTCCAGGAGTGCGCGGAGACCGGCGATGTGCTGGAGCCGTTCGAGGAGGTGAGAGCGCGCGCCTCGGTGTTCTGGAGTCGTGACCGGCTCGCAACACGCGCCGCCAAAACGCACCGTCTGTTCACACCTAACCCTGTCCACTCTCGCAGGTCATCATCGACGTTGATTCGATCTACGCGGGCGTCGTCATGGACAAGCTGACGGGCGACCGCAAGGGATTCATGGTTGAGATGCTCGAGAGCGACGGAAAGACTCGGCTTCGCTTCGAGGCGCCCACGCGCGGCCTGCTCGGCTTTGCGGCCGAGGCTGCGACTGCGACCCGCGGCAGCTGCGTCTTCAACCACGTCTTCCTCGAGATGCGCAAGCACGTTGGACCTCTCGGAGACGGCCTGGAAAAGGGCAAGATTGTCTCGTCCGATACAGGCAAGACGACCACGTACGCGCTCAACATGCTGCAGGACCGAGGCACACTCTTCATCTCGCCCGGAGACGAAGTTTACGCTGGCATGGTCATCGGCGAGAACTCGCGCGCTGGAGATTTGGACGTCAACCCCGTCAAGGCCAAGGCGGTCACCAACATCCGCACTGTTCTCAAGGACGAGAAGGCCAGTCTCGCAGCCTCGAGGAGCATGGTCGTCGAGGAACTCATCGCGTACATGGGAGACGACGAGGTTATCGAGATCACGCCCAAGGACGTCAGGCTCAGGAAGAAGGTGCTCGACGCCAGCGAGAGGGCGAGGATCGCCAGAACTAAAAAGAAGCAAAGAGTGAGCCGTGACGCCAACAACGCTGCGAAGAGTGCGTAAAGATAGTTTAAACTGAGTCACGTTAACACTCTGAAGCTTTGCGTGCCAAGTTCGCCAAGTTAACACGGGCTAGAGACCTCCAAGCGTCGCTAGTGCATGCTGCGCCACCTGTCAGAGGCGCCGCCCCGCCTCGCCGGAATCATCGTATTTAGCTTGTAACGTTCTAGCTCTCGGTTACGCCATCCAGCTCGGCTTGTTAACATCCGCTCCTCTGCCCCTGCCTCTTCCCATGGGCGGCTGCTGCTGCACGGGAACGTGTCCAGCATTCCCCACGTCGCCGAACGTGAACGGCGCATTCGCCGTGGGAACGCCAAAGGTGAAGACGCTATTCACTTCGCCCCCCACCGACACCTTGACGTTACTGAACTCCCCGTCTCCCCCCCCCTCGTTGCCCTCGTAGTCATCGAAAAAGTCGTCAATCAGGTTCGCAGCGGTGTCGCTGGCCCACTCCATGAGCTCTCCACTCCCCACTGCCTTCTCGCAAACATTCTCCAGCGCCTCCTGCCCCCCGCACCTAACGACATCCTCCTTCGCTCCTTGTTCCTCGAACCGGTTCAAAATCGCCGACACGAGCCTCAAACTAGCAGCCATGGAATCCGTCCCGTCAGCACCCCCAACGGTATCGCACAGAATCTGCACGCCAGCGAAGCCAGTGTTAGAAGGTCGGTCGAGCAATCGAAAGCGGGCGTTCAGCAGTTAGCTTTTCTTAGCGCGCTTGTTTTTCTCCGGTCGTTTGCTCCTCGCTCCTCGCTGCCCCCCCCCCTCGCCTCACCTGCAACATCCCCTCCGCCTTCCACAACCCGCCAAGCACCCCGTCTCTCACCCGGATATCGTCTCGCTTCGCCGCTTCGCTATTGGGGGGAGGCTGCGCCACGGCGTTCCAGAGCGAGCACAGGCACTCTTGCTTGAGTTCGAAGTTAGCGTACGGGTCAGTCACGGCGGCGAGGAGGGCGGGCATGAGCAAGCTGGCCGCGACGGTGGAGGGATAGGGCGCTGCCGGACCGGCGTCGCAGAGGATGGCGCCGGCGACCCACGCGGCCTCGGTGGCGAGGGAGGGAACTTGGGCAACTTTGTTGGTCAGCAAGTAGCACAGGCTGGGAACGAGGGGCGTTTGAGAGGGGGCGAGGAGCGAGGCAATGAGCACGCCGTCGAGGCAGGTCGAGATGTTCCCGCAGATGCGGATGCAGGGGACGAGCGCGAACTTCGCGTTGCTTTCGCTACTGGCGATCGCTTTGTGGATCACCTCAGTGACGGCCCGGGGGAGCCCTTTTTCATTCAGCAGAGTCACAGTGGCGTCTTCGCGGCTCGTGAGGAAGGTGAGGAGCCACGCAGTTTCCTTCAGGAGGGGGGCGTCCGGGGGGAGGGAAGAGAGAATGTTGAGGAGGGTAGAGGGGTCAATGGGGCCGGCGGGAGCTGGGGGGGGGGTTAAGGGTGGGTGGAGGAAAGGGCCACACTAAATAAAGGGCCATGCGGGTCTCAGTTAGTGGGCGTCAACATCTCGCCAGTCGTTTCTCGCCTTGGCGCATTGCCCTCGCTCACCTAGGAACGAAAGAGTGGTGGTATAGGACCCCCTGGCCAGGTTGCACATGACCCAGACCGCCAGGCACGCGGTGTCATTAACGGAACTGGCCTCGTGCATGGCGTTCTTCTGGAAGATCGCGTTGAGGAGCGGGAGAGCGCCGGAGGTGTGCACGGCGTCGCGGGCCTCGGTGCCGTCGCCGGCGAGGTTGCCGAGGATCCAGAGGGCGGAGGAGAGGAGGGAGAGGTCGAGGGAGGCGGGGGGAGGGGGGGTGGTGTGGCCGCGGGAGAGGATGGAGTTGAGGGTGTGGAGGGTGGAGTGGGCGGCGATGAGGGTGTTGGGGGTGGAGGTTGAGGAGGTCAGATTGGTAAGGATCGAGGCGGTCAGGACTTTGGAGGGTTGCGGGGACTCGGGACTCGAGAGGATGATGGAGAGTTGCTGGAACAAGGTGGGAGAGGGGGCGTTAGTTATAGCGGCGTCAATGTCGTTGGGGGAGAGGAGTGGCGAGGCCATGGAGGTTGAGAGGTCTTGGAGGGACTCGGGGGAGGGTGAGGAGAGGAAGAGAGCGATAGCATGAGGGAGGGGAGTGGCGACGGGGGCATTGAGGGCATTAATTCCAGCGGGAACGTTCAGTTGACGCCTTCTGGTCATGAAGTCAGTCTTCTTCGCTTTGCGGACGTTGAGCGCGGCGGTCTGGCGGGACTGGCGAGATGAGGAGCCATCAATCTTCTTGAGACTGGCACGTTGGGACATTGAGTAAGTAGAGCAGAGGTCTGGTAGAGGAGTGTTAGTTGGGAGCATGATTGGTCTGGTGTCTGTTAGGATTGACAATGGAGTGGGATGGATTGTCCGTTGATGGGTATTGAAGAAGTAAGCGTTGTAGGCGACTAGAGGAGCTATAACTAGTAGGTTGGGGAGGTCTGGAAGAAGAGGAAGAGAGGATGAGAGGATGAGAGGATGGGGTAGTGAGTAGCGACAGTCACCAGTGGTGATACAGTCACTTGCTTATGATGTAGTCACCAGCTTATGATGCAGTCACTTGCTTATGATTATTGATGATATGCGAAAATCGCCATCTCTTTGACAACACGAAGCGGACGCTCAACAAGCACCTTTAAGTACTACTGTACAACTGTAACCGAGTGAGGCATCTACGTTAAAAGCTTAATACGATGATTCCTGGGAACGAATGAAGCTTTTGAAAATGCGCCGTAACTTTAATGACGGCGCTGGTCGGCGATATATGAACTGCACTGACCGTTGATCGGCGAGACCCTGTTGAGGCTGTTGAGATGGTTTACTGTACTGTACAGCTGTGTTGTACAGTTGTAAGTACAACTGTACAGTTGTAATCTCTACAGTCTTTTGTGGTTGTACGGTTGCATACAATTTAATTGTAGCTGTATTAAATTAATCTTTCCAAACAAACCAACACAAACTCACCCAATGTCCAAACCTGACCTCACTCTCGACAAGCTGACGCTTATCCGGACCCTGGGCTCCGGCCGCATGGGCACTGTGAAGCTGTACAAAGAGACGGATCCCTCGTTCCCAAACGCTCCCCCCATCTTTACAGCAGTAAAGTCCATCCCTCGATCTTCAGTAACAAGCCAGGCCCAGTCCACCCGGATAATGCGAGAAAAGGCCACCCTCCTGGCCCTGTCCCACCCGAACCTGATATCTTTGTACGCCACTTCGAAGGACGACAGCCATCTGTACTTCCTTCTATCTCCAGTCCTTGGTGGTCCCTTGCACAAGCACTTCAGGGACTCTCTTAATGGCAAATTCGCTGTGAACCGGGTGAAGATGTACACCGCCGAGATCGCATCCGCGCTCATGACGATGCACGCCAACAACTTTGTCCACCGCGACATCAAAGCGTCCAACGTCCTCATCTCCGCAGCCGGCAACTGCGTCTTAGCCGACTTTGGTTACTCGAAACTACTCCCCGCCGACAACCGACAGACGTTCACGTTCTGCGGCACGCTGCACGCCATGAGTCCCGAGATCGCCACAAAGTCTCCCTCGGGGCACTCCTTCGCGACCGACTGGTGGTCCCTCGGCGTGCTCGTCTACGAGTGCCTCGTCGGCGCGCCGCCGTTCGGGTACGGCGACGATCGCGAGGACTTCCTCAAGAAACTGGAGCAGCAAACGGATGGAGACGACGGCGTCACGTATGACCCGGCTGTATTCGACGGCGTGGGACGGTCCGCGAAGGAGCTCATTCAGGTACACAAGTGCGCAGGCCCTTGTACGAGCGGCTCAAAAGGTGCCACGAGCGGCTCAAAAGGCGCCATGAGCGGCCCGAAAGGCGCTCGAGCTGCTCGAAAGGCGTTATTCGCGATCAAAACACGCTGCTCCTTTGTTCACACCGTCGTATATGTTCTGGGCCAGAGGTGTATGAGTATGGTATGCCTGCCCCTTGTTCACACCGCCGCTAGCTGCTTGTAAGTTCTAAGCCTGAGGTATGTGTGTGGCTAACTCAACTCATCTGCGACAGAACCTCCTCATCTCCGACCCAGCAGAGCGCATGACCAAGGGCGTGGAAAACTTCCAGGCGAAGTGGTTCTTCGAGGGAGGCGTGGTGACTTGGGTCCCTCGCCACCCGAACGGCTTCACGGTCACCGGGAATATTCCAGAGTTCAACTCGGATTTGGCAGACCTCGACGTTTACGACTCGGATCAGCCCAAGCCCACGAAGGAGGAGGACAGTTTGTTTGCTAATTTTTAGGCACACAATTCGCCTGCTTCTCAAACACGATCCGCTATTAACGCCGTTTGTTCTAGCGTTGCCCGCCCGGCTCGCTCACACATGCGCATGTCACACATGTGTAGGCGAACGTTTACACCCCCGCCGCGTTCCGGCACTCGTCCTGAAACGTCTCGCCGACCAGCAGCATCTGCGTGATGTTCTCGGGCGCCGCGGGACAGCTCGTCAGGCTCCATTCCTCCTCGTTCCCCCTCCACGAGTGACACATCCTTGAACTTTGAAGAAGGGAGGGAGCCACGTAGACAGCCACCCGCTAATGCAGATCACCAATACCACCAGGAATCCCGGCGATCGCTTTTTCATCATCGCCCATTCTTGGGCTGGATCTATGACATAGCGCGTCTTAAGCGAGTGTTAGAGGAGGAGAAGAAGGCGGGGTTGGCGGACGCACCCAACAAAGAATCTCAGCAACCAGCGAACGATGCGAATGTTAAAGCAGCGCTGTTACTCGCTCGCGCTCTCAACCATGTACTGTAGGCGTCGGTATCTCAACTACTCGCTCGCACGTTACTCGTTCGCGCTTTACTCGCTCGTTCTCACCTTGTATCTCCACGAGAGCCACACAGCGACGCCGTCCGTAACCACCAGCTCCCCAAACAACTGAATCCCCAAATTTGCAGACAACAACCCCACCGCTTTTCTCGGTGATCCCCTCCGCAGTAGCGACCACGAGTGCGGCGGCCTCCGACATGGACATAATGATGATCGCGTCGCTGCAGAAAATAGTCTGATTCTCGTCTCGCCTGGAAGGAATATCACCGACCTTCCTTAACCCCAGCGTGAGGCACACCCAATGGATCGGGTCCACTCCCTTCAGAAAACCGTCGAACGTAATGATTTCAGACACGGTGGCGAACGTCTCGAACGCTACGGCTAGAGCAACGTTAGACGCGCTGCTCTGTAGCAAGCGCCCGACGAGCGAGCGGAAGAATGCTGCCCAAATAGTATACATGATGGTTGCGCTGTGCTGGTCAACCCCCAAGTCTTCTACCAACCGGTGCTGGAGCCAGCCCGAATACGACAACAAGATGCTGTTAAAGGTCGGGTGGCCCACGGCGCGAAAGAGAAGGCGTGTTAACAATGACGTGTCAGCCTGTACGAATCTCACTAAAATCACCCAAAAGTACGTCCCCAGGACTGTCATGATGACCAAATCGTCAAGGAAGAACAGCGCGAAACAGCGCAACCCCACGCACTCCCTTATTGTTCGGCGAGAAGCTTCTGGCACAGACCGGTTGCCCAAGATGCCTAACAAAAGGCAAATCCCCTGCGACATACTGCTCTCTTCCGTCTTCTCGCCGTACTTGTAATCAGCCGGAAGCATGTTGTAGAAAGCAATCGCAGCCAGCGTCCAGAGCGCCAGAGACAAGGTTGCGCACGCCGCCACCCCAGTCGGAGAGGGGCGGAACATGAACATCGCATCGACAAAACGCAGCGGGAAATTGAATCATGCAACGACAACCCCAAGCGTGAGAAGCCTATTCATTGCCTTGTGTTCAGAGAGTTCGCCATACCCACAAACAATCAAAGAGTAGAAGGAGTCTCAGTAATGTAGGAGGGGAGGGATGCCTTCGCAAGGCCGAGCATTTCGGGCTCCACGATGGTCGAAGAGGAGCGGCGGCGAGTCGGCACGCGGTTGAACGGTGGCGGCACGGGGGGGGGAGGTCCCGGGGGGCTCAGATGTAACATCAGAGGGGGACCACTTGTACCATGAGGACAGACGAGGGGAGGAGGGGGATCAATGGGCGGTCGGGATATGAGCAGGTGGCGGGGGCGGTGTGGCGGGGTTAGTGGCGCTGCAGGCGGGCGGGGGGAACTGTCTCTTTGAACCCACCGACTATAACCATGTTGAGGGCGAGCTCTGTACAATTATAAGTCAAATGTTCGACTCAACTGACTGGGCGTGCCAAGCTGTGCGGTGAAAAGACGTGGGCGAAAAGACGTCGGTTGCATTGCAATTTCCTTCTAGTCCTGCGCTACATCGAACGTGACCATCAGCGGCGAATGGTCGCTGCAGTAGCTCGGCACCTTCTCGTCCACCACCCCAAGCACATTGACAACGCTGTCCTTCTCCACAGCGAGCTTGCGTCCCTTGTACAGAATCCAGTCCAGCTGGTACCCGATAACCGGAAAGTTGTTCGCAAATCCCGCCACCTCGCTAACAATGCTCGTGCTAAACTCGCTTCCGCAAACATGCCCGCTCGTGTTCAAATACGTTCCTGGTAAACATTCCATCGGCGTGACACTGCTCCACTCGCCCTCCTTAAACACGTCAAACGCCGTCGCGTTCGTCGCTTTATTGTTGCCGCCGCTCGGCTCTAGGTTGAAGTCGCCAGTCACAATGACTGGCACGGCGTCGAAGTCGTGGTCCTTGAAGTAGTTAACTACGAACGCCGTTTGCTTGGAAGGATCGCCGAACCACTCGAGATGCAGCCCTGCGACGATTACGTCCTGCCCGCCCACGTTGAAAGTATCGACCATCATGAACCTGTTCAAGTTCCCCACGCCGGGCTTGGGCAAGCTCACCACTTTTTTATTCTCAAACTTCCTCGTCGACAACACTCCCACCCCGACCCCATCGTGCCAACCTGCAGTCCCGTAACTAACGTGGTATTTCGTTAACCTACTACCGTAATAATCCACCGCGTCTCGATTCCCCGTGTTACCGTGCATACTATCCCCCTCCGGCATCACCACATAGTCCGGCGCCAACTCAACAATGTTGTCGACGAAGCACGGGCCGTTGAACGTCCCGGCGGTGCTGTACCCGTTCTGCATGTTGTACGTCATCACCTTGAGAGTCACCTCCGCGTTCATGTCGTCGGGGAAGTCGCGGGTCGACGCGAGGGCGCGGTATGTGACTGCCGGCGTGAGCACTAGCAGGAAGACTATGAGGGATGCGAGGTACCGGGGAACGCTGCTGATGGGAGTGCCACGGTCACCCCCTGTGCCACACCCCTGCACGACGTAGAGTTTGTAGAAGACGGTGAGCTCGTAGGGTGTGATGAGGAGGGCAACGAAGAGCGCTGATCGGCCGCCGAATACGGCGCCTAGGACGGGTATTTGATCGAACATCAGAGTTGAGAGGTACGCGAGCTGGTAGAAGAAACAGAGGGCGCCGGTTTGGAGCGCGAAAG
>Ga0307985_10001953_pt1 | contig 11681 bp, 8 predicted proteins | sample EllFjometageno80_FD_203155 | JGI IMG/M metagenome (GOLD analysis project Ga0307985, IMG submission 203155) | Marine microbial communities from Ellis Fjord, Antarctic Ocean - #80 | ecosystem: Environmental > Aquatic > Marine > Unclassified | place: Southern Ocean | collected 2014-10-09 | reverse complement strand
TCGCCCCCCACTCGCCCCCCGGCTCAGACTGTAATTTCTCGCCATGTCCACAGCCTCTAAAGCAGCCTCAATAATAGCCACTGCTGCAGTCTCTACCTCCCGCCCCCCTTCCCGCCCCCAATCAGCAAACGACGGCCACCAGCTGCTCGAACCCACCGACCTGAATCCATCAGGCGCGTCCTTGAACTTCGTGACGCCCGTCCCCACGGAATTCTACGAGAACGGCCACACACCCCGAACAAATTATGCCCTCATGAAGGCCAGACGGGAGGCGACGAGTTTGCAGATGATGATGCATATGGACGCTGGGAAGGTAAGGAGTATTCAGAATAAGTTCGAAGGTCTCGGGGGCTCCGTGGACTTGGAGGGATTCGTGGGCATCATGCGCAAGCATTTGCCAGAGATGAAAGAGGTGGCTACTAAGGCCAAGCCTAGGAGGGTTTATCTGGACACGAGACAGCAGAACCCGGCGCATTTCGACCCGTATGCGCCGCCGCCGGTGATGGTTGAGGAGGTGGAGGAGACCAAGGAGGAGAGGGAGAAGAAGGAGGAGGGGGAGCGGCTGGACAAGATTATGGAAATTACGGGGGATTTGGTAGAGCTCTTTCGGGAGGTGGATATCAATGGCGACGGGGATATGGAGTGGGACGAGGTGAGCAGCCCAAGCCCGCGAACACGTACCTCCATTTGTTCAACACGCGTTCTATCAACTCGCGTTCAACGCGCGTTCATGGCACACACGTCCATGTCCTACACGTCCATGGCACACACGTCCATGGCAAACACGTCCATGGCGCCTCTTTCCTTGTTCACACAGGCGTATGGCTCACAATCTATATTCATATTTACACTGCAGTTCACTCGCTTCATCGTCGAGAAAGCGTCCCTCTTCCAGGACGCGCTCGCCCTCGATCCCATCCCCGCGTACAACCATAACACCAAGCTCAACACGGAGAACATTGACGTGGACGAGCGGCAACGGCACACGAACACGCTGGACGCCATCTGCCCGATCCCGAAGAGCCACCAGTTCGCGGTAATCGAGGCGCACAGCAAGTACGTGTCGCTGTACAACTCCTTCTCCGGAACCCTCTGCGCCAACATGTACAACAACGCGGTGCCTCTCGCCATCTGCCACGTGGAGTCCGAGCGTTGCCTCGTCACCTCCACGGCGGACATGACGCTCAACGTGTGGAACTTGGACGACCCGAGCGCGAAGAAGCGGTACATGCTGCGCAGCAAGTGGCCGACGAAGAACGCGCAGATGAGCTTGGCGTGGGTGGAGGCGCACAAGCTGTTGTATACGGGGGGGACGAGCGGGTCGATTGGCGCGTGGAGCTTGACGGTACGTAGCATCCAGCCTCCCTCTCTCCTTTGTTCACTCTTTGGCCCCCTTTGTTCACACATGTGTGTGGCTTACACATGTGTTTGGCGCGCAGGAGAGAGCGGAGAAGGCCAAGTTCGAGGGGCACGAGGACATAGTGATGAACATGATCAGCATGACGGGGCTGAACAACATTGTGTCTGCTAGTTTGGACACGACGGTTAGAATATGGGACACCTACACGGGCCAGGAGACCAACAAGCTGTGCGGGCACAACAAGGGCGTGTTCTCGCTCTCGTACAATCCCGAGCAGCGGTTCGTCGTCTCCGCCGGGTTCGACCACGACGCGTACGTCTGGTCGCCGTTCGTCAACACGCTCCTCTTCAAGCTCACGGGCCACTCCTCGTCCCTCGTGGGCTGTGAGTGCGTTCCCAACAGCCACGAGCTCGTCACTGCCGACTCGTCGGGCGTGTTCAAGATCTGGGATCTCCGGAACTTCATGTGCACGCAGACTTTCACGAGCGAGCACGAGGCGGGGGATCTTAACGACCTCAACGGCCTTTCGTCGTTCGCGCATGTCAAGCTGCCGGCGGGAGGGGGGGATTACACGCAGAGGTGAGTGCCGCAGTGCCGCGGTGTCACACTGCTTAGCCGTGTTTGCGGAAAGCTCTACCGTATCGCCGTTCCTTCGAGCTCCCTTTGCCCCCCCCCCCTCCTTCCCCCCTCCCCCCTTGTTCACACCGTGTTTGTGCAGCACCGCGCACCACAACCCCGAAGACCCCAAGGAGGACTACCGCATCGTGTGCGGCACCAAGAGGTTGTTCTTCTTCGATCAGTTCCGCAGCCAGACGGAGCCCGTCACTGACGTGCTGCCCATCACTGTGGCGCTGTTCAACTCGGTTTCGCTCACCATTCTCACCGCGGCCGGGCACAACATCAAGGTGTGGGATGCCGTTCTGGGCAACATCAAGGTCGAGTACAACAACATTGTGAACTCGGACGTAACTGCGGCGTGCTTGGACGACCGGCAGCGCAAGTTCATCATCGGCACGGTGACGGGGAGCATCGGCGTTTACAACTACAGCAACGGCGCGCTGATGAAGAAGTTCCCGCCGTTCGAGGCTAGCGGGATGGGCGGGGGGGCTGTCACGGACCTCGTATACTGCAGCCACGCCAAGGTCGTCATCGCGTCGTGCGTGTCCGGCAACATCCGGATCTACGACGAGCTCGATCCTGAGAACTGTCTCGTGCTCAGGGAGTTCGACCGGAACTACACGCACACGTCGCTGGCAATGATCCACTACGCCATTTCGAGCGACACGGTGGTTTCGGCGGGCACGCAGGGCGACGACATGATCAAGTACTTTGACTTCGAGACGGGCAAGTGCTTGGGCGAGTTCGACTACAGGGAGAACAAGGACGACCTTGACAGCTTGAACGACGGACAGTCGTTCGCGTCCCTCCCCTCGGTTACGAGCATCAGCGCGGCGGTGCCCGACGTGCCCGTGGTTTACGCCATGGTCTGCCTCGACCACTACCCGCTGCTGGCGCTGTCCATGAGCGACGGCAAGATTGCCATTTTTGGCATGCGGACCGCCCATCCTCGCATAAGGAACACCAAGATCTTTGAGTTCGAGAACAAGGCCCCGTCCGTTGCGACGTACGCCGCCGAAAACGACAACGCGTACCCGCTCTTGCACATGCCCAGGCCGGAGGACGCGCTCTACAAACCGCACCAGGTCACGCACAACACCAACTTGAGGAGAAGGACGAGCAGCGTGGGGGCGGCCGACGAGGAGAGCGACGACATGTAAGTGTGGCGAGCAGAGACGCGACGCGGGCATTCCGAGTCCCCCTTTGCCCCCTTCACTTATCCCTACCCCCTCTCACCCCTCCTCTTCAGGTGGGTCACGAAGCCTCGGTTCGACAGCCCCCGGGCTTTCATGCCGCTGCCCGCACACAGCCTGGTGTGGAACGAGGAGGAGGAGTGTTTCTACACCGGCGACGAGAGCGGGCGGGTGAGGAAGTGGGGCATTGGCAAATTGTTGAAGGAAATCAGCGATATGGGGCTGGGGGAGAAGGCCGAGAAGAGGGAGGATGATCAGAAGTACGGAGCCGCCCCCTCTGCTTCCCCCAGCAAGAGTAGGAAAAGCATGGGCAGGAAGAGCTTGCAGGGCAGCAACAACCACGACGCTAACGACGTTAGTAACTACATGCCGTTGCCGGAGTTCGCGGCTCCCGACGTGTTGGACTTCGTGTGGGGCTGCGAGTGCCACGACGACTCGTGCAACGTCAGCATGGTGGAGAACGACGGAGAGAAGAGCTTGCTGACGTTCTCTAGCGACAGGACCGTCAAGATGTGGACGCTGGAGGGGAGGCCGATGGGAACGTTGCTGGCTGGACTGGAGAAAGGGACGAAGAACCCGGTGTGGGATTTCAAGATGGACGTCGATAAGAGGAAGACCGCCGACGACGCGGACGCCGCGGAGGTCTTCGAGAGGGTCCTGAAGGACGAAGCGGAGCTGAAGAAGCTGGGGCGGGGAGAAAAGGCTCGTCGGGGCGACGTGGTGGACGGGAAACACAGGCTGGAGGGCGGGGGAGGCGACAACGTCGCGGGCGTGAACTTGCGGACGATTCAGAAACTCCGGGAGAAGCCGGAGTTGCACAGCGGCGAGGCCGCGGCGCACAAGGGCGCCATGGCCGTAGAGGACGAGCTCATGGACATCTGGACGAACCCGGGGGAGGATCACGACATGAAGCACGTGAGGGTGCTGACCGTGCTGAGCAACATGCAGACCATGAGCGCGCAAGGCGTTGGGAGCGGGTTCGAGGAGGGGGGCGGGGGAGTCGACGACGGCGAGATGGACGAGCTCGAGAGGAATCTGGCCAAGGCGGGCAGAAACAACGCCATCAAGGTGCCCAAGGGGTTCACCATGTCGAGCATGGACTCATTCGAGGAGCTCGGCTTTAGCCTGACAGGGCCGGGGGCCAAGAGGAAGAGCAGGCTGTACGGTGGCGACGACGAGGACGGGGACGAGAGCGTGAGCATGGGAGGCAGCAAGGGTCGGCTGCCGATCCTGCCGCAAACGTACAGGGTCTACAAACCGCCCAAAGAGATCGAGAGGAAGAGCATCGTCCCGCCGAGCCCAGGTAGGCGGGAGTTCCTGAGCGAAGAGGCGAAGAAGAGCTACGGCGCTCTTACGGAAAAGATGCAGAGCTGGGAGGACATGGGCAGCGTGGGGAGCGGCAAGATGATCGGCGGGAACCCGTTCAGGGAGGGGGGAGCAAGCGGGGGCGCGAGCGGGGGAATGGCGGATTTCAGCGTGAAGATGCCCGATATTGATATCGGCGAAGGCGCGTGCGGCGGGGACGATCCGAGTGTCATGACTGGAGAAGGAGGAGCGAGCGTAGGATAGGCAGAGAAGCAGCGTTGAGATGGTGAAGGGAATGTTCGGGAAGGGAGAGGAGGAAGTGAGGGTGGGGGGGAGGGGGGAGCCAGTGGCGTGAGAGGGAAGAGGAGGGGGAGAGTTGTGTGGCGGGCCGCGATACTCTGGCCGCCATTTACGAGTTCATGTACGGCAAGGCGTCCATGTACATGGCCGCATGCAAGGAGGTGATCGGCTTGCCGGGCGATGTGTTCGTGGGAGGAGAGGATAGCGGCGGTCGTGTTGCTCAATGAGCTGCGCAAGTAATTAGTGCTAGGTTGAGTGTTACGAGAGAATGCGAGGCACGGGCGAGGCGAGTTCGCAAATTCACTCTGTCCGGCGTCTCAGATTCGTAGTTTGCTTGATGAGGAGGAAAGGGTGTCTGCAACCTCAAGAAGCAGTTCAAGAGTGAGCCCAAACGGGTTCATTAGTTACTCTAGTTCCCCTCTCGCCACCTGCAAGGAATAGGTTAGAACGAAGTTTGCGGGGGCGATGGAGAGGCGCGTGTGATGTTGGTCCTCATGCTTCACTATTGGCGCCCGTTTCTCAATCTGGGGTTTACGCATAGCGCTGGTCTCCGATCGTGCCAGTAGTAGCATTATAGTATCGAGCACTTCATACTTGAAAATCACGTATTTCACCTCTCGCTCCACCTCTCGCTCCACCTCTCGCTCCACCTCTCGCTCCACCTCTCGCTCGCTCCTCCTCCTCTCCGCTCCTCCTCCTCCTCTCCGCTCTTCCTCCTCTTCGCTCCGCTCCTCCTCTGCTCCTCGACATGGATTTCCTCCTCCTCCTCCTCGCGCTCATGGCGCTCACATGCGTCTGCGATGTTCAGCACTCGCGGGCCGAGGTGACGTACGTTGCTGGAGTCGCAGCTCTCTTCAACCTGGACGTCACCACCGACTCTGTCTGCGCGGCGCTCGATCTTGGTGATCGGACACTCCCCACGTGAGTTGCAGCGTCACGCCTTAGTTGCAGCGTTCCCACTCCTTGTTCCAGTGATGATCGCTTCGTTCGCTCGTGAGTTGCAGCGTTGCCATGCCTAGTTGCAGTGTTTCCCCTCCTTGCTCCAGTGATCTAACTCTTCGTTCCCTCGTGAGTTGCAGAGATAGTACAACGACATGTCATAAGGATAAGATATGCCGACGCACCTGATCACTTCATCGGCTCATCCAATATCTTGACGCTACAGTATACACACGCGCGCGACGAGCCACTCCCCCTCTTCTCTGACCAACGCTATCTCTGCTCTAGCTCCTCGCTACCTCTTATCCATCCACCATGCCAACTGCTCCCGAAACCCATCTCGTCGTCCTCGGCACCGGCCGCTTTCTCCGCTCGGTTCTCCTTCCCCCTCTGCTCTCATGCTACACCAAGACTTCTCTCTTCCAGCCGCGCGGGACTTCCTTCCTTTCCAGCCTAGGCGGCGACGGCTCGCTGCTTCTTAACGCAAGCTACGAGGTCGACACCATCGAGCAGACCGGCGAAACGTCGACAATCACTGTAGGCCCAGTTTCGCTCATCTCCACTCTGTCCACCATTGAAGGCTTTGACCTCCTCCTCTCCACTCCCAATATGACCACGCCCATTACGACCATAGGCGTCGGTCTGACTGAGGCCGGCGTCTCCCTCGACTCTCCCGCCATGCGCGCCCTCCTCGTGCTCCTCATGCAGTGTCACGTCACTCAACCTGCCGCTCTTATCTCAATCATTGGAACCGACAACGTGCCCAACCTCGGCGACACTCTGCAGTCCATCATCACGCGCCTGTCTACGTTAGACTCGCTTTCACCAACCACTTGCCCGCCCGACTTTGGCTACGTGCAATCATCTAGAGGATGTGCAGCATCTACAGAAGCGTCCTCAGCGTCCTCAGCGTCCTCAATCCCACTTTCCTTCGCTGCCTTCCTCAAGGCCAACGTAACCTTCCACAACACCATGGTTGATCGCATCGTCGCAGCGCGCCCCGCTCCCAACCCGTTCAACCAGACGCCGTCTTGCGAGCCCATCCCCTTCAAAGCGCTCTGCATTGAGGACTCTATCAAGACGCTCCCCGCCCACTTCCACACCATCCCAGCCGACTACGGCATCCACGTGCGCGCTGATCACGCCCAACTCGAAGCCGACATCACCCTCAAGCTGCTCATTTGCAACGGCACCCACACTCCTCTTGCCAACTTGCTCGCAGCGTCCGGACGGCCCAAGACGACCCATCTCACGACCGAGTCTGGCGCCATCATTGGAGCTTACCTCCTGTCTCTCTTCGAGTCCGCCATCGCCCCTGCGCTCTCCTCAAGCGACTACCCCTCTTCTGTGACCGATCCCGTGTACGCCGACTGGTCGCGGCGCCTACACCATCCCTCCTTCGGCCTGTCTTCGTTTTTCATCACGCAGAACAACTCCACCAAGTACTCCCTCCGCCACCTCCCCACTCTCAAGCTCCTCCTCACCGGGCCCACCGGACCGTCCGTCGACATGGCCCTCGCGGTCGCCGCCATGCTCGTGTACTCCACCGGTACTCCCGTTGCCGGCCAACCCGGCGTCTACAGAGGCACGTATCGCCCCCAGACAACCGCACCGACTACCGAAACTACCGAGTACACGCCCGGCCTCTCTTTCGACGCTACCTCGTACACGTTCAAGTTCCCCGACGCGACCCCCGAACGACTCCACGAGCTCGCGTCCTTCGCCGCCACGCCGCCCCTCGCCGCCGTTATCGAGAAGTTCCTCACTACTCGCGACACTGACCCCATCGCGACCCACTTCAACGAGTTCCTCGCAACCACCACGGCTCTCTACCAGCGCCTCTACCACGACGGAATCGACACCACCCTTCGAGACATCCAGCAATCCACACCGCCCTTCTTTCGAGCCGGCGCCACCCCCTGTGCCGCCCTCTTCCCTTCCTCCACTCGGTCAACTATCCACTACGCGCCCTCGATCTTCCCCAATACCTCCAACGTCATGTCCCTCACTGTCCCTCAGGACCCGGCGTCCCTCGCCTCCCTCGTCGCCTCCGAAGTGTCATCGACGCTCATCACTGACTTGCACACGCACCTCCTCCCGCCCTCTCACTTCCCCCTCTGCCAATGGGGCATCGACTCCCTCCTCACCTACCACTACCTCATCGCCGAGTACTTCCTCACAGCGCCCTCTTGGATGACGCCCTCCCTCCTGTACTCCAAGACGATCCAGCAGCAGGCCACGCTCGTCTGGGACGCGCTGTTCGTGAAGCGCAGCCCCATCAGCGAGGCTTGCCGCGGCGTGTGCACGGTGCTGGTGAGGCTGGGGCTGGCCGACGCGCTGAGGGACAAGGACCTGGGGAGGATTAGGCAGTTCTACGCGAACTATTTGGACAAGCCCGAGGCTTTCTCGGACCTCATTTTCGAGCAAGCCGGCATCAAGTGAGTGAACGCGGCGCGAGCGGAGTAGCACCGGCGTCCCCCTCTCTCACCCTTTGCTCGCGCAGGTACGCGATCATGACAAACATACCGTTCGACTCGAACGAGGCCGCGCACTGGCGCCCTCAACCCAAGCTGTACAGCGCCAACTACCGCTCTGCACTGCGCGTTGATCCGCTGCTCGTCGGCGACACCGCGAAGCTGATGGAGATACTGTCGCTGTCCGGCTACGAGCAGACGCTGGCCGCCGCGAGGCAGTACTTGCGCGATTGGGCCGCGACCATGAAGCCCGAGTACATGATGGCGAGCACTCCGAAGGGCTTCGACTGGCAGCCGAAGAACCGCGGTATCAACGAGAATAACATGCAGGCCGTCGGCGCCTTCGCTAGCGCCAATGATGACTGCTGCGATCCAGAGAGCGAGGGACCAACGCTCATCAACGAGCAGTCCGATCTGCTCGAGCAGGTGCTCATCCCCGTTTGCGAGGAGCTGGGGCTGCCCATCGCGCTCAAGATCGGCGCCAATCGCGCCGTGAACCCGGAGCTGGGGATGGCCGGCGACGGCCTCGAGGTCGCAACGACTGCTTCCCTCGAGAGGCTGTGCCGTCGCTTCCCCAAGGTCAAGTTCCTGGCGACCTTCTTGTCCCTGAACAACCAGCACGAGGCCATCGTGCTGACTTCAAAGTTCAGGAACCTGCACTTGTACGGATGCTGGTGGTTCGTGAACAACCCGTCAATGATTGAGAACATCACCACCATGCGGCTGGAGATGCTGGGGCTGGGCTTCACGTTCCAGCACAGCGACTGCAGGGTTCTGGACCAACTGCTGTACAAATGGGCGCACAGCAGGGCGTGTCTGAGCAAGTGCTTGACGAAGGAGGTCCTCAAGATGATCGAGAGCGGCGCTGTCTACAGTCGCGGGGAGCTCAGGCGGGATTGCAAGTTGCTGTGCGGCGGATCATACGACGCATTCGTGAGGGGGGGCGCTGAGACCGGCAGGGAGGTAGACAGCATCAGCGAACTAGTGACGGCGAAGACGATGGGATGTACTGTGGTTGATCTAAGGGACGAGGACGAGAAGCACGAGGGCGTGTGCGAGGGCAGCTTGGCGATTCCGTGGAGTACTTGGACTGCAACGGAGGTCGATGGCGTGAAGATCCCCCCTCCGGGGTGCGGCATTCCCGAGGACAAGGAGGCGCTCGTTATCGTCCACTGCAGGAGTGGCGGGAGGGGAGGAAAGGGCAAGGTGAGTCTGATGGAGCTGGGCTACAGGAACGTTCTGAATGGCGCAGGGCCCCAGAAGAAGGACGTTTTCGGCGTTTGGGCGAAGTGAGGGATGTAATAAGCTACGAGCAAGTGGGGGACAGGCAGTAGAGTAGAAGACAAGTAATTTGTTGCGAAATCAAAGAACTCACCCTTCTTAGTCACGTTACTCTACTGGTACAACGTGCGCACAATGCGTGCGCGCACTCACATCTTGTCCTTCTTGCCCTTCTTTCCTCCTTTTCCTCCCTTGGCCGCTCCCTTCTCCTTCTGCCTCTTCAAGAACAACCTCCCGAACGCCGCAATCATGGTCGCCGCGTTGTCCATCTTGACCTTGAGCTCGGCCGCCACCTTCTTCGCCTCTATCTCCGCGATTCTCGCCTCCTCCTTCGCTTGCTCCTTCGCCGTCTCCCCCGCTCTTCTCTCCCTCAAGTGCGTCAGTTTGGCAAAGTTCGCGTCCCGAGTGCTCAGCAGTTTGTTATACCGCACGGTCAAATCGCTCAGATCCGTCTCGTACTTCTCCTCCCACTCGCCCAGCTTTCCCCTCAACACCTCCTGCTTCCTCACGAGGAACTTGGTGCTCTCCTGGCTCACCGTCTTCTCCACCTCCAACTTCTCCCTCAGCCCCTGAATCTTCTCAAGAACCGTGGCCTCCTCCTGCCTGAACTCTCTCAGAATACTAGCGCTCTTCGCGTTCGCTTCCGCCCTCTGAAACCGCACGTCCACGGACGCGCGGGTGCGAATGTTCATCAGCTGCTCCTTCAACGTCGCCATCTCCTCCCGCTGCTCAGTCACAACACTGGCATGCTCCGCCCTCTCCGCCTCCAGATCTTCATCAAGCTGCATCACCTTCCTAGCGGTGTCCCTTTCCTTGGCGAGGATCTGCTTCTGCTCACTCTGGCTGTTCTTGTCCTCGTTCACGCGAGCCACGAGCGTCGTGATGGTCCCGCCGGCGTTCAGCTCGGCGATGGTGGACGTCAGGATGTCAATCAGGGCAGTGCGCTCTCTGTGAATCTTGACAAGATTCCCAGCAATGTTGGGATTGTCCTTGAGGTTTCTGCACAAGCTCTTCGTGCTCTCCCTTAGCGAGTGACTGACGTCCTGAATCTCCGTCTGTACCGCCTTGTACTTGGTCTTATTAGAAAGCCCCTTCAGCGCCCCTCGCATGGTAATGAGTTCCTCATACCTGTTCTCAAGAGATCTCTGCTCCGTGATGATCCGGCTGATCTCGCCGCCGACGAATGCTGTGAGGCTGTCGCGGTGCTGCAGCACGTCGGGCGCGATCGCTCCGAGGAAGTGAAGCTTAGAGATGGACTCGGTGAGGATGGAGGCTACTCTGGAAGAGGCTATTATCGAGGAGGGTGTTTGTTGGGCGGACATAGTAGTCTAAGGAGGGAGGGGGGGGTGGGGGTTAGCGACTGAATGAAACAAGGCCGCTCGGGGGGGGACTGGGGGGGGGGCTCACACTCGTCACTGGCGGTGTTTGTTTCACGGCGACACGGGCACGGGTGGTCGTTATTGGGGCAGGTAAGCGAGCGTTATGGAGCCGAGCAGGCAGAAGATTGTGAAGCAACTTTGAGACGATGCCGCGCTCTGCACTGAGCAGCAGCTATCAGCAGCGAAAGCAGACACAGGCGAGCCGCGACACTTGAACGCAGCGTCGAGTATCTACTGCAGTCTCGCACCCACCTACTCTTCCGACAACTGAGCTTCAAACAGAGGTTCCGGGCAAACCAACTTCCGGACAAACCAACTTCCGGTTAACTTCCTTTCCCTTCCTTCCCTTCTTCCTTCACAAACAGTGCTCTGACCAAGCTCTGCTATGCCACGCTACGCTGAGAAGAACCCCCCCGCCGAACCATACCACCTAGACTTCGCTCTCCCCGCCTCCACTGCCAATCTCGCGGACTCCCTCCTTCTCCTCGATGACACTATTACAAAGGAGCTTGGGCCTGCTAAGACTGTCTTCATTCAAGCCCCACGCCCATCGAGCGCCAACCCTGCGACACTAGAACGCGACTCGTACACTGCCGCCAAGGGAATGCACCTCGCTTCCCTCCCGCTATCACACCGCATCAGACCCAAAACTGCGTCCCAAACTCGCGCCGAAGTTCTTAAAAAACGCACCGAGTCTGACCTGCGTATCGCGTCCGGTCCCAAGAAGACGCACCCCTACAAGCTCAACAAGAAGCCCTCCCCCAGCCTCAAGCAGTCCATCTACAACTCCACCTACGAGCGCTCCCGCAAATCCTCCTTAACCCGCTCCCAA